>Ga0181560_10000848_pt1 | contig 28333 bp, 28 predicted proteins | sample 011ome_20_FD_133751 | JGI IMG/M metagenome (GOLD analysis project Ga0181560, IMG submission 133751) | Coastal salt marsh microbial communities from the Groves Creek Marsh, Skidaway Island, Georgia - 011509CT metaG (megahit assembly) | ecosystem: Environmental > Aquatic > Marine > Intertidal...
TGCACTCCGGTCATGTAGATTTCATCGATATCCGGAAACTGCTCCCGGTCCATTTTGATACTGATGAAATGCTCGTTTAGAACTTTAGCCACCTCAATATTGTCAAAGCTCTCTACTTCCATGACGTGACACCAGTGGCAGGTTGAGTAGCCGATCGAGAGAAAAATCGGTTTGTTTTCTGCCCTGGCGGCAGCAAAGGCCTCGTCTCCCCACGGATACCAGTTGACCGGATTGTGTGCGTGCTGCAGCAGGTAGGGAGAATCCTCCAGAATCAGACGATTGATGAACAGGCTCGCACCCGTTTCTTCGTCCAGGTGATCGGTGCGCTTGTCGTAGCTGCCTTCCTTGCGCGTTTCAGCGTCCCGCAACCTGGCCTCAAGAGTGCTGTTTTCCGTTTCTGCCATAGTGAAACCTGCATGCTAAGCTTTTGTATTAAGTCCTTAAACAGCACTGGCTCTCTGCCAGCCTGATCAGGCGTGAATTTATATCCGTTGCTTGAGACTAAATTCGACAGAACTCCCAAGCAGGATAATCCAGTCAACCCTTTCTGAAGACCAGATAACCCTGACCCTGAATCTGAGTGTGATATTTGATTACACCTGTCGGGAGGCTTTCCAAAAAGCCTTTTCGGCGGTTAATTTAGCCATTATCAATGCCCAACCCGGACCCCACAAGAAAAGCCCGGCAACAAAACCTGTGAAAGAAAAATCCGCACGGCCGGCTCTTATTAAGTAACCGCACCGCATTCGCGTGGGCGGTCCTCAATTGCCCTTTTGATACCCCTGCGCCTGCGGGGTTTTTTATCTGAGCTGGAAATGGCTGCCTGCCGTCACCAGCAGCCTGCTTGCAAGCTGCGCCACTAAATCGCCCTGATTAGCGCCTCTAGCTCATCTGGAAAATAGGGGCGGTTACGTGCATTGACTGCAGTAGTGGTGATCCTCGCCCGAAGAACCGCAGTTTGATCCGCCGCCAGGGCTATGGACTGCTCAAAAACCAGTTTTACTGGCGAGGGTCGCTGCGGACTGACCGTCACTACAAATTCTTCTCCGGCCCGCAGCGAGCGTCGGTAGTCAATTTCTGCCCGGACCACCACAATGATTATGCCGCGCGCAGTCAGCTCAGCAAAACTCAGGCCACGGCTGAGCAGGTATTCATGCCGGGCGTGCTCCAGGTAATGCTGATAGACGGCATTATTAACTATGCCCTGCATATCGCACTCATAGTCTCTAACCTGCATTTGCAAGCTGAATGGAATGTCAGTCACAGTGCTTATTCCCCATTAGGCTGCAGGCGCCGTCCTGATGGGCTACCAGCGTGGAAAACCGCAGCCTATCTCATTTCCTTCACACCTCATAGTTGGCGAACTCACAACCCCACACCTTTTCTGAATCTAAAGGAGCGGTAATTCGGAAGAAGGATGTGCTGAATCGCAAGCAATGCGAATTCACATGGCAGTTCCAGGGAACTTCCACCTTGGACAGGTAGTTAAACATCGGCTGTTCGGCAAGCTCGGCCTCAAGCTTGCCGGTGAAGATGATTCCCAAATTCTGCTGGGTTAGAATCCCCACATGAGAGCAAGTGGCCGCGATTTCAGTATCTGCCATCAGTGCTTTTGCCCCATGGTAGATATCGCTATTGCTTTCGTGCCAGAATCTGTCCGAAATTCGTCCTGACCCTGTTAGAGAAACCCTATGAAATCAATCCCTATACTGCTATCCGCTCTTGCCCTGGCTACAGCTTCACTATGCGGCCAGTCATTTGCCGACCACCACGGTGAAGCCGAAATGATGACGCTAGAAAGCGTCAGCCGCGGCGACCATCGCAGCGAGGCCAATGTAGCCCGCAATGAATGGCGCCATCCGGTGGAAACCCTCGAATTTTTTGGCCTGGAATCGGATACAACCATAATTGAGATATTGCCCTCAACCGGTTGGTACGCCGAGATTATCGCGCCTTATGTTCGCGACCACGGCAAATATTATGCCGCGCATTTTTCGCCAAACGCCTCTGCCGGCTATATGCCGCGCATACTCGGTGTATTTGAAGAGAAAATCACTGATCGGCCCGATCTCTATGGCCGCGTAACCGTGCGCCATTTAAATCCTCCCCACGAGGTAGTGATTGCGCCCGCAGAAAGCGCAGACATGGCGCTAACTTTCCGCAACGTTCACAACTGGATCCTGGCTGAACAGGAGCATGAGTTTTTTGCCTCTTTTTATGCCGCGCTCAAGCCTGGAGGCATCCTCGGCGTTGTTGAACACCGTGCCAAGCCCGGGACTAGCGTGCAGGTCATGAAGAATTCCGGTTACGTCACCGAGGCCTACGTCAAAGAAGTTGCGGCTGCCGCGGGTTTCGAGTTTGTCGAGTCCTCTGAGATCAACGCCAACTCACGAGACACAGCCGACCATCCAGAGGGCGTTTGGACACTCCCTCCAAACTACCGGATGGGTGACACTGACCGCGACAAATATGCCGCGATCGGTGAGAGTGATCGCATGACCCTGAAGTTCATGAAACCAATGAACTGAGACCTCAAACCTTTCCCCGTTAAGGACAAGTCTGCCATGAGCCTTGAAGTAGAGTTTCATTACGATTTCGGTAGCCCCAATACCTATTTCTGTCACCGGGTTATTCCCGAAATTGTTGAACGCACAGGGCGATCGTTTACCTACTTTCCAGTTCTGCTGGGCGGATTATTCAAGGCAACCAACAACCGCTCGCCCATGGAACAGTTCGCCGATGTGAAGAACAAGAAAGAATACCAGGCCAGAGAGATTGAGCGTTTCATTGCCCGCCATAAGCTGGCGGATTACAAATTCAATCCACACTTTCCAGTCAACACACTACATCTGATGCGCGGCGCTGTATTTGCCAGCCACCAGGACTACTACGGGCGTTATGTAGAAGCCATGTATCAGTGTATGTGGGAACAAGGCAAAGACATGTCTGATCTTGGAGTAGTCGCCGAGTCACTCACTGCACAGGGCCTGCCAACAGAGGAGATCGTAGTTGGTATGCAGGATCCTGCAATTAAACAGGAGCTGATCGATAATACTGCCCGCTCAATGGAACGCGGCGCCTTCGGCTCACCTACGTTTTTTGTCGGCGATGAAATGTATTTCGGTAAGGATCGGCTGCGGGAAGTGGAAGAAGAAATTATCGCGCAACCGAGCTAAACGCGAGCCCGCCTCCAGCATTCGAGTCGCACTAATCGGCGCGATCGAAGTAACGCACCAACTCAATCGGCTCTCGAAAAGAATCGGGCTGAATCATCATCTCTATGCGAAGCCTTGCGCCATTGGCTTCCAGGGTATAAGTCTCGATAGTAAAGCCACCGTCGCGCGGCCTGCCTTCCACAACCAGGGCGTTGGCTTCGAACAAGCCCGAAGACCAGTCCTCTCCTCCCTCTGAGTAAAAGTCTGCTGCTGATGCACGGCGGCGGCGGCCGTCGGTGTGAAACACGCGCGGAAAATCATTTTCGTAGGTAAAGCGGAGTTCGGGTTCGGCGACCTCTATGGTCAGCACGTCGTCGTAGGAGATCCGATCATAAAGTTCGTGCTCAGGAGGGCCGCCGCGATAAAAATCTTCCTGACGGTTAAAGAAGCCGCGACCACCTTTACCGCCACCGGCTTCTATCGCCTCTTCCACCGCATCATCCGTGTTGTCGCTGAGTTCGTCATTGATAACCCATTGCCCAGCAAGCCACGTGCGAATATCCGCATCCTGAGCAAGGCTATAGCCCGCTCCCAGGGCTAGCGACAGGGTGAGCAGGCTGAATCTGACTAGTCGGAATAGCTGCAACATCAATAATTCTCTATGGACGCACTGAACAATTATTCAAACGGGTTTGCGGAAAAAGTGCAAGCTCAGACACACTTGCCCCCTCAGCCCTGCTCAGAGGGCGATTTGAAGAATATGGCACAATTTCCAATACTTAGCTTCGCCGCAATCACCAGCACAACAAACAGCACCACGTAGTACATCGGGAAAGCAGCGAGGGAATCAACAAACACTCGCTCGCTGATTATCTCCTCACTCATACCCGCTTCCTGCGCGTTGCGCAGAGAGGCCACCAGCGCCGTATACAGCAGGCTAGCTATTCCCAAACCCAAATTGAGGGCAAGACCCTTGAAGCTGAGAACGGTAGCTCGAATATCTGAATCGGCTTCGCGATTGAGATAGTAGCTGGCCTGAAACTGCACCATCCCCATCATGGCAATAGCACCCACAGCAAACAAAACACCAAAGTAAGGCACGGCGAAACTAATACCCACCAGGCCAGACATCAGCAGCGCAGACAGCACCAGGAAGTTGAACAACGGTGAGCGGTTACTCACCAAATAGCGCGAAATTCTGGCGTTCAATATACCGATCAGCGACATACCGGCGCCGACGAAACCAAACCAGCTCACGGGTATATCTATCAAGCGGTAATACTCGCTTGATAGCACCGCAAACTGTCGCGCCACGGAATCCAGAGCTAGTGCCGCCAGGATCACGAACAGGACGAAACGATGGCCCACAGTCCAACGGGCCGCGCTGAGAATTTGGCGAAATGGCTCAAGCAGGGAAACACCTGCCCGCCCCTGATCGCCTTGATCTGCCCCGGAGTCCGTCTTGGCATCCAGATCGTAAAATCCCATTGCTGTAACCAACACCACGCCGGCGGTAAGCAGGGTCAGGATTACCGGCAGGCGAATTACCAGCGAATCGGGTAGCTGCCAGGATGTGTTAAGCAGCGCCAGCATCCGATTGACGATGGCAGGATCGTAAGCAAAGGCACCCAGGATCATGGTGGTGAAGAATCCGATAGAAACGACAAATGTAGTTCGCTCCAGCACCTGGGCCCACTCATCCTCTCGCCCAAGGGCCTTCAGGGAATCATAGGCCAGCGCTTCGTCCGCACCACTGGCGGCCGCTTCTGACAAACCAGAGCAGATTCGATTTCCCAGAAACATGAGAAACAGCAGAGAGGATGCGCCGATCGGCGCGAACACAATCAAGGCCATCTCCATCACCATCAGCAGCGCCGCAAAGATCAGCAGGCGCTTGCGACCCACAATGTCCGCCAGAGCACCTGAAGGCACTTCTGCCAGCACAATGCTCACCGCCCATACCATGTTGAGGATGGCGAACTGTTCCAGAGTTAGCCCGTAGTCAAGAAAAAGGATAGTGAAAATTGGATAATAAAAACGTGCGGTGTAAAACAGACGGAAAATAATGAAACGGCGAATATTGCCCTCCAGCTGTTCCTTACTGGCTGTTTCTGCAGTCATGATTTGGCCACGTGGCTTAGGCTATGTTGCGGCGACGCCAGTCAGCGATGGCCTGACCGATTTCATCCGGCGAATCTTCCTGCAAAAAATGATTACCCTTTACAGTAACTTCTTCCTGATTCGGCCAGGAGCGACAGAACTCCCGTTGTGGCCCAATGAGAATTGCGCCTGGCTCGGCATTAATAAAGAGCTTGGGAAGCTCTGCACTTGCCAGCCATTCCGCATATTCCTGTACCAGTGCAACCACCTCGGGGGGCTCACCGCTAATCGGTATTTGTCGCGGCCAGGTCAGGGTTGGGCGGCGGCCCTCTCCAGGCACACTAAAGGGCCGTCGGTATACCTCCATCTCTGCATCGCTTAACTCTCTGAGAATAGAGCCAGGTAACACTCTTTCGACGAATACATTCTTGTCTAGCACCATCTCTTCCCCGGCGGGCGATCGAAACCCCTGAAACACACCGCGTGCAGCCTCAGGCCACTCCTCCCAGGTCACAGGCCGGACAATGCCCTCCATGTAGGCGATACCATTAACCGACTCACGATGCCGATTAGCCCAATCGAAACCCAGGGCTGAACCCCAGTCGTGGATTACCCAGGTTACATTGTCTTTGACGCCAAGCGCATCGAGTGCGCCATCCAGATACTGTCTGTGCTCCATGAAGCTATAGCGCTCTGGCCCAGAATCCTCAAGCTTGTCGGAATCACCCATGCCAATCAGGTCGATTGCGATGCAGCGCCCCTGATCCTGTAGATACGGCATGATATTGCGCCACAAATAGGATGAAGTCGGGTTGCCATGCTGGAAGACAATGGGATCGCCCTTTCCCATCTCCACATAGGCCATAGTCTTGCCGTTTACCGTTACGGTTTTCTTGGGATGTTCCGCGGTATTGATCATGTTGAGCCTCGCTTGCGCCTGTTTACCCTGGTCTCGGTCGAAATTATTCAAGCTTCGGGAGAATACCACTGAATTGTCAGGTTTCAATGAATTGAACAAGCTACCTCAATTCATATATTCTCCACTTCCGCAGTTCAAAGTAGTCGTAAGCAAACTTACGGGGGAATACCGAATGACTATGCAAAACACACCTCTGCTGATGTCACGCATCCTTGGTCGAGGTGCCGAGCTAGACCCAGGAGTCGAAGTCGTCACCGCTCAGGCTAACGGGACCCATCGCCAGACCCTGAAACAAACCTGGGAGCGCGCCCAACAGCTGGCCAACGCCCTCAAGGCCCACGGTATCGACACTGGCGACCGCATTGCCAGCTTCATGTGGAATAACTACCGCCACCTGGAACTCTACCAGGGCGTGCCCAGCATGGGTTGCGTGCTCCATACCCTGAACATCCGTTTGTCCCCCGCCGATCTGGAATACATCATCAACCACGCCGGCGATCGCATTATCTTTGCGGACGAAGACTTACTGCCACTGCTGGAACCACTTTGGGGCAAGATTCCCTGCGTTGAGCTGCTGGTGATCTGTCGCCACGGCGAAGGCGGCGAAAGCAGTTTTGAAAATCAGATTGATTATGAAGACTTTATCGCTGGCCACGAACCCGCGTTCGACTGGCCGGACATTCCTGAGACTGCCCCTATGGGTCTGTGCTACACCTCAGGCACTACCGGCAACCCTAAGGGCGTGATGTATACCAATCGCTCCACTTATCTGCATACCCTGACTGAATCCCTTACCGACTCTATGGGTTTATCGGCTCTGGATTCGTTGCTGGGCATTGTGCCCATGTTCCACGCCATGGGCTGGGGGCTGCCATTTGCCGCATCCATGCTCGGCACCAAGCAAGTCTATCCACATCGCTTCATGACGCCGGACTCATTCCTGAGTCTGATGGAGCAGGAAGAAGTCACAATATCTGCTGGAGTCCCAACGATCTGGCAGGGCGTGCGCGCAGCGCTGACGGCCAATCCAGACAAATACGATTTATCCAGCCTCGATCGCCTGACCTGCGGCGGCTCTGCGCCACCGGTAGAAATGATGCGCTGGTACTGGAACAGCTTCGAAATCGAAATGATTCAGGGCTGGGGCATGACCGAAACGAACCCATTGGGTACCCTGTCGCGCAAGGTGTCCAAGCGTTCACAGGTCGGTATCTCGGAAGATCAGCAGTTCGAAAATATCGCCAAGGCTGGTCTCGCCATGCCTGGCCTTGAAATTGAGATCTTCGACGAGGAATGGAAGCCGCTGCCTCACGATGGCGAAGCTGTCGGTGAACTCTGTATTCGTGGACCCTGGATCGCCTCAGAGTATTTCAACGACCCGCAGCCCGAGAAATTCCATGACGGCTGGTTGGTTACCGGTGACGTCGCCAAGATGGACGCAGACCAATACGTCATTATCTGCGACCGCTCCAAGGACATGATCAAGTCCGGTGGCGAATGGATTTCCTCGGTGGACCTGGAAAACCACATCGTTGGCATGCCAGAGATCGCCCAGGCCGCAGTGGTAGCCCAACCTCATCCCAAGTGGGATGAACGCCCGGTCGCCGTGGTCATCATGGCTGAAGGCCAGAGCCTGGATCAGGCTGCGGTCATCGAACACTGCAGCAAGGTATTTGCCAAGTGGCAGCTACCTGACGAGGTGATTGCCGTAGAAAGCTTACCTCTTGGTCCTACTGGCAAGATCGAGAAGAAGACGATTCGCGCCAATATGGAGAAGGAAGGCTACAAGCTGCCTGATCTGCGATAACACGCTTTGCAATACAAAAAAGGGAGCCTGTGGCTCCCTTTTTTATTTCTTTCTTTGGGCTATTGCTTGGAGTGCTCTTTCTCGCTTGAACGCCAGCGAGAGTCGATGAGAAACCACTGGCAGACTAAAGACGACAGTGCAAAGCACGGAATAGGAAGCTGATTCCGCGACACGCCGTAAACCCATCCATGGGGGCTCGGAGCCCGCGTCCTGCGGGCTACGGTCGCAAAATCAGCTCCCTATCCCATGCTGCCAGGTCAAACCGAATTGTACCTGGTCATCGCAATAATCGCTGAAGTGAAACATGACGTGCGAGCTGCCTCTTAACTAGCGATTGAGTAATAGAGACATCTATAAGTGATACATGGCGCTATGCACTTAGCTACTACTGCCCAGGATCAGTAGCCGCATACTCAGAGCCCTCAACATCTGCCGTTCGCGCACCGGCGAGAATACCGGGTAATGCGTAATTACCCTCGTGACAGGCGTATTCGAACACCTGATCCTCGGTATGGTTCATGGGTAATTCCCCACTCCAGGGCTGCGCATAGTTTTCGGGGTCTTCAACCGTGAATTGATAGTGGATAGCGTCATTTGCGACCCGGGTGAAACGCTCGGTAACCTTCATCTGCTGCGAACCATAGAAGCGGTGATCCAAAGAAGAACGCAGGCTTTGCTGGGGGTGAAAATTTGTGGTCTCTACTACCAGGCTATCGTCTTCATAGTAGCCAATCGAGTCTCCCATCCAGGGGTACTGGGTATTCTCAGGCAATTCAGCATTGAGCCTGATAACACGGGCGTCATGATTCATCTCCGCCAGCAGCAGCACATAGTCCTCGGTTTGTACGATTTGAGTCAGATTATTGTAGAGAACCGGGAGCTTGGGCGGTCCACCAGTGGAACCAAACCCGACCACGCAGCGCTCGCCCAGCGGCCTGACTTCAGGCCCATCATAAGAATTTCTGCGCCGCATGGCGGCAGCATAGTTTGCTCTCCCCTGTTCACTGTATGGCAATTTGCCATCAGCGGGGTCCACCAGTATAGAAGTTCTGATTTCGCCATTTACTGTGGCAAGTCGATCGCCCGGATCCATCCAAAAAGTGTTGTAGCCGCCGACGTTGCGTCCCGCATCCGGTGCTTCACGATTTGGGTCACTAGGCTGATTACTGGCCTGCATACCTGCCCGCACTCTGGCTTCGATACGAATAGCTTCCTCCTCGGAAATTACCAGTTCACTGCCAAAGCGCTCGGCACGCTCCAGGTTAGTCTGTGTCGCGATAGACCAGGTGCCCTGGAAATCCGGCACACCATGCTCGGTTAGCGGTGCAATATAGCCCGATTCTGCCGCGAGCAAGCCGAGGCTGGGTACAAAACTTAAGAAACTCAATATCAAGCGCATGTTCTTCATGTCTAGGTCCATCCAACAAATTTCGCGGCAGAGGCCCTGATTATGACAAGAACCCGTGGCACTGACTATGCAGGCGTGATTCCTCTGTAGCCGGGCTACTTGGGTGCTCAGCACCCACAAACTGGCTGGAATAGCCGGATTTACGGTTCCAGAGCCATCCCCCGGTTTCCGAGGCGCCGTCCTAACCTGAAAACTTGTTCCAAGCCCGCCGGTTTACCCCGATATTCAGGACCTCAGAGACTATTCGTGACAATTCGGTGGGAGCAAACAAAGACTTATCCACCGATATCTTGTTAAACTCGCGCTCGAATTAGCAACAATGAAGTTAGCATTATATGTTGAGCAACACCCAGAGCCTGGTTGGTTTCGCTTTTGTTCTGGCCATTATTATCGTTGATGGGTTAATCCTGGTTGAGGAACAAGGAGACTCGGAGACCATGGTATGGGTAGATGGTGGCACGTTCACAATGGGCTCAGACCGAGGCCTACAGGACGAAGCGCCAGCCCGACCGGTCGAAATTTCAGGATTCTGGATCGACAAATACGAAGTCACCAATAGCCAATTTAAGCAGTTTGTCGACGCCACCGTTTATGCCACTGGCGCAGAACGATTCGGCGACTCCATGGTGTTCCAAAGCCCCATTGCGCGCAGTCTGTCAGAGCTTGTGCCGCTGAGCTGGTGGCAGTTGGTTGAAGAGGCCGACTGGCGGCACCCAGAAGGGCCGGAGGACACTATCGTCGCGCGGATGAATCATCCCGTGGTGCAAGTCAACTATGAAGATGCCCTGAGCTACTGCAACTGGCAGGGCAAGACCCTACCTACCGAAGCCCAATTTGAATTCGCGGCACGCGGTGGCCGGGAGGGGCAGGTATATAGCTGGGGCGACCAACCTATTCATCGAGAACAGGCGGTGACCAACCACTGGCAGGGAACCTTTCCCATCAAGAATGAAAATACCGATGGGCATGCAGGTTCAGCACCGGTCGGCAGTTTCCCGGCCAATGATTTCGGTCTCTATGACATCACCGGCAATGTCTGGGAATGGGTTTCCGATTGGTATCACCCCAACGCCTACGCAATCCTGAAAGATCGCAATCCTATTGGCGTTACCCGCCTTGAGAGCTTTGATCCTTCTGAGCCTAATCTGCCCAAACGTGGAATTCGCGGCGGTTCTTTCCTGTGCAGTGAAAATTACTGCCAGGGGTTCCGGGTTAGCGCGAGAATGCCGGCAGACCCAGCGTCGGCAACCAACCACACCGGCTTCCGCTGCGTAATACCGAACCGATCCAATCGCCTGGATGCGATCTGGCTAAATTAGCCCCCTTTTTTCCAAGCCCTGCAAATTTTGCAAGACCTGCAAAATCTGGGAAGCCATGGCTACCGGATAAAGCTGATGGCCTTCAGATTTCTCTCGCAATCAAGAGTTTCATGATCTCGTTACTGCCGCCGTAGATTTTCTGCACGCGGCTGTCGGCAAACATCTTGGCGATTGGATACTCCATCATGTAGCCATAGCCACCGAAGAACTGCAGACAGGCATCGACAATTTCACACTGCTTTTGCGTGGTCCACCACTTGGCCATCGACGCCGAAGCATCATCCAGCTCTCCCCTGGTCAGACGCATGGCACAGTCATCGACAAACACGCGAGCGATACGCGCTTCCGTCATGCATTCTGCCAGGCGAAACTGCGTGTTTTGAAAATCGAGAATACGCTTGCCGAAGGCCTTACGCTCTTTCACATACTCCGAGGTCAACTTTAGTGCGGTCTCCATCGCGGCGCAGGCGCCAGCCGCAATGATCACCCGTTCCTGGGGCAGTTGCTCCATCAGATGAATAAAACCTCTGCCTTCGGCGGAACCCAGAAGCGCTGACTTCGGCACACGCACATCATCGAAGAACAGCTCAGCGGTGTCCTGTGCCTTCATGCCCAGTTTTTCAAGATTACGGCCGCGCTGAAATCCGCCTTCGCCTTCTACTGCCTCAGTTTCCACCATGATCAGGGAAATTCCCTTGGCACCCTCACCGGGATCAGTTTTCGCGACCACACAGATCAGGTTTGCCGTAATCCCGTTGGTGATAAAGGTTTTCTGACCATTCAGGACGTAGTCATCACCATCCACAATGGCAGTAGTCTTTACAGCCTGCAGATCTGAACCGGTGCCGGGCTCTGACATGGCAATTGCCGACACAATCTCGCCGCTGGCCATCTTGGGAAGCCACTTCGCTCTCTGTTCCTCGGTGCCATACTTCTCAATATAGTGCGCGACAATGCCGGAATGCACACCATTACCGAAACCACTGATATTGGCTTTATTAAATTCCTCGATCAGTACCATTTCATGCCGGAAATCACCGCCACCACCGCCCCACTCATCCGAGATAGAGGCGCAGAGCAGCCCGGCCTGCCCGGCTTTGTACCAGGCATCACGGTCCACGAACCCCTGTTTATCCCACTTCTGGGCAACGGGGACAAACTCCTTGTCCAGGAATTTCTTGACGGCATCACGCATGATGCCGAGCTCTTCATCCATCCACGGGGATTGGTAATTTTCAAGCATAGGGTTGGCTTCTTCTCTAGCTATCCAGTTGATCCATTCGTTCAATAATCATGGCGTTAGCAGTGCCGCCACCTTCGCAAATAGCCACCAGTCCATAGCGAGCATCGCGGCGCTCCAGCTCGTGTACCAGGGTAGTCATCAGCTTGGCACCAGTACCGCCCAGCGGGTGACCCAGGGACTGCGCGCCACCGTTAACGTTAAGCTTCTCAGGATCCGCGTTCAGTGCCTTGGCCCAAGCCAGGGGCACAGAACCAAAAGCTTCATTTACTTCATACAGATCGATGTCATCGATTGTAAGGCCAGCCTTTTCCAGCACTTTTTCCGTAGCGGGTATTGGGCCCTCCAGCATAATGACAGGGTCTGAACCCACCACAGCCAGTGAATGAATCTTGGCGCGCACGGGGAGATTGTATTTCTGCACTGCATCTTCATTCGCCACCATGATAGCCGCCGCTCCATCGCTGATCTGGCTTGCAGTGCCGGCGGTTATCACGCCACCCTCTCGCAGAGTGTTGAGCGACTGCATGCCTTCCAGAGTCGACTCAAAGCGGATACCTTCATCTACTGTATGTACATCCTTGCTGCCGTCCTCCAGTTCGATATTAAGCGGGACGATTTCATCGTTGAAGTAACCATTCTTGGTCGCCGCTGCAGCTCGCTGGTGACTCAGTAAGCCAAACGCATCCAGCTCTTCCCGGCTGATGCCATACTTCTCCGCCAGCAGCTCAGCGCCGTCAAACTGGCTGAACTGGATACCCGGATACTGCATCTCGAGGCGTTCGCCCTTCGGCACGCCGCGGCCATGCTCAAGGCCGTCGCGAATATTCGACCCAATCTCTACCGTGCTCATGGCTTCTACGCCGCCACTTATTACTACATCCTGGGTGCCAGACATCACCGCCTGGGCACCAAACTGAATCGCTTGTAGCGAGGAACCGCACTGGCGATCCACCGTCGTGCCGGGCACTTCCAGTGCCAGCTTAGAACTCATGGCCACGTTGCGACCCAAATTGCCCGCCTGTGCGCCAATCTGCATCACCACACCGAATACCACATCATCGACCTTGTCAGTAGGTATGCCCGTGCGATCCACCAGTTCATCAATTACAGCTGCTCCCATATCAATAGGATGCATTCTGCTAAGTCGACCTTTCTTGCGTCCTGTTGCCGTGCGCACGGCGCCAACGATATATGCATTCGCCATCAAAAATATCCTCTCACTAAATCTGTTCGGAGTCTGAAAACTTGTGTCCCGTTTGCCTAGATTGCAGGCATCCGGATACCGGCATCGAGCCGAATCGTTTCGCCATTCAGGTAACCGCACTCAACGATGTGCGCAACTTCTGCAGCGAACTCGTCTGGATTACCCAGGCGCTTTGGAAATTGGGTTATAGCGATGAGGGGATCTCGTACTTCTTGTGGCGCCTTCGCCAGAAGCGGTGTCTCAAATACGCCGGGCGCAACGGTCATGATCCGCACGCCACGCTTGGAGAGATCACGCGCGATTGGCAGAGTCATTGATACGATGCCGCCTTTGCTGGCTGCGTACCCGGCTTGGCCGGTCTGACCATCGAAGGCTGCTATTGAAGCTACATTGATGATCACGCCGCGTTCCTGATCCTCGGTCTGGGGCTCATTTAGCTGCATGACTTCGGCACACAGTCGCAGCACATTGAATGTACCGATCAGATTAACCCGCACAATCTGCTCAAACTTCGCCAGCGGCATTGCCCCGTCTTTCCCCACGGTGCGAGCAGCGCCGCCAATACCCGCAGAATTTACATTGATATGAATAGTGCCAAAAGCTTCCTGAGCCTTGGCGATAGCAGCTTTGACCGCTGCCTCATCGGCCACATCACCCGCGTGCCAGGCCGCAGACTCTCCAAACTGTTCGGCTGCCTGCGCCAGCGCGTCTTCATTGAGATCATAAAGAAAGACTTTGGCGCCTTCGGCCACGAATTTTTGTGCTGTTGCCAGCCCCAGGCCCGATGCACCACCGGTGATAAAAGCGGTTTTCCCTTGTAATTCCATGCTGTGTTTTGCTCCCCCGCAAAAAACATTGCCGCGCAAGGATAATCCATCACTGCGCAAAAGGAAAATCACGCCAGGGTGGCAAAACCGGACTTAAATGCCAGCCAATCGTGATTTTTTGCAGCCTGAAATCCGCCATCCTGATCTGTATTTTGAAGCCTCTATCCCCTATTATTCAGGGCCCTAAACCACAAGCAACAGAGATTTCATCGAGGGAGGCAATGTGGGCCCATTAGCAGGTATTAAAGTGGTGGAGATGGCCGGCATCGGGCCGGGACCTTTCACCGCCATGATGCTTTCCGATCTTGGCGCTGAAGTTATTCGCGTGGATCGATTGAGCCATAAGGGCACGGGCAATCGCGCCAATGTGCTCAACCGCGGCCGCAAGTCCATCGCCATCGACTTGAAAAATCCGAAAGGCGTGGAAGCCACTATGGGTCTGATTGAGAAAGCCGATGTTGTGCTGGAAGGCTTTCGCCCTGGCGTAATGGAGCGACTGGGCCTGGGGCCCGATGATTGCCTGGCACGAAATCCCCGGCTGGTATTCGGTCGCATGACTGGCTGGGGCCAGTCTGGCCCTCTCTCGCAGGCGGCCGGACATGACATTAATTACATCTCTATCGGCGGCGCTCTGGGCGCCATGGGCTATGCCGACCGACCACCCGCCCCACCACTTAATCTGGTGGGAGATTTTGGCGGAGGTGCCATGTATCTTCTTACTGGCATCCTGGCTGCATTGGTAGAAAGAAGCAACTCAGGTAAAGGCCAGGTAGTCGACGCGGCTATGACAGATGGAACTGCAAGCCTGTTAAGTCCGTTCTATGGTCTCATGGCAATGAACATGTGGACCACCGATCGCTTCAGTAACAGACTGGATGGCGGCGCCTATTACTATGGTAGCTATGAGTGCAGCGATGGCAAGCACATTTCCATTGGATCCCTAGAGCCGCAATTCTATGCGCTACTGCTTGAGAAGGCGGAGATCACTGACCCTGAATTCAAGGATCAGCTGGATGAAGAGGCGTGGCCCGCCAAACGTAAAAAGCTCGAACAACTTTTCAAAACAAAATCTCGCCAGGAATGGTGCGATATCATGGAAGGGACTGACGTTTGCTTTGCTCCTGTCTTGAATCTCAAAGAAGCGCCAGATCACCCACACAACAAGGCACGAAATACCTTTGTCGAAATCGATGGTGTGGTACAGCCGGCTCCCGCCCCTAGATTCAGCCGCACCCAGGGGGAAATCCAGGGCCCAGCCGCCATAGCCGGAGAGCATTCGAAGGAAGTTCTGCGTGATTGGGGTTATACTGATGAAGAAATCGCTAAACTAATGGCCGCAAACGCGCTCTAAGAACTGGGCAGTCTCTGACAGAAATTAGGCATACCGCTATACTCGGCTCGCAAATGGAAAACGAATCCTTAATTATCGCATTGACCATCGTTTCGATCGTGTCTTGCGTCGCCTTGTTTGTGAACTGGGCCGGTAATCGGCACATTCCAGGATTGCTGGTGTTTTCATTGGCGAACATCTACATCATTGCCAACGGACTCAGCTTTGAAAAGAAGCCGCGGCCCGTCACTTTAACCGACCTCAGCTGATTCCCAGCATTCAATTTTTCTATTCTACTTACCTTGGAGACAATCCATGTCATTCAACACCATCCGCTATGAAGTCTCAGACCAGATTCTGACTATCACGCTGAACCGCCCGGAGCAGCTCAACGCATTTACCGTTGAGATGGCAAAGGAGCTAATCCGGGCCTTCAACCAGGCTAGCGATGACGACAAAGTAAGCGCCATTGTGGTGACTGGCGCCGGCAAGGCTTTCTGTGCGGGCATGGACTTGTCCAGCGCGGGCAACGTTTTTGGTTTGAATGAAGAATTGCAGCCCAGTCTTGATGACATGCGAACTCGCCTGCATGATCCCGCCATTGAGGAAGGGGTAAGAGACACCGGCGGCCAACTCACCCTGGCAATCTTTGAATGCAAGAAACCGGTCATTGCCGCCATCAACGGCGCCGCTGTAGGCATTGGCGCCACCATGAGCTGCGCCATGGATATTCGACTCGTGTCCGAAACCGCACGGGTTGGTTTTGTCTTCAACAAGATTGGCATAACCCCGGAAGCGGCCTCCTCCTGGTTTTTGCCGCGCATCGTTAACATGGGCACAGCATTGGAATGGATCTACAGCGGCGATCTTATTGGCGCAGAGGAGCTGACTCAAAAAGGCTTTACCAATCACCAGCTGGCAGCCGAGGAGCTGCTACCCAAGGCCTATGAAATTGCCCGGCGGATTACTCAGCACAGCCAGGTGGCGATCGCACTTAGCCGCCAGATGATGTATCGCAACGCCAGCCTGCCCCATCCCCAGAGCGCCCACGAAGTGGATTCCCTGGCAATTTTCTATGCCAGCCAAAGCAGCGGCAAAGAAGGTGTGAGTGCTTTCCTGGAGAAACGACCCCCTGAATTTGTCGACAAAGCTTCGACTGATATGCCGCCATTTTACCCCTGGTGGTAACGACCTATTCACTGCCGAGGCTGCGAAAGTTGCCAGGAAAGCTATATTTTATTGTTTAGTATCAATGACTTTACCTCAATTATGACAATTCTATTTAGTCGGCTGTATTTAGTCTAAGAGTCCGTATAATAGAGAGGGTTACCTGGAGACTAGACGCGATGATCGTGGTGCAATCCACATTTCAACTACTTCCTGATTCCAAACAGGAAGCGCTCAAGCTGATGCGCAATATGGTGCGCCTATGTCGGCTAGAGCACGGCTGTCTGAGCTATGAGTATTTTGAAGGCGTCACCGATCCCAATCAGGTCGTGCTATTGCAAGAGTGGGAAGATGCCGAGTGCCTGCAGGAACACTATCAGACCGATCACATGGATGACTTTCTCAACAAGCTGGGGGATTACCTTGAGAGTCCGGTTGCTACCCGCAGCTATATCTCTGAGGAAGAGCGCTCGATAAGCTCGGTTTCCAGCGAGGACATACCTAAACCCGAGCAGACCATTCACTGATCTCAGATTTTAAGTTTAAGGTTTACCTCCCTGACTCACCTCTCCAGCTTATCCCAACAGCTTGAAAACCCTTTCCGGGGCGAGAGTCTTTGACAGTCTGCAATATGCGTATTATGAGCAGTTAGTTGCACCTGAAACTCCGAGGCCAGACTGAGGTCAGACTTTTAAACGTCAACTGTCGCCGCCCTATGCTAATAAAAGCCAAGCCTTCATGAACAAAGTGCAACTGATACAAGCATTGGATAGCTACGCCAGGCGCTGCGATGATGAAGAGGAAGAATTTGTCTATGCCATGCACACTTTCGTTACAACAAAAAACGATCCCTTCAGTCGTCAGACGGCAGCTGGACACATCACCGCCAGCGCTTGGATACTCGATACCAACAGGACCCACGCGCTGCTCTGTCACCACCGCAAACTGGATATGTGGGTTCAGCTTGGTGGACATCTAGAACCGAGTCTGGATGATTCAGTGCATGCTGGCGCCCTGCGAGAAGCCTATGAAGAATCGGGACTAGGCGCTATTAAGGCCCTGTCGCCCGATATCTTCGACATCGATATCCACGCCATACCTGCCCATGGTGATGAAGCTGAGCATCTGCACTATGACGTGCGCTATCTGTTCGCGGCGCGATCAGCCAATGCCGTGCAGCTGACACCGGAATCAAAAGAACTGGCCTGGGTAAGACTGGATGAAATCCACAAAGTATCGACGGAGAAGTCGCTGCTGCGAATGGCAAAAAAGGCAACACAGTTTTTGCGCAACTCAACGCACTAAATTAGCGCCAACAAGCCCTGCATGCATTCACTGCTTCGTTTTTACTCTCAGGTGAATGCCTCGACAACTGACCCCCGCGGTCATCAGAGCCTCAAGCATTCAATATTTGGCCTTTTTCCCCTTTCCGTTTCCGGTTTCCTTTATAATCTCAGGCTTAGTCCTGCGGACACCAGGGCAATAAATACCCACAAGCAATCGCTGACTCAAACTGACAAAAGAAAAAGAAATAGATTCTATGCCTCGAACACAAATCTCTCGCCGGGCGAATAGCAGCCCGTCCCGACCCATTGTTTCCATTCTTACTTGCCTGCTGATCTGGGCCTCTAAGCCGGTTCAGGCACAGACGGAATCTGGCCTGCCGGAATGGCTCTCGCTGGGTTTCGAACAACAAAGCAGAATGCAGCACCTGGAGGGGCAGTTTCGCGCCGGTCTCGATGGCAGCGACCAGGGCTTCGAATGGCGCAATTCACTCACAGCCGAAGCCTCATTCGAGAAATTTTCGATTACGGCGGAAGTCGCCGATATGCGCACCTATCTGACCGATAGTGGCAGCCCCCTGGACAGTTTTTTCGCCAATCCGCTGGATATTCTGCAGGCAAATGTGACTGTTCCCATTGCCAATGTGTTTAGTGAGTCGGACCGGGGATTTATCAAGGTAGGTCGCTTCACCATGGATCAGGGCAGCCGCCGCTTCGTGGCCCGGAATCGCTTTCGCAATACCATCAATTCCTTTGCTGGCGTGCAGGCCAGACTGGAAAACGACAGCAGCTCTCTGGACCTTTTTTACACCCGCCCTACTGCCAGGCGAGTCTCCGGCGACTGGATCGACAACGATCCAAAACTTGATAAACAATCCAGCGATTTCTTCTGGGGCGCCTATTTTACAACTCGACTCACTGCCCAGGCTGACTCACTGCAACTTTACCTGCTGGGCGCCGATGAGAAGCGCGATCGACCCGCCAACCAGCGCTTCGATGTGCTCACCACCGGCGCACGCCTGTTTCGAAACCCAACAGCCGGCAGCTGGCACTACGATACCGAGGCCGTGTACCAATTCGGCGATGCGCCGGCACTGGACGCAAACTCTGCTTTGCTAGACCACAAGGCGAGGTATTTCCACCTGTCGTTTGGCTACAGCTTTGAGGCCAGCTGGCAACCGCGCCTGAGCTTCATCTATCACTATGGCAGCGGTGACAAGAATCCGCTGGACAATGAGTCCAACGAACTGGACCATCTGTTCGGCGTGCCGCGTCCAGATTTCGGACCCACCGGCTCGTTTCGCGCGTTTCAGCGGGTGAACACCAGTTCCCCCGGTCTCATGCTGAACCTTCAGCCCGCCAATAATATCGACGCCTATATCAGGTGGCAGCGTCCCTCCCTGGCGGAAGAAACCCAGGGCTGGCGCACAACCCGCTATCGTCACCCTGGCAATCTTGGCGAAGATTTTCTGGGCGATCAGCTGGAGACCCGCGTGCGTTGGCACCTGTTTTCGAACAAGCTAAGTATCGATGGTGGCTATGTATGGATTAATGCCGGCCCTTACATGGATCTGGTCAATAAGGATGACAGCCACTACTACTATTTGCAGACAATTTTACGCCTGTGAGCAGTGTTATTTGGGCAGCTGACTCGAAAGCGATGATGGTCCACTCCAGTTAAATTGCTCGCGGTGCTTAAACCATTCAAGCTGCACCTGCCGCCTGCAGTGCGTAGAGTATAAGCGCATATCGCCCAATGCGGCCGCCATACACGATCAAGGCAAAATACCAGAAGTTAGTCTTGCTCACGCCCGCATAAATGGTAATTGGGTCGCCGATTATTGGCAGCCACGCCAACCAGAGAGTCCACTTGCCGTACTTATTGTTTAACGCCAACACTTTTTCATGACGGGCAGGCGTGAAGCCAAAATATTTCTCGGCCACTGCCATGCCAGCAACACCCAGACCATAATTAAACGTTGTGCCCAGGCAGTTTCCAATCGAGGCAATCAGCAGACAGGCAGTTTTACTGTAGCCAAGCGCCAGGTAGCCCGTAAAAACGATCTCTGATGAAACAGGGACAAGGGTGGCAGCAAGGAAGGCACTCAGGCCTAAATAGATGATTTCCATATCCATGATCCGGCAGCATCAATCGGAGAAAGTTTACAAGTTAACAACTAAAGTCTGTGAAAGCGAAGAACCTCTAAAGAAGCATTTAATCAAGCCCTGGCGATCTAACTTCTTTGCTCGGTCGTTTAGCAATGGAGTCTGCCACAAAGGGTATGAAAGCTTGAATGTCGTGTTAGCTCAAGCGGGGATTTTCATCCCTCCTCATATCTGCCAGCCCTCGTGCCCGCTGTGAGTAACTCTCGAAATATCAGCAATATTGCTGGAATTCCATCAACCGGCTAATACTTGACTTAAATAGTCAGGTATGGAAAACTGCCGCTTAATTTCCGATCAGATTACTCAGGTATTTCCTATGCGATTGACTGCCAAGGGGCGCTACGCCGTCACCTCCATGCTAGACCTCGCTCTTCACCATGATCAGGGCCCAACCCCCCTGGCCGGAATTTCCCAACGCCAGGACATTTCCCTCTCCTACCTTGAGCAGTTATTCTGCAGTTTGCGCCAGCGCGGACTGGTGAAGAGTGTACGCGGCCCCGGCGGCGGCTATAACTTAAGTCGCGAAGCCTCTGAGATAAGCGTCGCCGAGGTCATAGAAGCGGTCAACGAAAAATCCGACGCAACCCGCTGTGGTGGTTCCGGAGACTGTCAGAATGGCGAGACTTGCCTGACCCATTATCTGTGGATGGATCTCAGTGATCAGATCCGCAATTTTCTCGGCGACATCTCATTGCAGGACCTGATGCGTCGACGCGAGATCAAGGAAATTTCCGAAACTCAGGATTCACGACTCACAGCACATATCGAGCAGGAGTCCGTCCCCCTGACACTGGTTGCTGACGCACAATAATTCGGTAACTTGACCAAATACCAGCCTGGAACAGACATGTCCCAAGAACAGATCGACAAAGCCATCGCCAAGGACTACGCAGCCGGTTTTACCACCGACATCGAGTCCGATACCCTGCCTCCTGGCCTGAACGAAGAAACCATACGCTTCATTTCCGCCAAGAAAAACGAGCCGGAGTGGCTGTTGGAATGGCGGCTTGAGGCGTTCCGCGTCTGGCGCGAAATGGACGTGCCTGAATGGGCACATGTCCATTACCCCGAGATTAATTTCCAGGATATTTCTTATTACTCCCAACCCAAGAGCATGGAAGACCGACCCCAGAGCCTGGACGAAGTCGACCCTGAACTGCTGGCGACCTATGAAAAACTCGGTATTCCCCTGCATGAGCAGGAAGCACTGGCTGGCGTCGCTGTGGATGTGGTGTTCGATTCTGTTTCTGTCGCCACTACCTTCCGCGAGAAGCTGGCGGAGGCGGGCGTTTTGTTTTGCTCAATTTCCGAAGCCGTGCACGCATACCCGGATCTGGTCCGCAAATACCTGGGTAGCGTGGTGCCACGCAAGGACAACTTTTATGCAGCACTAAACAGTGCTGTGTTCAGTGACGGCTCCTTCGTCTACATTCCCAAGGGCGTTCGCTGCCCCATGGAGTTATCCACTTACTTCCGTATCAATGAGGCCAACACTGGCCAATTTGAGCGTACGCTCATCGTTGCCGACGAGGGCAGCCACGTCAGCTACCTCGAGGGCTGCACTGCGCCCATGCGCGACGAGAACCAGCTCCACGCCGCTGTGGTGGAACTGGTGGCAATGGACGATGCCGAAATCAAATATTCAACCGTGCAGAACTGGTATCCCGGTGATGCCGAGGGCAAAGGCGGCATTTACAACTTTGTCACCAAACGCGGCCTGGCCCATACCAACGCCAAGATCTCCTGGACTCAAGTGGAAACCGGTTCCGCCGTGACCTGGAAGTACCCCAGCTGCATTCTGCGCGGCGACAACAGTGTCGGCGAGTTCTATTCGGTGGCGCTAACCAACAACATGCAGCAGGCGGACACCGGCACCAAGATGATTCACCTTGGCAAGAACACCCGTTCGACGATTATTTCCAAGGGTATCTCAGCAGGCAAGAGTAGCAACGCTTATCGCGGTTTGGTCAGAGTTGGTCCTGCCGCCAAGGGCGCGCGCAACTATACTCAGTGCGATTCGCTGCTGATTGGCGACAAGTGTGCGGCGCACACTTTCCCCTATATAGAAAGCAAGAACCCAACTGGTATCGTCGAGCATGAAGCCTCCACTTCGAAAGTGAGCGATGACCAGCTCTACCTGTGCCAGCAACGCGGACTCGATCCGGAGAAAGCAGTTTCCATGATTGTTAATGGATTTTGCAAAGAAGTCTTCAAAGAGCTGCCCATGGAGTTTGCGGTAGAGGCTGGCAAACTGCTGGAAGTGAGTCTTGAAGGCTCAGTAGGCTAAAGCGGCCAGTCGCTTCAGGCGCTTGGAAAGTAACACCCACTAGCAATTATTTTATAGATTAACTCGATCAGGAGACTGACGACATGCTCAGTATCAAAGACTTGCGCGCCGAAGTCGACGGCAAGACTATTCTCAAGGGGCTCAGCCTGGAAATTAATGCGGGCGAAGTGCACGCCATCATGGGACCAAACGGCTCTGGCAAGAGCACTCTGGGTCACGTGCTGTCTGGTCGTCCCGGCTATGAAATAACCGGCGGCAGCGTCGAGTTCATGGGCAAAGACATTTTCGAGATGGAAACCGAAGAGCGCGCCCACCTGGGTCTGTTTCTGGCGTTTCAGTACCCGGTGGAAATTCCTGGCGTCAGCAACATGGAATTCCTGAAGGCAGCTGTGGATGCTGTGCGCGAAAGTCGCGACGAAGAAGCTTTCGACACCGTCGGTTTTATGCGCAAAGCCAGGGAAGCCTGCACCGCCGTTGATCTGGACCAGGCGTTCCTGAAACGTGGTGTAAATGAAGGTTTTTCAGGCGGCGAGAAGAAGCGCAATGAGCTCATGCAGATGATCCTGCTAGAGCCCAAGCTGTGCATCCTCGATGAGACCGACAGTGGACTTGATATCGACGCGCTGCAGGTGGTCGCCAATGGCGTTAACACCATGCGCGCCGAAGATCGCGCCTTCTTGCTGGTGACTCACTATCAGCGCCTGCTCGACTACATCGAGCCGGACTTTGTGCATGTGCTTGCAGATGGCCGTATCGTTAAATCCGGCGACAAGACGCTGGCTCTGGAGCTGGAAGAAAAAGGGTATGGCTGGCTAGAGGATGAGGTGGCCTGATGACTGATCTGCTTAGCCCTCAGCTCAAAGCGGAGACTGAAGTACCTGACTGGCTGCAGGCACGCCGACTTGCTGGTCGCGCGGCCTGGGATAATGGCAGCTTGCCTACACGTAAAACAGAGGACTGGAAGTACACCAGCCTGTTTCCCCTGCAGCAGGATTTCACAGCCGCGCCTGTCAGCGCCGACAGTGCCGCAGAACTAGGCCTGAATTTACCCGACCTTTCCGGCAGCCGCCTGGTGTTCGTCAATGGTCACTGGCGCGAAGATCTATCGACCCTGGTTGCCGACGCGGCGATTGAAGTCGTCCGCTTTTCTGAAGCCAACACCGAGCAGTCGGCATTGATAGGCGAACACCTGGGAACCGCAGTGCCGGGTGCAAAACACCTGTTTGCCATGCTTAACGATGCGGCGCTCACTGATGGCGTATTTCTCCGGGTGCGCGCCAACAGCAAAGCACAACATCCAGTACAGCTGGTCTGGCACAATAGCCATTCGGAAAGCACTTTTATCAGCAACCAGCGCCTTCTGGTGCTGGCTGAATCCCACAGTGAAGCAAGTCTCGTCGAGCACTTTAGCGGCAGTGATAATGCCTTCACCAATGGCGTTACCGAACTCATGCTGGGCCCGGGCGCCCAGCTCAATCACAGCCGCCTGCATCTTGAGAGCCCGCAGGCGCTGCACATCGGCGGCCTGCATGCGCGCCTCGACCGCGATGCCACCCTGGAAAGTTTTCACCTCGCGCTGGGTGGCAAACTCAAGCGTATCGATATTGTGATAAATCACGAAGGCGCAGGCGCACACTGCCAACTTGACGGTATCTATTTGCTGCGTGGCAATGAGCATGTGGACTATCACACCTGCATTGAACACGCGGTGCCGCACTGCACCACCGATGAAACCTTCCGCGGCATCATTGGTGACAAGGCCAGAGCTGTATTTAACGGACGCATCCACATTCACCCGGATGCCCAGAAGACTCGCGCCGAACTCAGCAACAAAAACCTGCTGACCAGCGCTTCCGCCGAAGTTAACACCAAGCCGGAACTGGAAATCTATGCTGATGACGTGCAGTGTGCCCATGGCGCAACCGTCGCCCAATTGGACGATGCCATGCTGCATTACCTGCGCACCCGCGGCATTCCAGAAGACGAGGCCCTGGTGCTGTTGAGCTACGGTTTTATTAATGCCCTGGTAGAAACCCAGGCGCTGGATTCACTGCGAGACTATCTTAAGCCGCTGCTGGCCGACTACTTTGGTACCACCGCAGAAGCCGAAGCCGCAGTGGAACAAGGTGCCGATCTTACCAGGCACATCGGTGCTTAACGTGAGCTCAACGGTGGCCGTCGAGCGGGAATGTTCCATGGGTTTTGACGTTGAATCAGTTCGTGCACAGTTTCCTGCCCTACAGCAGGAAGTTAACGGCTGCCCGCTAATCTATCTCGACAATGCGGCTACAACCCAGAAACCCAATGCCGTCATCGATGCCATCACCCACTACTACCAATATGACAATGCCAATGTGCATCGCGCCGCCCATGCCTTGAGCAGCCGAGCCACCAGCGCTTTCGAGGCGAGCCGGCAACTTGTCGCGGATTTTCTTGGCAGCCCTGACCCGGCCCAGGTCATCTGGGTGCGCGGAGTCACTGAGGCCGTGAATCTGGTGGCTTATAGTTGGGGACGAAGTAACCTCAATGCCGGTGATCGAGTGCTGGTCTCTACCCTGGAGCATCATTCCGACATCGTTCCCTGGCAGTTAGTCTGTGCCGAGCGCGGCGCCGAGGTCGTGCCGATACCGGTCAGCGACGAAGGTGTCATCGACCAGACTGCTTATGATGAATTGCTCAACGACCGCGTGAAGATGGTGGCCGTAAATCACGTCTCCAATGCCCTTGGCACCGTTAATCCGGTTAAGGAAATGGCCGCCAAGGCGAAAGCCGCGGGCGCGCTCTGCATGATCGATGGTGCCCAGGCCGTGGCCCACTGGCCGCTTGATGTTGTGGACCTTGGCTGTGACTTTTATGCCTTTTCCGGGCACAAACTATTCGGACCTACCGGCATTGGCGCACTTTGGGGTCGGCGCGAGTTGCTGGAGGCCATGCCGCCGTTCTTTGGCGGCGGCGAGATGATCGATCGCGTAGGCTTCGATGGCACCACATTTAATACCATCCCATTTAAATTCGAGGCAGGCACCCCAAATATAGCAGGAGTGATCGGACTCGGCGCTGCGGTGAAATGGGTGCAAGGCCTGGATCGCGGCGCGGCAGCCGCACACGAAGCTCAACTGCTCGCCCGCTGCGATGAGCTGGCCCGGGAGATGCCCAGTTTGAGACGGCTTGGCCCTGATGTAGACCGCGTCGGTGTGTTCAGCTTCTTGCTGGAAGGCACCCATCCGGAAGACCTGGGTACACTGCTCGACCAGCAGGGTATCGCGATTCGCACCGGCCACCACTGCGCACAGCCGCTGATGTCTCGATTCGACATCCCTGGCTCGGCGCGGGCATCTTTCAGCCTCTATAACACCATGGCTGATGTGGAAGCACTGTTCGCCGGACTGCAAAAAGTACAGGAATTATTTGCTTAGACCAAATCATCCCGAATCAGCATTCTGGGTGAATGCGCTGGAATAAAGTTATGAGTGTAGAAATATTCGACGTAGAAAAAGACGCCAAAACTGCAGTCTCTGTCACTGAGTCTGCTGCCGCCCATCTGTTGAAGCAGGTTCAGCTCAAGGGCAAATCCGCAGTGCGCCTGAGCGTAAAAGAAAGCGGTTGCACTGGCTTCATGTATGTCATGGAAGAAGTGGATGCGCCTGAAGCGGGGGATGTCACCATCGCTGCAGTAAACGACCTCAAACTGTTTGTCGACTCTGGTTCCCTGCCCTACCTGCGCGGCACTGAGCTGGACATGGTGCAGCAGGGCGTCAATCGCAACCTGCAGTTCAATAATCCCAACGTCAGCGTTGCCTGCGGCTGCGGTGAAAGTTTCGATATCGCGGCATCCTGAGCCAGCAACCAGAGCCAGAATACATCAAAAGCAGCCTGATATGACCAGCAAAGAACGCACCATACTCACCACTACCCGCGATTGCCCCGGGCGTCTTGTGCCCGTGGGTGACCCCGTCACCATTCCGACCGCTACCTTCGTCACCCTGGTGCAGTCCCTGGGTGGCAGCTACACAGTAATTCACCATGGCAATATGATTCGGGTAGATGGCACCGATGCCGATGCCCTGGGTCTCGAACCCATCAAGCTGGAGTTCGAACCGCGACCCGACGGCAAGATCGATGAGCAACAGGTATGGGAAGCCCTGCATACCGTTTACGACCCGGAAATACCGGTGGACCTGGTGAACCTGGGTCTGATCTACAAGATGGACATCGACCAGGAGGCCGGCCGCATCGACATCGACATGACCCTGACCGCGCCCGGATGCGGTATGGGCCCCGTGCTGGTGAGTGATGTCGAAGTTCGGGTTGCTCGGGTCCCCAATGTAAAAACCGTCAAAGTCGACCTGGTGCTGGACCCACCCTGGAGTCGCGAAATGATGTCGGAAGAGGCCCAGCTCGAGACTGGCATGTTCTTCTGAGGCCAGCCGGTTTTCGGATATACTTTTCGTTTATACTCCTCGCCCCAACATACCCTCTTTAGACTGGCACGAGCCGTCTTTGACCAACACACAGAAGCAGCATGAGCAACAACCCATTCGGCCATAGCATCAGCAGCGACGATATCAAGGATACCCTCGGATTCGTTGACAGCTGGGAAGAGCGCTACAAGTACATCATCGATCTCGGCAAAGACCTGCCGGCACTGCCTGAAGATAAACGCACCGAAGACAGACTCGTGCGCGGCTGCCAGAGCCAGGTGTGGATCGACGAGCAGATGGAAGGTGACAGGGTGCAGCTGGCAGTGGACAGCGACGCCTTCATAGTCAAAGGCCTGCTCTGCGTTATCCTGGCTGCCTTCAACAACAAGACCCCGCAAGAAATCCTCGACTTCGATATCGAGGGATACTTCGAAGAACTGGAATTGATGAACCACCTGTCCGCGACTCGCGGCAATGGCTTGCGAGCCATGGTGGCCCGCATTCAGGATATTGCGCGCAAGGCGGCTTAGGCAAACTCCATAATGCGGGCTACATAGCCGGCTAAGCTGGCGACCTGCCCCAGCTCCTTCCTTGCGCGAAACGCTACTTTGCGCAGCATCGCAAACAGCACCCCAATCCACAGATCCACCGCGACACAATCTTGGCAGCAGCCGTGCCAAGTTATTAGCTCAATCTATATCTTGAATCTAAATGATATTGATTCTCATTTATATTTAAACTAACATACTGGCATTGGATTTTAAGAGTACCAACCAGCATGACACGTTCGCCTTCCACCCTATTCGCTGCCGCCTCTCTGTTGCTGGCGGTATGGGCCCCACTTTCAGTCGCACAACCCGCAAACGGAAATCTGATTGAGGAAATCGTGGTCCGCTCGCAGTATCTCTTTAACGATCAGGTGAACGCGCTTCGCACCCCTACACCAATCATTGATGTCCCCCAGAGTCTCTCCATAGTGACCGCCGAGCAGATCGCGCAGCAGGGTTTCACCAGCATTGGCGACATTATTAATTACACTCCCGGCGTGAATAACTCCCAGGGGGAAGGTCACCGTGACTCCATCGTGTTCAGAGGTGTCCGCTCTACCGCCGATTTCTTCATCGATGGCGCACGGGATGACGTGCAGTACTACCGCCCGCTCTATAACCTGGAACAGGTGGAAATCCTGCGCGGCCCCAATGCCCTGCTGTTTGGCCGTGGCGGCACCGGCGGTATTCTCAATCGCGTCACGAAGAAAGGCGTACTGGGTGAGAGATTCACAGATTTTCAGGCCGGCGCAAATTCATTCGGTGAAATGTCTGTCCAGGTAGACAGCAACTTCGACACGGGTGATACCTCCGCCTTTCGCATCAATGCCTTCTACGAAAACCTGAGCAATCACCGAGACTTCTTTGATGGTGACCGCGTTGGCATCAACCCAACTGCCAAACTTGAACTCAGGCCTGGCACCACACTCGACCTGTCTTACGAATATTTGGATCACCAGCGCTTTATCGACAGAGGCATCCCGACCGGTGCGGACGGGCGACCGGTGGAGGCCTTCCAGGAAATCGTCTTTGGTGACCCAGATCTGAATAACAATGAACTTAAGGCTCATTTATTCCGCGCTGCTCTGCAGCATGAGTTCTCCGAAAACCTGAAAGGCAACTTCAGTGCGTTTTATGGCGACTATGACA
>Ga0181560_10000850_pt1 | contig 28258 bp, 23 predicted proteins | sample 011ome_20_FD_133751 | JGI IMG/M metagenome (GOLD analysis project Ga0181560, IMG submission 133751) | Coastal salt marsh microbial communities from the Groves Creek Marsh, Skidaway Island, Georgia - 011509CT metaG (megahit assembly) | ecosystem: Environmental > Aquatic > Marine > Intertidal...
CTTCACCGGCTCGACCGATGTAGGCCGCGCCATCCGCCGTGCCACGGCGGGGCAAGGCAAGGCCCTGACATTAGAGCTGGGGGGCAAATCGGCCTATATCGTGTGCGAGGATGCCGATATCGACAGCGCCATCGAGGGGCTGGTCGATGCGATCTGGATGAACCAAGGTCAAGTCTGCTGCGCGGGCTCGCGGCTGTTGGTGCAAGAGGGTATCGCCGAAACATTTCTGGCGCGGCTCAGGGCGCGGATGGCCAAGCTGCGCGTGGGCGACCCGCTGGATAAATGCATCGATATCGGGGCGATTGTCAGCGCCCAGCAGGCCCAACGCATCGCGCAGCTGCTGGCCAGCGCCCCCGAAGGCTGCGTATACCAGCCGGGCCAAGCGCTGCCGCAAGAGGGGCATTTCATGCCACCCACGCTGGTGTGCAACCTGCCACAGGCCCACCCCCTGATGCACGAAGAAATATTTGGGCCCGTGTTGGTGTCTTGCACCTTTCGCACCCATGCCGAGGCGGTCGAACTGGCCAACAACACCCGCTATGGGCTGGCCGCCACAATCTGGAGCGAAAATATCAACCTTGCGCTGGGGCTGGCCCCGCAACTGGTGGCGGGTGTTGTCTGGATCAATTGCACCAATATGTTCGATGCCGCAGCGCCATTTGGCGGGCTACGCGACAGCGGTTTTGGCCGTGAAGGCGGCCCCGAAGGCATGGCCGCCTATCTGGCCCCCTTGGCCAAGGGCCGGCCCGCAAAACCTGTGCCCGCCTTTGGCCCAAGGCAGGGCGCGGTGCAGGCCCACGCGCCCCGGCCTGCCATTGATCACACCCAAAAACTGTATATCGGCGGCAAACAGGCCCGGCCCGATGGTGGATATAGCCAAGCTGTTTACAGCGCCAAGGGGCAGCTGTTGGGCCATGCGCCACTGGCCAACCGCAAAGATCTGCGCAACGCGGTGCAGGCGGCGCAAGCGGCCCGTGGCTGGGCCAGCAGCAGCGGCCATGCGCGCGCGCAAGTGCTGTATTATCTGGCCGAAAACATGCAATCGCGCGCCGATGAATTGGCCCAAACCTTGAATGAAATGACCGGGCGCCGCGATGGTATGGCCGAGGTGGAAACCAGCCTTGAGCGGCTGTTCACATATGCGGCTTGGGCCGACAAATACGACGGGCGTGTCGCCAATGTGCCCTTGCGCGGGCTGGCCTTGGCATTGCGTGGCCCAGTGGGCGTTATCGGCGCGCTGTGCCCAGACGAGGTGCCATTGCTGGGCTTGATCTCGGTTTTGGGGCCAGCGCTGGCCATGGGAAACCGCGCCGTTGTGGTGGCCTCGCAGCCCTTTCCCTTGGTGGCGGGGCCGGTTTATCAGCTGCTAGAGACATCAGATATTCCTGCAGGTGTGGCCAATATTTTAACGGGCATGCATCGTGAACTGGCCCCGCATATGGCCCGCCACGCCGGCATTGATGCGGTCTGGGGGTTCAGCCACACCAACCTTTCGGCCGAAATCGAGACCGCCAGCGCCGACACGCTGAAACGCACATGGGTGAACAATGGCTGTACCCGCGATTGGTTTGGCCCCGAAGGCGCCGGGCGTGCCTTTTTGGACGCGGCGACCGAGGTAAAAACCGTTTGGGTGCCCTATGGGGAATAGGGCACCCAAGGTTTAGTTGGCGGCCAGCCCCTGCGGCTGGCCCACAACGACAAATGTCAGCAGCTCTGGGTTCATCAGGCGCCGGGCCACGCGGGCCACATCGGCCTGGGTTACCGCCTCGATACGGGCATTGCGGGTGTTGACGTAATCGCGATCAAACCCCTGCAACTGCATGCCCACGATGATCTTGGCAATCGGGCCATTGCCATCAAAGCGCAACGGATAGGCGCCGGTCAGATAGGTGATTGCATCTTGCAATTCCTCGGCGCTGACACCGTTTTCAGCGGCCTCGGCCCATTGTTGGCGGATCACAGCCACCGCCTCGGCCACGCGGTCATTGGCCGAGGAGACCGAGCCTTGCCACAAATCGGCGTAATCCTTGTCGCCCAGATAGGTATAGATGCCATAGGTCAGGCCACGCTTTTCACGCACCTCCGCCATCAAGCGGCTTTCAAAACCACCCCCGCCCAAAATGTGATTAAGCACGAAGGCGGGAAAGAAATCAGGGTCGTCCAACCCCAAGCCCGGCTGGCCAAACAACACCACCGATTGTGGCGTGGGAAAATCAACCACATGCACCCCGCCATCAAATGCCAAGGGCGCAGGCCCCGGCAGGGTGGCCTGCGCTGTGGGCAAATCACCCAACAGCTGGTCCAGCAGCAGCCCCAGTTCTTCGGCGGTGATGTCGCCCGCGGCGCCCACAAACACACGGTTGCGCACCAACAAGGCGCGATGCGCCTGTTGCAAATCATCCCGCGACAGCGCCGCCACGCTTTCCAGCGTGCCATCTACCGGCTGGCCATAGGGGTGGGCGGCGAATACGCGCGCATCAAAGGCGCGCCCCGCCATGGCGCGCGGGTCTTTCAGATCCGAACGCAGGTTCGACAGCATTTGCGCGCGCACCCGCGCGACTGCGTCCTCGTCAAAGCGCGGCTGAACCAGCGACTGGCGCAGTAAATCCACCGATTCCGCGCGGTTTTCGGTTAGAAACCGGGCCGATACGCTGATTGTATCATCAGACGCCCCATAGCTGAACGAGGCCGCCAGCCCCTCGGCTGCGCGGGCAAAGCCGCGGGCATCCAAATCGCCTGCCCCCTCTTCCAGCAGCGCCGCCATCAGGCTGGCCACGCCTTTTTTGCCCTCGGGGTCCAGCACGGCGCCACCGCGAAACCGCAGTTCAAGCGCCGTAAATGGAATGGAATGATCCTCGACCAGCCACGCGGTGATCCCCCCGGGCGATGTGACTTGCTTGATCTCGACACCCGCGCGTGCAGGCAGGGCCGCAACCACCAGCATCAGTGCAAAAACAAAGCGAATCATTGTGTTGCCTCCTCGGTCATCAACCAGCCGGTCACCGATTGGCGCCGATCCAGCACCCTTTGTGCCGCCGCCATCACATCATCGGCAGTGACCGCCTGCAGCACCTGCGGCCATGCTTGCACCTCGGCCATGCTTAGGCCCTGCGTCAGCGCCCGGCCATAGCGGTTTGCCAGCCGTTCAACATTGTCGCGGTCATAAATCTCGGCGGCTTTCACCTGCATCTTGATCCGCGCCAGCTGGTCTGCATCGACACCGGTTTTCAGAAACTCTGCCAGCACCTGATCCATTGCATCCTCGGCCTGCTGCAAAGACACCCCCGGCGCGGGCACAACCACCAGATCAAAACTGGTCTGATCCAACGACCCACCGCCGTAAAACGCGCCCGTATAGACGGCGGTTTGGCTGTCAAACTGCAGCTTTTCGGCCATAACGCTGGTGGTGCCACCGCCCAGAATTTCCGCCAAAATCGTCAAAGCCGCTGCGGTTTCTTGGGCGCCACTGTCGCGTTCGGGGGCCAGATAAGCCCGCGAGACATAGGGCTGGGCGACGCGCGCATCGCGAAAGACCAAGCGCCGCTCGGCGGTTTGGGGCGGCTCTTGCGGGCGTATGCGCGGGGGCAGATCCGGGTTGGCGGGCAGCGGGCCGTAATATTTCTGCGCAAGCTCGCGTACCTCTTGGGGGCGCACATCGCCCGCCACAATCAAAATGGCGTTGTTGGGGGCATAATAGCGGTCGTAAAAGGCGCGAGCCTTGGCCTGATCCAGCGCCACCATTTCGTGGCGCCAGCCAATCACTGGCACACCATAGCGGTGGTTCAAATAAAGGGCTGCGTTCTTTTGCTCGCGAAATAGCGACGAAGGATCGTTTTCAACGCGCTGGTTGCGTTCTTCGATAATCACGTCGCGTTCGGTGGCCACATCTGTTTCTGACAATTGCAGGTTGACCATGCGATCGGCCTCCATCTGCATCATCAAGGGCAGGCGATCGGCGGCGACACGCTGGTAATAGGCAGTGTAATCGTAGCTGGTAAAGGCATTATCCGAGCCACCATTGCGCGCCACAGTGGCCGATAATTCGCCCGGCGCCATGTTTTGCGTGCCTTTAAACAAGAGATGTTCCAAAAAATGCGCCACGCCCGAGGCGCCCGGCGGCTCGTCGGCCGAGCCGGCCCGATACCACACCATATGCACAACCACCGGCGCGCGGTGGTCTTCGATCACCACCACCTCCATGCCGTTATCAAGGGCAAAGCTGCTGACCTGCGCCGCCGCACGCAGCGGCAAGGCGATCAATAAAACCGAAAATACGGGTGCGATATAGCGTAACATAGGACCCCCAAAACCGTTTGGTCTGGCCTATAGATACGGTAAAAATCCCCAGCGGCAAGGCGGCTGACGGGGATGTGAGCGCGCCGCCGCCGCCCTAGTTGTTTTGGCCTGCAGGCGGCACCGAGGGGGTTGGCACCCCTTGACGACGAAATGCTTGGTTTGTGGCCTCGGCATCCAGCGTCTGGCCGCTGTAGACCTCGTTATATTTGTTCTTGATGAAGATACGCAGCTTTTGGAACCGGCCCATGCGGCGGCGCAAATCTTCGTCCTCAGAGGCCAAGGTTTGGCGGATGCCAGCCTCTTGGCCATTGCGCGCGGCGGTTTGCACCAAGGCGGTATCGGCGGCGGGCACAGATTGCGCGGCAATGGCGCCGGGGCGGCCACCCAATTGCGCCACGGCATCAGCCACCGGGTTTTGATCGGTCAGGTTGGCCCCACCGGGTGTGGGGGTGGGCAGGGTTGCAAAATCTTTGGGCTGCTCCAGCGGTTTGCCGGGCACTATCAGGAATTCGTCTGGCCCATTATTCATGCTGGACAGGTTGCGCAGCTGCGGCGCCTCGCGCGGGCCTGTGCAGGCGCCCAGCGCCAAAACTGCAACCATCGCCAAGGCAGGGTATTTCATGTGCTTTGTCCCGCTTCTGTCATGAACGGCCCAAGCAATAGACCATTGCGCGCCCCGCGTCACGAGGCGTTTTTTGCGCCCGGCGTCTCGCCGCCAAACAGCGCCAACCCAAACGCACCCGCGAAAATGGTGATATCAGCCACGTTAAAGGCATAAGGGTTGGCCAAGCCACAGCAGGACATATTCAAAAAATCTGCCACCGCGCCGTAAACCAGCCGGTCAATCACATTGCCCAGCGCCCCCCCCAGCAGCAGCCCCGCAGCCAAATGGCCGGGCCAGCCCATGGGCGTGCGCCGCAGCCACCACAGCACCCCCCCCATCACCACGAAGGCCACCGCAATCAACAGCCAGCGCGCCAAATCAGCCTGCCCGGAAAACAGCCCGAAATTGATGCCATCATTCCAGGCCATGCGCAGGTTCAAAAAGGGCGGCAGCACATCAATCGCCAAGACACTGCGCAGGTTCAGCACGTGCACCACAAAGTATTTGCTGATTTGATCCAGCAAAAACGTGATTGCAGCCACCCACCAAACCAAACGCATGCCTTAGATCCTTTTGCAAATAAGCAGGCCGCCCAGCACCGGGGCCTTAATGGCGGAAATGGCGCATTCCGGTAAAGACCATGGCCAGCCCAGCCGCGTCGGCGGCGGCGATCACCTCGTCATCGCGCATCGAGCCACCGGGCTGGATCACACAGCTGGCGCCCGCTGCTGCTGCTTCCAGCAAGCCATCGGGAAAGGGGAAAAACGCATCCGACGCCACAGCCGAGCCAACCGCAGGGCTGCCATCCAAACCCAGATCAGCCGCCATGCGCGCGGCTTTCACAGCCGCGATATTGGCGCTGTCTAGGCGGCTCATCTGCCCTGCCCCAACACCCACCGTTGCCCCATCTTTGACATAGACGATGGCGTTTGATTTCACGTGTTTGGCCACTTTCCACGCGAAAAGCAGGTCTTGCATCTGTGCCGCGGTCGGGGCTTTTTTGGTCACCACGCGCAGGTCTTGCAGACCCACTGTGCCGTTGTCTTTGTTTTGAAACAGATATCCGCCTGCAACCTGCCGTATGGTCATGCCGCCCGCGGCCGGGTTGGGCAGCGCATCGGTGGTCAGCAAGCGCAGGTTTTTCTTGGCCGCAAAGATCTGGCGCGCCGCAGCGCTGGCGCCGGGTGCGATGACCACTTCGGTAAAGATCTGGGTGATTTCTTGCGCGGTCTCTTCGTCCAGCGGCTGGTTCAGCGCCACGATCCCACCAAAGGCCGAGGTGCGGTCGCAATCAAATGCCGCGCGATAGGCCTGCAGCAGGCTGCCCCCCCGCGCCACACCGCAGGGGTTGGCGTGTTTGATGATGGCGCAAGCCGGGCCATCGGCGGGGTCAAATTCGGCCACCAGTTCAAAGGCAGCATCGGTATCGTTGATATTGTTATACGACAGCTCTTTGCCCTGATGCTGCTGGGCCGTGGCCACGCCTGCACGCGCAGTGCCATCCACGTAAAACGCGGCCTGCTGGTGGGGGTTTTCCCCATAGCGCAGGGTTTGGGCCAGCTGCCCGGCCACCACCCGGCGGCGCGGCGCCAGCTCGCCTATGGCGTCGGCCATCCAGCTGCTGACCGCCGCATCATAGGCGCCGGTGCGCGCATAGGCGATCTGTGCCAGACGCTGACGAAAGCCAAAGCTGGTTTGGCCATCATGCTGGGCCATCTCGTCCAGCAGGGGTTGGTAATCTTCGACATCAACCACCACGTTCACGAAAGCGTGGTTTTTGGCCGCAGCGCGGATCATGGCTGGGCCACCGATATCAATATTCTCGATCATCTCGTCATAGGCCGCGCCACGCGCCAGCGCCGCTTCGAACGGGTAGAGGTTGACAACCAGCAGATCGATTGCGCCGATACCGTGCTGTTCCATCGCCTGTTGATGGGCCGGGTCATCGCGCAGCGCCAGCAAACCGCCGTGCACAGTGGGGTGCAGGGTTTTTACCCGGCCATCCATCATTTCGGGAAACCCGGTCACATCGGCCACATCGCGCACAACCAGCCCCGCCTCGCGCAGGGTTTTGGCCGAGCCGCCAGTGGACAACAATTCGACACCACGGGCCGCCAAGGCCTGTGCCAGCTCTATCAGGCCAGTTTTATCGGATACAGAAAGCAGGGCACGGCGGATCGGGTGCAGGTTGGTCATTTTATATTGGGCTCCGGTCAGTCAGTCGTCAGGTCCATCTCGTCCCGGTGCAGATCACGTATCGACATGGGCGTTTCATGCGCCTTGGCCAGCGACCACCGGATGCGGGTCGCATAATCTATCGCGCGGGCAGATAAAACGACTTGTTTGGTCGCACGGGGCTGAATTCGGCCTTTTTCCAGATAAACCGAAGGATCCAGCCGCATTTGCGCATGGCCATCATGGCGAAACACCCAAATCTCGCCACTTTTCAGCGCCATGCTGACCGCCTGCCCCGCCATATCTAGGCTGGCGTCAACGTCGGGGTGCAGATGAAACCGTATGTCAAACCCCACGCCCTGCAATTTGGTGTTTTCCAACATCGTATCAAAGCGGCGCTTGTCCGCCTCTTCAAGGGCCAGCAGCATATCCTCGCCCTGCAGCCCGCGCCCATCCAAAGACAATTGCAGCAGCCGGGCATGGGTCAGCCCGTGGGTGCGCACATAGCCATTATGCCCGCCTTCAAAACGCAGCACCTGCGCGTCGCGGCCCAGCTCGATGGGCACAGCGGTGGGGCGGTCAACCAGCCACTCGCCCCGCGCGCCACGGCGCCCCAGCCGGGCGCTGGAAAACCCCTCGATTGCCAAGGTCGAATGGCTGGCCGTGGCCCGCCCCGCCCGCCGCCATTCTGCGCCAAATGTCACGCCAGAGCCGCAGTTCACCACCAAGGGCCGGCGCCCCGATGTCAGCTCGAACGCCAAAGTCGAGGCATGCGCCCCCAAAGATGCCGCCGCCTGAGGGGGCGGGGCGGCATCTATGATCAGGCTGGTGCGACCTGCGGTTTGGCGCACAAAACCCATCGATAGCCCCTCGGGGTGCAGCCCGCGCACCCCGGCAGCCGCCAAAGCCTGATCCAAACGCCCCTCGGGCCCACGCCCGCCACCATGAAACCGCGCAAGCCCACCATCGGCATGGCGCAAACTGCGCAGCGTGGGCGCGATACGCTCGATCGCGGTGCGATGCGCCTCGCCAATGGGTAGCGCGGCCTCGTGCAAGGCGGTCGCGGCCCATGTCAGCAAGGTAAACACCTCTAACAGCTCTTCTGGGTTGCGGGTGGGAATTCCGCCATCGCTGTCGATTTGCTGCGCGCATTCCCGGGCCAGCGCCTGACAGGCCGGCGCCACATGCCGGCCCATACCTTGCAGCGAAAGCCCTGCATAAATCAGCCCTGTCAACGCCTCGAACCGGGGCAGGCCGGGCGCCGCAGCGTGCCAGCGCTGCGCCAGAAAATGGGCCTGCTGCGCCAAGCTGCGGTAAAACAACGTGCTTTCCTGTGCCTCTTGGGCGCGCAGCACAAACAAGGCATGATGGATCCAGCGTATCAGCCGCCGACCGGCCAAATCGGGGCTCCAGCCAGCGCCACGCCCACGGCCATCCCGGGCGATCCACTGCCATAGCCATGCTTGCGCGGCCAGCCGCGCGGGCGTGTCGCCCACCGCCGCCAGATCATCCAGCCAGGCAAAGCCCTGTAATTCTTCTTCAAAGGCATCATCGGGGGGGGTGATATCCCACAGCCCCTGCTGGGCATCGGGCTGGGCCTGAACCAAATGCCCGGCAAACATGAAATTTCCTGCCAACAATTGCCGCCCGCGCGCCACGCTGCCCACAGTGCGCGGTTCGGGTTGGCTGACAAAGCCGGTGGCGGGCCGCGCCATGGTACTGCGCCACGCCTGAACCCGGTTCATCAGCCGCAGCCAACGTGCCAAAAAACTGTGTGGCTGCGACATTCACCTGCCTTCTTCGCGTGACCCCCGGTTAAGATAGATTAGCCAAGCAACAATTCCTTGTCACGGCAAACCTGATCTTTTGAAGGGGCCACCCTACCCAAAGGCAGGTGAGGCGCCTTATAGCGTGGCGGCCAACCGCGTGCCCTGATCGATGGCGCGTTTGGCATCCAGTTCTGCCGCCAAATCGGCCCCACCGATAACGTGGCACGCCACGCCTTTGGCCTGCAACTGATCGGCAAGGCCGCGCTCGCTGATTTGGCCGGCGCACAGCACCACCGTATCCACCGGCAAAATAGTGGGGTTTTCGCCACTGGGGCCAAAGCTGATGTGCAGCCCCTCATCGTCGATTTTCTCGTAATTCACCCCACCCATCATGGTAACGCCCTTCATTTTCAGGGCACTGCGGTGAATCCAGCCCGTGGTTTTGCCCAAACCTTTGCCCAGCGCCTGTGCCTTGCGCTGCAGCAGCCACACCTGCCGCGCCGCGGGGGCGGGTTGTGGGCCCTCGGGCGCCAAACCGCCCCTATGCGTGCCCGGGTCGCTGACCCCCCATTCACGCAGCCAGGCTGGCAGGTCTTCGCTGGGGCTGTGGCCCTCGTGCACCAAGGTTTCGGCCACGTCAAAGCCAATGCCACCGGCACCAATCACCGCCACTTTTTGCCCCGCCGTGGCGCGCCCAGCCAGCAAATCTGCGTAGCTGATCACCTTTGCATGCGCCTGCCCCGGGATCTGCGGATCGCGCGGCTGCACGCCTGTGGCCACCACCACCTCGTCAAAGCCAGCCATGTCTTCGGCGCCCACCGCCTGCCCCAAACGCAGCGTGACACCAGTGCTGGTCAGCATGGTTTCAAACCATGCCACCAGCCCGTGAAATTCCTCTTTGCCGGGCACTTGGCGCGCCAAATTCAGCTGACCGGCGACATGGGCGTCTTTGTCAAACACCGTCACCTTATGGCCGCGCTGCGCGGCGGCAATCGCGGTAGACAAGCCCGCCGGGCCCGCCCCCACAACCGCAATATTTTTCGGGGTCTGGGCAGGGTGCAGCTGCAGCTCGGTTTCAAAACAGGCGCGCGGGTTCACCAAACAAGACGAGATTTTGCCACTGAACGTATGGTCAAGACAGGCTTGGTTACAGGCGATACAGGGGGCAATTTCAGCGGCCTTGCCTGCTTGGGCCTTGGCCACGAAATGCGCATCCGCCAGCATCGGCCGCGCCAAGCTGACCATGTCAGCGCAGCCCTCGGCCAGCACCTGCTCGGCCACTTCGGGTGTGTTGATACGGTTCGAGGTGATCACCGGGATGCCCACATGACCCATCAGCTTTTTCGTCACCCATGCAAAGGCACGGCGGGGCACGCTGGTGGCGATGGTGGGAATGCGCGCCTCGTGCCAGCCAATGCCTGTGTTGATGATGGTGGCACCGGCTTTTTCCACCTCGCGGGCCAATTGCACCACCTCTTCGAAGGTCGAGCCGTTGGGCACCAGATCGATCATCGACAAACGGTAAATGATGATGAAATCATCCCCCGCCATCTGGCGCGCGCGGCGCACGGCCTCGATCGCCACGCGCATGCGGTTTTCATAGCTGCCGCCCCACGCATCGGTGCGTTTGTTGGTATGGGTGACCAAGAATTGGTTGATGAAATACCCCTCAGACCCCATTACCTCGACCCCGTCATAGCCTGCCTCGCGGGCGCGGGCGGCGGCGGTGGCAATGTCATCGAGCTGCTTTTGAATGCCGGCCTCATCCAGCTCTTTCGGGGGAAAGGGCGAGATGGGCGATTTGATGGCCGATGCAGACACGCATTCAGGCCCATAGGCATAGCGCCCCGCATGCAAGATTTGCATCGCAATCTTGCCATCTGCCTGATGCACCCGATCCGTGACAATGCGGTGATTGGCAATATCTTCGGGGGTAAACAGGCCCGCGGCACCGGGGAAAACCCCGCCCTCGCGGTTGGGGGCCATGCCCCCTGTCACCATCAGCCCAACGCCGCCACGCGCACGTTCGGCGTAAAATTCGGCCACCCGGTTCCAATCGCGGGTTTCTTCCAACCCCGTATGCATCGACCCCATCAGCACCCGGTTTTTCAAGGTGGTGAAGCCCAAATCAAGCGGTGAAAGAAGATGGGGATAGGCGGTCATATCTGGCGCTCCGGGTTGCGAATGGTCCTGCCTGCCCCTGCCCCAAAAGGGGCGGGGGTGCGGCCCATTTAAGATGTGGCCAAGGCGGCAGGTTTGTCACCCCCAAACGCCGCGTAACGCGCGCGGGCCTTAGGCGGTTTCCGCGCAATGGCGGCGAAAGGCGCGCTTTAGCATGTCCAGCTCGGCGCGCAGCAGGCCAATTTCAGCCCGGATATCATCGGCCAAGGCATCACCGGCCAAAATGGCAAAGCTTTCCAGCGTTTCGCCAGTGTCGGGGTTGGAAATGACAAAGCTTTGCAGCCCATCCGAGATCAGCTGCGCGGGGATCGGCACCCGCACCTCCCAATGGTTGTCGGCGCGGTTTTCCACAACGTCAACACCCGCCAAGGCCACGCCTTGATGGGTGACGCTGATGGCGGGGGGCTGGCTGCCGGCGGTGTCGGGCAGGGTTAACACCCCATGCCACACACCTTCGACCAAACGCGTTTTCGTTAGCTGCAGTTTGCTCATGCCACACTCCTATAGTTCGGCCCGCGGGCGGCGGCTGAAGGTCACATCGCGCAAAGTTACCTGGTTCATCTCGGGGCCCTCGAAGATCAGGTCTAGCCACGCTTGTTCGGCCCGCTTTTCGTTCAATTTGGTATAGGCCAAGTCGAATTCGACGCTGGTTTCGCTGTTGCCCAATGGCAATTCACGCACGATCTGTTCGGTGTTTGGGCCGTGGCGCACGTTGAGGCGGGCGAAAATTTCCAACGGTCTTTCGGTTTCCACCACCATATCCACCCGCATCAAATGGCGCCGTTGCAGCCCCTCGACCGCCTCTTTGGGGAGGTCAACCACCACCGACAAAAACGAGCCATCAAAGCGAAACACATCCATCCGCAGGCCAAACGGCGCCAGATCCTCTGCCCGCGTATTGCGCAATTGCCGCAAACTCAGCTCGGACAAACGACAATCGTGAAACAGCGTCACCTCGTCGCCCAGCATGGTTTTGCTTTCCACCGCCACAAGCCCGGGCATCGGCAGGCCCGCGCGCCACAGCTGCGGGCGCCATGCCCAATCGGCATTGGCAGGCTTACGAAACGCGTTCGAGCCGATTGCCGGCAGCGCAAGGCGGCTTTCGGCGGTAAAAATGAACTCGCTTAACTGATGGCGCAGCGCCCGTGCCCGCCCGCGCTGTGCGCGCAGCTGTGCCAAGGGCGCCGCACTGGCCACCCGCGCGGCCCGCGACCAGCGCGCCAAAGACGCGCAATACACCAATTCTGTTATAAACCGCATCACCCAAAACCCACTCACTGGCACCAACATCTGCGAGTCGGCCCCAGACTAAGCCGGTTTTCAGCCGGGCACACCCCCAAACCGCAGCCAAGCTACAGGGTTTTGGCACCACCTGCATTTTCTTGCGCGGGGGGAATGGGCCGTTCCGGGGTGGCGGCGCGGATATCATCGATCAGCTGCATCACCAGGCGCCGCCCCCCCACGCCTGCAAGGGGGCTGTTTTCTGGGCCATAAAGCGCCACCCCGACCACACGGGCATTCACCACAAAAAGCGCCCGCCAAAACAGCCTGGGCGTCTGGCCTGCCTCGGCCTCGGGGCCTGCGCGCAGCAAAATTGCATCGGGCGCTGCATCCACCAATTCCGCCCCAAGACTGCCCGCAAGCGCAACAGCATCGGGCAGCGCAGGCGCCTGTGGCCCTGAAACAGACACAGAGATCACCGCAGGTTCGGCGCGTTGGGGCATTGGATAGCCTGACAGGCTTTCGCAACTGGCAATCAGGGCAAAATCGCCCCCCTGTGCCGGTGGCGCAGACAGGCTGTCGGCGTCAACGCAATACCCCCCCGAGGGGCGCACCACCACATCGCCACCAGCCAACACCGCCTGCAGACGCGCATCGCCCGAAATTTCGGGGGTGCTCATACAACCAGCCACCACAAGGGGCAGTGCCCATAAGGCCACAGCGACACGCGGTTTGGGCGCGGGCCACAGGCCCACGACACGCGCTAAAAAGCCAACGGCGGGGGTTTCCCCCCGCCGCCTGCCGTTATCAAAGATCCATATAGACATGCCGTTCAGCTTGGCCACCGGGATGGGTGACCGCGCCTTTGTAGGTTTCACCAACCAGCTGGGCATATTTCCACAGCGCGCCCGAGGCATAGATCGTCTCGCGCGGGCCTTTCCAATCGGCCTTGCGCGCGGCCAGCTCGTCCTCGCTTAGATCAACCGACAACTCGCCGGTGATCGCATCAATGGTGATGATGTCGCCATTGCGCAGCAGGGCAATCGGGCCGCCATGGGCTGCTTCGGGGCCAACATGGCCCACGCAGAACCCACGCGTCGCACCCGAGAAGCGGCCATCGGTGATCAGCGCCACCTTCTTGCCCATGCCCTGACCAGACAGGGCAGCGGTGGTCGCCAGCATTTCACGCATGCCCGGGCCGCCTGCGGGGCCTTCGTTGCGGATGACGATCACTTCGCCCTCTTTATATTCGCGCGCCTTGACGGCGGCAAACGCGTCTTCCTCGCATTCAAAGACACGGGCCGGGCCGACAAAACGCTGGTGCTGGGCGTCGATCCCCGCGACCTTCACAATCGCCCCTTGGGGGGCCAGATTGCCCTTTAGCCCCACGACACCGCCGGTTTTGGTGATCGGCGTTTCGATGGGGTAAATCACGCGGCCATCGGCCTCGCGCTCGATCATGTCGATTTCTTCGCCGATGCTGCGGCCTGTTGCGGTCATGCAATCTTCGTGGATCAGACCGGCCTTGCGCAGTTCTTTCATCACCACCGGCACACCGCCTGCATCATACAGGTCCTTGGCCACGTAATCGCCGCCGGGCTTTAGGTTTACGAAATAGGGCGTGTCGCGGAAAATCTCGCAGACATCATCAAGGAAAAACTCGATCCCCGCCTCATGGGCAATCGCAGGCAGGTGCAGGCCTGCGTTGGTCGAACCGCCGGTGCAGGCCACAACGCGCGCCGCGTTTTCAAGGCTTTGACGCGTCACGATATCACGGGCGCGGATGTTGCGCTCGAGCAGCGTCATCACCGCGCGGCCCGAGGCCTCGGCATATTGATCGCGCGATTCATAAGGGGCCGGCATGCCGCTGGAATTCATCAGCGCCAGACCGATGGCTTCGGACACGCAGGCCATGGTGTTGGCGGTGAACTGGCCACCACAGGCCCCCGCCGACGGGCAGGCCACGCGTTCCAGCATATCCAGCGCCTTGTCAGACATTTGTGCGTTCTGGTGCCAACCCACGGCTTCGAACATGTCCTGCACGGTCAAATCGCGCGAGCGGAATTCTTCGGGGATTTCTTGCACTTGCGGCGCTTTACCGGGCAGGATCGAACCGCCGTAGATAAACACCGACGGCACGTTCAGCCGCACCATGGCCATCATCATGCCCGGCAGCGACTTGTCACAACCCGCCAGACCGACGATCGCGTCGTAGCAATGGCCGCGCATCGTCAGCTCTACGGTATCGGCAATCGCCTCGCGCGAGGCCAGCGAGCTGCGCATGCCCTCGTGGCCCATGGCGATGCCATCGGTCACAGTGATGGTGGTAAATTCACGCGGTGTGCCCAGCGCCTGTTTCACCCCCATCTTCACGGCCTGCGCCTGACGGTTTAGCGCAATATTGCACGGTGCCGCCTCGTTCCAGCAGGTGGCCACACCCACCAAAGGCTGGTGAATTTCTTCCTCGGTCATGCCCATTGCGTAGTAATAAGACCGGTGCGGCGCGCGTTCGGGCCCTTCGGTCACGTATCGGCTGGGCAATTTGGATTTATCAAATTTCGTCATGGCGGCCTCCGCAAGAAGAATGTTGCGTGCAGAAATAGAGAAGGGCTGGCAAAGTCACAAGGCGTTTTGAGCGAAAAGGTATACCAAACCGCCCCCACCCTTGCACGGCTTTGGGCCAAGGCTGGCGCCAAGGCGTGGCCTGCGCTATGACAGCCATAAACGCCGCCCCCCTTTTCAGGACAGACCATGGCATATGCGCCCCATGCCCGTTTTGTTGCCCCGGCACTGGCCGCAGCCGAGCTGCCGCGCTTGGCCTTTGGCGTTGTGGCAATCGAGGGGCTTTATAAACTGTTCTTGATTGGGTTCGAACGGGGGCTGGATGCCGCGCCCGGCTTTTCAGCGCATATGATCTGGTATGCCAACACCGCCACGGGCCTGCTGTTGCAGCTGTTCAGCTTTGGCTTTTTGGCCTTGGCCGTGGTGCTGGTGGCGCGGCTGGGCCATGGCCGTGGCCTGACCAGCCTGATTGGCCCCATCGGCCCCAGCCTGCGGGCGCTGACATGGGCCTTGGGGGCGGTGCTGTTGTTTTTCGCCCTGACCGAATTGCTGCCCCCCTATTGGATGGCCGAGGGCCAAGCCCAGGCGCGCGCGCCGCTACACTGGCTGGCGCTGTTGCCACTGTCGCTGCTTGCCTTGTTGGTGCAATGCGGCGCCGAAGAGCTGTTTTACCGCGGCTATATCCAACAACAACTGGCGGCGCGCTTTTCCCGGGCTTGGGTGTGGATGGTGCTGCCCAATATCGCCTTTGCCCTTGCCCATTGGGAGCTGGGCGATTTCACAATCCCTGCGGCGCAATACGTGATCTGGGCCTTTGTCTTTGGAGTCGCCGCCAGCGATTTGACCGCGCGCACCGGCAATCTTGGCGCGGCCATTGGGTTTCATCTGGGCAATAATGCCTATGCATTTTTGCTGTTTAGCGAATACGCCGCCCCAGATTCAGGTTTGGCGCTGTTTTTATTTCCCAGCGGCGCCTTGGGCGATACGCTGTTGGACGAGGCCCCGCTGTTCACCACTGCATTCTTCACTGAATTGGCCGGCGTTGGCCTGATGTGGCTGGCTGTGCGGCTGGTGCTGCGGCGCTGATTGCAATTGCTGGCGCTGGGTCTTATTTGGGGTTGAGCAAAAATATCAGGGGGCCGCGGAATGAACTGGATCACCAACTATGTCCGCCCACGCATAAATTCGATCTTTTCGCGCCGCGAGGTGCCTGAAAACCTGTGGAGCAAATGCGATGAATGCGGCACTATGCTGTTTCACCGCGAGCTGAAAGACAATTTGAACGTCTGCACCTCGTGCGGGCATCACATGGCCATCACCCCGCGCGACCGGTTCAAGGCGCTGTTTGATGGGGGCATATTCACCGAAGTTGACGTGCCCGAACCACTGGCCGACCCGCTGCAATTTCGCGATCAAAAGAAATACCCCGATCGCATGAAAGCCGCGCTGAAACAGACCGGCGAGAAAGAGGCCATGTTGGTGGCCGCCGGTGAAATTGGCCGCACGCCCATCGTGGCCGCAGCCCAAGATTTCAGCTTCATGGGCGGGTCAATGGGCATGTATGTGGGCAATGCCATCATTGCCGCGGCCCAAGAGGCGGTGAAACTGAAACGGCCCTTGGTGCTGTTTTCCGCAGCCGGTGGCGCGCGTATGCAAGAGGGTATTCTTTCGCTGATGCAGATGCCGCGTACCACCGTGGCGGTGCAAATGCTGAAAGAGGCCAACCTACCTTATATCGTGGTTCTGACACACCCCACCACCGGCGGGGTGACGGCCTCGTACGCCATGCTGGGCGATGTGCAAATTGCCGAACCCAACGCGTTGATCTGCTTTGCCGGCCCCCGCGTGATTGAACAAACAATCCGCGAAAAACTGCCCGAAGGGTTCCAGCGCGCAGAATATCTGCTGGATCATGGCATGCTAGACCGGGTTACGCCGCGCACAGAATTGCGCGACGAGCTGATCACGATTGTGCGCATGCTGTTGGGGCTGGGCCCCGTGATCAAAGGCGATTTACCCGCCCCCAGCGCGACCGAAAGCAGCGATGCGCCGCCAAGCGCCTAATCTGGCGGGCGCCCGCCCGCCACAGTCGTAATCAGCCAGTAAGCGCCGGTTTTGGCCTGCCAGATTGGCGGCACAGCGCTACATGTGCGTTTCAACAGCCCCAACTAAATGGTTTGCCATGACGGCCACATCCGATGCCATCCTTGCCCGTATGATGGCCCTGCACCCCAAGATTATTGACCTGACGCTTGATCGCGTTTGGCGGTTGCTGGCGGCGTTGGGCAACCCCCAAGACAGCCTGCCCCCGGTGATCCATATTGCCGGCACCAATGGCAAGGGCAGCACCCAAGCGATGATCCGCGCCGGTCTAGAGGCCGAGGGCAAGCGCGTGCATGCCTATACCTCGCCGCATTTGGCGCGGTTTCACGAACGTATCCGGCTGGCCGGCACGCTGATCAGCGAAGAGGCGCTAAGCGCCTATTTAGACGAGTGTTATGCCGCCAATGGTGGCGAAGCGATCACGTATTTCGAGATTACCACCTGCGCGGCCATTTTGGCCATGGCGCGCACCCCGGCAGATTACACCTTGCTCGAAGTGGGGTTAGGCGGGCGTTTGGATGCCACCAATGTCGTCGCGCAGCCGGCGCTATGCGTCATTACCCCTGTCTCGATGGATCACGAGGCGTTTTTGGGCGACACGCTGGCCAAGATTGCAGGCGAAAAGGCGGGCATTATCAAACGGGGCGTGCCCTGCGTTGTGGGCCCGCAGGCCACCGAGGGCCTAGAGGTGATCGAGGCCACAGCCGCCCGATTGGGCGCGCCGCTGCTGGCCTATGGCCAGCACTGGCACGTGGGCACAGACCATGGCCGCTTGGTGTACCAAGACGAAACTGGCCTGCTGGACCTGCCCTTGCCCAATCTGCCCGGCGCGCATCAAATCGAAAACGCTGGCGCCGCTTTGGCCAGTTTGCGCCACTTGGGATATGGCGAACGCGCAGCCGAGGCGGCGGTGAGCCAAGCATATTGGCCCGCGCGCATGCAAAGGCTGAAAACCGGCCCGCTGTGCCAGATGAACCCAAAGGCCGAACTGTGGCTGGATGGCGGGCACAACCCTGCAGCTGGCATCGCGCTGGCCCGGCATTTGGCCACCCTGCCCGACCGGCCCACGCATCTGGTCTGTGGTATGCTGAACACCAAGGATGTGGGCGGCTATCTGCGCCCGCTGGCCGGTATCGTCGGCAGCTTGACGGCTGTGTCCATTCCCGGCGAGGCCAACACCCTGCCCGCCCAAGAAACCGCGCGCATTGCGGCCACCGCCGGGTTACACGCCGATACGGCCGACAGCGTGGCACAGGCCGTGGCACGCATCACCGCCACCGACCCCGAAGCACGCATATTGATTTGCGGCTCGCTGTATCTGGCAGGCGCGATCTTGCGCGAAAACGGCTAAGATACCCCTTTGAGCGCATGATGCGGCGCGCACTCGCCCCAGAATGGCAAAATGGGCCATTTTGGGGCCATCTCTGCGCCCATGCTTGACGCCGAGTCTGCCGATTCGTATTGATTCGGTAAGAGCACAGAACAACGACGGACAACCCCGCGGCTGGCAGGTATCATACAGGCAACACCTCGCGCCTAGGCGCGGTGACATGCATTTGGTTCGCATCAAAAACCGTGAAAACCGCCCCCCCTAGGGGGCCAAATGCCATTTTTCCCCCAGTGCCAATAAAAGCGGGCGCACCTACCGCGTTTGATTGGTGCCGCATGCATCCGCCGCACCGACCAACGCACCGATCAACGCCCTGACCGATATTTTTTCGCCCAAGCGAATCACCAGCGATTGACCGATTTGCCCAAACTCGCCTACATGTTGCGTGTCTGCTGCCAAATTCATCTAATCATGGCTTTGGCTTCTGTGTGGGGAATGGTAAATGGTGCGTATGCTGTGCCGCGCTGCTGCGGCAGTGCTTGTGCTTCTGGGGCAGCCCAGTTGGGCCGAAGATGTTCGGATTACCGCCGATCTTGCGGCGAAACAGATTGTGGTGAACGGGCAAACGCTTGAAATCGCCCGCATCCAAGACAACGCCCATATGCTGACGGGCGAATTCACCAAAACATCGCGCGCCTGCCCACCTTTTTGCATTCACCCAATCTCGGCCGGTGCAGGTGTGGAAACCTTGGGCGAGATCGAGCTTATCGCGTTTTTGGAAAAAAGCGTGGCGCAGGGCACCGGCCTGTTGATCGACAGCCGCGTGCCGGAATGGTTTGCCAAGGGCACTATCCCCGGCGCGGTGAACGTGCCTTTCACCACGCTCGAACCCACAAACCCCTATCGCGACGAAATATTAAAAGCACTTGGCGGGGTAAAAACCGCCACTGGATGGGATTTTGGCGCCGCCTTGGATCTGGCCATGTTTTGCAACGGCCCATGGTGCGATCAATCCCCCCGCGCCATTCGCAACCTAACCGAGGCCGGCTATCCACCCGAAAAACTGCGCTATTACCGTGGCGGCATGCAGCTGTGGCTGCTGCTGGGCCTTAGCGTGCAAACCCCCTAAGCGAGGCACCCTATGATCCGTATCGCCCTTGCCGCTACTGCCTTTTTGGGCGCCACATTGGCGCTGGTCTTGTTGTTGCCCGGTGCTGGGCCGAAACTGCCCGAAGAGGCGGCAGTAACCCGCGCCGACAGCCTGTTAAGCCAGCCCAACGCCGCGCCCGCGCGCCTGCCCCTGGCCGTAGCGCCTGCCCGGCCCAACCTGCCCCAGCCCAGCCCCGCGCCCCGCGTGGCCGCGCCCGCACCGGCTGTTTTGCTGACCGATAACAGCAGCCTGCGTGACATGACAAATGGCGTTTTGGGCGAGCTTGGGCTGCAGCCCGCCACTTCTGAGGTGCCACAAATGCGCGATATGACGGCAAATGCGCTGGCCAATATTGGGCGCGTGCGCCCCAGCGCAAGCCAACCCCAACCACAGCCTGAAAAGCTGCAAGCGCTGATCGCGCAGGCCCTTAAGCAAGGGCAATCCGACAGCTATATCGACGCGCTGTTGAACGAGGCAGCCAGCCGGGGCGAAGTGACAGTGCTCAAGGCCCTTGTCACCCCCGAAGGCCGGGTGGATACGGCCACGCTGCTGGCCAATATCGTGGCCAGCGCCACCGCAGCCACGCAGGGCAAAGCCCCGGGTGATCTGGCCAAAGGCCAACCTGTTGGCGGCAAAGGGGTAGAGGTGCGCATGGTCACCCAAGCCGACGGTTCCAGCGTGCAATACCAGTTTTACACCGTCGGTGTGGGCGATAGTTTGGGCGCAATCGCGGTAAAATTTTATGGTGACGTGGCAAAATTTAACATGATTTTCGAAGCGAACCGCACCATCCTGTCCAGCCCCGACAAAATTCGCGTGGGCCAGCGACTGGTTATTCCACGGGCCTAACCCAAAAGCCCGGTTTCACGCAGCAAGCCGCGGCGCTTGGCCTCGAAGTAATAGCCGCGCGCGTACCACATCACCGCGCGGTCCATATCGCCGTCCGATACCAGCCACGCCCCGCGCAGATAGCGCACCGCGTAGGTCAGGTTGGTTTCAGCATCCAGCAAATCGCTGGGCTGGCCGCGAAACCCCATGCTGCGCGCGGTGGCGGGCAGGATTTGCATCAAGCCGTAATAAGGCCCGTTGCGGGCGCCGGGGCGGTGGGTGCTTTCACGCACGACCACGCGCTGCACCAGTTCCACCGGCACATCGTTGATCTGCGCGTGTTTCACGATAAGTGCACGCAGCTGCGGCGTTTCATTGGGGTAAAGCGGGGTATCCTGCGCCAGCGGCGCGGCCGCGCCGGGCATGCGCACACAGCCCCCCAATGCCAAAAGCGTCAGCAAAAAGAAGCGGCGGTTTGGTGTGGTGAACATGGCACTGGCCCCAAAGGTTACACCAGCGCTTTTGCCGCAGCGCACCCGCCCCGCCAAGGGGGCAGGCCCGCCATAGGCCGGTTGCCGCCGATGGCCTTAGGCCGCCAGCCCTTTGGCCCCCATATCCAGAAACTTCTTGCGCCGGTCCGCCAGCAACTTGGCGCCTTTTTGGCTGCCCAAATCGGCCAGCATCGTGCGCAGCGCATCGCCCACCGCCTCGATCGTGGTGGTGCGGTCGCGATGGGCGCCGCCCATCGGCTCGGCGATGATACGGTCAATCACCCCCAACTTGTGCAAATCTTGCGCGGTCAGGCGCAGCGCCTCGGCCGCTTCGCGCATCTTTTCGGCATCTTTCCACAAGATCGAGGCGCAGCCCTCGGGGCTGATCACCGAATAGACCGAATGCTCTAGCATCGCCACACGATTGGCCGTGGCAAACGCCACCGCACCGCCCGAGCCACCCTCGCCAATGATCACGCTGATCAGCGGCACCTGCAGTTGCAAACATTTTTCTGTGGCGCGCGCGATCGCCTCGGATTGGCCACGCTCTTCGGCGCCCTTGCCCGGATAGGCGCCGGGCGTGTCCACCAATGTCACCACCGGCAGGCCGAATTTATCGGCCATATCCATCAAGCGCACCGCTTTGCGGTAGCCTTCGGGCCGCGCCATCCCAAAATTACGCTCGATCCGCGATTTTGTATCGTTGCCTTTTTCATGGCCAATCACCACAACGGGGCGGCCATCGAAACGGGCCAAACCACCCATGACCGCATGGTCATCGGCAAAATTACGATCCCCCGCCAAGGGGGTGTATTCGGTAAACAGCGCATCGATATAGTCTTTGCAATGCGGGCGGTCTGGGTGGCGGGCCACTTGGCATTTGCGCCAAGGGGTCAGCGATTTATACAGATCCTTCAGCATGTCAGCGGCTTTTTTATCCAACGCTGCCGCTTCGGCCTCGATATCCATTTCCTCGTTTTGGCGCGCCATCGCGCGCAGTTCCTCGGCCTTGCCTTCAATTTCGGCCAAGGGGCGTTCAAAATCGAGGTAGTTGGTCATACCTGTCACTCCGGATGTTGTGGCGCCCTATATGGCGGCATCGGGGTGCAAATGCAACGCATGGCAACCTTTTGCGCCAGTTTTTGCCCGGCCCGCGTGGGCCGCAGCTGGGTTAGGGCGCCGCAGGCCGCAGCCTGTCCAAGGCGGCCTGCGGCGCGCTGAACACAGGCACGCCCAGATCTGCCAACATCGGCGCGGCCCCTGCCATCGACACCTGTGCCAAAACCACGGTGGAAACTGGCGCATCTTTGTGCGCGGCGCGTACGGCGGCGGCCACGCATGCGCGAAAGGCCTGCCGTTCACCCGCCTCGAACAACGGCCAGAATTCGCTTAAATCCAAGGGGCGCACCACCGCCGCACGGCCTGTTTTTTGCAACTCGTCTTGCAACAAATTGGCCGAAACCTCGCGTGTAGAGGCCAGTGCATAGGCCAGCAAAATGGTGCCACCAATGTTTGCCGCCTGCGCCATCATCGGCCGGTCGACGCGCAGCGCGCCGGCTGCCTCGGCCATGGGGCCGATGGTAGAACAGGTGCACATCACCAGCCCCGCCTGCCGGTGCGCGGCCGCGGTATTGGCGATATCGGCCTTTAGGGTGGCATCGCCCTGCTGCGCCCGCGCCAGCCAAGGCGCGTGCACCTCTTGGTGCAAATCTATATCTTGGGCCATCTGGCCCACCAGCGCGGCAAAATAATCCACATGCGCATCAGCTGTATGAAGCAAGGTCAATCGTGCCATGTCACAACCCATACGCGACCGGCAAAAGCGAGGCAATCAGCAGCAGCGCCATGCTCCAGTTAAAGATAACCAGCCGCCTGTTGGTGGATAAGATGCGCCGCAGCCGCAGGCCCAGAAATGTCCATGCCGCGACCGATGGCAAATTCACAACCCCAAAACTGCCCGCCACCAGCAGCACCGCCCAAAGCGCGCGATCGGGGGCGTATAGGGTGATGGCGGTCAGCGCCATTTGCCAGCCCTTTGGGTTGACCCATTGAAAGGCGCAGGCCTGTAGAAAGCTTAATGGTTGGCCGCTGGCGCGTGTGGCATCGGGCATGGCCGCATGGGCAATTTTCCATGCCAGCCACATCAAATAAGCAATGCCTGCCCAAGTCAGCACATCATGCAACCATGGCAGGGCCTGAAACACCCCCATCAGACCCACGCCCACCAGCGCCACCATCAGGGTAAAGCCCAACACAACACCCATCATATGCGGAAGGGTGCGGCGAAACCCAAAATTCGCCCCCGAGGCCATTAACATCATATTGTTAGGCCCCGGCGTGATCGACGACACCAACGCAAACAGCACCAAGCCTGTCAGCAAAGTTTGCTCCATTTCCCACCCCAGATCGCGCCCCATGTCAGGCCAGACCTGCGCCGATCTGGGGGCAAATGCAACGCAGTAAATCCACTGTGGGCACCTGCCCCCTTGCGGCGCTATGGCCACCCCATTTAGGGTGCCCCAAAAGGGAGACCCACACCATGCCACACCCGCTTGTGACCGAAGAGATGATCGAAACCTACCAAACCGATGGGGTTGTGGTGGTGCGCGGCCTTTTTGCCGATTGGGTGGCGCAGCTGCGCGCTGGAATCGAGCGGAATATGGCAGAGCCGGGCCCTTTTGCCTCGGAGAACCACAAAGAGGGGGAAACGGGGCGGTTTTTTGATGATTATTGCAACTGGCAACGTATCCCCGAATTTCAAGATGTGATCCACAATAGCCCCGCCGCGCAGGTTGGGGCAGAATTGATGCGCTCGCGCAGCGCGCAGATGTTTCACGACCATGTGCTGGTGAAAGAGCCGGGCACATCCATGGCCACGCCGTGGCATTCCGACGGGCCCTATTATTTTGTCGAGGGCCAGCAAACCATCAGCTTTTGGGCGCCGCTAGACCCTGTGCGCGAGGCCACCTTGCGCATGGTGCCCGGCTCGCACCGCTGGGAAAAACCCGTGTTGCCCATGCGCTGGGTCCAAGACGAGGCCTATTTCCCCAATGTAGACGATTATATGCCCGTTCCCGACCCCGATGCCCAAGGCATGCCAGTGGTCGAATTTGAAATGGAACCGGGCGATGCTGTGGCCTTTAATTACCATGTGTTGCATGGCTCGCGCGGGAATACATCGGCCAGCCGCCGCCGCGCCTTTTCGCTGCGTTTGGTGGGCGATGATGCACGCTATGTTGCGCGCCCCGGCCGCACCTCGCCGCCCTTTCCGGGCCACGATATGCAGCCCGGCCAACGCCTGCGCGAAGATTGGTTTCCAGTGATCTGGCAGGGTTAAGCGCGGCCAGGGGCCAGCGCCTGCATCAGCACCGCCTGCACGCCTTGCGCCCAAACCATGTCTTGGGCCAATGCGGTGACGGGGCTGCCTTGGGCCTGCAGGGCGCGTGCATAGGCATCGCCCGCCCCGCCCTTGCCCACAACGATAATTTGCTGGCCCAGCCACCATGGGCGGGCCGCAGCCAGTTCGGCGCCCAATAGCGCCCCGGCGGCCACGCAGGCGCTGGCCCCATCCAGCAGCGACAACAGCTTTTCGGGGCGGCTTTGGGTTTGCGCCATCGCCCCCTGATCGGGGCTGGCATCGGCGCCAAAGGCCATCAGCAGCTGCGGCGTAACCGTGACCAAAGCGCTGATCATTTCGCCAGCACTGATATGCAGCCAATAGGCGCGGCTGGCCTGCACGCACAGCACGATACCATCCCAATTGGGCCGCCCCCAAACAGCGCCTGCCGCCAGCACTTGCAGCCATGGCGCCAGCGCGCCCACCGGCCCCTGCTGCGCCCCCCGCAACAGATGTTGGGGAAAGGGCTGGGGGGCCAGATCATCGTGCAAACAGATATCTGGCGGGCCACTTATGGGCTGGGCCAACCGCGCAGGCAGGGCCCCATCGGGGCTGGCCTGCCACATTTCACGCCCCCCCGGCGTATCGATCGAAACTGTCTTTGATATGCGCATAACCGCCGTTTAGTGCGCCGCGCTGGCCCTGTCTATATGGGGGCTGGTGGACAAGCTGCGCATCGCCTCGTATTGCGACAAAAACACCTTGCCCGAAAGCTCGTCTAGAAAATGGCTGCGCTGCAAACGGTCCATAACCGGGCCCTTTACCTCGGATAGGTGCAGGCTGATGCCCAAATCTTGCAAGCGGCTATTGATGGCCTCTAGGCTTTCCAATGCGCTCATGTCGATTTCATTTACCGCCGAGCACATCAAGATCACGTGACGAATAGGTTCTTCGCAGGCGATACGGTTGTAGACATAGTCCTCTAGAAACCGGGCATTGGCGAAATACAGGCTTTCATCAATCCGCAGCGACACGATAAAGGGGTCTGTCAGCACCTCGTGGCGCAAAATATTGCGGAAATGCTGGGTGCCCGGGACCAGCCCCACCTCGGCCACATGCGGGCGCGAGGTTTTGTACAAAAACAGCCCCACCGACAGCACCACACCAGCCGAAACCCCCATTTCCACCCCAACCCCCAAGGTCAGCACGATGGTGGCCGCGACGGCGGCAAAATCTACCACCGAATAGCCCCAAGCGCGCTTGAGAATCGAGAAATCAACCAAGCTTAGCACCGCCACGATGATGGTGGCCGCCAGCGTGGCCTTGGGCAGGAAATACAATAGCGGCGTCAGCAGCAAAGCTGCCAGCAAGATACCAATGGCGGTAAAGGCGCCTGCAGCGGGGGTTTCTGCCCCAGCGTCGAAATTCACAACCGAGCGGGCAAAGCCCCCGGTCACCGGGTAGCCACCCGTCATCGCCGCCGCGATATTCGAGGTGCCAAGCCCCACCAACTCTTGGTCGGGGGTAATGCGCTGGCGCTTTTTGGCCGCCAGTGTTTGCGCCACAGACACCGATTCCACGAAACCAATGATCGAAATCAGCACCGCAGACATAAACAACTGCCCCCATAATTCAGGGTTCAGCGAGGGGGCCGTCAGCGGCGGCAGGCCCATCGGCACCTCGCCCACGATCGCCACGCCCTTGTTTTCCAGATCAAAAACCCACACCGCCAGCGTGGTAATCGCCACGGCGGCAACTGGCCCCGCCTTGGCCAAAATATCGGCCAACCGCGGCTTTAGCCCCAGTGCCAGCAGCAGTGGCTTTAGCCCTTTGCGCACCCAAAACAAAAACCCCACGGTGCTAAGCCCGATAAACAGCGTGATTGGGTTTGTCAGATGCTGGCTGTCCAGCAATGACGCGATGATCTCTGGCAAGGCATGGCCATGGGCGGAAATGCCAAAGATGTGTTTCAACTGGCTGGTGGCAATCAACACGCCCGAGGCGGTGATAAACCCCGCAATCACCGGGTGCGACAGGAAATTTGCCAAAAACCCAAGGCGCAGCACGCCCATCAGCGTCAGCAACACGCCAGAAATAAAGGCCAAGGTAATGGCCGCAGCGGCGTATTCTGCTGGACTTTGCAGCCCCAAATTGCCCACCGCTGCCGCCGTCATCAGCGACACCACCGCCACAGGCCCCACCGCCAGCGCGCGGCTGGTGCCAAAAATCGCATAGGCCACCAGCGGCAGGATCGAGGCATAAAGCCCCATTTCGGGCGGCAGCCCCGCCAATAGCGCATAGGCCAATGATTGCGGGATCAGCATGATCGTCACAATAACCGCCGCCACGGCATCGCTGGTCAGCGTGTCGCGGTCATAGCTGCGTGACCATGTCAAAATGGGCAAATGCCGCTCAAAGGCGGCACGGGACAGGCGGGGCAATTTCATCGGCATTTCCTGTGGTGCGGTTGGCCCCTATATATTCAATTTACAGAATAGGTAAAGCCCATTTCCCAAATCCGTCAGGCGGGGCATGGGCGGGGGCCGGGGCAATTTAAAAACCCCGTCTCGGGGCTGGTCCGTGGCGGGGCGGTTAGGGTTTAGCTGGCGCTGACCTTTTGGGGTTTTGCCAGCCATTCTTTGCCACGCAGCATGGCGCGCCAGTAAACCGGGGGCAGAATTTGTTCTTTCAGCATCCACGCCGCCCGCGAGGGTTTGGTGCCATCAATCACCCATTTGGGGAAACTGGGCAGCAACGCACCGCCATAGCCAAACTCGGCCAACACGATCTTGCCACGCTCCACCGTCAAGGGGCACGAGCCATAGCCATTGTATTGCGCCGCGGGCGAACGCCCGTCGATATCGGCGCATAGGTTTTCCGCCACCACCGGCGCCTGCATCCGCGCCGCCGCAGCGGTTTTGGCATTGGGTGCGTTCATCACATCGCCCAAGGACCAAATATTGTCATAGGTTTTATGCCGCAAACTGGCTTGGTCCACGTCAACCCAGCCCGCTGCATCCGCCAAGGGCGAGACCCGAATGAAATCGGGGGCCACTTGCGGCGGGCAGACATGCATCATGTCAAATTCCACCTGCACGCGGGTTTTTTCGGTATCGGGTTTTGCCACCTCGAATGTGGCTGTTTTGCTGGCCCCATCCACAGCCACCAGATTGTGGAAGAAATCCAGCGTGGCGCCGTATTTCTGCACATAGCTTTCCAGCGCTGGCACGTAATCTTTAACGCCAAACAGCACGCCACCGGCATTCATGAAATGAATGTCGATGTTTTTCAACCGGCCCTGTTGCAGCCAATGATCGGCGGACAGATACAGGGCTTTTTGCGGCGCGCCGGCGCATTTGATGGGCATAGGCGGCTGGGTAAACAGCGCGCGCCCCTCTTTCAGCCCTTGCACCAATTGCCAAGTATAAGGCGCCAGATCGTAGCGGTAATTCGAGGTGACACCGTTTTTGCCCAGCGTCTCTAACAGCCCCTCGATCCGGCCCCAATCCAGCTTGATACCGGGGCAAACCACCAGGCGCTGGTATGTGACAACGCGGCAGCCATCCAAGATAACCGCGTTGTTTTCAGGCTCGAACGCGGCTACGGCGGATTTGATCCAATGCACGCCTTTGGGAATCAGACTGCCCATGGTTTTGGCGGTGGTTTGCGCCTCGAAGATACCGGCGCCAACCATGGTCCAGCCGGGCTGGTAGTAGTGAATATCGGCCGGATCAAGAATGGCAATATTCAGCCCCGGCTTGCGCGCAAGCAAGCTGCTGGCCACAGCAATACCCGCAGCCCCCCCGCCCACGATGACCACTTCGAAATGGGCGTCGCCCGTGTCGGTGGGGGTTTTGCCACCATTGACAATACGGCGCACAACACCGGCCATGTCATATCCTGCCGCTGCCGTGGCTTGCAAAATATCGGCGGTTGTTTTCTCGCCCGCCACCGCCAAAGACCACAATGTGGCCGAACGTGTGCCCGTGCGGCAATAGGCCAAAGCCGGCCCCGGCAAGGCAACCATCGCCGCGCGAAAGGCCAGCGCATCGGCGTCTTCTACTTTGCCCGAAACGATCGGCAGGTAGCGGCATTGCAAGCCAGCGGCGGTTGCTGCGTTTTCGATTTCTTCGAAATTGGGCTGATCGGGCCCTTCCCCATCGGGGCGGTTGCAGATGATTGCGCGATACCCAGCGGCAGCAATCGCAGGA
>Ga0181560_10000851_pt1 | contig 28246 bp, 27 predicted proteins | sample 011ome_20_FD_133751 | JGI IMG/M metagenome (GOLD analysis project Ga0181560, IMG submission 133751) | Coastal salt marsh microbial communities from the Groves Creek Marsh, Skidaway Island, Georgia - 011509CT metaG (megahit assembly) | ecosystem: Environmental > Aquatic > Marine > Intertidal...
AATACACCTTCCATCGAGTTTTATAAATCGCTCGGTGCCAGGCCCATGGATGGGTGGGATATCTACCGTGTTGATGGTGACAATCTGGAAAAGCTTGCGAAGATGGAAGGATAAGAAGGATAAAAAACCACATGAATTTTTCTGATTACAGCAAACAATTAAAAGCCCTTGGTCGTGAAATCAGCCTGGAGGCCCTGAAAGGCACACGGGAAATCGTGGAGCCAATGGTTGCGGCCAATTTTATGGATGGTGTGAGTGTTAACCGCGATATCACGTACGGTGAGCATGAGCGACAGCGCATTGATGTTTTCAAGGCAGAAGGGGTTACCACGGTGAGACCGGTATTACTCTTTATCCATGGCGGCGGATTTATCTCAGGTGACAAACATGCCGAGGGCAGCCCATTCTTTTCCAATATCGGGGCATGGGCGGTTCACAATGGCTTTGCCGGGGTAAACATGACTTATCGCCTCGCACCCGAGCATCAGTGGCCATCAGGTATTGAGGATATTCGCAGTGTTGTTCAGTGGATCCAGGAACATGGTGCTCAGCATGGCCTGGATGCCCACAATATCTTTCTTATGGGACAGTCAGCGGGCGGTGCGCATACCGCACATTATCTTGCGCATCCCGAAGTTTACGGGGGGGAATCCCATGGCCTCAAAGGGGCCATTCTTTTATCTGCCGTGTACGATTTTGTCACCATGCCAAGCTCGGAAAAAGAACAGGCCTACCTGGGCGATGATGAATCGCTTTACTACGAGCGTTCATCCCTGGAAGGTTTGCTGGACACAGATATTCCCTTGCTTGTGACCATGGCCGAATACGATCCCCCGGCATTTCAGGCGCAAACCCTGCAGTTTCTCAATGCCTGGCAGGGCAAACATGGTGATCTGCCGTGGTATGTCCACCTGTTGGGGCAGAACCATCTGTCGGTGGCCTTGTTCCTGGGTCTCGAAGGGGATTTGCTGGGAGCACCACTGAAACGGTTTATTGATGAGCATTTATGAGTGACGAGTGGCAAGTGACGAGTGGCGAGGCGCCAGATTTTAAACTCTCATACTCGTCACTAGTATCTCGTCACTCGCAACTGGTGTAATGATTTATATATCCTCCAACATCCAGCTTGGCGACCACGAAGTGGAATTTCATGCCACCCATGCCAGTGGACCCGGTGGTCAGCATGTGAACAAGACCAGCTCGGCTATCCAGCTGCGTTTTGATATTAATGCCTCCTCACTGCCACGGGACGTCAAACAGAGGCTGTGTGCCAGGCATGATCACCGCATCAGCAAGGACGGGGTGATTGTCATCAAGTCCCAGGAAGAACGCAGCCAGGTACGGAACAAGGAGGAGGCTGTTCACCGTCTCAAGATCATGATCCGGGATGCACTGAAGGTGCCGCGTAAACGCATCCCCACCAAACCGGGCAAGGCGGCGGTGCAGCGTCGCCTGGACAAGAAAACGCACAAGGGAAGGGTCAAGCAGTTAAGGAAGCCGGTTATTTAAGCTGCTAGCAGCTAGCAGCTAGTGGCTAGCCGCTCCTGCATCCCTGCTGGTTTAGGCGTATAATCTTCCCACTTTAATCCCAGACAATAACAGTAGTATCCATGTCCGAAGTCCGAACCCGCATCGCACCATCTCCCACCGGGGATCCTCACGTTGGCACTGCCTATATTGCCCTGTTCAACATGTGCTTTGCCCGCAGCATGGGGGGCAAATTCATCCTGCGCATCGAGGATACCGACCAGGTGCGCAGTACTCGCCAGTCCGAGCAGGAAATTCTCGATTCCCTGCGCTGGCTGCACCTGGACTGGGATGAAGGCCCCGATAAAGGGGGTGACTTCGGCCCATATCGCCAGAGTGAGCGTACCGAGATATATAAGGAGCATGTCGACAAATTGCTGGAAGAAGGCCATGCCTTTCACTGCTTCTGTTCCGAGGAGAGACTCACGGAGCTTCGCAAGGAACAGCAGCTCAACAAGGAACAACCCGGCTATGACGGCTATTGCCTGAATTTGAGTAAAGGGGAAATTGATTACCACCTGAATGAAAAGACACCCCACGTTATCCGCATGAAAGTGCCCAGGGAAGGGGTGTGTACCGTGCCGGATATGCTGCGCGGGGATATCGAGATCGACTGGCACCAGGTAGACATGCAGATTCTCATGAAATCTGACGGCATGCCGACCTATCACCTGGCCAACGTGGTAGATGACCACCTGATGCAGATCACCCACGTCATGCGTGGTGAGGAATGGATCAACTCGGCCCCCAAACACCTGAAACTCTATGAATATTTTGGCTGGGAAGCCCCGGTGCTGATTCACATGCCACTGCTGAGAAATGCGGACAAGAGCAAACTCAGCAAGCGCAAGAACCCTACGAGTATTGGCTACTACCAGAAAATGGGCTATCTGTCGGAGGCCGTGGTCAACTACCTCGGGATGATGGGCTGGTCCATGCCCCATGAAGAGGGCGAGGAAAGCCAGGAGCTGTTCTCCGTGGACGAGATGATCGAACATTTCGACATCAACCGCGTCTCCCTGGGAGGCCCGGTATTCGATACCGAGAAACTGGACTGGCTCAACGGGCGTTATTTACGTGAAAAACTCAGCGATGTGGAGTTTATCCACCGTTTTGCCGACTGGGCCTTCGATGATGAGACCATTCACCAGATTGTGCCACTCATCAAGCAAAGGGTAGAGCGCTTTTCCGACGTTGCACCACTGGCAGGCTTCTTCGTCAGCGGTATGCCGAGCATTTCAGAAGCCGACTTTGACCATAAAGTAATCAATCAGGAGACGGCAGTGAAAATCCTGCAGTTCATTGCCTGGGCGATTGAATCCTTACCCGAATGGCATCGCGACCGACTCGAAAAGCTGTTGATGGACCTGGCAGGGCAGATGGACATCAAGATCCGCGACTTCCTGTTCCCGGTATTCATTGCTATCGCCGGCACCTCGGTTTCCACATCAGTGATTGACTCTATGGCGGTCATTGGCAAAGACATGACAAGGGCGCGCCTGAGACATGGGATCGCCGTGCTTGGTGGGGTATCGAAAAAGGGCGCCAAGCGATTGGAATCAGAATATCGCGCGCTCCAGGAGCAGGGAGCAAGAGACGAGGAGCAAGGGGAGTAAAACCCGTATTCCTTTCAAGAATTCCGCGCAAGCCCGCGAAATCACTGAAATTGTTGACAGGAAAGGGGTGCATCCCTACAATGCGCTCCTTTGTCGGATAGGGCAACTTACCGGCAGGAAGAGCAGGATAGGTAGGAAGTATAATCCCACCGCATTTTCTGTATGTTATGAGTGAAAAGCGGGGCCATAGCTCAGCTGGGAGAGCGCAACGCTGGCAGCGTTGAGGTCAGGAGTTCGATCCTCCTTGGCTCCACCACTTGTATCGGCCGCAGGCTTCATGCCACAGGCAGCCAACATCAAGCGACAAGAACATGTCCCCTTCGTCTAGAGGCCTAGGACACCGGGTTTTCATCCCGGCAACAGGGGTTCGAAACCCCTAGGGGACGCCATACATAAACAAACCCGCCTTTCAGGCGGGTTTTTTTATGCATCGAATTCCCTACGGGAATTCGTTTCGAAGCCCCGGGTTCGACAGGCACAAACGTTCTTCTGACGAAGAACGTTTGACGTCGCAGACGGCCGTTTTTCAAGGCCGCCCTCAGCCGCCAAAGGCGGCAAGGGTGAATCGCGGTAGCGATTCATCAAACCCCTAGAGGATCGCGCAGCGATCCAAAGGGACGCTAGCCTGCAGGGTTTGTTGAACGATACCGAAGAATTACAGGGGCGTAAGCCCTGAGCCCGAAGGGCGAACCAATATTTCCCATTCATTCCAAAATGTGGCACGCTTAACCCATCCAAGGCGCTCGTAATAAACAGGGAAGTATTTCAGAAGCTAGGGAATTCAAAGTCTTATCCTTCCCTAAATGTAAATACAGTGCCTTTTGTGTGAGATACCAGGGTGTGCTCGCTTTAAACCGAGCATGCTCGGTATACAAATGTTATGTGTACAGCGAGAGATCGTGCATGACTGAAATTGATTTATTCACAGCCTTGGGTAACGTATCCGAATCGATCAACAGCCAATTTGAATTTTGGATTGCCACATCTTTCGCAGTCGTTATCGCTTCTTACACCGCTGGACCGAACCTGACAAAGTATGTTCGAGCCGGTGCGGCGCTACTGTACATTATGGCCAGCACTATTTTCTTTATCAGGATTCTTGATTCGATAGATTTGGCAGGAAGGATTGCACAAGAATTGGATGCGATGGATTCTATTTTGGGAACAGAGGCTATTCCATTAGCGTCTACATTACGCACTTTCTTAATGTTAAGCGGAACTTTACTCGTTACTGGATTAATAGTTTGGCCCCGAATTTTCCAAACTGGGAGAAAAGATCATTAGAATGACACATAACAAAGCTTACAATGGGAGAAGTTCACCAAGCACAACTTTCGGGTGGCTACGCCACTTTACCCGAAGGCTGCGTTTTCCAAACTTCCGTCTTAAAATTGCCGTTATGTGTCTTTGTAAATCAGGCAATGTTCTGGATCCGATATGAAGCTAGATGATATTAATAAATGGTTAATGCTTGTAGCTAACTTTGGAGTCATTGCGGGCATTTTTTTTCTTGGTATAGAGGTTCAGCAAAATAATGAGTTAATGGAAGCTCAAACCCGGTTAGCTCGCACAGCAAGTAGTCAAAACTCATTTGCCCCCGTGATTCAAAACACACAACTGGCAGCCACTCTCGCAAATGAAATGAATTTAAGCGTCGATCAAGTGCTTAAGGGTTACTATTTTCAACATACATTAATCGGATGGCAGTATTCCTGGGGCGAGTATCAAGCAGGCACACTAGATGAAAGCGACCTTCCCAGTAGTGGTTGGGCAATTACAATTAATACTAATCCTGCGTTCTTATCCCATTGGCAATTTGCCAAGACTAGCGATGCATATAATCCTGATTTTCTAAAATATATCGATGAAAAGCTCGAAGAAATCTCAGATTAGGCTATGGTTATAGCGACACATAACAAGCCCTTTAATACCGCCCTTCAGGCTGGGACTCCGGCTTCGCCGTCGCCCCATTAAGAAGGGCGTTATTCCTCGATAAGTTCTAGCTCAATGTAAATATGGATATTTGGGAACTTTTGATTGCTACATATGGATTAATCGCTTTCCCTATATCAGGGGTTTATTTCTTCAAGTTGCGATTAAAAACCGGACTAAAAAGGGCCAAGGATTTCTGGGGATATTTCTTATTTGGCATAGTTAATGTTGGCATTACAATCTATACAGTAACTGTATTACCCGAAGGTAGCTGGTTAACTTATTGGGGTTACTTAATAATATTTTTGTATTTTATTGCTTATGGACAGTCACCTTATGCAAAACATATTTGAAAGTGAAATTCAGGTACATAACAGACCTTTAATTCCGCCCTCAAGCCTAACACCCACCTAGAAATCCCCCAACCCCCTCCCTTATAATAGGCCACATCAACTCAACCAAACCCATTTCAATTCCTTAACCTCTGAAGTGAGTACGACCTCACCGCTCAATTTTCCTTAGGGGACGACCCCATCATAAGAGGTGTTTATGAATTGGTTCATCCTCCTAATAGCCGGGCTTTTCGAAATAGGCTGGGCAATCGGACTTAAATATTCTGAAGGCTACTCAAAATTGTGGCCTACCGTTGGCACGGTAATATGCCTGATAGCGAGTTTCGTGCTGCTGGGTCTGGCCATGAAAAATTTACCGGTCGGCACGGCCTACGCAGTATGGGTAGGGATTGGCACAGCCGGAACCGCTGTCCTGGGTATCGTGTTATTTAATGAGTCCACCGAAATGCTCAAACTGGTGAGCCTGGGCCTGATCTGTGCAGGTATCGTCGGTCTCAAACTGGCTCATAACTGATAGAAGTGAAAAAGAAGTGAGAACAGAACAATGCTGAAACTACACATCGCCAACAAAAACTATTCTTCCTGGTCCCTGCGTCCCTGGGTTCTCATGACGCAGCTCGGTATTCCATTTGAGGAAACCCTCAACCAGTTCACCGAAGACTCCAACTTCAAAGCCTTTTCTCCAACCGGTCTGGTGCCATGCCTGGTGGACGGTGATACCGTGGTCTGGGAATCCCTTGCCATTGTCGAATATCTCGCCGAGCAGTACCCGCAAGTCTGGCCTTCAGACAAAGATGCCCGTGCCTGGGCACGCAGTGCAACCTCCGAAATGCACGCCAACTTCAGTGCACTGCGAAATGAGTGTCCAATGAGCATAGGTATCCGCATAAAACTCCATACGATGACACCGGCACTGGAAAAGGATGTCGCCCGCATTAATGAACTGTGGGAGCAGGGCCTGGAAAGATTCGGCGGGTCATTTCTTGCCGGGCCAGAATTCACTGCCGTGGATGCCTTTTATGCGCCGGTCTGTTTTCGTGCCCAGTCGTTCGGTCTTGCCCTAAGCCCGGAAGCGGAAGCCTACAAGACTCATATCCTCAATCTCCCATCCATGCAGGACTGGTACGAAGCAGGTCTGAAAGAAACCTTTCGTGATGTGCCGCATGAGGATGAGATCCTGGCGCTGGGCCAGTTAACTGCAGACCTGCGAGCGCGTTGATTAAGCCAGTTTCCTAACTTTTTTCTTGGGCCAGTTCACAGTTTTGTCATGGGTATGGGAGATGACTCCATTTTTTTGATGTTTATCAAGCCAGGCGAAAGGGAAAAGGCCTATGCTTGCCCCGTAATTACAAAGAGGTGTTCTATGAAAAAACTATCCCTGTGCACAGCAATATCCGCTGCAGCTTTTCTGTTGTCTCACCCAACCTATGCTGACAGTGTCAAAGGGTCTGCAAAAGCGGACTTTAATAACGATGAGTTAATTGTGCCCTGTGTCCAGATCGAGGGTTACAGTGACGCAGCAGACGGTACTTATTTTGATCTGATTTTCGATCGTCGCGGTAATTCCTTCAACTACGAACTTAAGTTCGGCGAGATAGAGGATGCGGCCGTCTGCGAAGAAATCGCCAATTATGCCGTCTTTATCGATGATGATCCCGAAGACGATGTGGATGAAGACGACGAAGACGATGATGATTCCTCCGATGACGATGATTCTGATAGCGATGATGACTCGGATGATGCCACTGATGTGGCCAACCTGTTTGCTTCGTGTGAAGTCAGGCATGAGAGCGAAGAGCAGACCCGCTCCAGGATCAAGGTGAAAGCCAGGGACCTGGTGGACGGTGAATACTATGCCATTGTCTCTTCAGGGGATAACGTGGCGCAGTCTGAACCAGTTGGCCTGGACGATGATGAAGTCGAAATCGAATTCGATAGTGATGCGGATGATGTGCTGGAAGGCGCAACCGAGATTGATGCCAGCTTCATCGTTGGTGAAAGTGTCACAGCTGATATTGTCGATGCCGGGACAGATGAAACCATTCTTACGGAAACGGTAAGCTGCCTTGTGGAAAACAAGAACAGCTAACACTTTCTTAAGCTCATACAGGAAAAGCCCGCTTTGTGCGGGCTTTTTTAATTCTGATGCAAGAAAAACTCAAAACCCGGTTCATCACACTCCTGTTTTGCCCGGGGCGCTGTTGCCAGTATCACTCATCGGAGACTTTCGTGGGTTGCTTGAAACAAAACCTTCAGACCGGGGTCTTATTATTAAAATCGGGTCCAATTTTCTGGTGGGTAACTACCGAAAGAAAATCAATAATAAACAGGACTTAGAGGGGTGTTTCAATGAAGGGCATACTGCAAACCGCCAGCGCGGCTATGTTTTTGTTTTTATCCATGCAGGCTGCAGGATTGAATGCGGTAAAACTGCAAGCCAGCCAACTCATCATTCAGCAATCTCCCGTCAATCAATGTGCCTACTGTGCCCTGAAGAGAAATAACTTCGGCCGGTCCAGGCTTGCGCCCCGCAAGGAGCAGGCCTTCTGGGTACTGGATACACCACAGGGTTTGCAATGCGATTTCTGGGATGATGGATTTGCTACAGCCACCTCAGCATCTACGGTTGGACTTCCCGGTGATGCCGTTGCCCTGTTTCATACTCACCCGGCCAACAGTGCCGTGTTCAATGACAATGATCGTTCCCAGGCTATCAGGTTGGAAGTTGCCTACGGACAGGGTGTCGAGTTTATCGTTCTTGCTGGCACAAAGTTTGGAGTATTTGATCCAACGCTCGACACAGATGCTCCAGTGGAAGCCTGGTTCAACAATTCACTTTGGCTGGATGAGCTGGATAAAACTGACCGGCAATATGACTGTTAAGTCATTGTGATAGAAGCATTTTACTGTTGACTTGCCGTGTTAAAGCCCTTAATGTGCGGATCAGCAAATCGCTAACCTTAAGTTTGTCTTTCTAGTTCGTGAAGCATAATTTCTACGTCCTGTAAGTTCCAAATCAAGTGTACGTTTTGCGCGGCCCGTTCCGGATGTATGGAGCGGTAATTAATATAGAAACAGGAAATTAGTAATATGAGCGAGAAAGTAAAAGGCACTGTTAAGTGGTTTAACGAAAGCAAAGGCTATGGCTTTATTGCCCCGGAATCCGGCAAAGATGTATTTGCCCATTTCAGCGCAATCCAGGGTGATGGCTACAGAACTCTGACTGAAGGTCAGGCGGTTGAATTCATTATCACTGACGGTGAGAAAGGTCCACAGGCTGAGCAGATCACTCCGCTCTGAGTCCTTCAGACCTTAGACGAAATTGAAAAGCGGGCTTCGGCCCGCTTTTTTTATGCCTGAGCCCTGGTATTTTCCGGTACTGTTTTTGAGACATATCAAGTCAAACACACCATCCAGTAGTAAAGTGATGTCAAATCATCTCTGTGGAGAAAATAATGACAATTGCCGAACTGACAACATTCTTTGGCTGGATGACAGTCATCAATTTCCTGGTATTTGCGTTGAGCTGTGGGCTTGTGCTTGCCTTGCGCGGTATGCAGGTTTCCTTGCACACCAAAATGTTCAAAGTGTCTGAAGAAGTGATCTACAACGATACCTATGCCTTTCTTGGTGGCTGGAAACTGCTGATTATTGTCTTCAACCTGGTGCCTTACCTGGCGTTATTATTCCTGGGGTGATCGCCGGCTTGCAGGAGAAATTTTTTAAGGACAGCAGGGGAAGCAATTAGCTTTCGGAGTCTCAGATCCCGGGTCTCAAGCCATATGCCTAAGACCTGCAAGATATTAATCCCTTCAGAATATGAGTTTGGCAGTCACCAGTTTATTTACCAATGGGTAAAGTGTTTTCCTGGTGACTTGCAACTTTTAACTTGAGACTGTTATTTCGGGTAATCCCGCAGGGTGGGGCCTGTATATAGCTGTCTTGGACGGCCAATCTTGAAGGGATTGGAAATCATTTCATGCCAGTGAGCGACCCAGCCGGGTGTTCTGCCGGTCGCAAAGATCACGGTAAACAGGTTCGTGGGAATGCCGATGGCTTTGAGAATGATGCCTGAATAGAAATCCACGTTGGGATATAGGTTGCGGTCGATGAAGTACTCATCTTCCAGGGCGATGCGCTCAAGCTCTTTGGCAATTGGCAGCAGTGGTTCATTTTCCATACCGAGCTCTTCCAGGACGCTGTTGGCAGCATCACGCAGGACATGGGCACGCGGATCGAAATTCTTGTAAACACGATGACCAAAGCCCATCAGTTTGACCGGGTCGTTCTTGTCTTTGACGCGCTTGATGAATTCCGGAATGTTTTTCACATCACCGATTTCATTGAGCATTTCCAGTACCGCTTCGTTGGCACCACCGTGCGATGGACCCCAAAGTGCAGTGATACCTGATGAGATACAGGCATAGGGGTTGGCTCCCGTGGAGCCGGCAAGTCGAACGGTTGATGTGGATGCGTTCTGTTCATGGTCCGCATGGAGCAGGAAAATCTTGTCCATGGCGTCAGCGATAACCGGGCTTGGCGTGTATTCCTCGCAGGGCGTAGCAAACATCATGTGCAGGAAGTTTTCTGAAAAGCTCAGATCATTGCGCGGATACATGAATGGCTGGCCTATGGAATATTTGTAAGTCATAGCGGCCAGGGTAGGGATCTTGGCAATCAGACGTTCTGCGACTACCTTGCGCTGTTCAATATTATCGATCTGCAAATCATTGTGATAGAAGGCAGATAAAGCACCCACGGCACCTATCATCACGGACATGGGATGGGCATGGCGGGGAAAACTGGTAAACAGGTTGCTGATCTGTTCATGCACCATGGTGTGGTGCTTGATGTTGTTCACGAAGGTGGCTTTTTCTTCAGGGTTGGGCAGCTCACCATTGAGCAGCAAGTAGCAGCATTCCATGAAGTCGGATTTTTCGGCGAGCTGTTCGATGGGATAACCGCGATAGAGCAGGACACCATTGCCGCCATCGATATAGGTAATAGCTGAATCGCAAGAGGCGGTGGACATGAAGCCCGGGTCGTAAGTGAAAACTCCCTTGGAAACGAGGCTGCGAACATCAATGACATCAGGCCCGGTGGTGCCTTCGTAAATCGGTAATTCAATGGGCTCGTCTATGCCTTCCACAGACAGCTGGGCTTTTTTGTCAGCCATAAAAACTCCTTCACACTCCTGATTTTTTAACGCGTTTGATCGTAAATCTGTGACGAATGGCTCGAAAGGCAACTCGCTGATACGGATGGGCAACACTATCGGTTGACTTAATAATTGTCAATTTAAATCCATGTAAAGAGGTCTCTCGTAATAATCATTAGTACCTGTTCTACGAAAGTGCAGCCCGTTTTGAATTAATGCGCTTAAGGCATGAAAATGTAAGGGAAAACAGGATCATTAATTTTTAAAGAATTTCCTCAAAAAAGATTTAAACGGGCAGCGGAGTTGGGTATATTACCCCCGGTTCGAATAATAATCAGAACTGATAAATTTTGAATATCAAAATAATCATCTCTGATAATAAATAACTAATTAGTGATAATTCGTTGGCATTTTAAAGGCGATTCAGTGAAACCCAGTGCTTCTTCCGGGCGTCCGGAAAACCTCGACATCAGCACCATCAAGCTGCCTCTGGCGGCGATTACCTCCATTACACACCGTATTTCGGGCGTTATCCTGTTTGTAGCCATAGGCATTTTGCTGTGGATGCTGGATTTGTCCCTGGCCAGCGAGGCCAGCTTCAGCCGACTTGAAGAGATTCTGAGTGCAGGATGGGCGCGCTTTATCCTGTGGGGCATCTTCTCCGCACTGGCCTATCACATGGTGGCCGGGTGCAAGCACCTGCTCATGGATATGGGTGTCGGTGAAACCAAAGCAGCAGGACCTCGCGGTGCCACCATTGTCATTATTGTGAGTGCGATCCTGATAGTCGCGATAGGAATGTACCTATGGTAACCAATGTATTAAGCCTGGGCCGAAGCGGCCTGTATGACTGGGTGATCCAGCGCGTCAGCGCCGTCATTGTTCTTTTATATGTGCTTTGCCACACCGCTATTGTGCTTGGCAGTCCGGATATTACCTTTGAGCAGTGGCGTGATCTTTTTGCCAACACCACCATGCGCATCTTCAGCCTGGTGACACTGGGAGCACTTTGTGCCCATGCCTGGGTCGGAATCTGGACTATTGCAACGGATTACCTGACCACCCGCATGCTGGGGACAAAAGCAACAGCTATTCGATTTATTTTTCTGATGATTTGCCTGGGTGCCACGGTGGTGTACCTGATCTGGGGCATCATGATTTTGTGGAGTGTATAGAAGGTGGCCAATATCAGAACAATGACATTTGACGGACTGATCGTTGGCGGCGGCGGGTCTGGTTTGCGTGCCGCCTTGCAGCTAAGCCAGTCCGGCTATAACACGGCTGTTATCTCCAAGGTCTTTCCAACCCGATCCCATACCGTTTCTGCCCAGGGTGGTATTACCTGCGCCATTGCCAGTACTGATCCCGATGATGACTGGCGCTGGCATATGTATGACACGGTTAAGGGTTCTGACTATATCGGTGACCAGGACGCTATTGAATACATGTGTTCGGAAGGCCCTCAGGCAATTTTTGAACTCGAGCATATGGGACTGCCATTTTCACGTAATGAAGATGGTCGCATTTACCAGCGGCCTTTTGGTGGTCAGAGCCGCGAATACGGCAAGGGCGGTCAGGCAGCAAGAACCTGTGCGGCAGCTGATCGTACCGGTCATGCTTTGCTGCATACGCTTTACCAGGCCAACCTGAAAAACAACACACAATTTCTGAATGAGTGGTACGCCGTGGACCTGGTGAAAAACCAGGCGGGACATGTGGCAGGTCTTATTGCCATTTGTATCGAAACCGGAGAAGTGGTCTATATCAAGTCCAAGGCGACAGTGCTGGCTACCGGTGGTGCCGGACGTATTTATGCGTCCACCACCAATGCCCTGATCAATACCGGTGACGGCATTGGCATGGCGATCCGGGCAGGATTCCCGCAACAGGATATGGAGATGTGGCAATTCCATCCCACAGGTATCTATGGTGCCGGTACCCTGGTTACCGAGGGCTGTAGGGGTGAGGGTGGCTACCTGGTGAATGGTGAGGGTGAGCGTTTCATGGAACGCTATGCGCCCAATGCAAAAGACCTTGCCGGCAGGGATGTTGTAGCCCGTTCAATGATTCTTGAAATACTTGAGGGCAGGGGAGTCGGTCCTGAAGCAGACCACGTACTGCTGAAACTCGATCACCTTGGTGAAAAAGTGCTCAATGAAAAACTGCCGGGCATTCTGGAACTCTCCCGTACCTTTGCTCACGTTGATCCTGTGCAAGCACCTATCCCCGTGATTCCAACATGTCACTACATGATGGGCGGTATTCCCACCAATGTGCATGGCCAGGCCCTGACAGTGAATTCGCAGGGTGAAGATGAAGTGATTGAAGGCCTGTTCTCCTGTGGTGAAGCAGCCTGTGTCTCAGTGCACGGCGCCAACCGGCTTGGCGGCAACTCGCTGCTCGACCTGGTGGTCTTTGGTCGCGCCTCCGGTACCTATATCGAGAAGATGCTCAGCGGCGGTGTTGAGCAGCAGGAAGCCAGCGAATCAGATATAGAAGGTGCCATGTCGCGACTGGCGCAACTCAACGAATCCAAGAGCGGTGAAAAAACAGCTGACCTGCGCAAGGAACTGCAGAACATCATGCAGAACCATTTCGGTGTGTTCCGTCGTGGTGACTTTATGCAGGACGGCATAGAAAAATTACGCACACTGCGTGAGCGCATTGATAACCAGCATCTGGAAGACAAGAGCGAGATTTTCAATACGGCACGTATTGAAGCGCTGGAGTTGAACAACCTGTTTGAAGTGGCCTGGGCAACAGCGATTGCCGCAGAAGGCCGCAATGAAAGTCGTGGTGCGCATGCCCGTGAAGATTTCACCGTGCGTGACGATGAAAACTGGCTCTGTCATTCCATGTTCTATCCCGGCAGCGAAGAGCTGGGTAAGCGGCGTGTGAACTTCGAACCGAAAACGGTACCGACGTTTGAGCCCAAAGAAAGGACATACTAAGTGGCGAGATACGAGTGACGAGTGTCGAGTGGAACATTTAATCATCAAGTTCACTTAAATCACTCGCCACTAGCAACTCGTCAATTCATAAATAGTGACATAAGAGATTAACGAATATAGAGAGTTCAAAGTGAAGGTTAGTGTTTACAGATATAACCCCGAAACCGATTTAAAACCTTACATGCAGGATTTCGATGTAGAGATTCCTGGTGGCAAGGACATCATGGTGCTGGATGTCCTGCACCTGGTGAAGGAGCAGGAAGAAAGTGTGACCTATCGCCGTTCCTGCCGCGAAGGTGTCTGTGGTTCTGATGGCGTCAACATGAATGGCGTCAATGGTCTTGCCTGTATTACCCATCTCTCGGAAGTGGTTAAAAAAGACAAGCTGGTGATTCGACCATTGCCAGGCTTGCCAGTCATACGTGACCTGGTCGTGGACATGTCTGCTTTTTACAAACAGTACGAGCGCATCAAACCTTATCTGCAAAACGATGAGCCGGCCCCTGCAATTGAGCGACTACAGTCGCCTGAAGAGCGCGCCAAGCTTGATGGGCTCTATGAATGTATTCTCTGTGCCTGCTGTTCCACTAATTGTCCGTCGTTCTGGTGGAACCCTGATAAATTCGTTGGCCCTGCAGGGCTTCTTCAGTCTTACCGGTTTCTTGCCGATAGCAGGGATACATATACGGAAGAAAGACTGGCCGATCTTGAAGACCCGTTCAGCGTATTCAGGTGCAGGGGCATTATGAATTGTGTTGCCGTGTGCCCGAAAGGTCTGAATCCGACCAAGGCAATTGGGCATATTCGTTCCATGCTTCTTGAAAGGGGCACATGACCCGGTCTTCCGCTTACAGGCAGGAGTCTCCAGAAGGAGAAGAGTTGTGACAAAGCACGAAAATTTTCGCGAGCTGATGCTGACGTCCGGTCATATCTCCGGGGGCAACCTGGATTATATCGAGGGACTGTATGAAGCATGGTTGGCTGATCCTGCATCCATTTCTGAAGAGTGGCAGGGCTATTTTTCTGCCTTGCCCCAGATAGCAGGTTCAAATGGTAGTGACATCAGTCACCATGAAATCCTTGAACAATTCAAAGGCATGCCAAAGCGCAATGCTGCTGCCAATGTGCAGGCACCTTCGGGTTCTGAGCCCGGCACACTGGCCCATGAGAAAAAACAGGTCAGCGTAGTACAACTGATCGCTTCCTATCGTGTCCGCGGTCATCAACAGGCAAATCTCGACCCCCTGGGTTTGATGAAACGTGAAGATGTTCCGGACCTTGGTCTGGGTTACCACAATTTGTCCGAAGCTGATCTGAATACTGTGTTCAGTCAGGAATCGCTGTACACCGAAGAAAAGCTCGCCACACTGGGTGAAATAGTGAGCTCTCTGGATAGTATCTATTGTTCATCCATTGGTTATGAGTATATGGGCATCACCAACATGGAAGAACGGGAATGGATTCAAAGACGTATTGAGGTCAACAAGGGCAAGCCACAATTCAGCAAAGAACAGCGCCTGCATATTCTTGAACGCCTCAGTGCTGCTGAAGGCCTGGAAAAACACCTGGACGGGAAATATCCCGGGACTAAGCGATTTGGTTTGGAAGGTGGTGAAAGTCTTATTCATGCAATGGATGACATCATCCAGCGTGCAGGTGAGTACGGCTCAAAGGAAATTGTCATTGGCATGGCCCATCGTGGCCGTCTCAATGTGCTTGTGAATACCATGGGTAAAAACCCGGAAGACCTGTTTGCGGAATTTGAAGGCAAGAAGATATACAAGACTTCCGGTGACGTGAAATATCATTCCGGCTTTTCCTCGAACATTGAAACCCCAGGTGGGGAAGTGCACTGTAGTCTCGCATTTAACCCTTCTCACCTGGAAATTGTCGCACCGGTTGTAGAAGGCTCCGTCCGTGCCCGTCAGGACAGACGCCAGGATACTGATGGTGAATCAGTACTGCCGATTATTGTTCACGGGGATGCTGCATTCGCCGGGCAAGGTGTCGTGATGGAAACTTTCCAGATGTCACAGACACGTGCATACAAAACCGGTGGTTCAGTACATATCGTATTGAATAACCAGGTGGGCTTTACCACCTCACGCCAGAATGATGCCCGCTCAACAGAATATTGCACAGACATAGCAAAGATGGTGCAGGCGCCGATTTTCCATGTGAACGGGGATGATCCTGAAGCGGTAATGTTTGTTTCTCAGCTGGCCCTGGACTACCGAAACACGTTTGGCAAAGACGTCGTCGTAGATCTTATCTGTTATCGCCGTCGTGGTCATAACGAAACCGATGAGCCCAGTACGACACAGCCGCTCATGTATAAAAAGATCAAGAGTCACCCAACCACACGCACCCTGTATGCAAAAAAACTGGTGGAAGAAGGCCTGATCACCCAGCAAGGGGCTGATGAGATGAATGCCAACTACCGCAAGTCTCTTGATGAAGGGACTCACGTGGTGAAGTCGCTTGTCCATGTACCCAATACAGCCTTGTTTGTGGACTGGCGTCCCTATCTGGGACATAAATGGGACATGCCTTGTGAAACCCATTTGCATATCACTCATTTGAAGGCATTGGCAGAACGCCTTGTTACTCTCCCGGAAGGTTTCAAGCCCAACAGGCAGGTGAATAAGCTGCTCGAAGACCGCTCCCAGATGGCGCATGGCAAAAAAGAAGTGGACTGGGGTTTTGCTGAGTGCCTGGCCTATGCCAGTCTGGTCTCTGACAATTACAAGGTTCGCATCACGGGGCAGGATGTCTGTCGCGGTACCTTCTCACATCGTCATGCGGTGCTGCGTGACCAGGAAACCGGTAAAAGTTATGTGCCCTTGAGCCATATTTCTGAATCCCAACGCAAGTTTGTTATTTTTGATTCATTTCTCTCGGAAGAAGCCGTGCTGGCTTTTGAGTTTGGTTATGCCAGCACACGACCGGATGCGATGGTGATCTGGGAGGCCCAGTTTGGTGATTTTGCCAACGGGGCCCAGGTGGTTATCGATCAGTTTGTCACCAGCTGTGAATACAAGTGGAGCCGACTGTGTGGACTCACCATGTTGCTTCCCCATGGTTATGAAGGCCAGGGACCTGAGCATTCATCCGCACGTTTAGAACGGTTCCTGCAAATGTGTGCTGAGCACAATATCCAGGTCTGTATTCCAACAACACCTTCCCAGGTATTCCACATGCTCCGCCGGCAAATGATTCGCCCGCTGCGCAAGCCTCTGATTGTAATGACGCCAAAGAGTTTGCTGCGCCACCCGGAAGCAGTCTCATCGCTGGAGGAATTATCCGAAGAGGCGTTTCAGACTGTAATGCCTGAAACTGATGAGGACATTAAGCCCGATGGTGTGAAGAAGATCGTTCTATGCAGCGGCAAGATTTATTACGACTTGCGTGCCAAGCGTAGGGAAGAGGGAATCAAGGATGTTGCCATTATCCGATTGGAGCAGCTTTATCCTTTCCCGGAGGACGCTCTTTTTGAAGTCTTGAAACCGTATCGTAACTTCCAGGAAGTCACCTGGTGCCAGGAAGAGCCGCAAAATATGGGCGCATGGTACCCAAGCCAGCACCATATCAAGAATGTCATTCGTCGTGATCGACCAGCATTCCAGTTGGGTTATGCGGGAAGACCTGCCTCTGCAGCACCAGCTGGTGGATCCATGGCGCTGCATACCGCCAGACAGGAACGATTGGTGAAAGAAGCCCTGGGGCTGCCGGTAGATAAATAATAATTAACAGGCAAATCGAGTTTGCCTATGTATAAGAAACAAGAACGGGAAAAGCCATGACAATTGAAATCAAAGCACCTTCCTTGCCTGAGTCAGTTCCGGACGGAACCATCGCTACCTGGTACAAAAAGCCGGGCGAAAGCGCTTCCCGTGATGAATTGCTGGTGGACATTGAAACGGACAAGGTGGTTCTGGAAGTAGTTGCTCCGACAGATGGAGTATTGCAGGACATCAAGAAAGGGGAAGGGGATACTATCGTCAGCAATGAATTGCTCGCCGTTTTTGTTGAGGGAGCCGTCTCTAAAGAGCCGGCTACTGCCGCTGAAAGTGATACCCCACCTGAAACAACTGTCTCCGAGGCTCCGGCCCCCGCCGAAGAAACCATCGACAAAGCCACCGAAGCCGTTCTTATGAGCCCGGCTGCTCGCAAGCTTGTTGAAGAAAACAGCCTGGATGCGAACAACATTCCAAGTACCGGCAAAGACGGGCGAATTACCAAGGAAGATGTCGTCAATTATATGAAGGCACCTGAGCCTGCGCCGGCTGCTGAAGCTCCTTCTCCAGCGCCAGCTGCTCCTGCGTCGGCTCCATCTGTGCCGATGAGCGGTGACCGGGCGGAAAAACGCGTGCCAATGACGCGTTTGCGCGCAAAAGTTGCAGAACGTCTGCTCCAGGCCACACAAACTACCGCGATGCTCACTACATTCAATGAAGTGAATATGGATGCTGTGATGGAGCTGCGCAACAAGTACAAGGATGCTTTTGAGAAACAGCATGAAGGAACCCGGCTGGGATTCATGTCCTTCTTTGTTCGTGCCAGCGTGGAAGCACTGAAACGTTTTCCTGCAGTCAATGCCTCCATGGATGGTAACGATATTATCTATCACGGGTACCAGGATATTGGTGTGGCAGTTTCCTCTCCGCGTGGACTTGTTGTGCCGGTATTGCGTGATGCGGACACACTGAGTTTCGCAGATATAGAAAGCAGCATTCGCGATTACGGACTTAAGGCAAGAGACGGAAAGCTGTCTATTGATGAAATGAGTGGAGGCACTTTTACCATTTCCAATGGCGGGGTGTTCGGTTCATTGTTGTCCACGCCAATCCTTAATCCACCTCAGACGGCCATACTCGGCATGCATAAAATCCAGGAACGTCCCATGGCAGTGGACGGAGAAGTGAAGATATGTCCGATGATGTACCTGGCGCTGTCCTATGACCATCGCATGATTGATGGCAAGGAGGCTGTGCAGTTCCTGGTGACTATCAAGGAATTACTGGAAGACCCTGCAAGGATGTTTCTTGAGGTCTAACAACCAGCCTGAATACAACTTTTTATAGTAAACAAAATGAAACAAGCAGCTCCAAAGCTCTGGGGCTATACGGGATAACAGATGGCAGATTATGATGTTTTGGTGATCGGTGCAGGTCCAGGTGGCTATGTAGCAGCGATCAAGGCAGCCCAGTTGGGTCTAAAAACCGCCTGTGTCGAGAAATGGATTGATGACCAGGATAAGCCGGTTTATGGCGGCACCTGTCTGAATGTAGGGTGTATTCCATCAAAGGCCTTGCTGGATTCCTCTCACAAGTATCACGAAGCAAGCCATGATTACGATGTGCATGGTATCAAGATCAGCAAAGTCGGCTTGGATGTACCGGCCATGATCTCCCGAAAGGAGAAAGTGGTTAAGCAGCTCACAGGGGGTATTGCCGGGTTGTTTCGCGCCAACAAGGTCACCGGTATTTCTGGTACAGGTAAGTTGCTGAAAGACAAAAAAGTCGAAGTGACAGGCCATGATGGCAAAACACAGACACTGTCTGCAGATAATATTATTCTGGCTGCGGGTTCTGTGCCTATCGAGATTCCACCAACGCCCGTTGACCAGGATGTCATAGTTGATTCCACCGGTGCGCTTGAATTCCAGGAAGTGCCCAAGCGTCTGGGGGTCATTGGTGCAGGGGTTATTGGGCTCGAACTCGGTTCAGTATGGTCGCGCCTGGGTTCGGAAGTCATCGTGCTTGAAGCTGTCGATTCTTTCCTTCCAATGATTGATCAGCAGATAGCCAAGGAAGCCAACAAAATTCTGACCAAGCAGGGACTGGATATACGTCTTGGCGCCAAGGTCACAGGCAGTACTTTAAAGAAAGGTAAAGCCAAAGGGGTGAGCGTTACCTACGAAGACAAGGAAGGTGAAAAGAAAGAAGATTTTGACAAGCTGATTGTTTGTGTTGGACGTCGACCTTTTACCGAAACATTGCTATCAGATGACTGCGGTGTTGAGAAAGACGAACGCGGCTTTATCAAGGTGGACGACTATTGCGCGACATCGGTACCTGGTGTTTATGCCGTTGGCGATATAGTGCGCGGCCCCATGCTGGCCCACAAGGGCTCCGAAGAAGGTGTGATGGTGGCAGAAAATATTGCCGGCCATAAAGCATCATTGAATTACGAATTGATCCCTTCAGTAATATATACCCATCCGGAAATAGCTGCTGTGGGTAAAACTGAAGAGCAGTTAAAGGCAGAGGGCGTTCAATACAATGTTGGAATTTTTCCCTTTGCCGCTTCAGGCCGTGCTCTGGCAGCCAACGATTCAGAAGGCATGGTGAAAATACTTGCCGATAAAACCACAGACAGGGTCCTGGGCTGTCATATCATCGGCCCTTCAGCGGCAGATCTTGCCCAGACAGTGGTTGTTGCCATGGAATTCAGCACCAGTGCCGAGGATATTGGCCTGACAGTGTTTTCTCATCCGGCACTTTGTGAAGCGGTTCATGAAGCTGCGCTGGCAGTTAACGGTAATGCCATTCATATTGCTAACAGGAAACGCTAAGGGTCTTGCCCCTGGCAACATAGGAACCAGTTAAAAATGAATTTACACGAATACCAGGCCAAGAAACTTTTTGCTGACTACGGTTTGCCGGTGTCCCGGGGCTATGCCTGCGAAAATGCCAAGGAAGCAGTGGATGCCACGAAACAGTTAGGTGGTGATAGATGGGTGGTCAAAGCCCAGGTACACGCCGGCGGCAGAGGCAAGGCTGGTGGCGTGAAACTGGTTTCCAGCACCGATGAGATTGAAGACTTTGCACAGCAATGGCTGGGCAATCGCCTGGTCACATACCAGACAGACAAGGATGGACAGCCTGTATACAAAATCCTTATCGAGGAATGCACGGATATCGAAACCGAGTTATACCTGGGTGCTGTGGTTGATCGTGGTTCACGTCGCATCGTGTTCATGGCCTCAACAGAAGGTGGTGTGGAAATTGAAAAGGTTGCTCACGAAACACCGGAAAAAATTCTGCGTGCCACGATAGATCCGCTGACAGGCCCACAACCTTTCCAGGGCAGGGAACTGGCATTCAGACTGGGTCTTGAAGGGGACCAGGTAAAACAGTTCACCAAGATTTTCCTGGGACTGGCGAAGATGTTTGCGCAATGTGATTTGTCATTACTGGAAATCAATCCACTGGTGATCACCAGGGAAGGCAACCTGTTATGTCTGGATGCCAAGCTGAATATTGATGGCAATGCGCTTTACAGGCATCCCAAGCTGAAAGAAATGCATGATCCAACCCAGGAAGATGAGCGTGAAGTCCATGCGGCCAACTGGGATCTCAATTACGTGGCGCTTGATGGCAGCATTGGTTGCATGGTTAACGGTGCAGGCCTGGCTATGGGCACGATGGATATTGTCAAGCTTCATGGCGGTGACCCGGCAAACTTTCTTGATGTCGGTGGGGGTGCTACCAAGGAACGTGTATCTGAAGCCTTCAAAATTATTCTTTCGGATGAAAAGGTAAAAGCGGTGCTGGTGAATATCTTTGGCGGCATTGTACGTTGTGATCTTATTGCCGAAGGCATAGTCGGTGCAGTGGAAGAAGTGGGTGTAAAAGTACCAGTGGTTGTTCGTCTTGAAGGGAATAACGCGGATCTGGGTAAAAAGGTACTTTCAGAAAGTGGCCTGAATATCATTGCTGCAGACAGTCTGTCCGAAGCAGCACAGGAAGCCGTGAAAGCCGCGGATGGCAAATAAGGGGTAGTACGTGAGTATTCTTATCAATAAAGACACCAGGGTAATTTGCCAGGGCTTCACCGGTTCCCAGGGAACTTATCATTCCGAACAAGCCATTGAATATGGTACGAACATGGTGGGTGGCGTTACGCCAGGAAAGGGCGGACAGGTACATCTCGATCTGCCTGTTTTCAATACTGTCAGTGAAGCTGTCAGTGAAACAGGCGCACAAGCATCAGTTATTTATGTGCCTGCACCATTCTGCAAAGATTCTGTACTTGAAGCTGCTTCTGCGGGTATCGAGCTGATTGTTTGCATCACTGAAGGGATACCTACTCTGGATATGCTGGAGGTGAAGGTTAAATGTGATGAGCTCGGCGTGCGTTTGATAGGTCCCAACTGCCCGGGCGTCATTACGCCTGGAGAATCCAAGATCGGTATTATGCCGGGTCATATCCATTTACCGGGCAAGGTTGGGATTGTTTCCCGTTCCGGGACCCTGACTTATGAAGCTGTAAAACAAACCACTGACTATGGTTTTGGCCAGTCCACCTGTGTTGGCATAGGCGGAGACCCCATTCCGGGTTCCAGTTTTATCGATATTCTTGGTTTACTGGAAAAAGACGAGCAGACGGAAGCAATCGTCATGATTGGCGAAATTGGCGGTACAGCCGAGGAAGAGGCGGCTCAGTTCATCAAGGAAAATGTCAGCAAACCCGTTGTTTCCTATATTGCAGGAGTCACTGCCCCTGCAGGAAAACGTATGGGCCATGCCGGGGCCATTATTTCAGGAGGCAAGGGCACAGCAGAAGAGAAATTTGCCGCGCTGGGTGATGCAGGAGTTACTACTGTTCGCAGTCTTGCAGAGATCGGTGAAGGGCTGAAATCGGCTGCCGGATGGTAACTGACCCAAGGGTCATCTTTCCGTTTCAGCCATATCACAAAATTTGCACTTTTTTAGCGCAATTTCCACAAAATTATCTTCTTTCCTGTTGCCTGAAAATGCCTGAATTTTCAGCGCAAATCCATTGAATTTTTTAGGAATTAAAGTGTTCAATCTGTCCCCAGTATTTGATATGCTGAGCCGCCTTAAGGATATAGGGCTGTTCACGGAAGAATATTAAAATTTAAATTTGCCCGGCTATAAGAATTTATGGTTTAAAAATGTCTCATTTTTAAACCAGAAATATGGGGATTTTTTTCGAATAGACTTTTACTACTTTATCTTGCATCTAGGTAATTAACCTTGAATCTACTTCAAGACAAGTACCGAATGCTGGATGGGAAGCCGGGAGTCTACTCATCTTTTTTTAGATTTTCTTAAACAAGTGGGATTACAAATGAACTACCATCGTTTCAAACAAGGAATTCTTGTTCCTTTATTCATGATGCCTGCGATATTTGGATTCACTTCAGCGTCCGCCCAGGACACTGTTGTCGATACCAGTATTATTGATCGGGCTAACGCTATTGCCGGTGAAGCAATTGCTGCAGCGGCTGAAGCACAAACCCGAATCAACCAGCTTTCTGATGAAGCTGATGAATTGGTACAGGAATACGGTGAAGCTGCAAAACGTGTAGACGGTCTTGAAGTCTACAATGCAAGTTTCCGTCGTACGATTGCACAGCAGGAAGCAACTATTGCCGAGTATGACCAGTCCATTGAAGACGCGGCAGCTCTGCAGAGACAGGTACCACCTTTAATGGAAAGGATGATGGTTGCGCTTGAGCAGTTCGTAGAACTTGACCTGCCATTCCTGCTTGACGAGCGTAATGCCCGTCTTCAGCTTATCCGTGACACGTTTGATGATTCAAGCGTGAACGTGGCTGAAAAATTCCGTCTTGTACTTGCTGCCTACCAGCAGGAAATCAATTACGGTAGAGCCATGCAGCATTACACCGATACTCTAGAAATCGGTGGTGTGGATCGTGACGTGGATATTCTCCGTGTAGGCCGTATTGCATTGCTTTATCAAACCAGTGACCAGACCCAGACCGGTGTTTGGGACAAAGCATCCAACCAGTGGGTAACTCTTGATGATGAATATCGTCGCCCAGTTTCTGATGGCATCAGAATGGCCCAGCAATTGGCCACCACTGAAATTCTCGAACTTCCAATTGCAGCACCGGAGTAAGCAGTCATGAAATTTTCATCAATAATCAAGAAAACACTATTTTCATCAGTTCTGTGTATTACTGCTTCTATTGCATTCGGTCAGCAGCAGGCTGCAAATCTTGGTCAGTTACTTGATCTGGTTGAGCAGGCCAGACTTACTGAAACCGAAGAGCATCGCCAACGCATGCAGGAATTTCAGCAGAACGTAAACCAGCGTCAGGCTCTGCTTAACGAGATGCTTGAGCGTGAAGAAACAGAGCAGCGTATTTCTGTTGACCTGGAAAATACGTACAACGAAAACGAAATCATCAAGGCCCAGCGTTTTGAAACGCTGCAGGAACGTCTTGGTGACCTCGACGAGCTGTTTGGTACGATTGCCGGTGTTGTCGGTGATACCCGCAGCCAGTTCGAAGCCTCTCTGGTTTCTGCACAGTTCCAGGGTCGTGAAGAAACGCTGACGGAACTTGCCGAGATTATGGCCAGCGAATCCCAGCTGCCAAGTATTGAGCAACTGGAAAGACTTTGGTTTTACCTGCTTCAGGAAATGACCGAGTCCGGTAATGTTGCCCGTTTTACTACTGATGTAGCGCAGCCTGATGGCACACAGAGTCAGCAGGAAGTGGTTCGCATTGGTTCATACAACATTGTATCCGGCGGTCAGTACCTTGAATTTGACGCCAACACAAAGCGTCTGAGCGTTCTGCCCAGCCAGCCAGGCGACTATACAAGCACAGCATCCGATATCCAGGCAGCTTCCGGTGGTTTCACCATGGTGGGTATTGACCCAACAGGTCCATTTGGCGGTTCCTACCTGGCAGCCCTGATCAGTTCACCTTCCTTCCAGGAACGTTACTGGGAGCAGGGTCGTACCATCGGTAAGATCATTATCTTCGTAGGACTGTTTGCCACGCTGCTTGCTGTTGAACGTATGATTACGCTGACCCTGGTTAACGCCAAGGTTAAACGTCAGCTGAAAAATCCTGATCGTCCTAACAAGAACAACCCACTGGGCCGTGTTCTTAAAGTGTACGAAACTGACAAGAATATGGACATTGAAACCCTTGAGCTGAAACTTGGGGAAGCCATCCTGCTGGAAACACCGGCACTGGAGCGTTTCCTGACTCTGCTCAAGATCATTGCCACGGTTGCACCTCTGGGCGGTCTGCTCGGTACAGTGACCGGTATGATCACGGTGTTCCAGGCCATTACGCTGTTCGGTACAGGTGACCCCCAGATCATGGCAGGGGGTATTTCCGGTGCCCTGGTGACTACGGTACTGGGTATTGTCGTCGCGATTCCAACCATCCTGTTCCACACTATCGTTAAATCACGTAGTGACCAGGTTATTCATATCCTGGAAGAACAGGCGACAGGTATCATCGCAAGGCGCGCTGAAGCAAAAGGTGCCGCATCGTAAGCTAAACAGTCGAAATAATTAAAGCTGGAGAATAGCTTATGGATTTTTTTAGTCAGAGTTTTGAGGCCATCGACGTCTTTATGGAGCGAGGTGGCCCCGTTCTCAATCTGATTGCCATTTTGTTGTTTGTGAAATGGAGTCTCATGATTGAGCGATTCTGGTTTTTGCGTACTATCCACAAACAAAATGTGGTCAGTGCTCTTTCAGAATGGGAAGCCAGGACCGATAAACGGTCCTGGAATGCCCATGCCATTCGACAGGAACTTATATCCCGTGTCTCCCTTGACCTGAAATCAACACTTCCCGTTATTGAAGTGCTTGTTGTGGTCTGTCCGCTGTTCGGATTATTGGGCACAGTAACGGGCATGATTGAAGTGTTCTATGTCATGGCGGTCACCGGTGGTGGTGATGCCAAGCAGATGTCAGGTGGTGTTGCCAGAGCAACAATTCCGACGATGGCTGGAATGGTTGGCGCTCTGTCCGGTATTTTTGCCAGTAATATTCTGAAAGTAAGAACCAACAGGGAATTACAGTTCCTGGAAGACCATTTGGAAATCCAGCACGCGTAATCCCCCTTTACAGGATTTATTATGAAAGGTTTTGCAAAAGGTAAAGAAGACGAACAGGCAGGTGAAATTGATCTCACGCCCATGCTGGACGTGGTATTTATTCTGCTGATTTTCTTTATCGTTACCTCCGTGTTTGTCAAAGAGGCCGGATATGAAATCAACTATCCTGCAGCCTCACAGGTCGAAGGTGTGGATGGTGAGCCTATTCTTATTGCCATTTCACCAGTCGGCGAAATGTGGATGGATGGTGATGTTATTCCGCCACGTAATTTACGTCTGCGTATAGAGCAAAGGCTGGCAGAATCTCCAAATGCTCCCGTTGTAGTACAGGCAGATCAGAACGCACCCAATGAGTTCGTGCTGATGATCATGAATGCTGCAAGGGAAGCAGAGGCTCCCAGTGTACAGATAGCTGCAGAGGACTAGAGGAAAAGAATATGGTCAGATTATTCAATATTGGATTTGCTGTAGTTTTTGCTTCTGCTGTTACTTTTGGATTGTTCTTCCTGATGCAGTTCCTGATTTCGATGGATGCAACAGAGCCGGAAAAAGGTGAGGCCAGAAAGATAGCTGATATCACCATGCCGGAAATAGAGCTGGAAGTTCAGCGCCAGGAACCCAAACCTGAAGAGCCGGATGTACCGGAAGAAATTCCAGAGTTGCCAGAACCCGATCTTTCCCTTGATGCACCTACCGGTGAAGGGCTGAATATCAGCCGTGTTCAAGTGGATATGGGCGGTCTTGATAACAGTGCTTCCATCTCAGCTAGTGATTCAGAAATGCTGCCGATTGTAACTATCGAGCCGCAATACCCCCAAAGGGCTGCTTCACGTGGTATAGAAGGCTGGTGCCTGGTTCAGTTCACTGTATCTGCCCAGGGCACTGTCGAATCCGACAGCATTCAGGTTATAGATGCAGATCCACCCAATATATTCGATTCCTCCTCAAGACGTGCAGTTTCACGTTTCAAGTTTAATGCCCGTGTACAAGATGGACAGCCCGTACCGGTTCCCGGTGTTCGCTACCTGTTCAGGTACAACCTGGCAGATAACTAAAAGGGTAGAGAGAGACAGATAATGAGAAAGACTGTAATTACAAAATTTCTGCTGGCAGCTGTTATTACATTGCTGCCAATGGCGGATATCTCTGTCATTGGCGGCCAGGTTATGGCTGCAGAAGAAGATGATGATGGCCGCAGGGCACCACCGGAAGCTCGTTCTTCTCAAACCCTGGGTCGACGTGTATACACGCGTATCAACGAAGTGATGGAATTGCGCGACATGGAAGACTTTGCCGGTGCCATGGCAATCCTTGATGAGATCAAGGAAGACTATGACCGGGATCGCCTGAATGACAGGGAAAAGTTTGTCATGTGGCAGTTTTATGCCAACCTGCACCAGATAGGCGAGAATTACCCTGCAGCTATTGAAGCCTACAGGGAAATGCTTACGCTTCCTAACCTGACACAGGATCAGGTTGAGCAGACACTGTTCTACCTTGGCTCACTGTACTATGTGGAAGAACAGTTCAGGGAGGCTATCGATTATTTCACTCAGTACAACGATATTGCCCTGGAACCCAACGATGATGTGTATTTCAGGATTGGTACTGCACATTACCAGCTGGAAGAATATCCTGAATCCATTCCATTTATCCTGCGCAATATGGAAATCCTGCGCTCAAATGGTGAAGCAATCCCCAAGAATACTTATGATCTGCTACGTGCCCTTTACTTCAATGTTGAGGATTATGAAAAGGCCTACCAGGTACTGCGTGAATCGGTAGTCCTTTATAACGAATCTGATGACTGGGTACTGTTGCCCGCAGTGCTTGGACAGATTGAGCGTTTCAATGAGCAGGCACATTCCTATTACGTCGTAGATACCCTTGGACATCTGGACAGTGATGCCCAGCTGATTAACCTGGCAGCCCAGCTTTATAACAATGATTATCCCTATGGTTGTGCCAGGATTATGGAAAGAGGAATGAATGACGGACTCATTGAAGAGGATGAGGATAACCTGGCTTTTCTGTCTACCTGCTACCAGATTGCCAGAGAAGACGAAAAAGCCTCAGTACCGCTTGAACGGGCTGCTGCCCTGTCTGAAAATGGAGAGCACTACGCTCGCCTTGGACGTATTTACTCCACCATGACCGAATTTGACAAATGTGTAGAAGCCTATAACAACGCTTTTGAAAAAGGTGACCTGGATCGTCCCGACCAGGCTTATCTTTCATTGGCACGCTGCTACATGGAGTTGAATCGCTATGATGAAGGTATTGAAGCTGCTCGTGCCGCCGGAAGGGATGAGCGCAGTGAAGATACAGCAAATACCTGGATTACTGTCCTAACACGTGAAAAAGAGCGTTATGAAACCCTTCAGCGTCAGCGTCGTGAGCTGGCTGAATGGTTTAGGTAATCATTCCGGTTCAGGTAACTTTACGGGCCCAGACTAGAAGAATCAGTTAATAATAAAAACCATAAAGCAGTAAGTAGTAAAAACGCATCCTCGGATGCGTTTTTTTTTCCTTGAAAATATGGGAATTGCCCATATCTTGGGAGGGATATCGTTTACTGCGGAGTTAGTATTCCATGGGTGTAGAAGCCAAAAAAGAAACACTGGGTTTTCAGACTGAAGCAAAGCAGCTTCTGCATCTGATGATCCATTCCCTGTATAGCAACAAGGAGATTTTCCTGCGTGAGTTAATCTCCAATGCTTCTGATGCAGCAGATAAACTGCGTTTTGCCTCCCTGGCTAAGCCTGAGTTGTTGGAGGATGATCCGGATCTGAAAATCACCGTCGATTGCGATGCCAAGAAAAAAACTATCACTATTGCTGATAATGGT
>Ga0181560_10000854_pt1 | contig 28215 bp, 19 predicted proteins | sample 011ome_20_FD_133751 | JGI IMG/M metagenome (GOLD analysis project Ga0181560, IMG submission 133751) | Coastal salt marsh microbial communities from the Groves Creek Marsh, Skidaway Island, Georgia - 011509CT metaG (megahit assembly) | ecosystem: Environmental > Aquatic > Marine > Intertidal...
CACGCACCGCGGTCACGCCCGTGCGGTCGAGACCGAGCGTCTTGAGCGCGCGCAGGCGTCCGAACGCGCGCGGCGTCGCCGTCACCGCCGGGTTGCCGTCTAGGCGAAGCTCGACCAACGCGACGCACGCGCCGAGATGTCGCAACCCGGAGTCGGCGCCGTCGGCACCCTCTGCACCCTCGGCATCCTCGGATATTCGCCCGTTCGACCCCGCCGCGACCGCGTCGTCGTCGTCGTCGTCTCTCTCGTCGTCGTCGTCTCTCTCGTCGTCGTCGCCGGCGCGAAAGGCGATGTTATTCCGCGCCAAGTCCAGGCGCGTCAGGCGCGTCAGCGTCCGCACGCTCGCGGGCACGCGCGTCAGCTCGTTGTCGCTGACGACGAGCTCTGTCAACTTCGCGAGCGACCCGATCTCGCGCGGCAGCTCGCGGAGTTTGTTCCCCTCCAGTCGGAGCGTCCTCAGCGCGCGCATCGCGCACAGCGAGCTCGGCAACGATCGGAGTCGATTGAACGACGCGTTGAGCTTGTGCGCCTTGACGAGCGACGCGAAGCACGCGTCGTCGAGCGCCGCGATCGCGTTCGCGCTGACGTCGACCACGCGCGCGGCGTCGCCGAGCGACGGGACGTACGCCGGCAGCGCGGTCAGGCCGGCGTCGCGTTCGGTCACGATGCCCGTCTTTCGCGCGGAGGCTTCGCGCTTCGCGGTCGCCTCCGCGCGGCCGCGATTCCAGGACGACCCGCATCGCTCGAAAGCGACGGCGACGTCCGCGACGCGGTCGTCGAACCAGCCGGAGACGCTCGAGAAGAAGTCGCTCATCGGTCGCGCGACCTCCTCGCCCGCGCGTCTCGACGCGCGCGCATCTCGAATGGTGGCCACATCAATATTCTCGCGACTGCGTGCTCGACGCAAACCTGCCCGCGCCGCGAGCGAACGGGTAACTTTTTGCGCTGTAGTACGTACGAAAATTAATATCTGACTGCTCTTCGTACGATCCCAGGTCATAATCCCAGCATAATCTGGAGATCTCTATCCGGCATCGTCATCACCGCTCGCGTTTGCCTCCTTTGGCCGCGTGGCATCAAAAAGCGAAATTGTTGTTACCCGGGCCGAAGAAGGCTTCCGACGGGTTGGCGCGCGTCCGGACTCTCGCGCGCGCGGTGCCACAACGCACGCGACGGGATGAGCAACGTGTGCGATTATTGCGCGGTCGCGCCGGCGATCATATTCTGCCGCGCGGACAGCGCGAAGCTATGCGCGCAGTGCGACGCGTCGGTGCGTCCCCGACCGCCAACGCGAGCGCCCGGTTTTCCCCGAGGATGCGCCCCCCGTCATTTCAGGTTTTCAGCGGCGTCGCGCGCGGGCGGGGGCGGCGCGGCGCGTCGCGCGCGAGCGTCCGTTTCTCCGCGACTTCCGGGATGGACGCGTCGCGCACCTTTTGAAATCGTTCGTTCCGTCTCCGCGCGCGTTCGAGGCGGGGTGTCGCCGCGAACGCGCGCGGAACGCGCGACGCCTCGGACGGATGCGAACGACGCTTTTTCTCCTCCTCCGCGTTCGCGTAATTCCCCGTCGCGCCGACGCGGACGCTGACCTCCGCCCCCCTCCCCCGCGCAGGTGCACTCGGCGAACCAGCTCTCGAGACGCCACGTCCGGTCGTGGCTCTGCGACGGATGCTACGCGTCCAGCGCGACGGTGCGCCCCGCTTCGTCGCGCGCGCGTCGTTCCCGCCCGTCGCTTCTGGGTTTATAACGCGACGTTTGGGGGACCCGCGCTGCATCTGCAGCTTTTTCTCCTCGCCCGCGCGTCTCGCGTCTCGGCTCGCCTCGATCGGCGTCGAGATCTCGTCGCGTCCCCCTCCGACGACCTAACCTAAATTAATCAAACCCCCGAAAAAAACCCTTCAAACGCGCAGGTGAGCAACCCGGACGATAAGGTGGTCATGTGCGGCCCGTGCGACACCCTCGCTCGGTCCGCGGACATGTTTAAGCAGTCGCGCACGGATCACCGACGCGAGACGCTGAAATCGTTTTCGCTCGCCGAGGACGCGGGCGAAGATTCCTACGACGGCGGCGTCGACCTCGCGCGGCATCCGTTCAAGTCGCAGTACACGCTCCGCGGCGGCGTCACGAGCGGCGACGCGAGCGGCGGCGGCGTGAAGGTGGAACACGACAACTCTCGCGAGGGGAGCGCTCCCGCGCCTGGCGACGGCGGCATGGGCGACGCCGGCGCGGGTTCCTACGACGGCTTCAACCGACCGCGCGTCGGCATCGCGCCGCCGAGGCAGGGCGCGCCTGGCGTCGCGAACGTCGGTCAGTTTTACGGCGGCGCGCCGTATTTCGGCGGCGGCGTCGCGGGGGGACCCGCGCCCGCGCCCGGACCCGGACCCGCGGTGAGACTGCTTCCCATACGACCCCGTTCGCGTGGTGAACTTCATTCCTTAAGGACTTTTCCCGTCGTCACTCTTCACCCGCGCTTCCCTTTCAACGTTTGACCGGTAAGACGTTCGACTGACCGATCGCTTCACCCACGCAGGCGCGAGAGCATCACGACGCGCGAACGCAGTGGCCGGCGCCGGGATCCGCGTGGCCCGCGCCGGGGCGCGCGTCGCCGCGATCGTCCGCGCACCTCGAGCCTTGGAACGCCGCCGCAGGGCAACACGGCGGGTCGAACGCGAACGGGGTCGGGACGGGCGGCCAGACGGGCGGCCAGACGGGCGAGCCCGGGGTGGATTACCTTCAGCGGATGGGATCCGGCGGTTCCATCTACTCGGACATGGGCGGCGTCATCGCGCAGTGGGGGACGAACCCGAGCGCGCACGCGGCGCTGATGCGCACGCCGTCGGACCCCATCGACATGTTCATGAATTTCAACGCGAGCCAGGGCGGTTTATCCCCCACGACGAGCGAAGGCGCGGGCGGCGGCGGCGGCGGCGGGTTCGGCGCGACGGCGAGATACGGCGACTCGACCGGGTTCGGCGTCGGCGGGCCGAGCGGCGCCGGGATGGGGATGCCGCCGGTGGGCGGGTACCCGGTCGCCGCGTTCGCGCACGCGCCGCCGTACGCGTATCAGCCGCCGCAGCCGTTGACGCGCGGGCCGCCGTCGAGCGGCGAGATGGTTGGCGGCGGCGGCGGCGGCGACACCAGCGCGAGGAGCGCGTCGCCGCCGTCCGGAGCCGGCGGCGAGCTGTACCGCGACAAGCGCGCGAGCAACAACAGCAGCGGCTACGGCTCCGGGGGCTCGCACTACAACCTCGTCGCGTTGTCGTCGCAGCAGCCCGGGTCGTTTCAACACGCGCCGGGCCAGCCGGGGCTGCACGCTCCGGCGCACAGCGGCGGGCAACCGATCGGGTACGCGCCGCCGCCGTTGAACGCGCACCACCACCACCACCACCACCACAGCGGCGTCGGGCCGGGGCCGGGGAGCTCCGGCGGGTTCTATCCGCCGTACGGCGCGAGCGTCGCGGACGGGATGTACGCGCAGGGGCCGTACAATCCACACGGCGTGCCGCCGCCGATGCACTTTTCGTCTCGACCGGGGAGTTACTCGGGCGGGCTCGCGCACGGGTACCGCTCCGGAAGCGGCGGCAGCGACAACGGCGGGCTGTCCAACCGCGGGTCATACGGCGACGGCGGCGGCAACAGCAGCGGCGACGGCTCCGGGTCGAAGCAGGTTGGCGGCAAGGACGGCGCCGGCGTGGACAGCGCGCGGTCGGGAGACTCGGCGAACACGCGCGCTCACGGCTCCATGGCTCCGGGCACCGCGGGACGCAAGGACATGCTCGCGAGGTATCACGAGAAGCGCATGCGACGGCTGTTCAAGAAGAAGATTCGCTACGCGAGCCGTAAGGTGCGCGCGGACAACAGAGTGAGGATTAAAGGGCGGTTCGCGCGCGCGGACGCGCCCATCGCGGCCATCGACAAGAGCTCCGTGCACAAGCACAAGGACGTCGTCAAGGCGGAGGAAATTCCGATCGACGGCGACGGCGAGGAGACGGAGGCTGGGCCGCTCGCGACGCCAGCGATACCGCCCGGCGCGTGCGCGTGAGCGCGCGCGTCGTCCAGTCTGACGCGCTCACTAATACGCGTCAGTACTGAACCCGGGACCCGGGACCCTTACACGACGGACGGGACGCGTTACGCCGCGGCTAAGAAGAGCCGCGCGCGAGACCGCCCGTATCGTTCGTTTTTTTTCACCATCATCACACCCCGCCGCTCGAGACGCGTCGCCGCCGCGGTTGATGGCGGGTTCGGGAGACTGGCTCGAACCCTTCGTCGACCGCGCGCGCGACCGCTCGAGCGAAGGACGGGCTCCGCCCTGGGTGACGTTTGGTCATTATTTTATATTCTTTCGCCGATTTGGCGCGCGTCGACGTGGCCACGACGACACTCGTCGTCGCTCGTCGCGCGCGAGAGGTTTTCTGTATCAACAAGGGACAGGCCGCTTTAGAAGACTGACACGATATTATTGTAACAAAAGTCATAGCTAGAGATAAAGAATCACGTCGTCGCGACGCGCTTTGCGGCGACGCCGCGACGTCGTCGGGCGTCGTCGTCGCGTCGTCCGTCAGCTCTTTTCACCCGCGCCTCCTCCTTTGCCCACGACCGCGCCTCCGCACCCGCCCGGGGCGTCCCCAGGAACCTCGTACTCCCCGTCCACGTGCTGCGGCTCGACCTGCATCTCGTAGTTCCCTCGTTCGTTCCCGCGCGCTTGCACGACGTGCAGGCGGATGAATGACTCCGCCTCGACGCCCTCCTGGATCTTCTTTCTCGCCTCCTCCGGTCCGAGGCTCCGGGACTCCTGCGCGCGCGGAGGGATTAGGGTTTAGGAGGGGGCGTCAGCGCTTTGGACGGACGACGCGACGCGCGGCGGGCGCGGCGGGGTGAGACGCGGAGGAGGGTCGATCGGTCGGCGATCGATGAATCGTTCGCCGACCGATCGCGGGGGGTTCGCGTTCGTTCGTCGTCGTCGTCGTCGTCGTCGTCGTCACTCGCCTCGAAGTGCTTGCGGATCTCCCCTCCCGACGCCGCGAGCGCGGTCGCGTCGCCTCGGAACGCGTGCGACCGCGCTCGGAGGAGCGACCGGAACAGCCCTCGCGCGGTCGGGAGCGCGCTCATCCCGGTCGTCGCGCGACTCGATCTGGCGGAAGGGCGGACGACTTTTCTTTTCGTCGGGCGAACAGATCTGATGCGCTCCCCGCCCGCGCCTCCCTCGTCCGCTCCTCACTCGGCGACGCGCGCTCGAGTCGTCGCCCTCCCTCGCCGCTAAACATGCGCACAATGCGCGTCCCGAGCACGGACGGCGTCGTGCTCGCGGTCCACGACCACGGCGTCGTGACGCGCGCGGCGGACGGCGCGTCGTCGTCGTCGTCCAAGTCGCCGAAGGAGACGACGACGAAGACGAGCGACCTCGTCACGCTCCTCCTCGCGCACGCGAACGGGTTCCACGGCCGCGTCTTCGACCCGGTCGTCGACGCGATGACGCGCGCGCGAAACCTCCCCTTCGACGTGCGCGTCGTCGCGTTCGACTTCCGCGGTCACGGGCGCTCCAGCGCGCCGACGACGACGCCGAGCGCGGAGGAATCGTATCGATGGGAAAAGTTCGCGGAGGACGCGCGCGCGGTCGTCGCAAATCTCAACCTTCGAGGCGCCTGCGTCGGCGTCGGGCACAGCCTCGGCGCGCACGCGCTGCTCCGCGCGGAAGCGGCCGACCCGGGGACGTTCTCCAGCGTCCACGCGTACGAGCCCGTGTTCGTCGTGAGCGCGGACAGGGTCCCGGGGCCGCCAGCGCCGCCGGCGAATCTCGCCGCCGCCGCGTCGCGACGACGCGAGACGTTCGAGAGCAGAGAAGACGCGTTGCGCGCTTACGCGTCCAAGCCGCCGCTGAGCGCGCTGCGCCGAGACGCGCTCGAGGCGTACGTCGACCACGGGTTCGTGGACGCGGAGGCGGAGGCTGCTGACGCGAAAGAGAAGAAGCTCACGAAGGGCGGTCGTCGCGACGGCGGCGGCGACGCGGCGGCTGCGGTCGATCGCGCGAGAGGACCGGTGACGCTCGCGTGCCCGCGCGACGTGGAGGCGCTCGTGTTCGAGCGCGGCGGCGAGGAGCGCGACGCGATCGCGATCGTGAGCGGCGGGCGGAGCGCGTGGGACGGCGGCGATAAAGGCGGGGATCGAACCGGCGGCGGATCGGATAGTGCTAGTGTCGGACGACGCGCGACGGTTCGATACTTTGGCGCGCGGTGCCCCGTGACGATTTCGCGCGGCGCCGCGACGGATCCGAGGGATCGCTCGAAAGGGATGTACGCGTCCGCGATCGCGCCCGTCGTCGCGGGGGACCTCGGCGATAACGCGAGGGTGGAGACGCACGACGCGTTGGGTCACTTCGGTGCGTTCTATACACTGGTCCCCATACGACCGCGTTCGCGTGGTGAACGCCTTTTCTTAAGGACTTTTCCCGGCGCATCTCTCCGCCTACCCCTCGCTTTCAATCCCCGCCCGCGACGCCTTTCAACTCCGCTTCTGACGCCTTTCAACTCCACCCCGACATTCGCTCGTATGGAACGACCCTCAGGCCCGCTGGAGGACCCGGAGACGTACGTGGAGAGCGTGTGGAGGCACGCGGAGTGGGCGGCGGACGTCGCGGCGGCGGCGGCGACGGCGGCGGTCGGCGGGGACGGACCGATCGTCGCCAAGGCGCGGAGCCGGATGTGAGGGGATGCGCGTGTCGTGTGTAGGCGTTTTGGTGTAGACGAAGTATCGTAGTCGAAGGCTTCATGCTCGACGGTCGCGCGTCGACGCGCATCCGTCTAGGGCTATCCCGCTCGTCTCTTCTTCGCCGCGCTCCCCACCCCCTCGTTCTCCACGACGAATACGTCGACCCCGCACTCCGGAGGCAGCGCCACGCGAACCGTCCCCGACGCGCTCCCCGCGTCGCGGATCGCGCGCGCGCCCCTTCGCGCGCCGTCCGAGAGCGCGAACTCGTCCCCGGACCATCCGAAGACGCGCTCCTCCGAAAACGCGTCCGACGCGGTCGCGACCGACGCGCACGTGTCCGTGTCTGACACCGTGACCGTCGTCGTCGTCACCGCCGCGTCTCTCGGCGCCGCGACCGCGGGCGTCGGCCCGGTCGACGGCGGTCCGAGCGACGGCAGGATCGACCCCGGGAGCGGCTTCACCCCTCTCGGCGCGTGGTTCAGCCACACGTTGGCGAGAAACGTGATCCGCCCGCCGCCGCCGCCGCCGCCGCCGTCCGCCAACTCTCGCAACACCCCATGTAACATCCTCCCGTCGAACGACACGTGCTTCCCCGCCTCCGGGTAGCTCGCGCACATCGCGCTCGCGCGCGGGCTCCCCGCGGACGTAACATCGTCTCCGCCGCCGCCGCCGCCGTGCCCTCTCGCGACCGGCCCGGCGACGACGCCCTCGAACACCACCGTCGGCGCCTGACGCGTCCCGCCTGAACCGCCGCCGGTGAGGTACGTCACCGTGCTCACCTGCGGGTGCACCCACAGCCCGGTCGCGACGCGCAGCTCCTCGTCCTTGTCCCAGTGCAACTTCAGCGACGGGCGCGCTTGGACCCACCACTCTACGCCGCTGCTGGATTCCTCGAACGCGTCGGGACCGCGAAGATCGCGCGTGTGGAACGCGAAGATCGCGGCCGCGAGCTCCTCGAGCGCGCACCGCGGCGCGCGCGCGGCGCGCGCGCTCAGCCAGTGCGTCGCCGCGTCGCCCGCCAACGGCGAGTCCACGAGCAGCGCGTCCGCGACGAGGTCGTCGATGGACGACGGCGGCGTCGACGGCGACGATGATGTTAAATCGTTCTCGTCTTCGGACGTCGGCGATCGACCGCCGGCGGGGACCAGCGGCGCGAACGCGTCGAACGCGCGGAAGGCGTAGTCCAACCCTTCGCCCGCGCCGAAGACGCGCCCGTCGGCGTCGAGGACGACGCACAGGTCGTCGCTCTCGGACTCGGACCCGGAGGCCATGGCGACGGCGCGGCGCGTCGTGACGAGCGCGCGCGCGGAGACAGTAGGACGGAAGTAGTGTTCCTTCGTTCATCACTTCTCGGAGACGCCGACGGCCAAACTCCTTTCTCTGCCCTGAGCCACGACGGCCGCGCGCCACTCCCCGCGCCCGCGACCATGCGCGTCCGCGCCGTCCGCGCCGTCCGCGTCCCTCCCCTCGCCCCCGCCTCCGTCGCGCGCTCGCGACGCGCCGCCATCCGACGCGCGCGCTTACCCGCGCGCGCGCCTCCCACCCCGCGCGTCTTCTCGTTCGAGGGCGAGGCCGCCTCGGAGGACGTGCTCGAGTCGTCCGCGGACCGCGGTGAGCCCTCGACGACGACGACGACGACGACGACGACGATGAAGACGACGACGGCACCGCGCGCCGCGCGTTCCTCAAGCGCCGCGCACGCGGGCACGCGCGCGGTCGAGGAGCGCCCGGGCGCGCCGCCGACGCCGTCCGCGCGCTACCCGACGGTCACCGCGGTCGACTACGAAAAAGTCCCGCCGAACGCGACGCGTCTGCCGCCGCCGGACCTCCACGGACACGACTCGCCGCGGTTCGAGGAGGTGCGTTCTATACACTGGTCCCCATACGACCGCGTTCGCGTGGTATACGCCGTTCCTTAAGGACTTTCGCCGGCGTGTCTCTCCGCCCAGGGTCCCTCGCTTTCAATCCCCGCCCTCGGCGCCTTTCAACTCCACCTGACGCCTTTCAACTCCACCGTCGAGGAGGTGATATCGCGCCGCCGATCGTGCCGCGACTTCGCGCCGCCGCCCCTCGGCCTCGTGCACTTGTACGAGATCGCGCAGCTGTGTTGGGCGGGTCAGGGGTTGACCGCGCCGGAGGAAGCGCCGGATAAGGTGCGTTCTGTCCTGTGCCTACACTGGTTCCCATACGACCGCGTCGGCGTGGTGAACGCCAATCCTTAAGGACTTTACTTCCCGGCGTTCGTATCTCTCCGCCCACACCACGGTTTCAATCCCGACGCACACACCTCGACGCCTTCAACTCCGCTTCTGACGCCTTTCAACTCCACCCCGATATCATCGCTCGTATGGACCCTCGACCCTCAGTACGGTCACGCCGGCGCGGCGTCGCGCGCGGCTCCGAGCGGCGGCTGTCTCTACCCGCTCAACCTGTACGTCGTCGTCGCCCCGGGCGGCCGCGTCGGCGGGCTCGACCCCGGGGCGTATCGGTACCTCCCCGCGTCTCACGCGCTATGCGCGCTGAGTCCGAAGGGAGACGAGCGATGCGCGGACGACGCCGCGTCCAGGCGTGCGACGCGTCGGACTCCGAACCACATGTTCGTTTTTGACACGTGGAAGTACTGTAATTCCATCCGTATCCACCAATCACGCACCCGCGCGACTGGCACGCGTGCGTCTTCTTCCCACTGCAGGGCGGAGATCGAGAATCTCGGCGAGGCGGTCTGCTTCGACGCCGCCGCCGCCGACGGCGTCCACGGCGCGCTCGCGCGGTCCACGAGCGCGCAGGCGAACTCGACGGAGTACCAGACATGGATCGACGACTCCGCCGTCGTCGTGCTCGTCACCGGGAACGTTCGCGCGACGGCGAAGCACGGAGGACTCTACCGGCGATTCGCGACCGAGCTGGTTACGACCGAAGCCGGGATGGTCGCGGAGAACGTCGTGTTACAGGCGACCTCGCTCGGCCTCGGCGCGACCCCTATCGGCGCGTTCGACGCGCGCGCGATTCATCGGACGCTGCCTTTGAAAGAGACGGGCGAGGACCCGCTCGTGATGCTGGCCGTGGGCGTTCCGAAAGGGAGCTTCAGGGAGCACCACGGCCACGGCCGCGCGGAGGACGAGCAGAGCGCGAGGGCGGCGGAAGTCGCCGCGAAAGGTGAGGAGACTGCTCGCCGTACGACCCGATGACTTACTTTACTTTGCCATCGTCGTCGCGTCGTCGCTCTTCACCCTGCGCGCGCTTCGCTTTCAACGCGCGCTCGACCGGAGCGACGCGCGACTGACCGACGCGTTCACCCCGACCGAAGCCAAAGCCGCGGAGGAGGCGGCGGCGAGAGAGCGCGCGATGCGAGACGCCGCGACGCCGGAGAAGGAGGAAACGCACGACGTCGAGGCGTGATGACGACTTCGACGACGCGACGGACGACGCGCGCGCTGCCCTGACGAGTGAACGCCGCGACGCGGCCGAGGCGCGAGCGAGCGAGCGAGCCAAAGAACGAACGAACGACGAACGACGAACGACAGACGACCGATCGTGAAAAAATAAATCGTGAAAAAATAGGTCATCGCCGCCGCCGCCGCCGCCGCCCTAGTCGCTCTTCTTCCGCGTCCCGTACTTCTTCTCGTGCGCGTGCGTCCCCGGAATCTCCGCGAGCTGCGACTCCGGTCTGCCCTTGACGAACGCGAGCACGATGAGCGCGCACGCGGAGACGGCGAAGTAGTTTCCAAACGTCTTCGAGTTTTTCGCGAAGATCGCGCCTCCCGTGCCCGTCTCCGCGAACCTCGCGCACACGTGCGCGACGAGTCCGTCCACCATTCCCAGCGTGAGCGGCATGAACGACGCGCCGCCGCGCTCGGTCTGCTTCCCGAACGCGCACACGAGCTTCGCGATCGAGGTCATCACGAGAAGGCACCCTATGATCTGGAAGACGAACGGCGCGGTGACGCACGACTTGGCGCAGACTTTCCCGCCGCACGCGCCGAAGACGCCGTCGGGATCCACGCTCGCGAGGAGCGGGAAGATCGCGCCGGGGAGGAGCGCGACCTGCTTGACGCCGACGAGGAGCGAGACCGCGTTCATCGGCGCGAGGATCGCTTTGAGGTACAAGGGGGCGTCCGCCATCGTCGACGTCGGGCGATGCCGTCCGCGCCGCGATTTGTGACCGATGTGCGTTCGCAGTGCGAGCAGAGTCAGGTAGCAGAGTCGCGGTTTTTCGAGGGCGGCTGGATGGATGTGTTTTCCTTCGTCACCCTCTACCTCGACTCGCGCCAAACGTGCTATTCGTCCGTCCGTCGTCCACCGCGCCGCTCGTCATCTCGTCTCTTCGTCGCGCTATCATATTCGTCGTCTCTAGGCGTCTCATCACTTCAGGAACACGCGCAGGCGAAGCGAGCGCTTCATCTTCTTGTCGTTCACCTCGAGGTCGATCCGCCGCGCCGTTCCGTCCTCCGCCGCCGTTCCTGCCCCCGCGTCGTCGTCCGCGTCGTCGGGGACTAAATCGACGAGCTTCTTCCCCAGGTTCGCCCTCGTCTCCTCCTCGAACACGCCGCGCATGTACAGATGCCCCGCCGTCGCCGACGACACGCTCGGCTTCTCGCACTGGTTCGGAAACTTCTTCACGCACGCGTCCACGACGTCTCCCAACGCGACGTCCCGCGAAAACTCAACGCGGACGCCGGGAGAGCACGCGGGGCACTCGTCGTCCTTCTCGTACGCCACCGTGTGCGTGTACACGCCCTCGCGGCCGTTGTACATCATGAAGTTGTTCATCCCCTTGACCGCCATCGTCACCATCTTGAACACTTCTAAGGGCCGTTCCATACGAGCGAACGTAGGGGTGGAGTTGAAAGGCGTCAGTTGAAGTTGAAAGGCGTCGAGGACGGGGATTGAAACCGTGGTGTGGGCGGAGAGAAACGCCGGGGAAAGTCCTTAAGGATCGGCGTCCACCTCGCCAACGCGGTCGTATGGGGACCAGTGTATAGAACGCACCTAACGCGCACGCCGCGGCGACGATCGCGTTGGTGCTCGGAATGGCCGGTATGATATTCTTGACGACGCCCAGAGTGTGACGGTACGTCACGCCCTCGATCTCGTGCGCCTCCGCGCGAATTTTCGCGCGCTCGTACACCCACGCGACGTGCTCTTGAACGTCCCCGTCGAAGGTTTCGTTCGGCCGCTCCTTCCCCCACTGAATCAGCCGCGCGTACTCCACGCAGTGCGCGGCGCACCGCGGCGTCTCCGCGATGGTGCACAGCGGGAACCCCTTCTGGGGTGGGAACAACCACCGCGTGCACTCGAAGCACGGCGTGATCCCGGGGTATATGACCCTCGCGTGGCCTTTGAAACCCTGCGCGATGTTTGCGAGAGAAGGAGGGAACGGAACGACGTGTTAATAAGAACGACCCGCGGGAAACGAACGGTCTCTTCGATCGACGGGAAACGGTCTTCTTCGGTCTTCTCACCTCGGTGCCGCCGTCGACCATCGGCTTGATGGTCTCGCGAATCACCTCGTCGTTCTCGTCGAACTCTAAGAACCCGCACGCGACGGCGTTGAGGTACGACCTGGCCTCGATGGAGTCTAAGCCCATGACGAGGACGTGGAACTGTTGGTACCACTCGTCGGGCTTGTCTTCGATCCGGCAGTGATGCGGCGTGACCTTGCACCCCGAGATGCGTCGCTCGATCGCTTCCGCCGCGCAGATGGCCTTGCTCTTCCCGACGTCCTGATCGCGAAACAAGAACTGCCGGTTCAAGTTCGAGACGTCGATCGTGTCCATGTCGATGACGTGAATGTCCTTAAACCCGGACAGCCCGAGGTCTTTCAGGAGCTCGCACCCGAGCCCGCCCGCGCCGACGACCAAGAGTTTCACGTGATCGTGCAGCAGCGTCTTCACGTCCTCGCCCGGCTCGAACCCCGGTCCGGCGAACCGTCCGGGTCTCAGGAGGAGGTAGTCGATGTCGCGCCATCTCCCGGGGCCGTCGCCGCGGTGGTCGACCTCGCGCGGCGGGTGGTCGTCGTCGCCCTGCATCGCGCGCGGCGCGTCGTGGATCTGATCATGAGACGTCGCGCGCGTCGTCGTCGTCCTGTCCGACGAAAAAGAGAAGAGAGTCGATTTGAAAACCACGCCACGCCGCGCCGGTCTGGTCGTCGCAGTGACGCGGGCGCGCGATGTCGTCCCGCCCGGGCGCGGACGCGATTCCCGTCGCGCGGCCGAAGCACCTCGGCCGCGGCGACGCCGCGAGGGACGCGCGGAGGGAGACGCTGCGTCTCGTCGCGGATCTGGACGCGTTCCTCGAGCGCAATCTGAAGCGCGCGTCTCAGCTGACGGCGTTCGCGCCTCCGTCGACGTCGTCGCCGTCGCCGCCGACGCGACGGAACCCCGCGAAGAGCGCGTTCAACGCCGCGACGCCGAGGAGCGACGCGGCGCGCGAGGACGCGACTGCGACGGCGACGGCGTCGACGTCGTCGGCGACGGCGACGGCGACGTCTCCCGCGCGCGTCGCGGGGACGGACCGCGCGACATCGTCGTCGTCGTCGCCGCGTCGCGGCGGCGGCGTGGACGCGCCGCTCCTCGCGTCCCCGGTCGCGAGCGCGAGCTACGGCGCGGCGGACAGACCTCGAGCGCGCCGGTCGCTCGTCACGACCCCGGCGCCGGTCGCGCCGGGGTCGGCGAGGGAGAGGAAGACGGCTTCGGAGCGGGAGGGAGACGCCGAGCGAGGAGGAGGAGGAGGAGGAGGAGGAGGAGGAGGAGGAGGACGCGGCGGCGGCGGAGGGAGGTTCGCAGCCATCGATCGCGTCCTCGCCGTGCGCGAGCGTCGCGCCGCGCGGGACCCTCCGCGCGCTCCCGTCGCCGCCGCGACGACGACGGAACGACACGCCGCCGCTTCCGACGCGTCCTCGTCGTCCGACGACGACGACGACGACGACGACAACGTCGGACGTCGCGTACGCTTCGACGGCGACGCGTCCGATATCGTGAACTCGCTCAAGGCGAACGCCGCGGCGATGGCGGCGATGGTCGCGGAGGTCACCGCGACCGCGATCGCGCGAGCCGAGGGCGGCGGCGGCGCGCGGGTCGTGAACTACTCGTCGTCTTCCTCGGAGGAGGAGGAGGAGGAGGACGACGACGACGACGCGCAGCTGTGCGCGGTCCCGTCGGGCCTCCGCGCGTACTCGCCGCTCGCGAGCCCGAGACGACGTCTTAAGCCGACGGCGGCGACGTGGTCGCCGACGCGTAAAGGCAGCGTGCACACCGCGCAGCAGCGGCAGCACGCTGCGGGCACGAAACCGAAATCGAAAACGGTCGAGGCGCAGCCGTTAGACGACGACGACGACGCGGTTCTCGAGGAGCTTCGAAGTCTCCGCGCGCGCTTACGCCGCGACCCGAACCCCAACGGTCCGTCGCCGGGCTCCTCCGCGGCGTCGCGATCGCGCGGCGCGCGCGTCTCGAGCGCGCTGCGCGACGTCGAAGACGCCGCGGCGACGAGGATACAGGCGCGCTACCGCGGCGGCGTCGAACGCGCGGCGTTACCGATGTTTGAAAAAGCCGTTCGACACGCGTCGCGCGCGGCGGCGCGGCGGCTTCGACGCGCCGCGCGCCTCGCGATCGCCGCCTGGGCGTCGCTCGCGCGCGCTCGACGCAGGCTGCGCTCGAAAGCGCGCGCGTGCGTCATCAAGCACGGGAAGTGGGCGCATCATCACCTCGGCGGCAGCGTCGGAAGAGCCGGAGAGGCGGCGGCGTGGCGAGCGCGCGACGACGACGGCGTCGCCGGCGTCGCCGACGCGTTTCGAGACTGGCGTCACGCGGCGTGGTCGTTCACGCGATGGCGCGAGTGGGCCGCGTTTGAGGCGCCGGTCGTGAACGCGAGAGAGGGCAGTGATGCGGCGGCGTGTTTGAGCGTGAGCGTCAGCGGGGAGCTCGTGCGGAAGTCGGTGGGGGACGGGACGATCGAAGTCGTCGCGGGCGGCGGCGCGATCGGCGGCGGCGGCGGAATAGGCGGTCGAGGCGGACGACGGCGCGCGGAGCTTTCGAGTTCTTCTTCTTCCTCCTCGTCCGAGAGCGAAGAGGAGAGGGAGGTCGTTGGGAGAGCGCGCGCGTGGAGGACCGCGCGGGAGGACTCGGACTCGGACTCGGACTGGTGACGCCGTGCTGAACAAAATACCTGAGTAGTACAACTAGTCATCACTCAGCTGCAGCTGCGCAGCTGTCGCTTTCGCGTTCAAGCGTCTTCGCGTCGACCAACGCGCTTCGCGCGCGCGTCGTCAGAGCCGACCGCGTCGTCCGTCCCCGCGGGTCTTCGCATGCGCGCCGCGCCCGGGTCCAGCAGCGCGATGACGCTCGGTGGCGTCGCGCGACGCGTCGGACGCGCGCTCGGCGCGCGCGTCGCGTCCGCGGCGTCGTCGATCCCCGCGGGCGGTTTTCGAACGACGACGACGCGCGCGCCCGACGAGATCGCGCGCCGATCCGCGGCGCCGTCCATCGCGCGCGTCCGCGGAAGCGCCGCCGCGCGATTCGCGCTCCCGCCGCGCGAGCGGCGCGCGTCGTGGATCGCGCGCGCGGACGGCGCCGCGCGCGAAGACGCGCTCGCGTCGTCGTCGTCGTCGTCGTCGTCGTCGTCCTCGGACGAGCACGACCATCTCGCGTCCCCCGCGGACGAGACGCACGGCGCGTCCTCGCCGTCGTCCGACGCCGCGTTCTGGCACGCGCAGGTCACGGGCCCGAGCGTGAGGCAAACCGCGCGGCGGATGGCGCGTCGACTCGACTTCGCGAACCCCCTGGGCGTGAACCTGTCCATGAAGGGCGCGTCCACGACGGAGCGCGCGGACGGCACGAGACCCGCGAGCGCGCGAACGACGCTGTACGACTACGCCAAGGGCGTCAAGGCGACGCATCCGCGCAAAGTCCTCCTCGTCCGCGTCGGCGAGTTCTACGAAGCCATCGGCTACGACGCGGTGATGCTCGTCATGCACGCGGGCCTGAACCCGATGGGTGTCTCCGGCGTCCCGCGCGCCGGGTGCCCGATCGTGAAGGTGCGTTCTATCTCACACTGGTCCCCGTACGACCGCGTCGGCGTGGTGAACGCCGATCCTTAAGGACAAAAATGCCCGGCGCATCTCTCCGCCCATACAGTACATCAATCCCCGCCCTCGGCGCCTTTCAACTCCGCTTCTGACGCCTTTGAACTCCACCCCGATATCATCGCTCGTATGGACCCTCGACCGTGAAGATCCAAGAGACGCTCGATCGCCTCACCCAACGCGGCTACGCGTGCGTCGTGTGCGAGGAAGTCCCATCGATGAACCCGTACGGCACGCGCGCGCCGCCGAAGGAGCGCTACGTCGCCGCGGTCGTGACCCCGGCGTCGCCGCAGTACGTCGTCGGCGCCGCGGAGCACGGCGACGACGTCGCGTTCGACTCCGCCGCGCCGCCGCCCGTCGTCGGCGTCGCCGCGACGTCCGCGGGGTACACGATCGTCGCGGTGAGACTGCCTCCCGTACGACCCCGTTCGCGTGGTGAACGCCGATCCTTAAGGACTTTTGCCGTCATCACTCTTCACCCGCGCTTCCCTTTCAACGTTTGACCGGTAAGACGTTCGACTGACCGATCGCTTCACCCACGCAGGTCGAGCCGGATTTGCGTCGCGTCGTCGTCGCGGAGGGACTCACCGCGGAGAGCGCGGCGGCGAAACTCGCGGTGGGGGGCACCGCGCCGCCGTTGTATCGCCACGTCAGCGTGGACCGCGGGCACGCGGCGCGCGGGAACGCGAGCGCGGGCGTGACGGGGTCGACGCGGCGTCTGCGCGCGGAGGTGGAGGGCATCCTATCCGCGGCGTGCGCGGACGGCTCCTTCATCGAGCAGCAGCGGTACGGGCACGACGTGAGGGGAGACGATCCGGTGGAGGGCTTACTGGAGCTCGTCCGGAGGGAGTACGGGCTCGCGCCGGACGCGGCGTTCGAGACGGTGACGGCGAAGGCGACGTCGTGCGCGCGAACGGGGAAGCCTCGACCGGCGCCGCTGACGCTCGCGACCGCGCAGCAGCTCGGGGTGTTGCCGACGCGGAGCGTGCCGCCGCTTCTGTCGCACGTCCTCCCCGCGAGCGCGGGCGCGCCCGCGGCGTGCAGGGCGTACCTGCAGGAGTTGTTGCTGCACCCGCCGCCGCGCGACGTCGCGGCGAAAATTTCGACGGCGGCGGCGGCGTTGACGAGCTCGACGATCGCGGGCGGCGTGCCGCGGCTGGAGGTGACGCCGCCCGGGAAGGTCGCGAAGCTGCTGCGCACGCGCGAGGGCTCGCATGTGTTCTTCGCGGAGGTGGTCGCGATGGCGCGCGCGGTGAGGAAAACGCTGACCCACGACGCGGCGGAGATTAGAACCGCTGGGGAGTGTTTACTGTCGCCGACGGGGTTGAAGGTTGGTCGACGCGTCGACGCGCGCGCGCTCGCGGAGAGGTGCGCGGAAGCGGAGGCGATCATCGCGCGCGTCGTCGCCGCGGAAGCGCTCGAGGGCGGCGGCGCGTGCGGCGGGTACGAGCGCGAGAGGGCGCGCGACGACGACGAAGAGGGCGAACACGCCGTCGTCGACGACGACGACGACGCCGCCGCGTTCGACGCCGACGCGTTCGACGACGCGCACGACGGCGTGAACGACGCGCCCGCGCGCGTGCCGCACGTCCCTCGCGCGTTCGCGCGCTTCAACGAGCCGTGGCGCGGTCGCGTCCGAAGAGACGTCGTCGCGACGGAACTCGCGGCGTGCGACGACGCGTTGAGAGCGCTGTCGCTCGCGATCGAGGAGGACTTGGCGCCCGTGATCGCGGCGGCGGAGGCGCTCGCCGCCGCGAAGACGGCGAAGAACCGCCGGTGCCACCTCGAGCACGACGCGCGGAACAACGCGCTGTGGCTGAGGCACGTCCCGGCGTCCGTCGCGAGAGGGGAAAAAATCGACGGCGACGACGGTGCGATTTCGCCGTTGATCCACCCGCGCGACCGGTACGGCAAGGAAATCTCCGACCGCTGGTCCACGCCTCGCGTCGAGGCGGCGCTCGACGCGTACCGCGTCTCGAGCGCGGCGTGCGGCCGCGCGGTCGCGTCGCGGCTCAAAGCGCTCGCGGACGACCTCGGCGCGCACGTCGCGGACCTCGTCGCCGCGGCGACGTTCAGCGCCATCGCCGTCGCGGTGACGCTCCACGCGACTCGCGCGACGCGGAGAGGGTGGCGGCCGGCGTCGCTGCCGCCGGCGTCCGACGCGACGACGCCGTTTAAAACGGTCGGTTTACGACCGTTTTGGATGGACGACGCCGGGCCCGGGTCCGCGGTGGAGAACGACATCACCCTGGACGGGGTGTCGATCCTCACCGGGCCGAACATGGCGGGGAAGAGCACGGTGTTGCGGTCGGCGGCGGCGTGCGCGTTGCTCGCGTCGTGCGGTTTATTCGTCCCCGCGCGAGAGGCGACGGTGCCGCATTTCGACGCGCTGCTCGTCCGAATGTCGTCCACGGACTCCCCCGCGGAGGGCTTATCCTCGTACGCGGTCGAGATGGCCGAGGTCGGGAGCATGTTGGACGTGGTAACGCCTCAAACGCTGGCGTTCATAGACGAGCTCGGGCGAGGCACGGAGGCGACGCACGGCACGGCGATGGCGGGCGCGGTGATCGAAGCCATCGACCGCGCGGGCGCGCGCGGCATCTTCGCGACGCACCTCCACGGCGTGTTAGACCTGGACCTCGAGCTGTCGCCGTACGCGCGGCGCGTGAAGATGGAGACGGTGAAGGACACAGCTGCGGGCGCGAACGGGAGGGTGCGACCGACGTGGAAGGTGGTCCCCGGCGAGTGCCGCGAGAGCCTGGCGTTGCAGACCGCGATCGACATGGGCGTGAGCGACGTCGTCGTGTCGCGGTCGAAGGCGCTCTTGACGCAGCTGATCGGCTCTGAAGAGCGCTCTTCGATGAACACGAACGCGAACAACAACGCGGTCGATCGCGTCGGTCAGGCCGATCCTTCGCCCGCGCGTTCGCGTTCGCGCCGCGATATCGCGCCGCCGTTGGCGCGGTTGCGCGCGACGCTCGCCGTCGCCGCGGCGTCGCTCCCCGCGCTCGACGGCTGTCAGGACGTCGCCGTGGGGACCGTCGCGCGCGACGAGATTCCCCCGCCCGCGGCTGGCGCGTGGTCGTGCGTGTACGTGGTAAGTTCTTCTTCACACTGGTCCCCATACGACCCCGTCCGCGTGGTGAACGCCGTTTCTTAAGGACTTCGCTCGGCGTGTCTCTCCGCCCACCCCTCGCTTTCGATCCCCGCCCTCGATGCCTTTCAACTCCGCTTCTGACGCCTTTGAACTCCACCCCAGCTGCGACGCGACGACGGGTGGGCGTACGTCGGGGAGACGGACGACCTCGCCGGGCGGTTGGAAGCGCACAGGGCGACGGCGAGGAGGGAGTGCGGGGCCGCGGCCGGGGGCGTCGAGTGCGCGTTCGTCTCCGTCCCGAGGGAGGCGGGGGGGAAATCCGCGGCGAGAGCGTTGGAGGCGCGCGCGATACGCGCGCTCGTTGAGGCGAACGTGCCGCTGCTGAGCGCGTCGGACGCGCGGAACGTCAGCTTTGGAAGCGCGCGGCAGCGGTGACGACTGGACGACGCGAGTGGTAGTGCCGGGCGAGCGCGAGCGCGCCGCGCGCACAGCTGTGTGAAACCAAAAGAATGGTAAACTCCCCGACTCCGCTCGCACGCCCGGCGCCCCGGCGCGCGCGATCGATGAACGGCGCCGCGGCTAGTCCACGGCGCGTCGGACGTTGTCGTCCGCGGCGCCGACGCTGACCCGCCACGACGTCACGCGCTCGATCGCCCCCTGCGCGCGCTTCCACCACTCCCGCGCCGCGCGCATCGCTCGCGAACGTCCCGCGCGGCGCATCGCGCGCGCGGCGTGCGCGGTCACCTCCAGCGCGCCCGTCACCGGCGCCAACGACGCCGCGAGCGCGCCGTGGAGCGCGTCGCCGAAGAAGCCGCGGCGACCGCGCTCGCGGCGGCGCTTCTTCTCGGCGCGAGGAGCGGACGAGGACGACGGCGCGTCCGCCTCGCGCGTCGCGGTCGCGGTCGCTTCGGCGTCGCCGGTCGCGGTCGCGGTCGCGGTCGCGGTCGTCGTCCCACCGCTACTCGCGCTCGCGGCGGCGGGGGACTTCTTCTCGCGGGTCCTCTCCCTCGCGGGTTTCGGCCGCTCCATCGCGACTCGGACGCCGAGCGCGCGTCCGATCGCGAGCGCGCGTCGGCGGCGCGGCGCGCGCTGACGCGCCGTCGACGGGAAGGGGCGATCTGGTTTAATGTTTGGCGTCGCGTCGCGTCGGCACCCGAAAAGCTTCATGCATCAGGTGCCACCAGACGGGGTTCGACGACGCCCCGACGGCCACGACGCGCCGCGCCACCGCCGCGCGACGCGAGCGCCGACGACGATGCGCGCGATGCGCGCGACGCCAGCGACCGCGCGGCCGCGCGGCTCGCGTCTCGCGCCGCGGCGACGGCGCGCGTCCGTCGCGTCGCGCGCGCGCGGTCCCGCGACGCCAGCTTCAGATCCGGCGATGACGAGGACGAAGGATGACGAGGCGATGATAAACGACGCCGACGAGGCCGACGACGGCGCGACGACGACGACGCGACGCGCGACGCTGACGCGCGCGGTCGCCGCCGCCGCCACCGCGCTCGCGCTCGACGCGTCAACCTCCCCAAATCCTCTTCGCCCTCGCGCGGCGTCCGCGGCGTCGTCGTCGTCGCCGCTCGCCGCGGGCATCGATCGCGTCGTCCTCCGCACCGCCTCCATCACCCCCGACGCGGCGGCGAACGCGCTCGTCGAGACGCTCGGCCTGAGAAAGCTCTCCGCGGCGGAAGATCCCGCCGCCGCGCGCGACGGCCGCGCGGTCGTGACCGGCGCGTACGGGATCGCGCTCGAGCTGCGCGGCGGCGCGGACGGCGACGACGACGACGGCGGAGATGGAGACGACGACGGTGACGTCGAGAAACGCATCGCCGCGTCGCGATTTCCGCCGGCGTTGACGACGCTCACGTTGACGTCGGATAACCCCGCGAGAGCTCGCAACGGCGCGATTCGAAACGGCGCGACCGCGTTCAAGCAGCCGCCGCACGCGGGCGAGCGATGCGCCGGCGACGCGTACCTGGGCTGCGCGGTCTCCGTCGTAGGGTTCCCGGTCGTCTTCGCGAGGGCGTCCGCCGGCGGCGGGCAGGCGCGTTCTATTTCCGCGCCGGTCCCCGTACGACCGCGTCGGCGCGGTGAACGCCGTTCCTTGAGGACTTTCTCTCCCGGCGTTCGTCTCTCTCCGCCCACCCCTCGGTTTCAATCCCGAAACGCCTCGGCGCCTTTCGACTCCGCTTCTGACGCACCCCTGACCTCCGCCCCGACGTTCCGTTCGCTCGCGCGGAACGACCCTCAGGCTGCAGTCGCGCGCGTCGGCGTCGCCGCCGCCGCCGCCGGCGGCGTCGACGCGGCGAGCGTCCTCGCCGCGTTCGGCGGCGAGGTCGCGAGCGGCGTGCGCGTCGTGAGCGGCGCGCAGCCCGGGGTCGTGGACAGAGCCGCGGAGGACCGGAAGAGAGACGCGAGCGCGCGCGGAGAGACGCTCGCGCCGGACGTCCCGTCGGGCGGCGGCGGCGTCGAGCTCGGCGGGGAGGAAAAGCCGAGCGACGCGTGGCGAGTGTTGGCGATGCGCTCCGCGCGCGGGGGGTGGTACGTCCCGCCGTGACGCGCGAGGGCGTCGCGGCGGGTGATGGTGTAGTTGTGGTAGTAACGGCGCGCGTCGATGCGTTTTGAGTCATCGACGCGCGGCGAACTCGCTTCTTCGTCCGCGCCCTCGAAAACCACGCACGCACTGCACGCATCGACGAGATCAGCAGACGCGTTGATGCCAGATCAGAATTTCTTCCCCGAGCGCGTGGTCAACACGCGCGGCACTCTGGCACGCGCGCGCTCCTCACCGAGCGCGCGATCCCAGGTCGGACCGACGCCACGATGGTCCACGCACGCCGCGGCGACGCGGCGATGCACGCATGAGAGATGCGACGGTTCAGAGATGGAGAGATAGGTGCGTCGCGACGCGCGTCTCCTCGCGCATTCGTTCTCGTCTGACGCAACGACCGAATTTCAACCCTAAATCTCCCCCGCGGCCCCTCCGCCCTCCTCTCCCGCGTCGCAGCTAGCGTCTAGTACGCCTCGCCCTCGTGGTCTCGCGTTCGCGGACCCGAGTTCACCCCGAACGCCGCCCTTTCACCCTGCCGCCGATTTTGGCGCGCGTGTCTCCGATGGTTTCACTCAGATCTCGCGCGATCGAATTTCGTTCCCGAGTCGAGAATTACTCCTTCGAGCGTTGGTTGGTTCCCGCCGCCTCGCCACAAGACGACAGTGTTGTTCCCAGTGTCACGTCCACACAGGAGTTCACTCACGCGTTCACACCGATGGAAACATCTGGCACTCTCACACGGCTGTAAGACGCGACGCGCCGCGTCCGCGCGTGCTCAGACTCAAGATCACTAGACGCCGGTTCGCATTCAATTCGTTCCCGTCTACTTCACTCTTGCCGCGATACGCATCGAATGCTTCGCTTGATTTGATATCTTCCACGATTTCATCGCATCACACGACTGGCGCGTTGGCTCGTTTGGATCGCTTCACGGTGTACCCCAGGCAGGCGACGATCAGAATTCTCGGTAAGACCCGGCGCCGCGGCCCGGGCGCGACGCAAGACGCGACACCGCCACGTGCAGCTGCCGTGGCGATCGCACCCCACAGGTTGTTGTTCTGGTGTCGCCTACCCTTCGGGGAGGCGACACCAGACACTCCGACATACCCCTTCAGGTTGTTGAGCCCCCTTCGGGGATGGCCACGCCTCATACCCCAGGTTGTTGACCCCCCCTTACGGGGCTGGCGAGATCGTATCACTCCGGAACATCAAGGTGCACGACGATTCTTTCCACGTTATCACCACGATTACTCCACCAGGTGCACTTCTACTGGCGACGAACCCGTGCGAGAAGAAATATCCGTGCGACGAATCCGCTTCGACGACGACGACGTAAGTCCACGACACATTTGCGTTATCACCACGATTACTCCATCAGGTGCACGACGGCTACTCGTTCGAGAACGTCAAGATCCGGTCACTCTGAGATACCGACGAAAGACTCCCGACTTTATTACGTCAAGCCTCCCTCCGCGGGACGGTCACGAGCTCATCAGCCGATTACGGTATTTTACTACTTCAGCACTGCGTCGTTATTAGGCTTCTTCATAGGCCCGACCAGTCAGCTCCAGATACATATATCTTGTGTTTTCCTTGGTCATCATCCAGCGTGAAGGTTACAGCTGTGTTCATTCTTCCGTTCAGTTTTATCTTCGTCGGCTTCGTTCCGCTTCAGTATTTTTCTCTTGTACCGCTCACGTGTTCAGCAGTTATCACATCGCGCGCGCTCATCGCATCAGGACATTCGATCACAGCGTAAAGTACTTCATTCGTTCATTACGTCGCACTCACGAGTTTACTGCATTGCTTTCACTCATCGATCATTTCGCTCATTTCGCTTGAAACTTCGTCGCACGACACGTCACGGAAAATTATTCACTCATCGGTCTTCACGCGCTATCATCACGATACAGTTAAGATTAGATATTCGAACGTTTTCTGTTTAGGTTCTTGTGCATAGGTTTCATTAGGAGCTTATATTGGTGTGTGTTGTGTTGTTGTTGTGTGTGTGTTGTTTATACGCTGTGGGTTGGTTTGGATGTTCCGCGGACGGGCGCGACGACGACGGTCGGTACGGTGTACTTTTTCTGCCGCTGATTCTTCCTTTTGGATAGTTCACGCGCGCTGCTTTTGTTTGCGTTCTGCCGGCGATGCCTTCTGTTCCAGATTCTGGGTGACTTTCTTCGTGTTTTTTTGCTTCCCTCACCGTTCTTTTTGCTATGTGTTCACCACTTTCGAGTCGCGACTTTGCATTTTTTTCAATTTAGCGTCGTCGGGAGGTCAGTGTGATGGTTACTTGTTTTGCCGCTAATGTGCTTATCAGGGTCCTATTCTTTGGTTGGTTTCCGTTATCCCCCGATGATGGCGCGCGTTTTATACCGCGCCGGAGGGTCTCTCGTTCATCGCGCCCGCGAACAACGGGCCGGCGGGGTTCGCAGCCCCGGCGAGAGGTGGGGATTCGACGCGAAACGAGACGCGCTTCGGAAGGATGGATTGGATCGGCGGAGGGATAAAAACGAAACGTCGCGATTCGAGGCCGCGGCGGCGACCGCGCGCGCGGAGGGGCGCGGCGTTCGAGCCTAGCAGATCGATCTGTGTGCTATCGACGAACGATTCATCCGTTCTAATCTACGACTCGATCGCGCCTCGGCGTTCCCCCGCGCGCGCGGATGACGCCGTCTTCGCGCGAACGAATTCGCTTTTTCCCGCCGCGCCCTTCCGCGTCTGCTAGTCCGTCTTCGCGTCGGCCACGGCGGGCACCCCTTCCGCGCCGCCCTCTCCCCCGCCGCCGCCCTCTCCCCCATCAGCCTCGTCCAGCCACCGCAGCCCCAACAGCGGCACCAAACTCGACAGGTTACATATCAGCACCAGCGCGAACAGCCCGTCGAAATTTTCCTCCGTCACGCCCAACGCGGCGGTGAGCGCGGCGCCGAGCGCGGCGCTCGCCGCGCCGCCGGCGTTGAAGACGCTCATCAGCGCCGCGAACAGCGTCGCCTCGACGCCCTCCGGGCACGTCTTCGCCGCGAGCACGAGCACGGGGAGGAAGGACACCTCCCCGAGCACGGTGAGCACGACGGTGTCGCCGAGGCTGAAGAACTGAGGGTCGTTCCATACAAAGCGATGTCGGGGTGGAGTTCATAGGCGTCAGTTGGAGTTGAAAGGTGTCGAGGGCGGGGATTGAAAGCGAGGGGTGGGCGTAAAGAAACGCCGGGAAAAGTTCTTAAGGATCGGCGTTCACCACGCCAACGCGGTCGTATGGGGACCAGTGTATAGAACGCACCTGATCGCTGATCCCCCACTCGCGGTTCAAGCCGGCGACTAATATCAACTGCGTGAGGCCCAGGCACGTCCCCAGCACCGCGCTGACCGTAAACATCTTCTTCAGCGGGACGTCTTTCAGGTACGCGTTGTACACGCCGACGCCGACGAGCGCGGCGACCGATCGCGCGAGCGCGACGCGGCCGAGAAACTCCGGCGTGAAGCCCAAAGCTTCCGTCTGAAAGTAAAACATCGCCGCGCCCGGGTTGGGCGTCGCCTGCCACAGAAACACGAACGCCGTCGGCGCCCACACCCTCCGGTCCTTCCCGACGTCCCAGAGCTTCCCGCCGAGAATCTTGATCTCATCGACGATCCCGGGATGACTAGAACTCGACGGCGACGGCGACGGCGGCGCGTCACCCCGGTCGCTAGGGTCGACGATTCGCTTCTCGTTCACGAGCGTCGCCGCCGCCGCGATGAGAAGCGGAAACAACGCGGTGACTCCGAAGACGAACCGCGTGCCTCTCTCTTCGATCAGCGCGCCGCTGAAGTACGCGCTGGCGATCCCCCCGAGCGCGACCGAGCCCCAGCACAGGCTCTGGAGGCTCCCGGACGTGGCCTGCGATTCCCCGCGCGCGGCGGCGACGACGACGGAGTCGATGACGACGTCGGCGAACGCGGTGGATAGGCTCCCCGCCGTGAACGCGATCACCGCGCCCGGGACGTCCGTCACGTACGCGCTGAGTCCGAACCCCGCGACCGCGCCGAGCGCGCCGCACAGGACGAGGTAGGACTTCCTGCGGTATCCGAACAGCGGCACGCTGTCGGAGATGAACCCCCACACCGGCTTGACGAGCCACGGCGCCGCGGAGACGGAGAGCACGAGCGACGCCTCGGCGGGGGAGAGATGGAGATCGTCCTTGAGGAAGTAGTCCTTCGCGAGGCGCGACAGGCCGAGGATGCCCTGGACGAAGTACACGAGGACGATCGCGGCCACCTCCGGACGCATCTCCACGCCGAGGACGGTCCGCGCGGCGGCGGTCGAGACGGCGGCGGCGGGATCGGGATCGGAGGCGGCCCCGGACGTCGACGCGGACGTCGACGGCGTCGCGTCGTCGTCGTCGTCGCCGCCGCCGCCGCCGCCGCGCGGCTCGACGAGCGTCGGCTCGACGACCTCGAGGAGATCGGGCGAGGACGCGACGTCGTCGCTCGGCGGCGTCGCGCGCGCGAGCGCGACGCCGCCGCGATGTTGTCGCGGGCGGCGGGCGCCGACGACGACGACGACGTCGCGACGACGAGGAGGAGGAGGAGGAGGAAGAAGCGCGCGCCGCGTCGACGACGCCGCCGAGCGCCGCGACGCGCGCGTCGCCGCCGCCGCGGACGCCGCGCCGCTCGCGACGACGCGCATCGCGATCCGCGCGCGGTCGCTCGCCTCGCTCTTCTCCCTCCCGACGCGCGTCGACGGAGTGTGACGGGGGCGGACGGCGGACGGCGGAGGTTTCATCAGCGGCGATCTCGTCAAGCTTAATTCATCGAACGCGTCGTCGCGCGGATCGATCGATCACAACGATCCCGCGCGTCGGTCGAGAGGACGCCGACGCGGGTCGCATCGGATGTCCTTCGCGATCCACAAGCAGGTCCACCCCCCCACCGGGGTGGACCACGCGTGCGCGGCGTACTTCACGCACCCGATCGGCAGCGGCGCGCCGCCGAACCTCGTCGTGCTCCAAGCGAATCGCCTCACGATCTACGCCATCCGACGCGACGGCGACGCTCGCGACAACCCGAGCGGGAACGCGACGAAAGAGGCGGACGACGCCGCGATCGCGGCGTCGCTCGTCGCGGACGCGATAAGCGGCGCGGGCGCGACCGCGTCCGCGACGATCGACGCGGACGACGCGGAGGTATCCCTCGAAGTCGTCGCGGAGTTCGATCTGAACGGCACCGTCGGATCGATCGCCACGCTTCGACGTCGCTTCGGCGCGCCGCGCGAGCAGCGCGACGCGCTCCTCCTCGCCGTGCGCGAGTCCAAGCTCAGCGTCGTGGAGTTCGACCCGTCGACGCTGTCGCTCGTGTGCAGCTCGCTGCACTCGTGGGAGACGCCGCCGGGCGCCGGCGGCGTGCCGTCCGCGCTGCGCCTCGCGCCGACGCCGCCCGTCGTCGTCGCGGACCCCGAGGGTCGATGCGCGGCGGTGCTGTTGCGCGCGGAGGGAGGCACGCGACTCGCGCTGCTTCCCACGGTCGAGGCGGACGAGTTCGGTGGCGACGTCGACGAGGAGGAGGAGAAGAATTTAAGGGTGGAGAAGGACAACGACGCGATGGACGTGGACGGCGGCGACGGATCGGAGGGAAAAGGTCGTCGGACGTTGCGAGGCACCGCCGCCGCGGTGAAGAAGTCTTACGTCGTCGACCTCGTCCGCGAGATGGGCGTTCGGTACGTCCGCGACGTGTGCTTCCTTCACGGGTACGGCGAGCCCGTGCTGCTCGTCCTGCACGAGGAGCGTCTGACGTGGGCCGCGCGCGCGACGCTCGTGAACGACACGATGCGGCTCAGCGCGATTTCGTTAAACGTGGACGCGAGAAAACACACGGTGATCTGGCGTCGGAGCGCGCTGCCGCACTCGTGTTATCGTCTCACCGCGATGCCCGCGCCGCTGGGCGGCGCGATCGTGCTGTCGCAAAACTTTTTGCTGCACGAGTCGCAGGAGAGCAGCGCGGCGTTGGCGCTGAATCCGCTCGCGGGCGGCGGCCGCGGGGACGACCCCGCGGCGAAAGCCGCCGCCGCCGCCTCCGCCGCCGCCGTCACCGCCGGGAACGCGGGCGCGCTGGACCCCTCCCTCGCGAACCCGCCCGCGGCGGTGCTCCACCGCGAGGGCACGGAGTCCGCGGTGGGGGTCGCCGTCGAGCTCGACGGCGCGTACGCGGCGGTCATCTCCGAGAAGCAGGCTCTCGTGACGACCAAGGCGGGCGCGTTGTATTTACTCTCGCTGCGAATCGAAGGCAGAAGACTCGCGACGCGCGGGGGGATGCACCTGAAACGCGCCGGCGGCGCCGTGCTCTCGTCGGGGATGTGCCTCGTCACGCGACGGTTGCTGTTCCTGGGCAGCCGCGTCGGGGACTCGCTGCTCGTGTCGTTGAAGGAGAAGGAAGCGACGAAAGACGCGGCGATGCTTCCGGCGCCCGAGGGCGGAGAGACGAAAAAACGAAAAGCGGACGCCGAGACGCCGACGCCGACGCCGCTTCCGCCGCCGCCGCCGATGAACGAGGACGACGAGCTCGAGGCGATGCTCTACGGCGAGGGCATCGACGGCGGCGCCGGGAAGGCGACCGAGGGCGGCGGCGGCGGCGGCGACGACGGCGGCGGCGGAGGTGAGACTGCTTCCCATACGACCCCGTTCGCGTGGTGCACGCCGTTCCTTAAGGACTTTTCCCGTCGTCCCTCTTCACCCGCGCTTCCCTTTCAACGTTTGACCGGTAAGACGTTCGACTGACCGATCGCTTCACCCACGCAGAGGTCAACGCGGACGG
>Ga0181560_10000856_pt1 | contig 28162 bp, 23 predicted proteins | sample 011ome_20_FD_133751 | JGI IMG/M metagenome (GOLD analysis project Ga0181560, IMG submission 133751) | Coastal salt marsh microbial communities from the Groves Creek Marsh, Skidaway Island, Georgia - 011509CT metaG (megahit assembly) | ecosystem: Environmental > Aquatic > Marine > Intertidal...
ACTATGTCAGACCAAAAGCTTTGAGAACTGTTATCAAAAAAGCCGGTGGCTACGTCAATTGCCGGATCTCCATTTACATCGGTAATAATGCCTTCACCGGTAATGTTGTATTTCTTAACATTACCCTCCCACTTGGGCGTGGCTGTGGGTTTGAATGTTGCGTAATAAATTTGGCTTCGATGCTGAAGCTCGTTAAAAGCGTTCACCGATACGGCAGGAGCAACAAGCGTTGAAGGCACATCGCTAACAATCGCATCAAAAATATCTTCCAGGGTTTCTTTCAGGGAAACTGTATCGTTGGCCTGATAGTAAACACCACCACCTTGATCTGCCGTATCTTGCAGCAGTGGAAAATCAACGGTAAAACCAACGGTGTAGGTATTGACGTTGTTAACACCATCAATGTCATTAAACAGATCGGTTTCGTGCATGTAACCAGCGAGATCGTCCGTACAATTCTCTACTGTGTTGCCATCGCTTACTTCATCTACATCACAACTAGTGGTAAGCGTCTTGATTTGATCATCGGCCCCACCATCCCGTTCTGGCTCACCATCAGTAAGATAAACAATAGAGTTGGGGTAACAGGCATCCGCAATAGGGGAAATAAAGCTGCCACCAGAGACCGCCCTGGCCGCCTGAACCTGTTCATCATCCCTTAGGCTAAGCCCCCTGAAATAGCGATAGGCATCATAAAGTGTGGTTCCAAGTGGGGTATAGCCTTCGCCCTGGACAATGCCGTCAATGCTGTCAAATAGTGACTGTTCGTGGGTATCGCCCACTGTTTCAGAGAGTGCCAATGCGGGATCATCAATTGGTGCCAGAACTTGCCCGTATAGTTCTTCAATTTCTGCGGTTTCTACATTGTCCCCGTGATGCTGAAATCGCATCAGGCCAATATTCAGCAATTCTGAACTTTCAATCACGTCTTTCATGACATTCTTGACGACTTCCAGTTTGGACAAACAGGAATAAACTGCGCCGCGGGGATCTTCAGAATCGCGGAACAGCTTTTCCTGAAAGGTCCCGACCACATTAAAATCGAACCCATTGAAGGTGGCAAGATTGGTTCGCTCCTCGTCGCACCAGCTATCCAGCGTATAGCTGAATTTAGTGCCATCGTTTCCAGTGTCGTAAACGCCTGAGCCTACGGGCGAATAATAGGTGTTGCGCACGTCATAAACGGATGCAGCCACTTCGGAAGTCAGGGAATTGTAATTGAGGTAATCATGGTAGTTCTGGGGGTAGAAATACCGTTCCACTCCACCGGCAGATCCGATCCACAATGGTGTGGGGTTATCTGCCAGATAGTTGGGCTCATTCAGCCCACAAGTGCCGGCACAGAGTGCGGCATCCACATCAGTAGATGCTTCACTAATGCCGTGTACGCCATCATCTGCGCGACACTCAAGAATATATGCGTCTTCACTCGAAGTAATTAGGCCGGGAGACCAGTCCATATCATTCTGGTCGGCATCCAGGTTGAAACTACAGGCCTCGATGAAGTCAGCACTTGGGGTAGAACTGGTGGTAATGGTGCTTTTTTCATTATTGGCAAGGTTATAACCAAAGACCCCATTGAATTGAACACCGTCCGTTTCTGCTCGCACCCAAAGTGAAACCATATCGATGAAATCGGAGCTGTCGCCATTACAAACCGAACGCGAGGAAGCCCCCTGACCTTTTGAGCAGACAACAGTGGTGGCACGCAGGGAGTCATCTGTGGCCTCGTCATCGTCGGCTTCTTCCGCATAAGTCCGCAATTCGAATTCAAGTGTTTCGTTCGGACCTCCAGGGCTATCTGCATTTATTCGCAGTGCCCATGAGTCATTTGTCTCATCGACAAACTCACTGGCGGGCACAGAGAACACCTGAACCCATCCCTCTGCTACATCCAGGGTTTCGCCAAGGCTATTGGGAACACTAATGATCTGCTTGTCTTCAATATCTTCGATACCCAGGCCAATCTCACACTGGTTATATAGCTCCTCATAAGCATCCTCCAGATTGGTAGGCAGCCACTGGACAGCCTTGGTCTTTAAATCAGGGTCTGCGGGGTTATTGGCAAATTCCTGTGTGATCGCATCGCACTTGTTTTGCTCCGGACGAATCACCACACCAGACCATGCGTATGGCGTGTCATACACATAAATCCAGTCATCCTGGTCGTCATTAGTGGTGTCGTAATTAAAATCCGGATCATACAAATCGGGATTAACGCCGAGTTCCGCACCGACAAATTCATTCATACTGCCAGAGGTATCGGCAATCAAGAGAACATTAGCCAGGGCTTCGGTCGCGGCTTCGCTTACTTCAGTTCCCGTGCCAAGATATATTCCGATATCCTGCGCTTTTGCCGGAGCAATGAAAGCCAGTGCGGCAAGAAACAAAAAATATTTGTTATACATAAGATATTCCTGGATTCGTCAGGTTAAGACGCAATCAAAAGCCCCTTTCAACATACAAAATGTCGGTAATAATTTCGGAAGAGGTATTTAAAATCACCCGAGCCTTGGCAAGCCTGAAACGATCTAATTGATCCAGGTTCATATCTCCATCATAGAAAGGGGTTACCAAATTAGTGCCTTCGTGAAACCTGAACTCCTTTCCACACTGGGAGCATTCACCAACAATACGAATTGTGCCGCTCGGATAAGGCAAATCGTTCACTTGCACTACCTGAACAAGAACGTCGCGCATATGCACTTTGGCTGACATCATCTGTGCCTGGGCAAGAATAGGGATACCAACAAAAACAGTGGTTAGTAGCGCAAAAATGTACTTTTGAGTTCGTGTTTTCATAAAAAACTCCTTGTCCAGGCTAGTTAGCCGACAGGTATCTAAACCCCTGCACTTGCTGGGATTGTGTGCTTGTACTGGTAATACTGGCGGTGCTATCAAACTCCATAATTAGCCACTTCACCGTGCTGTCAGGTGATAGCGACATTCCCGTTACGGGCAGAAAAGAATTTGCATTGGGCTCCCGAATGATGATGTCCGTGGTGTAGTGGTTTGCATCAGCGCCCAATACATCACCGAGCAATAATGCAAAGTCATCATCAGTCCCATCACCTGCAGAGTCGGAAGTAAGGCTTCTTGTCTCAAGCCCGTTATTAATCACCGTCGCTGACTGGACCAGGTCGAGAATAATTTGATCCGTATCCGCCTCCGCATTGTTATTGATGGCATCCAACTGGGCATTAATCTCGGTCAGTGCAACTGTATAAACACCTGTTTGAAGCTGACTGTTTCGCACCATAGCTAGTTGCAAGTTGGTATCGTTCATCGCGCCCAATCCTAAAAAGGTCATGACGACAAGAATCACCAGAACAACTACCAGAGTTGCGCCGCGCTGGTTTGCTTTTGGTTTCGTCATATCTCTTCTCCTGGAGAACCTTATGTTCTTGAGACTAAAGTGCATTGTTGATCGTCACTGTGGTGGAAAAAATACGGCGGATGCGCCTGTCACCAGGGGTGTAAGCCGCGCCATCCAAAAGGGTAAATGTCGAATAATTAGCCGCGAACGTGGCATTTCCGACAGTGCTTGCGCTATTTTCAGCATCGTCCGTGTCCTGGCCAGACTGCACAAGCAGTGCCACTCGCACAGAGCGAACATTGTCCCAGCCATTGGCCAGTGCATTGACTCCTGCTGCATTCAAATAACGGTCTACACTGTCAGTGGCGGGACTGTAGATACCATACTGAACCTGAATTTGGTCGACGCCATCAACCAAGGGTTGGGAGGCTGAATGCCACACTTCATTGTCGACATCCCACCCACGGCAATACAATGAAGAGATGCCATCGACTGTTTGCACCCAGAAAACATTTGCGACATGCGTGTTGACGCCCAAATTGGTACCCAGACAATCTTCTGCATCCGGGGATACCATGGAAATCGCCAGACGGTCGCCTTGAACAGTTGCCGTATCATCAGCACAGGGATCCATAGTGCCGCAGGCTTCCCTGTATATATAAGCGGGTGCTACCGACGTGTTGGTGCTATAGCCAGCCATGCGAATGTTATCTGTCAGGATATCCATGGAAAATCGGGCATTCTCCTGAATACGGGCCCCAGTATCCTGCGACCTGAAAGATTGTTGCCCGGTTACCAGAAACCCCATGGCTGCCGTTAAGAACAGAATGCCAAGTGTCACAGAAATCATGACCTCTATCAGGGTCACACCCGACTGTTTGCTAGAGAAAATCATGGCCTGAACCCCACTCTGTATTCCATCTCTGCAATAGTATTCTCGCAAACGTCATCTGCAGCCGTGGCCAGCCCCTCAGTAGACTCAAGACTGCGAGCACACCAATTGGTCGTAATCAGCATATCTGCGCCTGGTGCACAGCCTACGGGATCGCAAGAAAAATTAACGGAAAGCGCACTTATGGCCGATGCACCTTGAAAACTATTGCGGCAGTAGAGATCCCAAACGTCAAACGTCGCCATCTGGGCTGATGTGCAATTTGCGGCATCACATAGGGTTGCCGGGGTACTGCAGTCAGCCAGATCAAAGTCACTGAGAGCAGTCTCGTAGGTCGCACCGCCATTCTTGTTCACGCGCACCCGATCAATCAGGCTCTGGGTCAACCAAACCACTTGGTCTCTCTGAGTATTGTCAAAGGTCGACTGAATAGAACGCGACTGCAATCCGGCAAATGCAAGCACGCCAACAGTGAAAATAAATACGGAGATAATCACTTCGATAAGCGTCGCGCCTTGACTACGACGATTTAATTTTTGAGTTTTTTTATTCATTTGATGAACGCCCAAATCCCATTTCGTCTAGAGGCACTCTGCCGCCGGGTTATCCAAGTCAGCAATGCTCACACGCCCAATAATATTCACTGTCACGCTCCGCCCGGAAGTATTTTCCTCATTACAAAAAGTAACCACTGCCGTGCCGCCACCTTCGTCCAAACGACCTTTCTCATCAAAGAGAATGACGTTATCGTCTGTAACAACGGCATTGGCGCCGACATCCAGCTGGTTTTGACTTCCAGTGGAGCGCTCAACATAGGTGTCCCCTGCCTCGTAAGTGAGCGTGGCGTCATCATTACTGTTGTCGTAAACATCAATGTTCAGGGCAGTACCCGAAAATGAGCCAAAAACAACCATAGGCTGATTGTCAGTGATTGCCTGACTGCGAGCGAGTGAGAGCAGGCTACCCAACCTTTGCGCTTCTGATTTTATTTGAGTGTTTTCAATAAAATTGCGCATACCCGGGGTCGCCAATCCCACCAAAACAGCGACAATCACTATAGTCACTAACAGTTCAATTAAGGTGAATCCCTGAACTTTTCTCATTTGCACATCGGCCGATAACAAGTACTTGCACGCAATTTTCTTAGTCCTTTACAAGTATCTCAAGCAGATACAGCCAAACGGACAAAAAGGACGCTAAATGGTCATACAGAGCTTTATTCTGAGAACTGTTTCATAGTCTGATGGTGAACTAGTTGCAGCGAGTATCGTTATTATCGAGACGAAGCCGCCCTGTACGAGCAACGACAATCCTGAAATCATTTTCTGGACTGGCTGCATCACAGTAGGTCAAAGAGCCGGAAAGTGCCCCCGTTCCACCGCTTGGCCAAAAACGCAAAAAACCACCATTTCGGTTCCAGCTTAATTTAGCGCTCGATGGAATATCTTCTGATATTTCCCGCAACAAGGTTTCATTGGCATCCCAGACTTCATTTCTATTCGGATCGACAAAAGCAGCAAGTGGAAATGCCAAATCTCCAGAACATTGACCGTCCTCTAAATGACAAACCGTCAAAATCTGGGCATTGGTCAGTGCCCGATAGCGGGCATCAAATAACAATGATGAAAGCTGTTGCTGAATTGCCTTTGCCTTTGTAGCTTCAATCCAGGATGAGATAGATGGCGAGGCGAGACCTGCCAAAATGGCTGTAATAGCTAATACAAACAATACTTCTATCAGGGAAAAGCCGATGTTTATTGAAAAAAAGATACTAGAAAACTTTTGCCTACGAGTCCTTGTAGACATATCAAACCTCCATGTTTTACCCACTCTTCCTGAGCAGGGTTAATGAAGGCTATTACTCAGTATTAAACGAAGCAACTGTCCGAAAGACCAGTTCAGCTGTTTTGTCGCAATTCCTTGGGGAGGGAAAAATGGACGTTTTCCTCGATACCGGAAAGTTGTCTGGGCTCACTTGCACCAAATTCCTTTAACCGAGCAATCACATCCTGAACCAGGATTTCCGGTGCGGAAGCACCGGCTGTGATGCCGATGGCTTTCTTGCCGACAAGCCATTCAGCCTGAATATGGTTAGCATCATCAATTAGATAAGATTCAGAACCGCATCGCTGGGCCAGCTCGCTCAAACGATTCGAATTTGAGCTGTTCATTGAGCCGACAACCAGCACCAAATCGGACTCAAGTGCCAGTTGCTTTACCGCATCCTGCCGGTTTTGGGTGGCGTAACAAATGTCATCCTTTCGCGGTCCCTTAATATTGGGGAAACGCTCTCTCAACGCATCAATAATGACCTCAGTGTCATCCATGGAAAGTGTGGTTTGGGTGACGTAGGCAAAATTTTCCGGGTTCCGCACACTTAGTTTCGCTACGTCATCGGGGCTTTCCACCAAGTAGATGGTTCCCCCGTTAGTGTCATCGTATTGACCCATTGTGCCTTCTACTTCTGGATGACCCGCGTGGCCAATCAATACACACTCAGCCCCCTCTTGACTGTATTTGACCACTTCCAGATGAACCTTTGTCACCAGTGGGCATGTGGCATCGAATACTTTTAGCGAACGACGGCTAGCTTCGGCACGGACAGCATGGGAAACACCGTGTGCACTAAAAATCACAATGACATCGTCGGGCACTTCATCCAGCTCATCAACAAAGATAGCCCCCCGCTCTTTGAGGGTATTTACCACAAACTTGTTATGAACTACCTCATGGCGGACATAGATTGGCGGCCCAAACACATCCAGCGCCCGATTGACGATATCAATTGCTCGATCTACGCCGGCACAGAAGCCACGTGGGTTAGCAAGATGAATTTGCATTAGTGAGAGGTTCTTGGTTCCACGTTGTGGATTTTCACATCAAAAACCAGTGCTCGCCCAGCCAAGGGATGATTGAAGTCGACCCAGACCTGATTTTCATCGATATTTTGAATAACACCGGGAACTTCACCATGTGCGGCATCTGTAAAGCTAAGCACAAGCCCTTTTTCGAGCTCGTCTGCATCAGCAAATTGCTCTATGTCGAATACCTGAATATTATCTTCATTGTGGTTGCCGAATGCGTCGTCGGCAGGAATTGTGAACGACGCTTCCTCCCCAGCTTCCATACCCAACAAGCGCGATTCAAACCCTGGCAATAATTTGCCATCACCAACCTCAAAAGCAACCGGTTCACTATTGAAGTTTGAATCAACCACCTGGCCATCTTCCAGCTTCAGGGAAAAATTTAGGGTAACTCTTGTTTCTCGATCAATCTTTATCATGGTTGTTGTTACTTCTTTTGTTGTTCTACTTCTCTTGCCTGGAATCTCTGGGCTCCAGAATAATCCAGTCAATGCCAAGCGCAATTGCACCTAGAGTTATTGCAGAATCGGCAATATTAAAGGCAGGAAAATAACGGCCTTGCCAATGCACCGAGATAAAATCAATGACGTAACCCAACATTGCCCGATCAATCAAGTTGCCAAAGGCACCGCCCAAAACAAAAGACATACCTACTAGCGACCAAAATCGAGTCTGTGTTGGTAACCACCAGCATGCAATTAACACGCTGGCCAATACGGAAATGCCCAGAAGAAACCACCTTTGCCAACCGCCTGCATCACTGAGAAAACTGAATGCTGCCCCATGATTCCATACAAGTCTTAGGTCAAAAAACGTTGTAATTTCAATAGCTTGGCCGTATAGGAGATGGGTTGTCGCCAGAGATTTGGTCCACTGATCAAACAGTATCAAAATCACGGCAAGCAGATACCAACGCCAGCTTTTATGCATTAACTCAGTTATTCCAGACAACGTAATAAACTCGAAGTTCCAAATCAGGCGAAGCGTCGAACTTCGCCATTGCCATCAACGTTTTCAATGCAACGACCGCAAAGTTCCGGATGACCTTGATGGCTACCCACATCTTCGCGGAAGTGCCAACAACGCACACATTTATCGGCATCTGACTTACGGATAGCAACAGACAAGCCTTTCACACTGGTCTCTTTGGCCGCGGAAAGTGAATCGGTCAGTTTTGCCGACGACACCATCAGGACGAAACGCAACTCTTCTCCCAACTCAATGAAGTATTTTTTTAGCTCTGGGGGTGCATCAATTTCTATTTCAGCCTCAAGAGAGCTGCGTATCTGCCCGTCACGGCGCAATTCTTCCAGAACCTTGTTGATCGCATCCCTGGCTTCAATTATTTGATTCCACCCTTCTGCATTAATGGCTGAAGCTGCATCCAGACGAGGAATACCCAGCATCCACTCTTGTGTAAATACTGAGCCTTCGACACCAGGCAGATATTCCCAGGCTTCGTCAGCGGTATAGCTAAGGATAGGCGCAATCCAGCGAACAAACGCCTGGGCAATCTGGTAAATCGCTGTCTGGGCAGAACGTCGTGCAACCGAATCTACCTGGCAGGTGTAAATTCTGTCCTTGATGATATCCAGATAAAAACCACCCATTTCTACGACACAAAAGTTATGCAGTTTTTGATAAATCAAATGAAACTGGTATTCGTCATAGTGCTGGGTAATTTCATCCTGTAGACGAGCCGTGGCGTCCAGAGCCCAACGATCCAGTGACAACAGTTCGATTGCCGGAACGGCATCTTTTTCAGGGTCAAAACCATCCAGATTGGACAGCATATAACGCAGTGTATTTCGAATGCGTCGATAGGAGTCGGAGGTGCGCTTGAGAATCTCGTCCGATACGCTCATTTCACCTGAGAAGTCCGTTGCAGCAATCCACAAACGCATCACATCCGCACCAAGTGTCGACATAACTTTCTGCGGCTCAATCACATTGCCAATGGACTTCGACATTTTTCGCCCTTGTTGATCCACGGTAAAACCATGGGTCAGTACCTGTTTGTACGGGGCACAGTCATTCATCGCAACGGATGTTTTCAAGCTCGACTGGAACCATCCACGGTGTTGATCGGACCCTTCCAAATAAAGATTTGCCGGAAATCGCAGTTCATCTTCCTGCATCAAGACAGAGTAATGGGTAACACCGGAATCGAACCAGACGTCCAGCGTATCAGTCACCTTGCTGTACTGCCCGGCCTCATCCCCCAGGAACTCTGCAACATCCAGTTCAAACCAGGCCTCCATTCCCTCTTTCTCTATCAAGCTGGCAATCTCTTCAATTGTTTCCAGTGTGCGTGGATGAAGTTCCTGCGTCTCCTTGTGCACAAACAGGCAAATAGGAACACCCCAGGTACGCTGTCTTGAAATACACCAGTCGGGGCTGCTGTCGAGCATGGAATCAATTCGCGCCCTGCCCCAACCCGGAATCCATTGAACATTTTCAACTTCCGCCTTTACCTTCTTCAGGAGGTCGGCCTGGGTCATACTGATGAACCACTGCGGGGTTGCCCGAAATATCAATGGGGTTTTGGTTCTCCAGCAATGTGGGTAGCTGTGCTCAAACTTTGACTGACTGAGCAGGTTTCCATGCTGTTCAACAACCTCGAGCACCAAGGGGTCAACCTTATATACATGCTCCCCGGCAAACAGCTCGACGGAATCACGGTAAAGACCAGCATCATCCACATAGTTGAGGATGCCCAGGCCATATTTTTTGCCAACGTTGTAATCGTCAACGCCGTGATCAGGGGCTGTGTGTACACAACCAGTACCGGCTTCTGTCGTAACGTGATCACCCAAGAGTACGGGCAATTGCTTGTTATAAAACGGATGATGGAGAAGTGCTCCCTCCAGTTTGGTGCCTTCAGCAGTTGCCATTATTGCTGGCACCTCAGCACCCATACGATTGCAAAAGCTTTCCAGCAGCGCCTGGGCGACCACTAAAAGCCGGCCATTGATTTTAACCAGCACGTACTCAAGTTCGGGATTCAGACTGACAGCCTGGCTGGATGGCAATGTCCAGGGCGTGGTCGTCCATATCACAATTGCCAAATCACCTACTGCGGCTGCCGGACCAAAAGCCTCGGCAAATCGGGCGCGCGAATCAGCGTCGGTTACCGGATAAGCCACGTCAATCGAGTAAGAAGTTTTCTCCTGATATTCCACTTCGGCTTCAGCCAGGGCTGATCCACCAACGACACTCCAGTAAACCGGTTTTTCCCCTTTGTGCAGATGGCCTTTTTCAATGATTTTTCCCAAGGACCGAACAATGTTGGCCTCGGTTTTAAAATCCATGGTCAGATAGGGATTATTCCAGTCGCCGAATACCCCCATACGAATAAAGGTCTCGCGCTGTCGATCAACCTGAGACTTGGCGTACTCCCGGCATTTTTGACGAAAAGTACGGTGATCCACTTTTTGCCCAGCCTTACCGATCTTGGTCTCAACACGGTGCTCAATGGGCAATCCGTGACAATCCCAACCAGGTTTGTACGGCACATCAAAACCATTCAATGTCTGGCTTTTGATGACTATGTCCTTAAGTACCTTGTTGACCGCATGTCCCAGATGAAGGTCACCATTGGCATATGGAGGCCCGTCATGAAGAATAAATTGATCCCTGCCTGCACGCGCTTTACGAATCTGCCCATAAATATCCTTGTCAATCCAGCTTTTCAGTCGCTGAGGTTCGCTATTGGCCAGGTTGCCTTTCATGGGAAACCCGGTATTGGGAAGATTTAAAGTGCTTTTGTATTCGCTCATTGTCGAAATCAGTAATAGTTAAGTAAAATTGTGTCTATCATGATGTCGAAATGGCTTGGTTATCAAACCAGCTTCGCGCATTTCTAACATCGTCTTTTATGGCGTCTTTTAGCGCCGCCAAACTATCAAATTTCTTTTCATCTCGCAGTCGTTTAACGAATTTCACTCGCAGATGCTGCCCGTAAAGATCCCCACTCCAATCAAGCAAATGCACCTCCAGCAATGGGTGTTCCAACGAGTTTACTGCCGGCCGTATCCCCAGGTTCGCCACGCCCTTATGGTTCGAGCCATCCGGAAACTCTGCAATGACAGCATAAACACCGCCCATTGCCGGTCTACGTCGACGCAGGGCTATATTGGCTGTAGGAAAGCCAAGCTGGACTCCCAACTGCTCGCCTTGAATTACCCTGCCGCAAATCTCGTACGGTCGCCCTAGCAGAATTTCAGCATGATTAAGTTCACCTGCCGCCAGAGCCTTACGCACACGCGTACTACTAATACGCTCTCCCTCGTGAAAGTGAGTCTCACTTTGCTCAACCTGAAAACCCAACTCCTCACCCAGCTTAGTCAATAGCCTGAAATCACCCTGACGTCCATTTCCAAACTGGAAGTCATCACCGACAAGTAAGTAGCGCATTCCAAGTTGGTGGACCAGTTCTCTCACAAAGTCCTCGGCGGCCATTTGACTGACTGCTTTGTTAAAAGGCATGCAGAGCACTGCATCAACCCCTGTTGCGGCGAGAGCCAACATGCGTTCACGCCAGCTCATCAATATTGAGCAATCCTGTGACATTTCTGCCTGTTCGAGTTCGACCGACTGCGCTAAAAAATACTCGGCCGGATCAGGGCGAAAACTCATGGCCGCCGATGGTAGCCCAAGTTCTTTAGCTTTAAGCTTTAAGCGTTCGATAATACGCTGGTGCCCCAGATGCAGCCCATCAAACGCCCCGATGGTAAGCACCGAGCCAGAAGAAAAAATTTGCGGACGAGCTCGTCCGGGATACACCTTTATTGGTAGATTTTCGATCTCGGGCAAGGGAGCAACTCTTCGCAGCCTGGGTCGTAAAAAGCGCGCCAGTATAGCCTCCAAGTGCCCCGGTTAACAGCAGCAGTTAGTACGAAAAATCTAATGTAGGTGGCGGAAGCGGATTCCAAAGCAAAACAGGCTGAAGACAAACAAACTCAATGCAGATATACAGATCACTGCCAACCGCCATACTCGCTCAGCAGCTCCCCATTGCACCCAGTCAGGCCAATAGGCTTGCCAAAACACCAAAAATGCACCCATTAGCGCGCAGGCAATGACCAGACGCACAGCAAAGCCGGTCCAGCCCATGCCCATGACATCTGGCTGTGGCTCGTATATTTGCTTTATTCTCAGCCCCCTATACAACAGCCATGCATTGAGAAAAGCCGAGGCAGAGGTTGCCAATGCCAGTCCTACATGGCCGATCTGATACACCAAATGCAGCCAGGCGACCAACATTAGATTCAGCACCATGTTGCAAACCATAGCGATTACGCCAATACGTACCGGGGTTTTCATGTCTTCCTGGGCAAAGTATCCAGGCGCTAGCACTTTCACCAACATAAATGCCAGCAAACCTGCTGCGTAAGCCTTTAGACTTAAAGACGCCATCGCTAGATCACGCGCATCGAATGCGCCATAAAGGAACAGGGTCGCAAGAATTGGTTCTGACAGAATGATCAGCGCCAGTGCTGCCGGCAATCCAATCAGGAAAACAATGCGCAAGGCCCAATCAAGTGTTCGACTGAATTCGCGGGGATCCGAAGAAAATCTTTGTCGGGACAGGTTGGGTAAAATAACCGTGGCGATAGCGATGCCAATAACGCCAAGAGGTAGCTCAGAAAGCCTGTCTGAATAGTAGAGCCAGGAAACACTTCCGGTCGGTAAAAATGAAGCGAGCAAAGTATCAAGAAGTAAATTTATCTGGCTGACAGAGACACCAAATATCGCCGGCAGCATCAATCCGAGAATTCTTCTTACCCCTGAATCTTGCCACCCCCACCGAGGCATGGGCAGCAAATGCATCTGGGCGAGAAAGGGCAACTGAAATAATAGCTGCACCACACCGGCGATTAGCACACCCCATGCAAGGCCATACGCGGGGACCGTCATATTGGGCGCGACAAATAATGCCGCGCTTATAAGACATATGTTCAGCAATACTGGAGTGAATGCGGGGATCGAGAAACGATCGTAGGCATTAAGGACTGCACCGGCCATTCCCGTCAGGCTAATCAAAAGCAAATAGGGGAAAGTGATTTGCAGCATATCGGTCGCATAAGCGAACTTGACTGGTTCGTCCCGAAAGCCAAAGGCAAAAATGGTGGTAAACAGACCGGGTAATAAAACAACAAGCACTGTTAATAGAAACACAACCAAGCCCAATGTGCCTGATACCCGACTGAGTAAATGCCTGACTTGATCTTTAGAGCTGTGGGTCTGGTAATCCCCCAGAACGGGAATAAATGCTTGGTTAAATGCTCCCTCGCTGAATAGTCGCCTGAAGAAATTGGGAATCTTGAAAGCAACGTAAAAAGCATCTGCCGCGGCTCCGGCACCAATCAACTGCGCGAACACAAGGTCTCTAATCAGTCCAAAAACCCGCGAGAGCAAGGTCATGGAACTCACTGAAGAGCTGGATTTGAGCAACTGCCCGGCACCAGATGTCTGCTCTGGGCTCGTGAGTTCCTGGTTTTCCGGGTTGTTGCTCATGTTTAGCTCTAATTAGTTGACGAATGAGTGTAGCCAACGGCCCCGACAAAATACACTTTTTTACCGAAAATACAGCCAGTTAGAGAGCCTGGCTTCCATTTTTTTAATCAAACAGGGTATATCCAAAAAAAACCAATTAAATCCCGCAAATTCAAGGGCTGAAGTGTTGACATCAGTGTGTCTACAGGCATAATTGCGCCCCCTTGAACCAAGCAGCAATTTTCTGAGGAAAGATCCAGTAATGGCAAACTCTCCACAAGCGCGTAAACGCGCTCGCCAAAACGACAAGCGCCGTGTGCAAAAAGCAAGTCAGCGCTCCATGTTCCGCACTTACTTGAAGCGTGTGTATACCGCTATTGAAGCGAAAGACTTGGAAGCGGCCAAGACGGCATTTACTGAAGCTCTTCCTGTGATTGATCGCATGGCAGACAAAGGCCTGATCCACAAGAATAAGGCTGCTCGTCACAAGAGCCGTCTGAATGCTCACATTAAGGCTCTTTCCGCTGCCTAAGACTTTCTGGTCTGAATAAAAAAGCCCGATTTGTATCGGGCTTTTTTGTGTCTGGCTTTTTACTTATTCAGCTTTTCTATCCGTGCGTACCATTGCCTCCTGATTCCTTGGCAATGTAAAAATTCGCATCAGCCCGATTAAGTAATTCATAAACGGTTTCACCCGGTTTAATGGTGGCAACACCTATACTTGCCGTCATTTTTATCCCTTCTATGTTTGCGCCATAAAAAGAAAAGGGTGGCCTGAAGCCACCCTTTTCCACATAGACAAAAACTACTGCAGAAGATAGCTATGCGTCTATCCGCACTTGCTATCGCCACAGGACAAGCAGGTCATGCAGCCATCCATCATGACAACCGCCTTGGTACTACACTTGGTACATAGGCTGGCGTTCTCAGGGTAATCACTGGCTTCCTGGGTTTCTGTCGCTTTTTTTGCTGCACCCTCAAGCTCTGCTTTTTTCTTTTCTATAAAGGCTTTTTGGTGCTCATCCAAATCGGTATTGATCATCCCAATAAACTTCATGTGATCTTCGATGGCATAGCCAATTTCAGCGACCAGAGAAGGCATGAAGACTCCACCCTTTTTAAAATAGCCACCTTTAGGATCGAATACAGCTTTTAATTCTTCGACCAGAAAGGTGGCGTCCCCCCCCTTGCGGAAGACAGCAGAGATCAGACGAGTTAGAGCCACAACCCACTGGAAGTGCTCCATATTTTTCGAGTTGATGAATACCTCGAATGGGCGTCGGACCTCGTGTTCAGTGCCCTCATTGAGAATAATGTCGTTAACCGTAACGTACATTGCATGCTCAGACATGGGCGGCTTAATCTTATAGGTTGAACCAATCAATCGCTCAGGGCGTTCAACCGACTCATGCATCTGGATCACATTGGCATCGGTCATCCCTAAATCTGCCTGTTCTTCTGCAGATTTCTCCTCAACGACTTTGTAGCCAACGATTTTCTTATCTATCTTTGTTGCCATTTCTTTTTCTCCTCTGCGGCTTACTGCCACAGAATTTTTGTACTATGCAAGAGCTTCAGCGCGGCACCCGATACAAGACGAAAACTGACCAGTCAACACAGTTTTCAACCAGTAGCAGAACGAGCTAACTCTTACTAAAATTTGCCGTAATAACCTTCTTTCAGCGCGTCAAACAGATTAGCTGCTGAATGCATCTCGCCATCGTACTCGACCTGCTCATTACCTTTGAGCTCTAATACCTGGCCATCTTCCAACGTAAAGCGATACTTGGTATTTTCGAGATCTTTCTCTTTTACCAATACGCCCTGGAATGCTTCAGGGTTAAAGCGGAAAGTTGTGCATCCCTTAAGCCCCTGTTCGTAGGCGTAAAGATAGATATCCTTGAAATCCTGGAAGGGATAATCCGTGGGTACATTCGCCGTTTTGGAAATTGAGGAGTCCACCCACTTCTGCGCTGCTGCCTGAATATCAACGTGTTGCTTGGGACTGACATCTTCTGAGGTAATAAAGTAATCCGGAAGCTTGGCATCAGTCTCTTCGCTATAAGGCATTGCCTTGGCGTTGATCAGCTGACGATAGGCCAGCAATTCAAAACTGAACACATCCACTTTTTCTTTGGTTTTACGACCCTCACGAATAACATTTCGCGAATAGTGATGCGCAAAACTGGGCTCAATCCCGTTACTGGCATTATTAGACATAGACAGACTGATTGTTCCCGTAGGCGCGATTGAACTGTGATGCGTAAAACGAGCACCTACTTCGGCAAGTTCATTGGCCAATTCGGGATCCTGCTCTGCAATACGCTGCATGTAACGGCTGTAACGCGCATGCAAAACCTTGCCCTTCACCTTATCGCCAACCTTTATACCGTCATCCGCCATCTCAGGACGAGCCAGCATCATCGCGGGGGTGACTTCAAAATCGTCGTTCATTATCGGTGCAGCGCCCTTCTCTTTTGCCAGATCAAGTGCTTCACGCCAACCAACCATCGCCATTTCCCGGGCAATACTCTCGGTAAACTCTACCGACTTATCATCGCCGTACTTCATTCCAAGCATCGTAGCCGTCGAACCCAACCCCAGGAAGCCCATACCATGGCGTCGTTTGTAAGCGATTTCATCGCGCTGACCTTGTAGCGGTAGACCATTAATTTCCACTACGTTATCGAGCATACGGGTAAAGATCGCTACAACCTCACGATATTTTTCCCAATCAAAGCGGGCATTATCAGTGAATGGATCAATGACAAATTTGGTCAAATTAACCGACCCTAAAAGACAGCTGCCGTAAGGTGGCAATGGTTGTTCGCCGCAGGGATTTGTCGCTCGAATGTTTTCCGTAAACCAGTTGTTGTTCATCTGGTTGACCTTGTCGATCAGAATAAAACCCGGCTCGGCAAAATCGTACGTAGAACTCATAATCGAATCCCACAGACGCTGCGCGGGAATGGTCTTGTAGATTTTGCATGCAGTAAGACCTTCTTCATTGGTCACGTAGCCTTCTGTTACAGGAAATGGGCGCCAGACGACTTGTTCGGCGTCGTTCAGATCCATTCCCTCAGCTTCTTTCTCAGTAACAGGGAAGCTCAACTGCCAATCAGTATCCTGCTTAACAGCTTCGATAAACTCACGGGTAATCAACAGTGACAGATTGAACTGTCGCAAACGCCCGTCTTCGCGCTTGGCGCGAATAAAATCCAGAACATCAGGATGGCTGACATCAAACGTCGCCATTTGTGCTCCGCGACGACCACCCGCCGACGAAACGGTAAAACACATTTTGTCGTAGATATCCATGAAGGACAGTGGGCCAGAAGTATAGGCACCAGCACCAGACACGTAAGCCCCTTTTGGACGCAATGTGGAAAACTCATAGCCGATGCCACAACCGGCCTTAAGCGTCATGCCTGCTTCATGATTCTTCTCAAGAATGTCATTCATCGAATCACGGATAGAGCCAGAAACCGTACAGTTGATTGTGGAAGTTGCCGGCTTGTATTCCTGGGCACCCGCATTGGAAATAATGCGGCCTGCAGGCAATGCGCCTGCATCCAGGGCCCAGAGAAATCTCTCGTACCAGTGATCTCGAAGTTTTTGGTTCTTTTCTACACCAGAAAGTGCCTTGGCGACACGCTTGTATGTGTCCTGAATATCTCTATCAACGGGTTCACCCGCCCTATCCTTAAGTCTGTATTTTTTGTCCCAAATATCCAGTGAGGTGGATTGCATCTCAACTTCAGAACTTAGATGCACTGCCTTTAACGCTTCTGCCATCGTCTTTCTACTCAACTTTCAGCTACGTTGCTGTTATTTCTTCCAAAACTGGAAGAACCCTAGACCGACTAAGTTAGGTGATTTTTAAAGCAAATACCACTATATATAGATTAAATATCTCAATACCAACACTATATATGGTGTAAATAGCGGAAAAGGCTGTACAGCCTACACCTTATGCTACCTCCCTATTCCTGCACAGCAGGAACCAGTCACATTTTTAATTTTTAGGCTGATAGCTTTTATTTATCAAGGAAGGGTTTTACGCACTGATTTAGTGCCAAAACCCCTCTAATGACAGACTGGTCACCAATCTGGCGCAGGATAATTTGAACTCTTCAGTTGCACACAAATCATTAACCCAACTATTGTGATCAGGCAATTGCTCACAAAGCATAGAAATGAATGAAAGAACTTTGATCAATAGTCTGCAAAATGTTTCAGGGTATCGCTATAATCCCTTCAACAAATATTCGAACGCTAATTTCTTTAGTAAAAACCAGATCAAAGAAATTGAAGGTGAGCGACTTCTCTCACCCTAAGTCTACTGGACGGAAAGATAATTAATCATGCCCTCAAAAAAGACCGAAAACGATCTCATCTTATTTTCTCAAGCTGAAAAACAGGCTAAGGATTTCACACTAAATAATCTGAAGCATCCTTTCAACTGGCATAAACAGATTGAAGGGTTATTTTCAGAAGCCGCCATAAACAAGGAAGTCTCTAAACTCAAATCACTGCCTGTAGATGACTACATTGCCCGGGCATTGGAACCTGCCGAAGCTGGTGCACGACCCAGCGCAAAAAATATTGTGCGCAAATTTCGCGGCAAGGTTCATGAAGAAACTGACATAGGTCCATATTATGCAGTCGATATAGACCTGACTGTTGGCGGAAACTCTCGTCGAGTAGGCATCCTGGTACAAAATCGCTCGGTTAATAATGGCGTATGGGCACCAGAACACCACCTCGAAGCTTGTCGACAGGTGAGGTCATGGGCAAAACGTGCCCTGCCTATTATTACGTTTATGGACACTCCTGGGGCAGACGCAGGCCAGCAAGCAAACTCCGCTAACCAGGCTCACTCTATTTCCCGCTTGATTGCGGAGATGACCAACGCACCGGTGCCCACCGTAGGTATTATTTACGGTCTGGGATATTCCGGCGGCGCCATTCCCCTGGCTGCAACCAATGTATTGCTATCCGTCAAAACCGGTGTATTCAATACGATTCAGCCCAAGGGCTTGGCCAGTATTGCTCGCCAGTACAATCTATCTTGGCAAGAGAGTGCTCGTTACGTCGGCCTGTCACCCACAGAATTGTTTCAGAAAGGGGTTATCGACGGTGTCATTGATTGGTCGCCGGAGGAGCAGGAAAACGAGTCAGGCACACTGGTTAATGCAATTATTTCTTCCATCAAGGCCATTGAATCTGCCGGTGTCAACTTTTTGGCATCAAACAAAGAAGTAGAAAAAGACTATGGCCAAGCAGTCATTCGCGCCTTAAATCCAAAAGAACACATTACTGAACTTGAGCGTGCCTCAGATTTTCGTATTAGAAATGATGTGTCGGAATTCCCGAGCGTTTTTGATCACAGCATGTCCTATATGCGCTATCTCGGTTTGCGATCAAGGATTTCGTCCAGCACGCTGGGAACTTATGGACGTCTTGCCACTGAAGAAATACCCGAGGGAGATCTCAGCGACAGACAGCAAGCTGCTCGTGAAGCTGCGTTTGAAAACTGGCATAAAGACCCGGAAAAACTGGTATACCAGGACCAACTATACAAAGCCTGGAACAATTTCCGGCAAAAACATAGCGACACCAGCAAAGAGCGCGGACGTTTTACCACCATGCTTTTGGGTGATCCGCAGAAAAACTTTGAAGATGCCCGACGCAATCTATGCTTTCAGGTTGTTTTGTACCTGTATAACCGATGGAAAGCGGACGCCGTATACAATTTTGTCCAGCTTTCTCGCCTGATTGAAGAGAACAAATCCAAAGGTAGTAACAACGAGATATATCGCCTGAACGATATAGATATCACTATCCTTGATCTCGCTTACGCAACCGATCTTAGTGAAACGTTCCAGAACGAATTCGAAAACATTCTGGTCTTTGACGCACTTTACAACACTATTATTAATAGTTTTGCTGACATCGCCGAGGAAACACGGGCTTTCCATACCCTGTCCAAGGATTCCCTCCAAAAAATCCTGGACACTTCCCTGGACAAAGCGACCAGTGCCGTTGCGGAATACAGTCTCTCCGGAAACTCGGCTCCGGATGATCCGGCGCGTATTACCCGTCAATCTGAAAAGTTTGCCGACTGGCTGCAATATTTCACTCGCTTTCGTAAGCGCGGCGATTTTCTCAGCGATGTGGAAGAGTGGAAACGTGTCTACTTCCCGCGCCTGTCAGAATCATTACTGGTTCTGATCACCTTCTTTTTTGAAACACTGATTCCGGAATTCCTCAATTCCCAATTCCAGGGGAAAAGTTACGAAGGTCGTATCAACCCTGCCCGAATTGGCAAACGTAAGGACTTTTGGAACCAGCTGAATATTGCCTACAAGGACTTACTGGTCCAACGAATCCTGGATAGTTACAAACGCCAGAAAAAATCGACCGTCGATGCATTCAAAAAGGCTTTCTTTACTGACTTCAAAGAACTCAATGCGGATCGCATGACATCAAACCCGGTTAATTTCCCTGGCTTTCGGATTTCCATTGAAAAAGCCCTGGCGAATGACATCACGCCATGCGGCGTGGTGACCGGCATCGGCAAACTCAATTTTGGCAACAAGGATCGAGTTGGTGTTGTTATCTCCAACGTCTTGTTCCAGGCAGGCGCCTTCGACATGGCCGGCGCAGAGAAACTTTGTGACCTGCTGGTTGAGTGTGCGGAAAAGAAATTGCCCGTTGTCGCCTTTGTCTCCTCTGGTGGCATGCAAACCAAGGAAGGGCCTAATGCGCTCTTTTCCATGGCCATTACTAACGACCGCATTACCCGCTTCATTGACGAGACGGGACTGCCAATTATTATCTTTGGCTTCGGTGACTGTACCGGTGGCTCACAAGCCAGTTTTGTCACCCATCCCCTGGTGCATACTTATTATTTTAGTGGCACCGATATGCCATTTGCGGGTCGGGTAGTTGTTCCTTCGTTCCTGCCATCCATGTGCACGGTTTCCAATTACCTGTGTCGAACTCCTGGCGCCATGCGTGGATTGGTCAAACATCCATTCGCCGAAGATCTGGACGAAAAGCTGAAGGAAGTTGATCCAGCGATCAGCGTCCCCAAAGACAGTGTAGAAGACGTGGTCCAGCGAATCCTGGAGGGACAGGAACTCTCATCGGACAGTCAATCAGCCGAAGAACCCCCCAAGGCTCGGGATCTTATTGGCCCCATAAACAAAGTGCTGATTCATGCTCGCGGTTGTACCGCTGTCAAACTTATTCGTATTGCGCAGCAATTGGACAAGAAAGTGTTACTGGTTCAATCGGACCCGGATATGGAATCCGTGGCAGTCGACATGCTTCGCGACAAAGACGAAGTGATCTCACTGGGCGGCCAAACCCCGGATGAAAGCTACCTCAATGGTCTCAGCGTAGTGACTATTGCTAACCGTCATGGCGCAGACTCCCTTCACCCGGGTATTGGCTTCTTGTCAGAAAATGCAGACTTTGCCCGTATGTGTCGTACCCACGGCCTCAATGTCATTGGTCCTAAAGCCGCCAGCATGGACACCATGGGTAACAAGTCCAACGCTATCCATACATCCATGGCCAATGATGTTCCCGTTGTCCCGGGCAGCCACGGTATTTTGACCAGCGCAGAAGCCACTGCGAAAGTTGCTGAAGAAATCGGCTATCCAGTGCTACTCAAAGCTGTTCACGGCGGTGGCGGCAAGGGGATCAAGGTTGTACGCAATGCGTCTGAAGTTCGCGAGGCATTCAATTCCGTATATGTAGAAGCCCGAAGCGCATTTGGTAACGGTGATCTCTATCTTGAGAAATTCGTCGAATCCATGCGCCATATTGAGGTCCAGGTTTTGCGAGACAGCCATGGCAACACCAAGATTCTTGGGCTGCGTGACTGTACTGTGCAACGCAACAACCAAAAAGTATTGGAAGAGTCTGGCTCCACCATGCTTACCAAAAAGCTGGAAGCTGTTTGCTTCAAGAGTGCGGAAGCCTTGGCCGATGCGGTGGATTATATTGGCGCAGGTACTGTTGAGTTCATCTACGACCTGGTCAACAAAACCGTTTACTTCATGGAGATGAACACACGACTTCAGGTAGAGCATCCGGTCACAGAATGGACATCTGGCGTCAGTATCGTTTCCGAGCAATTTAATATCGCCGAAGGCGGTAGTATCAATGATCTCAAAATAGAGAAAAACGGATTCTCAATTGAAGCCCGTGTTACCGCTGAAAAAGCAGCTCTGAATAAAGACAATACAATTGATTTTCGCCCCACGCCCGGTCTCGTTTCCGAGTGTTCATTCCCTGAACGCGACGATTTGGAACTAATCTGTACGGTTGGCCCCGGCAAAACCATTTCACCATTCTACGACAGCATGATCGCCCAGGTGATTGTTCATGGCGAAGACCGAAACGATGCCATCAAAAAGCTGCTCGAAGTTCTCGACCAAACTGTCATTACGGGAGTTTGCACCAATATTCCATTGTTGAAGCGAATCCTCAATGATGAAACCTTCGTCAAGGGCAAATACGACACCACTTATCTGCCCAAATTCCTTGAATCAATCGACAAGGACGAGCTGATTAAGGATATGGAATACACTGGCATAGAGGTGAAGGAAGCCAGTGCCGATGAATTAATGATTGAAGGCACAGACGAGCTAAAAGTTTTGGCTCCCATGACAGGTATCTTCTATACCACACCAGCGCCCACAGAGCCCGAATATGCGCCGGTTGGTGCACGCAAGGGTTATGGAGACACACTCTGCCAGATTGAGGCAATGAAGCTCTTTACCCAAATATCACTAAGCAGTGTAAAAGGCGCCGGAAAAGTGTTTGACACGCAAGGAAGTTACGAAATTGTGCGTATTAACCAGGCCAATGGCTCCCAGGTAAACGCCGGGGATCTCTTATTTGTCGTTAAACCCGTCAAATAGATTTGAGGATCATAAGTGAGTGATAAAGACATCAAAACGCTTTTAAAAAATAATCGAGAATGGGCAGCAAAGCAGCTCAAGGAAGATCCAAATTATTTTTCTGATCTCTCTCAACAACAGGCGCCAAAATATCTATGGATCGGATGCTCTGACAGCCGAGTACCTGCCAACGTGATTACTGGCCTGGCGCCCGGAGAAGTTTTTGTACATCGCAATGTTTCCAACCGAGTCGTTCACGAAGACAGCAACATCCAAACCGTACTTCAATTTGCCATTGAATCGCTCAAGGTGGAGCACATTATTGTTTGCGGCCATTATGGCTGTGGCGGGGTGAAAGCCGGCATTGAAGGAAGCAGCCACGGATATGTACGCAACTGGGTAGAACCTATTCGCCGCAATATCATTCGCTTTGGTTTGTGCCGGCATGATTTTGAAGGTCCGCTTGAAGACCAAAGCCTTTGGGACCGAGCCTGTGAGCTCAATGTACTTCATCAGGTGCGACAGCTTCGCGAAAACCCCTTTGTTCAAGACGCATTAAAACGCAACCAAAAGCTGGAACTTCACGCCTGGATTTATAGCCTTAACAATGGGCTTATTCGCAACCTTGGATAATTTATTTTCTTCTGCTAATCCGATCATCCAGGCTCTCCCACAATGAACTATCTAGTCACCGGAATTGGAGAAGGTTCACTGCACGTTATGGCAGCTCCTCGTCCCGGTCAGCTTCATAACCATATCCGCTATCTAAAGATGCAAGTAATCACAAAGGTGCTATGCCTTATGGAGCCTCTTGAGATGGAGCGCCTGGGTCTGGACGAGGAAGAAAAGTGGTGCCTCAGCGAAGGCCTAAAATTTGAGAATTTTCCAATCACAGACCATAGTGTCACCTGCGTTGATAGCCTCCGGGTTCTGGCCAAACGTTTGTTAAAGGAAATTATTGCCGGTGAGAATTTGGTTGTTCATTGCTATGCCGGCATTGGCCGCACAGGCTTGGTGTCCAGCTGCATCCTGATGGAGCATGGCATGAGTGCCGAAGAGGCTATGGCCCTGATTTCACAGAAACGACAGCTGAAAATCCCTGAGACGCGGGAACAGGTTGAGTTCGTTCTGGCTTACACCCCCTCATAAAGCAACAACGTCCAATCCAACCACCTTCCCTGCGCGTATCTATAACCATGATAGACGCGCGCATCAAATCGCTATTTCTTCTGGCGGCCTTATTGTTGTTCCTGCTGGCAAACAACGGCAAGGCAATGGCCAATGATCCACCGGAATTCATCAAAAATCATGTCGAAAACCCAGAGCTGGTTGGTCAGGGAGAGTATCAACGCCTCTTCTGGAAGATCTATCTTGCCCGACTCTATGCTAACGATGGGATCTATAAAGCTGCAAACCCTTTTGCGCTTCAACTGGAATACCAACGGAATATCAACGCCAAAGACATTGTGGAGATGTCGATTGAACTCATCGAAGATCAGGGAATAAGTGATCAAAGCAAGTTGGTAAATTGGCAAATTCAATTAGCGGAAATCATTCCTGATATTCGTAAAGGAGATCGACTTACTGGCATTCATGTGGACGGAATGTCTTTTTTTTATATGGATGATCAACCGATAGGCGAAATTACCGATTCGGAACTCAGTCAATACTTTTTCGATATTTGGTTGGGAGAAAACACTACAGCCCCGGAGTTGCGCAAGAAATTAATTGACCAAAATGCATCGGAGATCCAGTGAGCCAAGCCATCACTAGAACGCAATTGCTGCAATATTCCGTGCTGGCATTACCTCTGGCTTTTGCTGGACTGCCTGTTTATTTACTTGCTCCCGACTTTTACGCGACCAGCTATCAGGTTTCACTTGCCTCGCTAGGCATTAGCTTACTGGTTCTTAGACTTTTTGATGCCCTGATTGACCCGCTGCTGGGCTATGTCATCGACTACTGGGCTCAATATTTCAACTTGTTGATACGACTTGGGATCGTCATTTTGGCAGTTGGTTTGTTAATGCTGTTCTGGGTGCCGGATTTTGGCCCGGGATTGCTATTGATCTGGTTTAGTATCGCCGTATTTGTGACAACCTTGGCCTACAGTCTTCTCACCATAGGGTACGGTGTTCAGGGGGCAATCTGGTCACCTGATCGAGAAGAACAGGTAAGCATCACCACCACTCGCGAGACATTCACCCTAATTGGGTTAATTTTGGCTGTCACCCTGCCCACATTGCTCACAATCAAATTCACGACGATCGACGCCCACCGAGTACTGGCAGTACTCCTTGTGATTTGCCTGATTCTGGCCTTCACCGTATACGCCAAACTTAAAACCCCAAAACCAGATCAAGGGCAGGTGCTTTCGCGAAACCCGGGGCAAGCCATAAGAACTTTGCTTTCGCCCGCACTGATCAGGTTATATCTAATTTATGGCGTTTCAGCACTCGCCTCAGCTATCCCTGCAGTTCTGGTTATTTTCTTCGTTCGAGACTACCTCGGCGCTTACAAGCTAATTGGCATTTTTCTTTTGGCGTATTTCCTAAGTGGCGCACTCTCCATGCCTGTTTGGCGCCAACTGGCCAGCAAGGTTGGCAAGCTTCACGCCTGGATGATTAGCATGCTCTTGGCACTAAGCGCGTTTACCTTGGTACTTTTGTGCCAGCCAGGTGATCTTGTTTTTTATGCTGCAATTTGCCTGATTACCGGGTTTGCACTCGGCGCGGAACTTGCCCTGCCCCCCGCTCTCCTTGCAGAATTAATCGACCGGGACATTAGCTCCGTGGGTCTCAAGTACGCAGGCCTTACCTGTCTCAACAAAATAAGCCTCGCATTGGCCGCAGGGATCAGTTTGCCCCTGCTAAGCATGATGGGTTTCCAGCCTGGACAGGAAAACAGCACAGATGCATTAAATTCCTTGCTATGGATTTATGGCGGCCTGCCCTGTGCTCTCAAGCTATGCGCCCTCGCCGGCGCTTCATTTTGGAAAAATCACTTACATCAAGGTTCTTATGCATAGATTCATACTTGTCTTATTTTCATTCCTCGCAATGCTTACAGGCTGTTCTGCGCCTTCCATACAAAACTACGCCGACCAGACTCCCAGCGTCGATGTTCGAGATTTTTTTGAAGGTGAAATTACCGCCTGGGGTGTGGTGCAAAACCGTAGCGGTGAAGTAATCAATCGGTTTCGTGCGGACATGCACGGTTCATGGGATGGCGATAGCGGCGTGTTGGACGAAGAGTTCTTTTACAGTAATGGCGATACCCAAACCAGACAGTGGCAATTCGTCAAACAGGGCGAAAATTACTATACCGGCACAGCGAGCGATGTTATCGGCGAAGCCACCATCGATCAGGCGGGCAACGCCATTAACCTAAACTACACACTCAGGGTCCCGGTGGGTGATCGAACCTATGACCTGAATTTCGACGACTGGATGTGGTTGGTTGAAGACGAGACCATTATCAACCGTGCAACCATGAAAAAATTCGGCTTCCGTGTCGGCGAACTTATTGTCGTTATCCAAAAGCAATAGCCTGGGCTTACGGCTGGGGACGATCTTTCCTTTTTTTACGTTTGGCTGGTTTCGCACCATCTGCCCGAGGTTTCGCAACCTTGGGCTTGGCTCGTGAGTCGGAATTGGATCGGTGGCCGCCTGCATTCTTTTTGCGAGGCTTGGAACCCGGTGCAGCACCCTTGCGACCATCGCCTGAGCGCTTGCTCATATCGATGTCTTCCTTGATCAGGGTTGCGTTACTTTTTTGCCCGCGAATACGTATATTCCTGAATAGACCAAGCAGTTCTTTTGGCATTCCAGAAGGCAGCTCTACATAGGAGCAGTCTTCATCCAGACGAATTTCACCGATATATTCAGATTCGATTTCCAGCTCATTGGCAATGGCACCTACAATATCTTTTACACTGGCCCCATGCCCAAAACCGGCATCTACCCGATAGATTTCCATATCTATATTGGCCCGGGATTCCTGCCTTTCTTTTCTCGATTTACGCTCTGGTTTGTCCGCTCGATCGCCTCTTTCTGGCCTTTGGGAAATCTCCGGCTCATCCATCAGGATTGGCTTGCTTTCCTGCGCTAAAAACGCCAGGGCTGCAATAAGATCTTCCGTATCGATACCTGCTTCAGCCCGTATTTGGCCGAGGTATTGTCGAATTTCTTCCAGTGGCTCGTTTTCAATAATTTCTACCAACCGCTGACGAAATTGCTGAGCGCGCTGCTGTCCAATTTGCTCATTAGTGGGAACCGGCCGATGAGTAATTTCCTGGCGGGTACTGCGCTCTATTGTTTTGAGCAAGCGCTTTTCCCGAGGTGTGATTAACAGCAAAGCCTTGCCTTCCCGGCCAGCACGCCCCGTTCTGCCGATGCGGTGAACATAGGCTTCAACGTCATAAGGTATATCGTAGTTCACAACCAGGCTGACCCGGGATACATCAATACCCCTGGCGGCAACATCCGTAGCAACCAAAATATCAATCCGGCCTTTTCTCAAGCTGTCTATCGTGGCTTCACGTTGTTTCTGGTTGAGATCACCGTTAATTGCTGCACTGGCAAATCCCCGGGCTTCCAGCTTTTGCGCAAGCTCGAGTGTGGCGTTTTTGGTGCGAACAAAAACAATTGCCGCCTCAAGGCCGTCGGCTTCAAGGATGCGGGTTAACGCATCCAACTTGCGATTGTTTTGCACAACGGTGTAAGTCTGGTCAATACGCTCAACTGTGCGTGTTTTAGACTGAACACGAATCTCAACGGGATCCTTTAGGTAGTCACCAGTAATTCGCGCGATGGCCTGGGGCATGGTTGCACTAAACAGGGCCAATTGATGATCATTCGGAATTTGTTGCAATACCCACTCGACATCATCGATAAACCCCATGCGCAACATTTCATCTGCTTCGTCCAGCACCAGTGTTTGAATACCGTCGACATTAAGGCTGCGTCGACGCATATGATCCATAACACGGCCTGGCGTTCCCACAATCACATGAACCCCGCGTTTCAATTGTCGCAGTTGGGTTCCCATATCCTGGCCGCCATATATCGGCAACACATGAAACCCTTTGAAGTTTTTGGCATATGACTGGAAGGCTTCACTCACCTGGATCGCCAATTCGCGCGTAGGCGCCAAAATAAGTGCTTGTGGGCGTTTATCTGACAAATTAATACGGCTAATAATCGGCAGTGCAAAAGCAGCCGTCTTACCCGTGCCGGTTTGCGCCAAACCGAGAACATCCCGACCTTGCATAAGTGGCGCTATCGCCTGTGCTTGAATTTGCGAGGGTTGTTCATAACCCAGATCAGCAAGTGTTTTACAGATATTTAGTGGTAAGCCAAGTTCGGAGAAATTAGGCGTCTCCGATGTCTGGGGAGATTGGTCGGTCATGGATACCTGCCTGATGAGGCAAAAGAGGGGGCAAAGAGAGGCGCCAAAAATCATTTTAGGGGGTGGCGCGATGACGCGCGATTATACGCGCCGTGCAACAGTTCTCAAGGATTTTTCCACCGGATTGCACCATAATCATCCAGCAAAAACTAGGAGTCACCAGATACAAACGTTAAGATAGCGGCTATTCCCAAGTGTCGAACTGCCGTATCCCAACTTACCCGGCATCAGAACCAGTCATAAAAAAAGGATAAACACATGCCGA
>Ga0181560_10000859_pt1 | contig 28144 bp, 26 predicted proteins | sample 011ome_20_FD_133751 | JGI IMG/M metagenome (GOLD analysis project Ga0181560, IMG submission 133751) | Coastal salt marsh microbial communities from the Groves Creek Marsh, Skidaway Island, Georgia - 011509CT metaG (megahit assembly) | ecosystem: Environmental > Aquatic > Marine > Intertidal...
ACCGACGCCGACGCTGCCGCCGTGGACGGCGGTGCCCCGGTGCCGATCGCAGCTTCGAGTTGTTCGACTCTGGCACCGAGTGCGTCGAGCGAACGATCGGCGTCCGGGCGACAGAGTCGGACCAACGCCACCTCGAGATCGATCCTCGGGTCGGGCGCTTGCCGCATCTCGACCACGGCAGTGCCGAGCGTTTCCATCGCCCGAGTCATGGCAGCGGGAGACATCCGCTTCGCGACCCCGGCAGCTCGATCGGCCTGCTCTGATGACAGGCGCAGCGACGGTGACCCCATGGCAGTCAGAAACGCATCGCGCAGACCGGCAAGGACCGCCTCGCCGATCGTGCGGGGATCGCGTCCACGAGCCGTTGCCTCGCCGACTGCGGCGAGCGCGGCGGCCACGTCACGGCCGGCGATGGCGTCGACCATGAGCTCGGTCGAGGTGTCGATCTCGACCACTCCCCCTGCGGCGACGACGCGATCGAGGGCCGACAGGGTGTCGCGAACCGACCCTCCACCGGCGGTGACGACGTACTCGACGGCCGCATCGGAGACGTCGAGCTGTGCATCCTCGATCACCCAACGAACATGCTCGGCCATCTCCTCCGCTCCCAACAGGGTGAGTTGAAAGACCTGGCAACGACTGCGGATCGTCTCGACGACCTTGTGGGGCTCGGTGGTGGCGAGCACCCACGTCACATGGTCGGGCGGCTCTTCGAGCGTCTTCAGCAGCGCGTTCTCCGCCTGGCTCGTGAGCATGTGGACCTCATCGAGGATGTAGACCTTGGCCCGGCCCGGGTTGCCCAGGTTGACCTTGCCCAACAGATCGCGCATGTCCTCGACCTTGTTGTTGGAGGCTGCGTCGAGTTCGTGGAGATCGAACGACCGGCCCTGCTCGATCGCGTGGCAGCTTTCACAGGCACCGCACGGCTCGCCGTCGGCGCCGAGGTCTTCGCAATTGAGCGCCTTGGCCAGCACTCGGGCCGATGTGGTCTTGCCGGTGCCACGCGGGCCGTGGAGCAGATAGGCGTGCCCGACCTCGGACTTCACGACGGCGTTCTGCAACGCCGTGACCACATGGCGCTGGCCGCGGATCTCACCGAACCTCTGTGGTCGGTAGCGTCGGTAGAGCGACTGGTAGGCCATGTCCGGCCGACTCTACCGCCCGACACCGACGCCGTCGGTACGAAGACGGCACTGCGCACCGGACAGGTCGAGGGCCGAGGATGCCCCCTCCCCAGCAGGGAGGCGACCCGACGGCAAGCGCCCGTTCCCGGGAGTGGCGGCCAGGCGATCTGCGGCACACAGGCGGCTCCGCTGAGAGCTGCTGCCTTCCGGCCCTGACCCGGTTCACGGGCGCCTGTTGCACAGGACCCGGCCACCACACCCCGGAACGGGCGCAGAGCGATTCACGCTACCCTTCTCCACCGGATCCTGCACTGCAGGAGCCTGGGAGGGTTGCCAGAGCGGCCGAATGGGCACGCTTGGAAAGCGTGTGAGGTGCAAGCCTCCGTGGGTTCAAATCCCACACCCTCCGCCACGCACGAACCCCGGCCTCGCAGCCGGGGTTCGTCGGTTTTTGGGCCATCGCGTCGGCAACGGGCGAGACTGTCGGCGATGACCGCACCGCGCCACCGTTGGGTGGTATTCGGCGGGCTGGTCGCGGTCTACTTCGGCTTCGGCATCGGAGTCGCTGCGATTGCACCGATGCTGACACTGGTCCGCGAGGAACTGGGGGCGAGTCGCGGCCAGATGGGCCTCGCGCTCGGATCGTGGACGATGGTCTACATCGTCACGTCACCGATCGCCGGGCGGTTCATCGACCGCTTCGACCTCGGCTGGTCCCTGTTTCTCGGTGGGTGCAGCGTGATCGGCTCGCTTCTTCTCCGGGCGATGGCAGACGGTGTCGGAACGCTCTGGCTCGCCGTTGCGTGTTTCGGTGTGTTCGGACCGCTCGTGTCGGCATCGGCGCCGGCGCTCATGGCGAACTGGTTCCCCGACGAGCGCGAACGGCGCCTCGGCGTCGGGCTCTACGCAGCCGCACCGGCACTCGGCGGCACGATCATCATCGCCATCACCAACCCGGTCCTGTTGGAGTGGCTCGGGACATGGCGACGCGTGTTGGTGTTCGAAGCGGCACTGGCAGCAGTGTTCACGCTCGGGTGGGTTGCGATCTGGGCATGGGTCGAGCGACCCGAACGGTCGACCGTCCACAACGACACAGCCGGAGGCGATGCGGTCCGGCAGTTGCTCCGCTCCACCGAAGTTCGGCTCATTCTCGTCACTGCGTTCGCGCTGTTCTTCGTGATGCACTCCCTCGGTACATGGCTTCCGACGGTGCTCGAGGAGCACGGCGGCATGTCCGCAGCAGGCGCCGGAGGATGGGTCGCCGCTGCGGGCCTGATCGCACTCGTGCTGACTGCCACCGTGCCGAGCCAGGCAACGCCGAATCGGATGCATCTGCTGTTCATCGCGCTCCTCGGCGTGACCGTGGTCGCCATCGCCGCCGTCGCCTTCGGGCCCGTCGACACCATCGGACCCGCTGCACTCGTCACAGCGGCTCGCTCACCGCTCGTGCCCATTGCGATCGTCACCCTGCTCGAGGCCGACGACGTGACCGGCGCGAATGCCGGGTTGGCCAATGGTCTGTGGTTCTCGGCCGCCCAGGTCGGCGGCGTCAGTGGACCACTGATGCTCGGCATCGTGGCCGACACTGCGCTCGGCTATGCGGGAGCACTCACGACGGTGATGGTGGTCGGCACACTCGGCATCGCACTTGCCCTGGTCCAACGCCGCGTGTATCTCCGGACGAACGGCGTGGCGCAACACGCACCGTTCTGACGTCGTCCGGTCACTCCGTCCGGGGCAACAGCCGACGCCGATACCGGTAGCGTCCTTGGCGTGTCCGGCCCCCGCACCCTCGTCACGACGCTGGCCGTTGTCGTGGTCACGGTGGCGCTCGATCAGGTCACCAAGGTCTGGGCCGAGTCTGCACTCGGTGACGGCGACACGATCGAGATCGTGCCGACACTCGAATTCGATCTCGCCTACAACAGCGGCTTCTCGTTCAGTACCGGCGCCGGGTTCGGTCCCTACATCGGCATCGTGGTCCTCGGCCTGATCGGGTTTCTGGTCTGGCAGATCGCCGTCTCCGAGTCGATGGGCCGGGTCTGGATCCTTGCCACGATCATGGGCGGTGCCATCGGCAACCTCGCCGATCGACTGCTGCGTGCCGAGGACGGGTTCCTGTCGGGCGAGGTGATCGACTTCATCGATGTCAGCTGGTACGCCGTGTTCAACGTCGCCGACATGTTCGTCGTGTGCGGTGCGTTCACCTTCGCCGGCTTCGAGCTCGTCATGCACCGCCGGGCCGAACGGGACGCCGACACCGGTGCCGACCTAGCCGATGCCGAGGCATCGGCCGACTGATCGTCACACCCGCCGCACAATGACGTTTCCCGCGGAGTAGCCGGCACCGAACGAACAGATCACCGCCAGGTCACCGGGCTCGAGGTCGCGGTGATGGTGCGAGAACGCGATGATCGACCCAGCCGAGGACGTGTTCGCGTACTCCTGCAAGATGTTGGGCTGCTCGTCGGGGGTCGGCTCGCGGCCCATGACTTTCTTGCCGATGAAGTCGTTCATCGACTTGTTCGCCTGATGCAGCCAGAGCCGCTTGAGGCGGGTCGGCTCGATGCCCTCGTCTGCACAATGCTCGATGATCATCTCACTCACCATCGGCACGACCTGCTTGAAGACCTGCCGACCGTTCTGCATGAACTGCATGTCGCGCCGATCGTCGAGCCCACCGGGCCGACTTCGGCGCAGAAAGCCGTTGTTGTTCCGGATGTTGTTGGAGAACTGGGTGAGCAGTCGGGTCGACAGCACCTCGAACTGGTCATCAGAGCTGGCGTTCTCCTTCGCTTCCACGACCAACGCCGTGCACACGTCACCGAAGATGAAGTGACAGTCCCGATCCCGCCACTCGAGATGACCCGAGCAGATCTCGGGGTTGACGATGAGCACCGAGTCGGCCGAGCCGGAGCGGATCATGTCGGCTGCGTTCTGGATGGCGAACGTCGCCGAGGAGCACGCAACATTCATGTCGTAGGCGAACCCCTCGATGCCGAGGGCTGCCTGCACCTCGATCGCGATGGCCGGGTAGGCCCGTTCGTGGTTCGACGCCGCACAGATGACGGCGTCGATCTGGTCGGCGGTGCGACCCGCCTGCTGCATTGCCTCGAGGGCAGCGTCGACCGCCATCTCGGTCATGATCCCGGGCTCGTCGTCGTCGCGCTGGCGAAGCAGTGGATGCATGACGTCGGGGTCGAGCACCCCGTGCTTGTCCATCACGTGGCGGCGTTCGATGCCAGATGCCTTCACGATGAACTCGACGTTCGACAGCGGAATCGGCTCACGCTCACCGGCGGCGATCGCGTCGGCGTGGCGGGCATTTTCCTTCTCGGCGAACGCGTTGAAGGCCTCGACCAGTTCTTCGTTGGTGATCACATCGGGCGGTGTGAAGACGCCCGAACCGCTGATCACAACCGTGCGAGGGCTCGCAGACATGGGGGCGACGCTAGCCCGCCCCTCCTCGAGGTCGCTCATCTGCCGATCGACCGGCAACCCGCCATCGGTGAGAAATCGACCGGACCGGGAACCATTCCGGCCCGGGGCACGTTCTCGATCCGATGACCGAACCACGCCAACTCGACGCCGTCGCCGAGCAGCCGTCCGGCCCCGCACCGCCGCCCCCCGAGCCCGTCGGTCGTGCCGTGCTGCGTCACCGCCGAGGGAGCCGCTGGATGCACTGGGTCAACGTTCCGCTGCTCGTGATCATGTTGTGGAGCGGCTTCCGGATCTACTGGGCGGAACAGGAATGGGCGTTCGGCATCCTCGACTGGGAGTGGTTCCAGTTCTTCCCCGACTGGATCAACGAACCGCTCGGCTTCGACCGAAAGCTCGCCCGCGGCCTCGCTTTTCACCTCAGCTTTGCGTGGCTCTTCGTCCTCAACGGACTGGCCTACACCGCATACACGGCGTGGACAGGCGAATGGCGCAAACTCGTACCGAGCATGCGCGCCCTGAAACGGGTCCCGGCGACCGTGCTCCACGACCTGGGACTTCGCCACGAGGCTCCCGTCAAGGCCGGCTACTACAACGCCGCCCAACAGACGTCCTACACCGGCATCATCATGCTCGGCGCCGTGGCGACAGCAAGCGGATTTGCCCTGTTCAAGCCGACCCAGCTCAGCGTCCTCGTGACGATGTTCGGTGGCTACTCCTCCGCCCGACTGATCCACTTCACCGCCAGCATCGTGTTCATCCTTTTCTTTGTCGTTCACATCGTCCAGGTGGTGCGATCGGGACGGCACACCTTCATGGCCATGGTCTCGGGCTACGAGCTGCTCACCGACGAGCGTGACAGGGAGTCGACCGTTGTCTGAACAACAGGAACTGACCGTCGAGGCCTATCGACGGCGATCGCGGCGATCGTTCATCACCGGTGGTGTCGCCGCACTGGCGGGCGTCGCCGGCTGGCGCAGTCTGCAGGGTGCAGATCCCGACTTTCGGATCCCGGGCCCACTCCGCGCCGTCCATGAGATGAATGAAGCGATCTGGTCGACACTGATGCGCGACGACCATCTCGCAACCGAGTACCCGATCTCGGAAGCGTCGGTCCTTCGGGTGAACGGACTCCACGGCATTCGTGACGACATCGACCTCGACACCTGGGAGATCACGGTGCTCGGTCCCGACGGCGAACAGTTGGGCACGCATGCACTCGACGACATCAAGGCACTTCCGTGGCACGAGATGACGATCGAACACAAATGCATCGAGGGCTGGTCACAGGTCACCAACTGGCAGGGCGCTCGCTTCAGCGACTTCTTCGCCCTGTACCAGGACCGCCTCCCGGACGACATCACGCACGTCTTCCTGCAGACGCCGGACGGCGAGTATTACGTGTCGGTCGACATGGCCACGATGCAGCATCCGCAGACCCTGCTCGCCTACGACAACTTCGGGGAAGCGATCAGTGACCGCAACGGCGCCCCCGTGCGGTTGGCCACACCGCTGAAATACGGCATCAAGCAGATCAAGCGCATCGGGTCGATCCAGTTCCGGCGCGATCAGGGCGCCGACTACTGGGGTGAACGGGGCTACGACTGGTACGCCGGCCTGTAACCCTGGCCGGGACCAAGGTCCTGATGTGGTCCGCCGTGGTTCGGGCAGACTCTCCCCATGACATCGGTGGGTGACCACAGCGGTCTTCGCCCGGCCATCGGGGCCCGTCTGCTCTACCTGATGGTGGTGGGCGACATTCTCGGTGCCGGGATCTACATCCTCGTCGGCGACGTTGCCGGTGAACTCGGCGGCATGGCGTGGCTTGCGTTCGGGACCGCATTTGGCATCGCCGCACTCTCGGCGGCGGCCTATGCAGAGCTCACCACCCGCTTCCCCGGGTCAGCCGGATCGGCCCTCTACGTCGACCGGGCGGCCGGAATCCCTGCGCTCACCTTCGCCGTCGGGATGGCAGTGATGCTGAGTTCACTGATGACAGCGGCGACGACCGCCCGAGCATTCGCCGGCGATTACCTCGCCGAGTTCGTCGATGCACCGGTCGTTCTCGTCGCCGGCGGCGTGGTCGCTGCTCTGACAGCGCTGAACCTGCGCGGCATCGAATCGACCGCCAACGCCAACGTCGTGATGACGGTCGTCGAGATCGTCGGGCTCCTCGTGGTCCTCGTGATCGGAACAGCGGCGATCGCCGACGGTGGTGGCGATGCCGGCCGTCTCGTCGATACGTCGAACCTGGCGATCGGTGGCTGGCTGAGCGCAACCGCCCTCGCCTTCTTCGCCTTCCTCGGGTTCGAGGACGCTGCGCACCTGTCCGAAGAGGTCCACGATCCCCGCCGGACATTTCCGCCGGTGCTGTTCGCAGCCGTTGCGACTGCGTCGGCGCTGTACTTGGCCGTCACCGTCGTTTCCACCGTTGCCGTCGATCCGGACGTGTTGGCGGCCTCCGACGGTCCGCTGCTCGAGGTTGCCGGCGCCGGTCCGCTCGGCGTCCCCACCCGCTGGTACGCCCTCGTCGCACTCGTCGCCGTGACCAACACCTGCCTGTTCGCATTGGTTGCGTCGAGTCGACTGCTCTACGGCATGGCCGTCGACGGTCACGTCCCCGCAACGTTCAGCCGCCTGCTTCCCGCCCGGCGTACTCCTGTCGTCGCATCGCTGGCCATGGCGGTGATCGCGGCCGGCATGGCCGCGACCGGCGCCGTGTCAGACTTGGCGGAGGCGGCGGTGACATTGCTCCTTGCCGTACTCGTCACGGTGAACATCGCAGCGGTGGCCACTCGTCGTTCGCCGGAAGCCGCGCACGCCTATCGTGCGCCGACATGGATGGCGCCGCTGGGCGCAGTCGCCGCCTCGGTGCTCCTCGTCCACCAGCTCGCAACTGCGTCTCGTGCCGACCTCGTCAGGCTTGCCGTCCTCCTTGCCGTGTCCGGCGTGTTGTGGGTGGCTGCCAGGGTTCAACGCCGCTAGACCACCCACTCGTTGCCATCAGTGCCGAGCCGCTTGCTGGAGGGCGTGCTCGGTGTCTCGGTCGAGAGGCAGCAGCGTCTCGATGCGAAGTTCGTCGAGGGTGACGTCGGAGGGTCCGCCCAGTCCTGCGACCATCGACACGAATCGCAAACGGCCGACCGGCGTGTCGAGCATCATCGGCATGAGCGGCTCGTTGCTCGGCCCACCGGGACGACGGTCGGCAAGATCGGCGACACCGGGGTAGGCCCCGACCTCGGTGACGAGTGCATCGAGCCGCTCGTCGAACGGTGCTCGGTCTCTGGCCCGTTCGACACGGTCGAGCAGCGACACGGCGAACCCTTCCCAGTTGACGATGGTGGGTCGGATGCCGTCGGGATGAAGACACAGGCGAAGAGCGTTCGTGGCGACGCCGACGGGCACGTCGATCTCGCTCAGTGCGACGAGGTGGGTCCACGCCGGGTTGGCTACGACGATGTCCCATCCCCGGTCGACGACATGGGTGGGAAATGCGCTGTGCGCGTCGAGAACGCTCTGCAGAACATCGCCTACCTCGCCTGCCGCAGGGCCGTCGACGGCACGCTCGGGGTACTCGGCGGAGAAGCCGGCCGCAGCGAGCAGCGCATTTCGGGCCCGCAGCGGGAGCTCGAGGGTCTCGGCGAGATGCAGCACCATGTCGCGACTGGGATTGCTTCGTCCGGTTTCGAGAAACGAGAGATGCCGTTGCGACACATCGGCTGCCGCGGCAAGCGCGAGCTGCGAGAACCGGCGCGCGTCGCGCCACCGACGCAACTCGTCACCGAAGGTCGCACCCGTGACGGCGCCGCTGTCGTTCATGGCCCAACCCTACGACGCCGCAGCGGAGCGAGCCGATGAGGCTCGGAGGTCGTCACCATCGACATCGGGGCAGGCGAACAGGGTGGGCCGTTCCTCGGGGTGCCGCTAACCTCGGCGCCGGAAGGTTGCCAGAGCGGACGAATGGGGCGGCCTCGAAAGCCGTTGTGGCCTCCGGGTCACCATGGGTTCGAATCCCATACCTTCCGCCACTCCTGATGCCGGTCCCTCGGGGCCGGCATCGGTCATTTTTCGCCGGCTGCCGTCAGTACAGCCGGATCGATCCGTGCTCGATCTCGAGTTCTGCGGCTGCATAGCCGGGATCGCTCGGAAGATGGACGATGTACTCCCCGTCGGGATCGTCGACGCGCAGCCGGGCAGGCTCGACCTGCTCGGCGGCGCGGGCGACGGCCGCTGCGGCCGACGGAAACCGGTCGAGGCACGACAGCATCCGGTGGGTCACCGCCATCATCTGCAACTCACCGGCCCGCCATTCGGCCATCGCCCGAGCCGGCGTGATCCAGCGGTGCGCCATGATCTCGGACTCGTCGGGGTGCGCCTGCTGGGCCGACGGTGCCACTGCGAGAAAGAAGCGCGTGTCGAATCGTCGAGCCGGGCCCACCGGTGTCACGAACCGGGCCACCTCGTACAGCGTGCTCAGGTCGAGTGCAATGCCGTGCTCGACGAGCAGATCGGTGAAGGCGTTGCTGTCCTCGTCGAGCGCGGCTCGCAAGGCGGGCAACATCGACACATCGATCGACGGTGTCCCGAGCAGCAAGCCGACCTCTTCGAGGGTTTCCCGCACTGCGGCGAACCACCAGGCCAGTCCGCCGTGGTCGATCTGCAACGCAGCCGATGCGGCAGCGTCGGTGAGGTTGATACCGACCCGTGCGGCGTCGTCGGCGTCGGCTCGGTCGACTCGCCCCCCGGGAAAGACCCAGGCGTTGGCCGCGAAGGTCAACTCGCCCGCCCGCTGTACCAGCAGCACCTCGAAGTCGGGGGCATCACGCACGACCATCACCGTTGCTGCGTCACGAACCGGTACCTCTGCGGCGCCGTCGATCGCGTCGTTGGTGAAAAAAGATGCGCCCATCAGTCGACGTCACATCCGACGACGACCCACTCGCCACTCATCGTCCCAAACTACGGTCCAGTCATGGACATCGTCCTGATCCGGCCCGAGATTGCCCACAACACCGGCGCAATCATCCGACTCTGCGCCAACACCGGTGCTGGACTCCACCTCGTCGAGCCCCTCGGGTTCACACTCGACGACACCCTCCTGAAACGAGCCGGGCTCGACTACCACGAACATGCAACCGTGGTCGTACACCGATCGCTCGACGAGGCTGCTGCCGCGCTCCCCGGCCGGTGGTGGGGCTTCTCTTCGAGGGCCACGACCCGCTACGCCGACGCGCCGATCAACCGCACCGACGTCCTCGCATTCGGCGCCGAGCGAGCCGGATTCGACCGCGACGCGCTCGATCACATCGGCGCCGACCGGATGCTCACGATCCCGATGCTGGCCCCGAGCCGAAGTCTCAACCTCGCCAATGCCGTGAGCGTCGTCGTCTACGACGCCTGGCGTCGCCACGGGTTTGCGGGGGCGGCCGAACCGACGGGGGGCTTGACATCGGAATCGTTCACCGGGCCGTTGTTCGACCCGTAGGGTCGGCGACATCTACGTTGCAGCGATGGCCGACGACCAGACGTTCCACGACCTCATCGAGGGCTACTGCCGAGCACTGAGCATCCGGGCAGGCGACACGATCGAGATCTGCGTCTCCACCGTGGCCGACCGCTACGGCCTGACCATCGAACGGTGGGGAGCCGAACGCGAACACGTGTGGTCGGCATCGGGCCTGCCCGGCACCCACCACGATCTTCCGGCCGACGCCGACGCACAGGGCTGCGGCTGGCCCGTGTCGGTCGAGGTCCCGACCGACACATCGTGGCGTTCGGGCTTCTACCTCATCACCCTCACCGCCGAGGAAGGCCCCACCGATCGACGGATCGCTCACGCCGGTGTGGTCATCCGGGCCGACGACCGCCGTCGACCAGCGATGCTCGTGCTCGCCACCAACACCTGGAACGCGTACAACACCTGGGGCGGACAGAGTCTCTACACCGGGGGCAGGCAGGTGTCGTTTCACCGCCCCTTTGCCCGCGGCATGCTCGATCGACCCGAGGTCGACCGCGACGATCGCAAGGCCCGACCCGTTCACACCGGCGAGGAACCCGACGCCGACGGCCTGATCTTCCAGGCGTACCGCACCGAACGGAACTATCCGTCGGCGATCGGCTCCACCGGCTGGTTCACCTACGAACGCCGCTTCGTCGAGTGGGCCGAACGCGACGGCCACGCCTTCGACTACGCAATCTCGTCAGACCTCGAGCGCGACCCTGCCATCCTCGACGGCTACGACCTGGTCCTCAGCGTCGGCCACGACGAGTACTGGTCGGCCGGCCAGCGCGACGCCGTCGAACGCCACGTCGCCAACGGTGGTCATTTCGCGTCGTTCTCGGGCAACACGATGTTTTGGCAGGTCCGGCTCGACGAGGGTGCCAACAGCGGTTTGACGATGATCGGCCACAAGTACTCCGCTCACGAGACCGACCCGATCGCGACAACCGACCCAACCGGCATCACCGGCATGTGGGCCGACCCGCTCGTTCAGCGACCGGAATGGTCGTTCCTCGGCGCCGGATCGGCGTTCGGTCTCTACCACCGCTTCGGAAACGCCACCGCTCGCGGCGTCGGTGGGTTCATTGCGTACCGACCCGACCACTGGCTGCTCGACGGCACTGGACTCGGCTACGGCGATGTCCTCGGCCGAGATGCCGGCGTCGTCGGGTACGAGACGGTCGGGCTACCGATCCAGATCGACGACTTCGGCCTGCCAGTACCTCGGAGCGACACCGACGTCCCGGCAGAACTCGAGATCGTCGGTCTGGTACCGGCCAGCAACCTCGGCGTCGGCGACTACCCGAAATCGATCGCTGCACTGTCGGACCAAGGCGATCTCGAGTTTGTCGCCGACCGCATCCACGGCGGCGTGACCGACGAGAACATGGCAAAGGCCAGGCACGGCAATGCGGCCATGCTCACCTGTCGTCCCTTTGCCACCGGTGGAGAGGTCGTGACCGTCGGGTCGACCGACTGGGCGTTCGGGCTCGGTGACCCCCAGGTTGCGCGGGTGACGACGAATGTCTTGCGTCGGTTCGTCAGCCACGAGCGCTCGGTGCCGGATCCAGGCTGAGGCTCCGCTGATCACCGTTCCGACGGAATCACCCAACCGGGGGCTCGATGGCGGTGAGAGCCGAGAACCGAGCAAGATCGACATTGCCGCCGCTGAGCGTGACACCCACACGTTGTCCGGCGAGTTCGAGGCGTCCGCTGAGCACGGCCGCCAACGCCGACGCTCCGGACGGCTCGAGGACGATGTTGAGTCGCTCGAACGCAAAGCGCATCGCAGCAACGATTTCTTCATCGCTGACCAGCGCAATCTCGTCGACCCGCTCCCGCATGACCGCAAACGTCTTGTCACCACACGACATGGTCTGCTGCCCATCGGCAATCGTCACCGGTGTTTCGGGAAGCGCCACTCGTTCCCCCGCCGCCAACGACTGCTCGACATCGTTGCCGGCAGCCGGCTCGACACCGATCACCCGCACGTCGCCGAGCGCCTTTGCCACCGTCGCACAACCGGAGATGAGCCCACCGCCGCCGACGCACACGACGAGGGTGTCGACCGCTTCGGTAGCGAACAGCTCGCGAGCGAGGGTTCCCTGACCGGCCATGACCGCCCACGCGTCGAAGGGAGGAATCAGGGTCAGGCCGCGCTCGGCAGCGATGGCGTCGCCGATCGCTTCCCGGGACTCCGTGTAGCGGTCATAGCCGACGATTTCGGCGCCGTACCCCGACGCGGCGGCTCGCTTTGCGGCCGGCGCATCGTGGGGCATCACGATCACCGCCGGCACATCATGCAGCGCAGCGGCCAACGCCAGGGCCTGGCCGTGATTGCCCGAGGAGAACGTGACCACCCCGGCGGCACGCTCTGCGGGCGGCAGTGACGCCACTGCGTTGTATGCGCCCCGAAACTTGAACGAGCCGGTGCGCTGAAAACATTCGGCCTTGAGTCGAACGCGCCCTCCAACGCGATCGTCGAGCGTGCGGCTGGTCACGTCGGGGGTCACGTGGGCCACGCCGGCGAGCCGCCGAACCGCCGCGTCGACGTCGTCGAGGTCGAGCTCGTTGTCGGTCATGTCCTGACCGTAACCGGCACACTGTCACTGCCGTTACGAGATGCAGCTCGTACTGTGGAACTCATGGCGCACCAGATCCTCGTGCTGAACGGTCCGAACCTGAATCTTCTGGGTGCACGCGAGCCCGAGGTCTACGGCTCCGACACCCTCGACGACATCATCGCCAACCTCACCACCGTTGCCCACGAGCGCAATGCCGAGATCCGCCACGTGCAGTCGAACCACGAGGGTGGATTGATCGATGCGCTCCACGACGCTCGCACCTGGGCCGACGCAGTGATTTTCAATCCAGGGGCCTTCACCCACTACTCGATTGCGCTGCGAGATGCCGTGGTCGCCACGGAGCTCCCGGTCGTCGAGACGCACCTGAGCAATGTCCACGCACGAGAGGCGTTTCGACATCACAGCGTGATCAGTGCCGTGTGTCTCGGGGTGGTCCTGGGCTTCGGTGCCAACAGCTACCTCGCTGCCCTCGACGCAGTGATCCGGCACCTCGAGGCCTGAGAGCACCGACCGTTCCTCCCGGCCACCGGCGCGGGCGGTCCTGGTTGCAACTCAGCGGAACAGTCGATGTTCGACAAGCGCGGCCACCACGTCGACAGCAGAACCGGTCTCGTCTGCGATCTGTTGCTCGCGCCCCAATCGGGCTGCAGTGGGGAGCGCATGGACCAGTCCGACGACGGCGAAGGCAAACCCGACCGCGTACGGCCACAACGACCCACTCAGAACGGTCAACCCGAACCCGACGAGCGCCGACGCCACCGCGGTCACGAATTGCAACATCGTGGCGCGGGGAAACGAATGGGCGAAGGCGCGCGCGGAGCGGTGACTGACCCGCACTGCAAGCGTGCGGGCGACCATCAGGGAGACCACCCCGACCGCAGCGGCGAACGCCACCGACATCCCGACCGACCGACCCCGATCGAGCTCGGCAACGACCACGATCGCAACCGCCCATACCGGCACGATCGCAACGGCGACGTAGAGCGACAACATTCGCAGGGCGACCAGTGCGCTCGGCTGGGTGGCCATCGAACGCATGCCGATGAACGGGACGAACATCTTCGGCAACAGGCCGATGACAGGGCGCCAGCCGGGATCGGGACGCGGCGTGCTCACACGAGTTCGATACCGGCAGCAGCCATCTCTTCCAGTGCTGCGTCGGTGGTGTCGGGTGCGACTCCTGCACAATGGGCCAACAACACGCGGGTGTCGAAGCCGTGCGCCTTCGCGTCGCACGCGGTTGCTCGCACGCAATGATCGGTGGCGATCCCCACGACGTCGACGTCGGTGACGCCACGCTCCCGAAGCCACGGGCCGAGCAGCAACGACTCGTCACTGGCAGCGCCACCGTCGAACCCGGTGTAGCTGGCCGTCGAACGACCCTTCAGAAACACCTCGTCGATGGCGATCTTCATGTCCTGATGGAAGTCGGCACCACTGGTGTGGGCACCGCAGTGCACCGGCCACGTATCGACGAAATTCGGCTCCTCGTCACCCGTGGCCCAGTGGTCACCGGGATCGACGTGCCAGTCCTTGGTCGCCACTACGAGGGCATAGTCACCGCCGGCCCGATCGAGGCCGACCCATCCGGTGATCGACGTGGCGACGGCGGCGCCTCCGTCGACCCCCATGGCGCCACCCTCACAGAAGTCGTTCTGTACGTCGACGACAACCAGCGCCGCCCTGCGTGTCGTGGTCACTGGGCTCCTCCGGCAGCGGGTACCGGCGTGGACAGCGGCTCCTCGACCCCTTCCCAGATGGTGGGAATCGCCGGCGAGTGGGTCGGCCACGGCGTGCGGTCGGCATCTCGGAGCCGGCTGCGTCGCTCGTTGCATCGCTGGCGCGCCTCTGTGGGATTGGTGAGATCGGCGACGATCTGGCCGTCGCGCACGAGCGGTACCTGCGGATTCATCGTGTCGTCGTGCAGTTCGACCGGGAGCACCGAGAGGATTTCGCCGGTGAAGCGGCCATCGGCATCGACCGTTCGGTGCACGTCCTTGCGACCTCCGAGGGTGCGTTTCCCCGGCGAGAGCTTGCCCACCGCACGCAGTTCGGCGTCGGGAGCGTCGGAGTCGGCGATCGACACGAGTTTGTAGACCAACTGTGCCGTCGGATGGCCAGAACCGGTGACAAGACTCGTGCCCACGAGATAGGCGTCGATCGGTGCATCGGCTGCTTCGAGTTGGGCGACCTTGAACTCGTCGAGATCACTCGACACCACGATCCGACAGTCGGTTGCCCCGAGGCTGTCGAGCAGATTGCGGGCGGCTCGGCTGTCTTCTTCGAGTTGACCGCTGTCGATACGGATCGCACCGATGTCGGAGCCGACGACGTCCACGGCCCGCCGGATCCCTTCCATGACGTCGAAGGTGTCGACCAGGTAGGTGGACCCGATGCCGAGGGTTTCACGCTGCGCCTCGAAGGCCGCTTCTTCGCTCCCATGGGCGAGGACGAAGGCGTGTGCCGTGGTGCCACCGGTCGGAATGCCGTGACGACGACCGGCCTCGAGGTTGGAGGTCGTGTCGAAGCCACCGACGAACCCGGCCCGAGCTGCCGCAACTGCCGACTCCGGATCGGTACGACGGCTCCCACCCTCGATGAGCAGGCGACCCCCGGCAGCATCGGCCATACGAGCCGCAGCACTGGCGACGGCGCAGTCGTGATTGAGAACCGAGAGCATCACCGTCTCGAGCACGACACATTCCGCAAACGTGCCGGTGACGGTCAGCACGGGTGAGTACGGAAAGAACAGCTCCCCCTCGGCATAGCCGGTGATATCACCGTGAAACGCGTAGGAACGAAGCCACTCGACCATCTCACCGTCCTGCACGATGCCCGCATCGAGCAGATACCGGACGATGTCATCGTCGAACCGGAACCGGCTCACGGCATCGAGCACCCGGTCGATCCCGGCAACGACGCCGTAGGCCCGGTTGGGCGGCAATCGGCGGGCGAACACTTCGAAGACCGCCCGCCGATGCGCCACGCCGGAACGCAGGGCCGAGGCAACCATCGTGAGTTCGTAGTGATCGGTCAGCAACGCCGACGACGGCCGTTTCACGCTCATCACGCTAGCGGCAGGGTTCGGACAGGCCCCCGTCGCTGCGCGGGTCACCCACCGCCTCCTCCGTCGGATTCTCGGTACCGCCGATACGTTTCTCCACACGATGACAAGTCCGTTTCAGATCATGCACTCGATGACGTCGGACCGGTCGGCGCTCGACGGCAAAGCCATCACCAAGCAGACGCGGGCGCGTGTGTTCGGGTTCGCAAGGCCGTATCGGGGAGCGATCCTCGGGTTCCTCGGCACGATCATCGCCTCGACGTTCCTCGGGTTGTTGCCCCCACTGCTGATCCGAGAGGTGTTCGACGATGCCATCGTCAACGGCGACGGCGGTTACATCAACATCCTTTTCCTCTTCATGATTGCCGCCGCACTCGGCGAGGCGATCCTTGGCCTCGTCGAGCGCTACCTGTCGAGCCGAATCGGTGAGGGCCTGATCTACGACCTGCGGGTCAAACTCTTCGACCACGTCCAGCGCATGCCGCTTGCGTTCTTCACCCGAACCCAGACCGGAACGCTCATCAGTCGCCTCAACAACGACGTGATCGGCGCTCAGCGGGCCTTCACCGGCACACTCGGAACGGTCGTCGGCAACGTCATTGCACTCACCGGCACCCTGATCGCGATGTTGTTGCTCGAGTGGAAGCTCACCCTGCTCGCCATCGTGATCCTGCCCTTCTTCGTACTTCCGGCGCGACGAGTCGGAGCCGGATTGAGCGACATCACTCGCGAAGGCATGAACGTCAATGCCTCGATGAACAACACGATGACGGAACGCTTCAACGTCGCGGGCGCCTTGCTCGTCAAGCTGTTCGGTCGACACCAGGCGGAGGCCGACGACTTCGGCGAACGGGCCGGCCGGGTGCGAGACATCGGTGTTCGCTCGGCGATGTACTCGCGGGTCTTCCTCACCGCCCTCACCCTCGTGGGCGCCATCGGTACGGCGCTCGTGTACTGGTGGGGTGGACACCAGGTGATCGACGGCGCCATCACCCCCGGTACCCTCGTTGCGCTCGGCCTGTACACCGTGCGCATCTATATGCCGCTCACCTCGCTGTCGAACGCGCGGGTCGACGTCATGCAGGCGTTCGTGTCCTTCGAGCGGGTGTTCGAGGTCCTCGACACTCCCAATGTCATCCAGGACGCCGACGATGCGATCGAACTTCCCCGTCCGGCACGAGGCGAAATCCACTTCCGAGACGTCACCTTCCGGTACCCCGACCCTGCCGCGGGAACGCCCGTCTCGCTCGGCGGCGGCGAGCAGACCGGCTCACCCGACGACGTGTTGCGCGGACTCGACGTCGCCGTCGCCCCCGGCCACATGGTCGCCGTCGTCGGCCCGTCGGGGAGCGGCAAGACGACGATGACATCGCTGGTCCCTCGGCTCTACGACGTCACGAGTGGGTCGATCACGATCGACGGGCACGACATCCGCTCGGTCACACAGGACTCGCTGCGCCAGACGATCGGCGTCGTCAGCCAAGATCCTCATCTGTTCCACGAGTCGGTCGGAGCCAACCTCCGCTACGCCCGACCGGACGCAACCGACGACGAACTCGTCGACGCGTGCCGGGCGGCACGAATCCACGACGTCATTGCAGAACTCCCCGACGGCTACGACACGGTCGTCGGTGAGCGGGGCTACCGACTTTCCGGTGGGGAGAAGCAACGCCTCGCCATCGCTCGCATGTTGTTGAAAGACCCAGCCATCGTGATCCTCGACGAAGCGACCAGCCATCTCGACACCGAGAACGAGGCCCACGTCCAAGAGGCCCTGGCTCGCGCCCTCGAGGGACGGACCTCACTCGTCATTGCCCATCGGCTGTCAACCATCACCGACGCCGATCAGATCCTCGTCCTCGACGACGGCCGGATCGTCGAACGCGGCACCCACGAGGAACTGCGCCATTCGGGTGGTCTCTACGAAGAACTGTACGAAACGCTCGTACGGGCCGAGGTCGGGTGACGCCGAGCTCGACACCTAGCGCAGCTGGGGCGAACGGCGCCCGGTGACACCCGGTGCATGGGCCAGGAACGGACTGCGCATCAGCACCAGCGCAGCCAACGCCGACCCGGCGACCACCACATACATGCTGTCGTAGCCGAACGCATCGGCCACGAACCCGAGGGCGAGGGTACCGAGCGCATTGGCAAGGTCGCCGAAGGTCGTGACCGTCGCAACCGCTCGGGACCGTTCCGCATCCGACGCGGAATCGACGGCGATGAGAATCATCAGTGGCACGTTCCAGGCGAGCCCGATTGCGAGGACCACGGCGGCGGCGTAGAGCCATGCCGTCGACGATGCCGTCGCCAACAGCAACGCACCGATGATCACCGTGCCGTGCGCAAACGTCGCAAGCCAGCGACGAGGGAAACGCACGAAGGCCAGTCCACTCACCGATCGCATCCCCATCACGACCACCGAGTAGGTCAGGAGCAACCAGCGGGCATCTTCGATGCCGAACTCCTCTCCGTAGTCGGCGATGAACGCGTTGAAGCCGAGGAACCCGACGAACACCAGCATGTTGACGACACCGACACGAGCGGCGACCGGGTGGAACAGGTCACTCACCTTGGCGGCGGGGACCGCATCGGGGGGACGGGTCTCGGGCAGCACACAGGCGACAACAGCGGTCGAGCCGCAGAACGCAGCGGCGAGGGCAAACGCCCAGGCGAAGCCGTGGGCCTGCATGACGATCTCGCCGAACACCTGGCCAACGGCAAAGCCGACGAGCACCACGGTCGAAAACAGCCCGAACACCCGGTCACGGTGCTCTGCGGGCGGAAGTTCGGTCGCCACGGTCGCTTGCGACAGGTACATCACCGAGCTTGCTGCGCCGGAGAACACTCGTACGACGAGCAGCACCCACAGCTCACCCGTGCCCGCCGCCGGCGTGTGGAGCAGCTGCGCCACCACCAAGGCCAGCGCACCACCGATCATCACCGGCCGACGACCGATCCGATCGAGCATGTAGCCACCGAACGGACGCACGACCAGCATGCCGATCGCCCACACACCGAAGGCAAGACCGATCTCGGCCGAGCCACCACCGAGTTCACGCTCCACCAGCCGCGGCAACACCGGGAAGGCCACCCCGGCAACGCCGAAGTAGAGCATCGTTGCTCCGAAGACCGCCAAGATGCGGGGCGTGTAGACCCGTTCGACGCTGGCAGGGGCGGTCACCGGGCGCAAGCTACTGCTCTCCCGTCACCGCACCTGCATCGCAGCCGACTAGACATCCCACGTGGCCTACGCCGGAACGTCACCCACCCCACTGCCGACGACATGGCGGTTTCGCGTCTTCGGGAAGATCTTCCGTTTCGTGAGTCGAGTTCTGAGCCGGCCCAGCAGTGAACGGCTCCCGAACCTCGATGACGGCCCGGTCGTGTTCGTTGCCAACCACACGAGCATGTCCGACGTCTTCTACGCGATCGCCACGCTGTCGGACTGGAAGTACCCGGCCCGCTGTCTGGTCCGCTACGCCTATTTCGCGAATCCCCTGATGGGAACATTTCTCCGCAACGTCGACTGCGTTCCGGCCGGAGGTGGCGGTACCGACGCCGTCGCGGTGGCCGTGGAGACCCTCGACGCGGGGCGACCGGTTGCCGTCATGGTCGAGGGGAGGATCGTGCCACCCGAGGACCGGAGTCCCGACGGCATGGGGGATTTCCGTGACGGCTTCGTCGCCATTGCGCGCAAGGCCGATGCCCGGGTGCTCCCGATCGTGATCACCAACGCCGATCACGTGTGGGGCAGTCGCGCCAAGCTTCCGACCCTTCGGCTGCGCAACCGGCCCGAGGTCGAGGTCCGGGTGGGAACACCGTTTTCCATCGACGGTTTGGTCGACAGCGAGGCGATCGCCGAGGCCCGCAGCCAGATGGCAGCAATGCTCGCTCGCCCCTAACGTCGGTGGCCATGGCCAGGGGGACAACACCGAACCAACTCCTCATCGTCTCCGACGAGGAGCGCCGCAACGACTGGCTGCGCGGCAAGGTCGATCTTCCTGCCCACCAGCGGCTGATGGACGACGGCATGACCTTCAACCGCTACTACACCCACGCATCGCCGTGTTCACCGAGCCGGGCATCGCTGTACACCGGCAGGTACCTCGCCGAGCATGGCGTGGTCGACAACGTCTCGTTTCCGACCCATACGGCGCTCGATCCGACCATTCCGACCATCGGATCGCTGCTGGGCGAACAGGGGTACTACTCGGCCTACCTCGGGAAGTTCCACCTCAGCCACGACGAGATCCCCGACATGGAGGCGTTCGGCTATCACGACTTCACGGGGAACGACATGCACTACACGGGGTCGGCGTGGAGTGGTCGCTACTTCGACCCGATCATCGCCGGCGATGCCATCACGTGGCTCCGCGAGCACGGCACCCGCGACGAACCCTGGCATCTCACCGTGGCGCTGGTGAACCCGCACGACATCATGTGGTTCCCCATCGATCATCCGTCGTTTCAAGCTCAGCATCCCGACATGAAGAAGGTGTTCGACTTCATGCGGGAACTGCGCCTCGACGGGGTACCGGTCGAACCGATGTCGGAGGACTACGACGAAGTGTTCGAGGCACTTCCCGAGAACTTCCACGACGATCTGCACACCAAGCCCGAGATCCAGCGGGCCTGGCGCCAGGTGCGAAACACCGAGCACATGGTGGGACATCTCGATCTCGACGACGAGCGCTCGTGGCTGCGGCAGCTCGACTACTACGCCTATCTGCACCGAGAACTCGACCGGAATCTGCAGGGCATTCTCGACGTGCTCGACGAACTCGGCATCTATGACGACACCGTCATCGCGTACACGTCCGACCATGGCGATGCCTGCGGAAGTCACGGCCTGCGCGCGAAATTGCCGTGTGTGTACGAAGAGGTGATGGGGGTTCCCCTGATCATGAAGGTGCCGGGCATGACCCGACCGGGCACCGAGACCGATGCGCTCGCCACCCATGTCGATCTGGCCACCACCCTGTGCGCACTGGGTGGAGTCGACATCGGATCGGTACCCACGCTGTCGGGGGTTGATCTCTCGCCTGCCTTGGCCGATCCCTCGGCATCACCGCGGGAGTATGTGTTCTTCGCACAGGACTCGGCTCAGTCGGGCCTGCTGTCCAACACCCGGTACGCCGTTCGGGGGTTCTTCGACGGCGAGACCAAGTACGCCCGCTACTACGGCATCGGCGGCGGTGTCGCACGAGACGGCACTGTGGACCGGCGGCCGAAATTGTTCGGCGAAGATGCCGCCTTCGAAGACCACGACCACGAGTGGTACGAGCCACGCCATGACCCGCACGAGTTGGTCAACCTCGCCATCGACACCGGGCGGCGCTCCCAGCTGCGAGCGCACTTCGATCGACTGCTCGAGATCGAGCACGACGAACTCGGCACCCTCGCCGGTCACGGGGGTCAGCGGTGACAGCACCACAGAGGGGCAGGAACCGACGATGAGCATCTGGTCGACGGAAGCACCCGTTCCCATCGTCTTTCTGCACGGGTGGGCAACCTCCACCCAGATGACGTGGATCGAACCCGGCTGGTTCGAGCTCGTGAAGGAGGGAGGCCGTCGTCCGCTCGGATACGACCTCTTGGGTCACGGCGAGGCCGACAAACCCGACGAGGTCGAGGCCTACCGCGACCTCGTGACCCCGGTCGTCGATCAACTGCCGTTCGGGGTCGACGACGGTCGTCAGATCGACATCGTCGGGTACTCGCTCGGCGCTCGCACCGCGCTCGACCTGACGCTGCGCCATCCGCAGCTCGTCCGGCGGCTCGTGCTGAGCGGTGTGGGCCGCAACCTGATCGAGGGTTCGGCGCTGGGCGACGGGTCCGACCGGGCCGGTGCCGACTATCGCTTCGAAGGGCTGCTTCGCAGCGCCGGTGAAGAGGCGGCCGCCGTGTTGCAGAAGGTCGGGGAGGCTCAATCAGCCCGCGCCGATCGCTACTTCACCGCTGAACAACTCGCCACCGTGACGCAACCGGTCTTGCTGGTCATCGGCTCCGAGGACTTCGCCGGTCCGCCTGAGCCACTGGCCGAACTCCTGCCCGACGTCGAGGTGAAGATCCTGCCGGGGGTCGACCATTTCTCGCTGCCCAAACAGTTCGGATTCATCGACGCTGCCCTCGAGTTCCTCGACTGCGTTCCCAGCTGGTGAAGGCTGTCGGGGCTCGGTTCAGGCGAACATCACCTCGCAGCCTGTTCCGGCAAGAACAGCGTCGACACGGCTGCGGGCGTCGATGGGCAGGGCCGCATAGTCGGCTCGTAGCCACTCGAGGCACTTCCCCTGGTACTTGAACGGACCTTGGCGGTAGGTCCGACCATCGATCTCGCAGACCACTTCGTCCCCACCGGTCAGCAACGCCTCGGCATTGGCCACCATGAACGGGGCGTATGACCGCCCGGCCTCGGCGAGCAGGCGTCTCGTTCCCTCGGGCAGATCGCCGAGGTCGATCCAGCCTTGGTCACCCTCGACCGGCAACCAGTTGCTGTCGTCGAGGCGATCGACCCAGGTGATCACCTTCGGTGCCCGTCTCGCCGCGATCGCCGTCGGGGTCGGATCCCACTTCACGAGCTGGGTCAGTTGCCCGAAGATGCCGAAATCTCCGCGGCCGGGCCGATCGCCGAGCAGAAAGTCGCTGGTGGAGAACAGCGCAGTCAATGCGTCGAGCACCCGCTCATAGGACGCTTCGATGATGGGCGCGTTGAGGTCGGTCGACCCCACGAGTTCGCGACGGCCGATCTGGCGCTGCGTGATGATGTCATACATCTGTTGCGCCCGATCGCTGTCCAGGTCGAGCCGTCGCGACGTCGGGAGGAGGTGGCCCGCCTTGTCGATGTCGTCGTCGTACGCCCAGCGGTAGTGGTACATCGCCTTGGTGAGCCACTCGTCACCGAAGTCTTCGAGCAGCCCATCGATGAACGCCAGTGCCGGGTCCGTCGGCACGACGCTGCGACCGTCGTACTCGCGTTCGAGCCGCATGATCTGCGGTGACGAATCGACCGTCGCTTCGCCGTGTGAGCCGTCGGCGTTCGGGTACACGATGACCGGGATGATCGGAACCGGTGCCGTTGGAAGGTCGTCCCACTTCGAGTCACGCAACACCCATCGAAAGGGGATGTGTCGGTAGCGAAGGATGGCGCGCATCTTGAGGCTGTACGGCGAGCCGTAGGCCCCGCACAGCACGAGGGGATGATCGATCATGGATTCCCTTCTTCCTGTTTGCGTCGTTGCACCCGACGAAACGACTCGAACCGCTCCACGAACTCGTCTTCTTGACCCTGGGTCCATTCGACCGGGTCCCAACTCGGGAGTTCGCGGCAGCGCTCGCCGTAGGCGTTCCACGATGGAGGTATCGGTGCCGCAAGCCCGAGGCGCTGCAGGCCGTGGAGACGAACGTGAATCGGCAGTGCGACTGCGTCTGCGATCGTCGGCTCGTTGCCGGCCAGCCATCCTGTCGGCGTCGCCCAATCACCCATCGTCTCGAGGGCATCGATGAGCCGCTGGCCTGCCCGCTCGATGCGCACCGGGTCGACGCCGTAATAGACGCCGATCATGGGCCGGAAGGCGTGCTCGTCGATCCAGGCGACGCGCTGACGGACCAGCTCGCGCGCCGACGGGTCGGCCGGCAGCAGACTCGGTGCGTCGATCCGTTCCTCCAGCCACTCGAGCACCGGAATCGAGTCGGCCCGGTAGTCCTGACCGACACGAACCATCGGCACTTCGAGCTTCGGGCTGTGGTCGAAGAACTCCTGCGGGACGACGAAATCGGGGGGCCGGGCCGCCGAGGGTGGCACCGGCACAAGGGTGTGCTCGATCCCTCGTTGATGCAGTGCCCACTCGACTCGGGTCGAGAACGGGCAGATCCAGTGACCGAACAACGCCACGTCGCTGCTCATGCGATCAGACACTCGCATCCGGTACCGGCGAGGTAGCCGTCGACTCGAGCTCGGTCGCTCTCGCTCAATGCGTGGTACTCGTCACGGATCCAGTCGAGGCATCTGCCCTGGTACCGAAAGGGCGGTTGACGGTACTGGCCGCCCTCCATGTCACAGACGACCTCGTCGGCACCCGACGCAAGTGCTTCGGCGTTTGCGACCATGAACGGCGCATAGGTTCGGCCCGCCTCCTCGAACAGGGCCCGGGTCGTGGCTGCGACCTGCTCGAGGTCGAGCCAGCCCCTCTCGTCGTCATCGACCGGCCACCAGGAGAGGTCGTCGAGCCACTGGACCCACATGAGCGCGCGGGGGGCGCGTTCCACCGCCACGGCCGCCGGGGTCGGATCCCACCACAGCAGGGGGGTCAGTTGACCGAACAGGGCGAAGTCGGCACGGCCTGGTCGATCGCCGAACAGGAATGTCTGCTCGGCCAAGTGGGCCTGAAGCGCGTCGAGTGTGCGCTCATAGGATCGCTCGATCACCGCCGCATTCGCGTCGGTCGAGCCGACGAGTGCTCGGCGGCCGACCTGCCGGTCGATGATCATGTCGTGGGCGGCGGCCGCTCGCTCGTCGGGCAACTGCAGCGACGCGTCGAGTGGGAGCAACCGACCCGACTTCTCGGTGTCCTCCGCGTTTGCCCACCGGTAGTGATACATCGCCTTGGTGAGCCACTCGTCGGCAACGTCCTCGAGCACGAAGTCCAGGAACGCCGTGGCCGGATCCGTCGGGACGATGCTGCGACCGACGTACTCGGCTTCGAGCTTGGTGATCTGCGGGGAGGAATCAACCATCACGTCTCGGTAGCTGCCGTCGTCATTGCGCCAGCCGATGACCGGAATGACCGGCACCGGGCCGGGTGGCATGTCGTCACCCTTCATGCCTCGGACCACCCATTGATGTGGGATGTGGCGGTAGCGAAGGACGGCTCGCATCTTGCGGCTGTAGGGCGAGCTGTGGGCACCCCTGATCACGAGGTCGGGTCGCGCCAGCATAGTGCCGGGAAGTCTGGCACATTCTTGTTGGCGCAGGACTATGGGACGGAACCCGCGGGCTCGACCATCGCCCACATGGCGATGACCGTTGCAGCCGTTCCACAGCCGGCGGCGGTGAACATCGTCACGGCGAACCCGGCCTCGATGTAGAGGAGGGTTGCGAGAGGGGTGATCAGCGCCCGAACCAGGGTTGTCACCAGCACGGCACGGCCGACCATCTGGGCTCGTGCCCCCGGGTCGAGTTCCGACAGCAACGGGATGGCCGACACGATCCCGTACTCGAACCCCAGGAAGGCAACGGCGAGAACAGCCAGACCGAGACCGAGGGGAGGGGCGTCGACCGCACCGAGGACTGCGATCATCAGCGTCATCAGCAACGAGCCACCGATGATCGACCGCCGCTTCCCGACCCGGTCGGTGAGCCGACTCGAGCCGAGGGTCGCAACCACTTCCACTGCGCCGACGGCCAGGACAGCCAGACCGATCTCGGCGGTGTCGAGGCCGTACACGTCCTCGAGCCACAGGCCATGGGTCAGGAACAAGAATTGGGCTGACGCCGTGAGTGCGCCATTCGTGACCAGGGCGGCCACGGCCGGGCGGGTCATCCGCGGCTTGCGAGTCGGCGCAGAGACCACCCGCTCCTGACGCGATGCGCGTTGCAGGATGGTGACACCGACCACGAGCAACAGCACGCCGAGGACGGCCTGCGGAGCCCACCAGGCAACACCATCGATGAGCAGGCCGACCAGAGGAAGACCGACCAGCGCCGCACCACCCCACGTGAGCTCCACCAGTCCGGTGGCCCGCCCTCGTCGTTCGTAGGCGACGACCGAACCGACCCATGCATTGAGCGCCACCTGATTGGCGGTGCGCCCAATGCCGAGGATCACGAACCCGACGACGAGGCCGGGAGCACCGAGCGTTGCGATCAGCAGGCCGGTACCGGCGACGAGCCCGCAGACCCCCATGACCCGGATGGCGCCCCACCGATCACTCCATCGACCCATGAGCGGTGCGCTCAACGCTGTGAGTTCACGGGCACTGAGCACAGCACTTGTTGCCCCGACGCTCAGACCCGTCCCGCGAGCGAACGCCGGAAGGAAGGTGTAGCCCATCCGCATCGCCACGTTCACTGCGAACCGGCTTGCAACGAGCGCCGGGAGCGCCCGCCGCACCTCAGGGCGGAAGTCGCTCATCGCCGAACCGTCACCGACGGACGACACGATGTGTCGGCTGCAGTCGCATCGCGAGCGGGATCCGGGTCGCGACCGACACCGCTGCACGTCATCCGATGCTCCCCGGGTTGCCTACCCCTGAACGGGCGTCCAGTATGCATGCGATGACTGCCCCCCGGACCAGAATGCAGCGACCGAACGGGTACGACCCCGAGCCGTTCGACGTGCCGCCGATCTTCCAGTCGCCGTCGCGTCCGGGCGCCATGGTCACATGGTTCGTCACAGCGTTCCTGTGGCCCCAATCGCTGCTGTGGATCGGCATCGGTGCACTGACGTACCACGTCTTCACCCCAGGCCTCGACCGCTTCGCGACGCTCGGTATCGACGACGTGTCGATCCTGTGGGCCCGAAACGTCACCTTGATGCTGGTGGTCATCGGCGGTCAGCACTACTGGCTCCACATCCGGCGGGGCCAGGGGATGGAGTTCAAATACGAAGGCCGATGGCTTGCCAAGAACCGCAAGAGTTTCACGTTCGACGACCAGACCCGAGACAACATGTTCTGGACGCTCGTCAGTGGCGGCGGCATCGCTGCGCTCTACGAGAGCATCATGTTCGGTCTGTACGCCGACGAAACGATCGGCCAACTCGACGCGCTGTGGGCGATCGCCCTGATGACGATCGCCGTCTTCTTCATCGAGGGCGTCCACTTCTACGCGAACCATCGACTGCTGCATGTCGACCCCCTCTACCGCTGGTTCCACGCTCTCCATCACCGCAACGTCAATACGGGGCCGTGGACAGGCATCTCGATGCACCCCGGCGAACACCTCCTCTACCTGTCGTTGCCCTTCGTGTTCCTCGTCATCCCCGGCTCGCCCTTCCTCGTCACCTTCAGCCTCGTCTACCTCATGCTCTCACCGTCGCCGTCGCACTCCGGCTTTCACCGGTTCCGCATCGGCAAACACCACACCGTTCACGGCGGCGACCTCTTCCACAACATCCATCAACGGTACTTCGAGGTGAACTACGGGATGCTGCTCCTGCCGATGGACAAGTGGTTCGGCACGTTCCACGACGGGAGCCTCGAAGCCCACGAGACGATGAAGAACCGGCGACGGGCCACTCCCGATTCGGACGACACCGGCGAGGTGATCGCCGGTGCTTGAGCAGGGCATCGACCCCGACGAGGAGCGAATCCGAATCGAACTTGCCGCCGCCTTCCGTCTCGCCGTGCACGAGGGGTGGCACGAGAGCGTTGCCAACCACTTCAGCGCCGCCGTGTCCGACGATGGACGAACATTTCTCATGAATCCGCGTTGGAAGCATTTCGGCGAGATTCGGGCGTCCGAACTCCTGCTGCTCGACGCCGACGATGCCTCGGTGATGGACGGACCGGACGCTCCGGATCCGTCGGCGTGGGCCATCCACGGCCAGATTCACGCCGCAACACCCCGGGCTCGAGTCCTTCTCCATCTCCACCCGCCATACGCCACAGCGATTGCGTCGCTCGCCGATCCGACAATCCTCCCCATCGATCAGAACACGGCACGCTTCTTTGGGGAGGTTGCCTACGACCTCGAGTTCGGCGGGATCGCCGACGACACCGACGAGGGCCGCCGTCTCGCCGGCGTCCTCGGCGACAAAAGCGTGTTGATGATGGGCAATCACGGTGTGACCACTGTCGGTCGGACCGTGGCCGAAGCGTTCGAGTCGATGTACTACCTCGAGCGGGCCTGTCAGAACCTCGTGCTCGCCTACTCCACCGGCCAACCTCTGCGCGTGCTCGACGACGAACTGGCCACCAAGGTCGCCACGGGTTGGAAGCGCTTCAGTGGGCTCGGAGACGCACACTTCGCCCAGCGCATGGCGCAGCTCGATCGCACCGAACCGGACTACCGGACGTGAGTGTCGGCCACGCCGACTGACGCTCGGACCACTCGATGGCGCTCCTCCTCGCACTCCTGTGCACCTTCTCGATCGGGACCGGTGAACATCTGGCCGCCGGTGCCACCAAGTCGACCCGATCGCACGAGGTCACGTCGGGCATGTTCGCGTCAGGGGCCATCCTCACCGCCGTGCTCGCACTCGCCTGGCCGGGAGAACCAAGCGTGCGAGATCTCATGTTCGGCGCGCTTGCCGGCGCAGCCAATGGAGTCGGCATCTTGCTCCTCTACTACGCCTACTCGCGCGGGAGTCTCCGTTCGGCGGCACCGACAGCGGGGGTCGTCATGTCAGCGGTTCCGGTGCTGTGGAACCTCACCGTTGGGTCGGTACCGGGGACTGTCGTGTGGGTGGGGATTGCGCTCGGTCTGGCCGCA
>Ga0181560_10000860_pt1 | contig 28132 bp, 16 predicted proteins | sample 011ome_20_FD_133751 | JGI IMG/M metagenome (GOLD analysis project Ga0181560, IMG submission 133751) | Coastal salt marsh microbial communities from the Groves Creek Marsh, Skidaway Island, Georgia - 011509CT metaG (megahit assembly) | ecosystem: Environmental > Aquatic > Marine > Intertidal...
AGTAAAAATGCCATCTTTACCGAACCCAGAAACGACCATGACTCTCGCCGGCGTCGGCATGGTGCGCGATTCTTCGTTCTCCTCCTCTTTTTTTTTCTTTCCTCTCTCTTTCTCTTTTCGCATTTTTCGATCAATTTTCGATGAGTCATCTTTAAAACAATTCGTTTTTCTTGACCCCTATATGCCTCCAAATCTTGGGGGGGGCGGGCGCGCGCCGACGACGACAAAAAAGAAGAAGAAGGAGAGAGAGCGCGCAAAAAGAGATCGCGCGCGTTCGTTTACGCGTGAAGTTCTCCTCGATCGGTTTTTAAAAAGAGAAGACGCGGCCGGCGCGCGCTCTCGTTGCTTTTCGATCGATTTTTGTTTTTTATTCCTTTTTGCAACTGTCACTGTCGCGACTAAAAAGCGCGGAGGGACAAAAAAAAGGAGAGAAAAGGAACTTTTACCTGACCTTTGTTCTTCTCTCTCTTTCTTTCGAACTTTACCTAACAACAACGACAACGACAACAACAGTGCAACTACGGCGCGCAAATGCTCCTCGCCCCGGAATGGGCGAACGATTTCTACTACAAGAAAGGCGCGGTTGAGGCCTCGCCGAAGTGGCAAGCGTGGATGGGCCAAGCTTTGGTCGGTCAAGGCATCACGTCTTTGCTTTCGAGAAAAGTCGCGACGAAGCAACAAATGCAAGGCGTCTCTTTGGCGTGGGCCACCGCGTTGCCGATCATGGCCATGCAAAAGGACGACTTCAAGCCGGAGCAGTTGGTCGTAAACGCGGCATTCTGCGGCGGCATGGCTTTGTTGTGCCATAAGGTCAGCGAAGGTATGTAAATGTACCATTTAAGGAACATTTTCATCATGAAAGATCCGACTGGAATCTTTTCGTGTGCGCGTATACAAATACGAGCACCAGATTTTTAATCCACACAGAAAAATACTAAGGTCAATCCTAAATACATACGTAACAATCAACGAGCACTACTTCTATACTAATCTAACCGGTGCAATAATGCAGCGCATTGAATCGCATCATCGTGTTCGCGTCGTTTTCCACACTCGAAGTCGCGTTTCTCTTGAAATCCGGTGCTATAGGTTTCGAAAGGTACCACACGTGTGCGTTTTCATCCGCCGTTTGAATCATATCGGAGAGTTCTTGCGCCGTCAACGAGTAAATGCCCGTTTTTTCATCTTTCATCGCCGAGGATGGAATTTTCAATTCAAAACTTTTCGCGCCGATGTATGGTTTCACGTCTGGGAAGACTTTCATGTAAAAATCCAAATCTGAAGGTGCTAAACCTTTCGGGTTGTCGCGATTGTGTTTGCACGCGTTCCCCCACGCTAATCTTTTATTTTTGTTTTGATCCGGGTCTTCGTCGATAATCGATTCGCCTTGAATTTCGCACCGATATTTCATCGATAGATTCGTTTCCTCGTGTTCCTCGTGTTCGTTGAAGCTCTTGCGCAACACCGGGACGATTTTCCATTCGTCGCAAAACGGGTGCGTGCACCTACGAAACTTGTACGGTTTCTCCAACCATCTTCTCTGATCGGTGAAATATCGAATCCATTTGGAACCACACGGTGGTCGAGGCGTGACCATTTCGCGACCGCTTGTCTTTGCCACCATCGCCAATCCATAAAAACCAGCGAGAATGAAATCTTCTTTGACATCAAATTCTAAGAAAGTTTGCGGTTTTGAATCGATTTCGGGCACGTACGCAACCGCCTTGACGCGTTGTCTGTGCGCCAATTTATGACGTGCGGTGTTCTCACGTAAAGCGACGTCTACGCGCTCGTCCCACAACCCAATCGATTTTAACGTGCCCACTTTATCCCACGCGTTGGTCGCGTGGAACGCCACCGCTCTCGCGTCCTTTTTTGCGTCCTGTAATCTCGACGGCTCTAAAAAAGTGCCCTGAGCGCCCACGCGCCACGTTTGCACGAGCCATTGCGGTAAGAAAGCAAACAGTTCTTGTTCCCCTTCTTCTGCTTCATTTTCGTTTAATGATGGCTGTATCCCTTTTGGGAATCGTTTTGGGAGCGGAGACTCTCGAATTGCGCGTTCTAACTCGAGGATGTACGAACGCGCGAGAAGATTACCGTTTGGCACGAAATTATCCAACGGAGGTAAAGGATTGTATCCTTTGCTACCCAAGAACGGACCTTTTGCAATCTCCTCGTCAGATGCACCAACCGTCAATCGCTCTAATGCACCAATAGCGTCCTCCGCTTTTCTCTTTTCTTTGTCTTGCGTGAGCTCGTTTCTCTCCTTCTTTTCTTTCCAAGACTTCAAATACGACACCATCTTCTTAAAGTCATCGGGACCTTCACCAACGTTGAAAGAGCTAAACTCTTCGCTCGCTTCCTTACCTAATGGTTTATTTGTCAGAGGAGTCCACAAAATGTGATGTTTTTGCGCGTCGTTCGAGTAAATGCCGAACCGTTCGAGTTGCGTTTCGTCGTATCCGTTCGCCTCGTTCATCTCCTCTCGATTCCATTTATACCCGCCGGTTCCGTGACCGTGCTCACGATCTCTTCCTAAGCCGGCATCTATGAAATCTTTCGTGTTGCCCCAGTTGTTAATCCCATCGCCAAAGAAAAACGTATACGACCGGTGTCCTCTCGCGTGCGTAATTATGGAATCCTTGAACAAATGTTGATCAAAGAAGATGGTCACGCCGTGGCCGATATCTTTCTCTTTCGTGATCTTTCTGTACAAGTAATTATTCCTAAAATCCGGAAAGTCTTTCGCCGCGTCAATCACGCGTCTCAATATCAAAGGCACGTCCGCGATTAACTTCACGCTCGGTCCATCTGCTCTCATCTTTTGGCCATTTAAAAACGACATACCGCACTGCGCGTGGCCGCTCTCGTGACTTTCCTCAGCGATCATAACCGTAAACTTCCCCAACGCGCCTTCGGTCAGAAATGGGAATGGATTCGTCGTATACACCACGTCCGCATCGGAACCAATCACTTGTACGCCTCTCAACGCAATGCGAGCCATTAAATCCCACCTGGCCATCCATAACAAATGACCGTGTTCCGTCACCGCTCGCACTAAATTCTCGTGAATTTCATTCAACGCCGTCCATACCGCCCCGTCTGGACCGCTGAACCGAGAATCCCAAACGCACCCAATCTCAGTCTTCAACGTCCGTCTCTCCTTCCCTCGTTCCACGTCTTCGTCGTGATAATTGTGCTCGTGCGCCAACTTCCACAACCGTTCAAATTCAACGCACGTCTCTTCATTATACGTCAAAGCGACCCACCCGCCGATATCTTCATCCTCTCCGATTTCTTCTTCACCATTACTATTATTACTACTACTACTGCCACTACTCCTATCGCTAAACTCGCTCTCGCGTAGCACCCTTTCGACGTTCAACGCGTGGTGCAGCGCGAAAACGTACGACTTGTGGTCAAACGTCGTCAAAATCAGTTGTTTTTTCCTCGGCGTCGCTCTCCGCTCGACGAGCGATACCAGAGAGGAGTGCAACTTGATATCGCCCACGAATCTTCTATCGCGGTGCACTCTTTTCGGAGGAAGAGGAGGAGGAGGAGCATCGGGCGGTGGAGGTGGTGGAGGAGAAAAAGCGTCTTCTTCTTTTTCCGTAAACACCGCGCTCTCGTCCTCGACTCTGTTTCCGCGCGGCGCGTTCGATGTCCACGACGCGTCTCTCTTCCGTGCCTCTTCGACCACTTCAACGCGTCTTCTTCTGTTCCAATCGTTGTTCTCATCGTCGTCGACGACGACAACTCGCACCGACGAGAGGAACGCCAAAACCGACAACAGCAACAGAGACGAAGCGAAGAGGAGTCTTTTCCTCGCCGCTCGTCTGGTGTTGTTGCTGTGGTGGTGGTGGTGCATGGCGTGTCATTCGAGTGGAGTTTCTGAAGAAATCACCTAGAATGAAATCAAAATAACGGCATATTTACACCTCGCGCGATGATGATGATTATCCACACTTGACGAGAAAAGCAGAGAGAAACCGAATGACGACGGATTCTTCTTCTCCTCCTCTTTCGCCTCCCCTTATTTCTGACGGTGGTTGGCGCTTCGCCGGCAAAACCGATCCGTTCAGAGCGAACAAACTTCACCGAGCGCAATTGGAAATCGACAAACGATTCGTCGTTTTGATGTTGAGAAGAAGAAGTTTTTCCGATGATGATGATGATGATTTCGTGTGCTTCGACGCGACGTGCTACCACATGGGCGCGCCGCTGTTACACGCGGACATTGAAGACGACGTATCGTCGTCGTGCTTTGCGGAAGGGAATGATGAGAATGGGAGGAAATCGTGCGTGATTGTGTGCCCGTGGCACCATTACAAAATCGACGTTGGTTTAGGCGGCGAACGCGTGTATTACGACGCGTTCACGAAGGAACGGAAGACGGTAGCTCGGAGGCAACGAACGCACGAGGTGAGAGTGGACGATGAAGAAAACGTGTGGGTAAAGTTGAATGAAGAAGAGGAGACGTACGAGAGCGATAGATACGCGTTTAAGCAACCGCTAAAGAGTACGAGAGGCGGCGGCGGGAACGTCGTCGGCGGATATAACGGTAACAGTAATAGGTATGCGAGGACGAGCGGGACGGAGGAACGTCTTTCTCGAGAGTTCAAAAGTTCTGGCGAAGCGTTCAACGCGATGAAAGGGAGAGAAGGAGGAGATAATTTGCTAGGACAGATGGTTGGGAAATCCATGAGTGGAGGGGACGGCGTCGCGCCGTGGGCGATATCGATGAAGGAGGCTGGCGGCGTAAAATTGCCGCCTCCTCCTCCTCCCGCGCGAGGGATTTTGAAGATGACATCGCGTTTGACGTCTTCTTCGACGTTATCAAAAACAAAAGATGAAAGAATCTCAGAAGAAGAAGTTTTTGAAGACGCGGAGGAGGAAATAGTCGCGGGGGATGATTTGTGAAGAATAATTATGCGAGGGGAGAAGAGTTAGTTTGTCGCAACTAGGGGAAGAAATATTTTGCTTTCATTTGGTGGTTTTTTCGAGGCGAAAAGAAAAAAATCGCGCCCCGCATTATGCGGAGCGCGAGAAGTAGAACAGCATTCTGTACCGTCGCAAGCGCGGCGTTACTCGCGACGTCTCATCACGCGCGAGTTTCGGGAGAACCGACGACGTCTTCCTTCTCGTCCGTATCTGATGTGTCTGATAGTTTTGCATGCGACAAAAAATCAGTTGCGAGTGAGGACCCTTTTGAAAAACTATCTCGACTGTGCGCGGTTGATATCGCGTATGGCGTCGGTCCGTTGTCACTAACGAGTGTTGACGCGTTGCCAAGTAGTGAAGCTGGAGCTGTCGTCGAAAACTCGGGAGCTTCTTCGGATATTGCAAAAGAAGAAGAGGAAGATGAAGTAGAAGAGTACAACTTTGAAGCCACCATTCGTTGGAGAAATAATAAGTTGGAAGAGGACAAATCTTTTCAGGTGACGTATGTTTTTGCGTACGGACAGGGTATTGCCGACGACCGAGTTGATGATCGCGCCGTATTGATAAATCCAGGCGGTGCGAATGGTATGCCCGCTCGCGCTGTGAACAGAATGCTCTTTCGAGGTGTAGCCGGCGATGGAGGAACGTATGAGTTTGGTTTTGTGGGATCGGCGATTTTCGAGGAAGGCGCAATGTCGAACCACAACTCGACGAAACGAGCTGAGAATTTAGTAGCTTTAGCGTATAACGGTCAATGGTGCGAACGAGTCTCGATTGAAATGACGACTTGTGGCGAAACGTCGTATTCCTGGTGTTGCGGACCATATCTTCTACAACCTCCTCCTCCTTCACCTCGAATCCTCATCTCGCCAATCGGCGGGAACGAAGGCAATTCATCTTCGGACGATGGTAACATCACTAGCATGTCTGGACCAATAGGAGCATTCGACACGTTCGAACACTCATCTCCGAGCGTTTTTGATGCCTCGTTTCAGAATTCAGAGATCGTACCGCTTACGCCTTTAGCGCAAGCGCTGGATCGAGGCGCGCGCATGCCAAAAAGTTCAAAGCTTCCATCCAACATCGGCACATTTGGTTCAATTGCCGGATTGCTTGTTATCGCTTTAGTTTTAATCGCGATAACTACGGAAATTGCGAGGCGGTGCATGAAACGTTTAGCGAAAGATTTGGAAAGCTGCGCGCCAGAGATTTCTCGAAAGCTAACCCACTTGTTACCGGGCCAAACCAATGTTTCGGTTGAAATCGATCTCGAAGGCATCATAGTTTCGAAAGCACATCATCATCATCATCATCTTAATGTTGAAACGAATATTGACGATACGGTGACTGTTCACACGTTACGAAGGCCTCAATCGAGACACACTTCGATCTTCGAAAACGACGGCACAAGAACAATGGAGTTTGAATGCGATTTCAGATCGCCGCGAAAAAGGTTGGATTGTGGTGAAGACGAAGACGACAACGGAAAGGAGGGAACATCTGTATCAGAGCTCGTAGATTTCAAGTACGCGTCGCAAACTATGGAGTTGTGCAGCAGTATTAATGGTTACGTCCATTCACTCGCTCGAATGTTTGACACAGGCTTATTCGCCTCTCAAAGTCGCGACGGAGATGGAGGATCTGCCTGCGTGAAAACGGAAAAGGAGGGACGGCGCGCTCACGAGTTGCGAAAGAACGAGTTCAAGATTACGCTCGGTGACGTGAAGATCGGACGCGCTATTGGACGCGGTGCGTACGGAATCGTGTGTGAAGGTACGTTTAGAGGCTATCCGGTGGCTGTAAAAACGTTACACACGGGTAAATCGACGTTATCGCGGAAAGAAAAAACTGCGTTTGAGCGCGAAATATCTCTCCTCAGCAGATTATCGCACGCGAACATAGTCACATTTTACGGCGCGTCCACAGACGACAAAGACAATCAACTCTGCGTCGTCATGGAACTCATGTCAAAAAGTCTGTTCCAAGTTCTGCACGAAAATGATCGCAAGAATAGCAAAAATCGACCGCTGACTCGTTTAGAGTTTCTCCGCGTCGCCTCGGACGTCGCCGCAGGATGCGCGTATCTGCACGAATTGAAAATTACGCACGGCGATTTAAAGTCGCACAACGTATTGTTGAACGAATCAGGCGCGAAAATATGCGACGTTGGATGTGCACGAGTCGCTCAAATTACCGGCATGGTCACCACGCAGCAATCCATCGCGTTCTTACAAAACACCAACAAAGGCACCTCCGATGCGAACGAGCTGAACAACAACAACAACAACAACAACAAAAATGTCGTCGGAACGCCGGCGTACATGGCTCCGGAACTCTTCGACCGATCCTTAGACACCAACCCGTTCGGCATCGACGTTTTTGCCCTCGCCATCTTATCCTGGGAGTGCCTCTCTGGCGACACCCCCTGGTCTCACGTCCAACACCCGGTCCAAATAGCCTTCGCCGTGTGCAACGACGAGCGCTTGGACCTCGAGAAAGTCGGAGACTGGGAAGAAGCGAAACTGCTGATTCGAAAGTGCTGGAAACGCGTGCCGAAAGATCGACCGAGCATGCGAGAAATCGAACAGATGTTGAAAGATATGAGAACGAGAGTTCGTTGAGTACGAAAAGAAGAGAGAGAGAGATTTGGTAGAACGTTGTAAAAAAGAGATGGTATCGTGTAATTCACGAGCTAGTAAAGCGCTTAATATTTAATTGGAGTAGAGTTCGTAGTGAGCGCTTCGCGAAAGGTCCACGAAAGAAATTTTCGCATGGGGAAAACGCAACTCAATCCGCCACAAAAGAAAACGCGCGCGCGCTATAAAGAAAGTAAATACACTCACAGACGAAGAAGAGAGAGTTTTAAGAATCGATGCTCGTGCGCGGTTTCCCCTCTTCCGTCCTTTTCGTCCTTTTTCTTTCCCTCTTCGCGTCGTTCGATGACGACGCTTCCGATTCCCTCTTTGTCGCCGCGGAGAAGAAACCGGTCGTCCCGGCGGAAACCATCGCGAGTTGGCACGAACATCACAAGCGGTTTCGAGAGAGACAGATGAAAAATCGACAAAATGCGATGATGGGGAGGAAAGAGCGCTTGGAGATGAAATCTGGGTGGGTGGACGAGTGGGGTAATGCCGATAGAGGAGGAGGAGGAGGAGGAGGAGGAGGAGGAGGAGAACGCGCGTCGGTCCCGGAAGAAGAGAAGAAAGAGAAGAGAGATGCGATCGAAAATGTGCTCGAGAAATCAGAAAAGCTGAGGAGGACGACGTCGAAGGAATCGAACGAATGGTTGACGAAAGAGGTAGAATTAGCGAAGGAATTGTTCGAGAAGATACCGGAGAAGAAAAAAGGAGAGATTTTACGCGCGATGGAGAACTTTTTAGAGTTTGATGAGAAGCCGCGAGAAGAGGAAAAGGAGAGGAAGAAGGAGGAGGAGAAGGTTTCGTCTTCGGAGACGACGTTGAACGAGGAGAAAGAGGAGGTGGACGAGGAAAGCGAGAAGGTTCGCAAGGAAGAGAAGAGGAGGACATTAGAGTCGTTAGAGAAGGAGAGGAGAGAGAAGGAGAAAAAATTAGCCGTCGTCGAGGAAACGGATGGGAAAGATGGAAAAGATGCTTTCGTCCCGATCGACGAGGACGATTTGCCGAAAGGGACGGTGGCATACGGGACGTACGATACGTGTGACACGTGCGAGTTGTGTTCGGTGGAGGAGCCACCGGAGAGTGTAGATGTTACAAAAGCGGAAAAAGCGAAGGAAAAAGCGTCGCCGTCGTCGAGCGATGGGAAAATTCACTGCAAAAGGTGCTTCGGGTGTAACGTCGTCTTATCGCGGTTGGAATCGAATCAAGATTTGCACGGCAAGAAAGTGAAGATGTTTGCCGGCGCTTCCGGAGCTGCCGTCGTGAGAGGGTACACGAAAGAACACGGCAACGTGATTATAAAGTCATGGTGCGATTTCGGTGGGTACAAGCAGCACCCAGAAACCGCCGCAAAGCATCCGTTGAAGTGTAGGGAAGAGACGGAATCGAAAAACGCGCTTTGCCCATTAAAAGGCGGCATTCATGCCTACGGCGAGTGCAACTACAGATTTCTCAACGCGCTCGATAAACTAACCGTAGATGCGAATTTAACAGGTATCGTTCCACGAACGTGGACCGGGTCCGTGAAATCCTTCTTACCGTGGGACGGACACGCCGTCCAAGGCCATAAGATTGACGTGCGCTCGCAATTTTATGAAGTCGCAAAAGGCTACTCCATCGAAGCCGTTTACGGAGGGTCGGTCGCGAAAGATACCGTGGATATGTTCAAAAACATCAAACATGAAGAAGTGATCAAAGCTGCAACTTTCGATTTGCTCTTTTCCGAGCAGGATAGACACGGTCAAAACGTCTTTATCAACGAAGAAGGCGACATCACGCTCATCGACTCCGAAGGCTGTTTCGGTCCGACAAATTCTTTGTTACTTCCAGGCGGCCAGAAATTCGAAGTGTACCGCATCGGATACAACGCCGTGTGTTGTGGTAACACTCCGCTATCGTGTCCACAACCGGCTGGCGACCACTCGAGTCCACTCGTCGGCATGGACTATAGATGCCACGCTGACGACCATTTCGTCGGTTTCGATTGGCCCGAAGGCGTGGAACCGTTTTTACGCAAAATCCAAAAAATGACCGAAGACGACGTCCACGAAGTCTACGAAATGACGCGAAAAGAACACGCTTCGCACTTGAAACGAAGCGTGGACGAAATGCTCGAACTCGGTTTCGAAGGAGCTCTGTTGAAAGCCTACCAAAGGCAAAAGCGAGGCGACGGTCTCACCTACGGGAACGATTACTGGTACCCGATAACGCGAGCCTGTTGTGGGAACGACATCTGCCCGATGCGAGTCGATAATGTCGTCGGTCGCCTAAACATCGAAAAAAGCGCGCAGGGGGAGTTCGCGAGGAAGTTATGGGGAAGCCAATACGTTCACGGATTGGAGGTGAAGAACTCCCCTTCGGAGAGTTTACGAACGCTCGCTTCTTTGCCGGTTCCAAAACTGGAAAAAGGAAGCGAAGTGTTGGTCGATCGATTAAAACAACAACAATAATAATACCGGTAATATTATCATCGTTATTCATACAAATTAGCGTAGTCATACTAGATAACCCGTAGCGTTGTAATCGTAGAGTAGAACGAAGAGTGCGAGTGCTAAATAAAAACTTTCCCGTCGAAGCGCGTTCTTTTCGCCTTTGGACGACGACGCTTTCGGTTCTTCTCTCTTCCTCCTTTTTTGCTTTTCTTCTCTCTCGTACGAAGTAAGTCGTCAGAAAAACGTCATCACTCCGCGACGACACGCATCATGTTCGCTTCGACGTCGTACTCGTCGAGCGGCGCGCGCGGTCGTCCGACTTCTTCTCGTCGTCGAGAAGCGACAAAAAAACAGCGGCGAGCAGCGAATAGCGCGAAGAGTAGAAGAACCAACGTTCGCGGAGGAAAGAGCGTCGTTTTCCCGCGCTGCTCGGCGAGAGAAGACGGAGAAGAAGACGGCGAAGAGATGGAAAAAAATCCATTTAACATTTTCCAACCGGCGAACGCGTCCACGGACGAAACCGTGGTCGGCGCGGAAGGGGTTCCACAGTTTATAATCGAAGCCGAGCGGAAGGCAGTCCCGCTCCGCCGACCGCGGTTGGCGACGTACGCGATCGCGTCCTCCGTCGCGGCTGCGCAGTTGGTGTACATCTTGCAGCAGTCGAGCAGTTTGGAAAGCCCGATCTTAGCGGCGGCGAGCGACGTGTGCGTGATGATTGTCGGGAGCTTGCTGTGGAGAGAAGAGCTGAGAGGACGCGCGAAGCGGTTGAAACGGATATGGAAAGAGGCGAAAGAGAGAGAGACGGCGATGACGAGAGCGGAGCAAGGTTTAGGGGAGACCGTGTGGACGGCGAGGATGAGAAACGTGAATAAGAGTTTTAGCAGCAGCGGCGGCGGCGGCGGAGGCGGCGGCGGCGGCGGCAGTAGCAGAGGCGGCGGAGGTAGCAGCGGCGGAAAGAATAAGACTTCAACGACCGATGAACAACAGACCACGAATGACGAAAAAGATTACTACCCGACCGGCGTGACCGTCTCGGAACTGAAACAGAGCGACAAACAGCGTCGCGTGGTTGAAGTGAACGGGAAGAAAATCTTGTTGCAATATTTCATGGACGAGTTGTATTGCGTCTCGAACAAGTGCCCGCATTTGGGGATTTCGATGCAAGGGAAAACGGCTTTATTGAGCGCTGGATTGGAAGAACCGAAGAGAGACGGTTCGAAAGCGCCGTGCATCGTGTGTCCCGCGCACCAGACGGCGTTTGATATGGAGAGCGGAGAGGTTGAAGGAGAGTGGTGTCCGAAATTGCCTGGGAAAGGCGTGCCGGTTTTGGGGAAGGCGTTGGAGAAGGAGAGAAAACCGATCGAAGTTTTCAAGACGAGAGTAGAGGAAATGACCGGAAGCATATTAGTCGCCGTGCCGTAAATAGGTTGTACAATTTATTTTTTACATCTATATCGCGTGCTTTTCGTCTTTGTTACTTTTACTCGCTTCAACTCCCGGGCGTAAAGCTCTCCATGATGGCACCCGCGGCCGATATCCCCGTCCACTGTTGAGTTTGGCTCACAATCAAACCGTTTTCGCCGTTCGTCTTCCACGTGACCGTCCCCGTATACGGTTTCACTCGCGGATGCCACGGTAGCTTCAAATACCCTTCGCAATCGTATACGCCCACGATGGTGTGGTCGTCTACGATATCTATGCTTTTCAAATCAACCGAACTCGTCTCTGGATCGAACAAAATCTTGAGCGCGTTCATATATTTACTCAACGACTTCGTCGTGTTCGTCGGGTCGATGAATGCGCAGTCGTCCTCAAAAATCTCCGGCGTTAAATTCCCGGTGACGAAATACGCTCCTTTAAACGTTCCGTCGGAAAGTTTTTCAATCGGTTGCAAGTCTCGCTCTAAAATCTCTCTCACCTCTTTCACGGAAACGCCGACGCGCTTCTCTCCGCCCACGTGCACAGGTTTTCCTAACGGCGCCAGCTGCAGCGCGTGCGCTTCCTCCGCGCTCGTCGAGAAAAAAGAGGAGAGTAAAAGCGCCGCCGCAACAACGGTAGTCTCTCTCCGTCCAAAACTTTTTCCAACTGTCTCGTCGTCGTCATCGCGAATAATCATCGCAGTTTTCTCTCGCGAACCAAGCGAGCGGCGGCGACGAGCGCCAAAAGAAGAGACATCCGTCGCTCTTCTTCGTCGTCTTCTCGTGGCGTTACCGTTATTGGACGACGAAAAAGCGACGACGGCATCCGCCAAAGAAGAAGAAGAAGAAGAAAAAGCGCGCATTTTTTGTTTTGTATAAGACTGGGGAAAAATACGATTTTCTCCATTTTAAAAGATATCGAATATCGAATACACGTAAACATCAGAGAGAGAGAGAGAGACAGAGTGAAACACGGCGCACCGACGACGCGCGAAAAGAGAAAGAAGAGATAGATAGATAGAGAGATTTTTAGATACACGCAGCACGTGTGTATAAAGTTTAGAGAGTTGTTTAGAGAGAAAGAAGAAAATGGAAGGCGACGACGCCGGAGGGAGATTGAAATCCTCCCGACAGAGAAACGTCGCGGCGGCGTTGCGGAAAGTAGACGCGGCTGGGAGAGAAGCGGCGATTTCAGCGCGATTAGATGCTCTGGAGAGAGACGCGTTACCGGAAGACGAGGATAACAAAGGCGACGAGGACGAGGAGTTTGTGGTGGAGGAACCGAAATTGGACGGCGCGATGACGAAAATCGTCGCGAAGAAGAAGACAGGAGGGAAAGGCGGCGGAGGCGGGAGAGCGACGAGAGGCGCGGCGGATTCAAGCGGGAAAGCGTTATCCGCGAAAACATTGAGAACTTTTAATCAACTCTTAGAAGCGAACGCGCTGGACCAAGCGCCGGTTGGGATACCGACGTACACGTCCATCGCGGCTGGGCCGCCGAGTAGCGGCGCGCCGAGAAAGTTTTGCTCGGTGTGCGGATTTCCGAGCCCGTACACGTGCTCGCGATGCGGCATGCGATTTTGTTGCAGGAAGTGTAATCAGATTCACACGGAAACCAGGTGTTTGAAGATGTTAGGGTAGCACGTGTGATTGATTTGATTATAGATATAATAAAAAGTGTAAAAAGAGAATGCTGGTATTAGTACTATCGTATGTATATGTGGGCTGTGAAGAAAACGAACGCGTTTATTTAAAACGCTTAATTTTTGATTTATTTTCCTCACAACCAAAAAACACATCACCCACCCACGCCCGGGCATCTCGCAAGTTCTCTTTCTCCTCCAAACATGCAGCGATTAGACTCCGCCGATATCGTCGGCTTGTGCAACGACGAACTCTATCGCCGCTATTGCGTGTTTCCCGGCGTGTATTCCGCGCCGCACGACGACGAGGCGTGTTGTCGAGAGTTGCACGGGGATTCGAACGAATCAGATCCAGAAAAACTGGCGAGATTGCACATGGGGCACGAGGAAGGGACGGCGTTGTATCACGCGTGCGAGGCGCAGTATTTTCACTCGCAGCTGCCGCTGTCGGAAAACGCAGACTGTTGCGACGCTGGGTTGGATTTTGGGAGTAAACAACAACAACAACAGAAACGCGATTATGATAGTAATCGGAGAAAAAAAACGTACATTTCCAAAGAGTTTGCTCAGCTTGGGAGCACGGAAGCGTGTTCTTCGCTGCGAGCGATAAAGAAAAAATTGAACGAGTGTCACGAAGACGAGGAGGGATTCTTTTACATCGTGCAGTTGCGAACGGAGCGGTTGAGCGGAGACGTGGAGATTGTTTTGGACGAGTATAGGAATAAAATTGAGAACGATAGCGTGAGCGGCGGAGAAGAAAGTAAGGAGAACGTCGAGAAGGTGAACGAGAGCGATAATACGAAAAAAGAAGACAAAGACGATGAGGAAGATGATGATGGTAATATTAACGAAGAGTTTGTGCGCATAAACGGGACGATAAACGTTGAAGCGATCACAAAGATTTGGATCGCTCGGAGAGCTGGCGCGTACGGGATGAGCGGAAAGTTCACTTGCGTAGAGCCGCCGATGATCTCAATCGATGATTTCTAAAATGTACTTTTTTTAACAAATTTCAAAACAAAAGCGAACAAAGATTTAGAAACCTACTTCGCGCATTTTCACTAACTGCCTAAGCTCTTCGGCCCATTGATCCATACCTTTTTGACTTTCAAGTTCTGCACATTTCGAGTCTTCTTGGCTTCTCGTCGTCACCGCACACGTACCCGAGTCGCAGTCGCCGCATGCAAACAATCCTCTTTCGTTTGCCCATTTCCGAAACGGTTCGAACCGATCTTTAGCAAACGCGACTAGTAAAACGCGTCGTTGCTTGGCTACGTTCGCGAGTTCTTTCGACCACACCAAATGATCGACTCGAAACAATTCTATCGATTCTGGTTCGTCCTTGTTCTCTTCCTCATCTGGTTGCGATCCGGGAGCAACGGCATACACAAAGTACGGGAATCTTTGACTAAATTCTGGGGCGAATCCTAACGCGTGAGCTCGCATGATGATCACCGAAGGCATGCCGTCACCTAAAGCACCGGTTGCGCTCAAACCATCGAGAACACCGCTTTGCAGCTCATCCGCAGCAGATAAAATAATCGGAATACCTCCCACCATTGCTTCTCGAGGCGACAGTTGTAGCAGCTCAATCTTCGTGCCTTTTCGCCTTCTTTCTTCGTCTAAAGCGGAACCGAAATATAGCGTGCGCCCCCAATCGGCTTCACCGATTGAACCGAAAACTTCTTTTTTGCTCACCTGCTTTGTCTTCCTAGTCTTTCCGACAAAACTCGAGACTAATCGCAATCGTTTCGCGTCTTTCGCGTTCGGCAAAGCCAGCTTCATTTGTTCCAACGCGAAGAACTGTTCCGGAGAGCCTTCGAAAATTCTAGCCACTCCAGGGACGGCGTTTTTCCGAAACGCTCGCGCGGCAGCTAAAGCAAACGGCGCTTCTTTCGCGCCAATTGCTAATACGACGAGATGATTGTTGTTTCCAATGCGAACAAGGTCCCTTAAATGGGCAGAATGTTTCGACATGCGGGATCGTGTGCGTTTGCTACTTTTACCGAGCAATAATCTCCTGCTCCTTCTCTTTTCTCCTTCTTGTGCTATAGATTCTACCTCTTCATCAGCGTCGTTGCTCTTCTCTTCGCTATTTGCTAACGTCTCCACGACAGCTTCTTCGATCTTCTCCTCCACGCTGTCCTCTGCGAGTATGCCTAGAGCTTTCTTCTCCTCGTCTTCCTCCAACGCCTCTCTTATCAAGGAGGGAAACATCCCTAATTTCTCCTCTGCGTCTTCATCCACCCCCCAATCGGACTTTCCCATCCCTCGCAAACGATACACGTTTGTGTCCGCGAGAAAAGTTATGTAATTTCTCGCGAATCGGCTTTCTAAATCTCTCGCTAAATGTTCAAACAAAGCATCCCTTCGCTCCTCGCCAGCATTTGCGGAGGATAATCTCCCTAGATACGCGCAGTGTCGATTGTAAAAATACGGCACTTGCGCCGCCCGAATCCTCGCATCGCACGCCGACGCGTCTTCGTGTATCTCCTCCAGTATTGTCGGAAACATTTGTTCGTTATCTGTCGTACCCAATATCGCCTCTACCCCAGTCGCATTGCTCAGAAAAGCTTTCGCTTGATCCAACCAACCGGACGAACCGCTCGTCGATTCAGACTCGAATGACCCATACATTCTTTCTGCGATTGGTCCTCCATTCAAAGATACTCGATAAAACATGAATCCGCACAGGATCATCGATATCAGCGCTCCTAAACATGCCGCGCCTCTTCGTCGCGCCCGCTCTGTTGGCACCTCAGTGTTCTTCCCAATTAATCTCGAGTCGAGTTCCCACGTCCGCACGACTCGCGCGGAAAAATAAATGATCTTATCGTACGCGTAGAAAATGTACGTGTACAAAGGCACGTGTATTGAGGAGGTGGTGTCGTCGGAGATGGCGTCCAGAAGGACACGATTCTTTTCTCCTTCCTCTTCTTCTCTGCTGTCGTCGACATCATCGTTCGATTTTTGTTGAGCGGAAGACGACGACGGCGACGCGAGATCAACGACAGTGTCGTCGGCAGAATTGCTCCCGTCGTCCTCGTCCGGTAGTGGCGCCAAAACGGACATTTTTTTACTGTATACGAGCGCGGGCGCAGGTCTCACGTGAATGACATTTTGGGAATAGATAAACGCGCTCTCTTTTTGAGGAACTCTGGGAGTATATGGAAAAATTGGGCTTCCGCGGGTTCCAGGAAAGCAGGATTCGATTTCTAGATTGCTATTATAATTAACGCGCATTACAACAACCACTTCCTCACCTTCCCCATACTCAACCATTTTCTACACATGGAGAACGTTTTAAGTTCGCTCAAACGAACTCGCAGAGCCATTACGACGCGTCTTCGATCGATGCAGTTTTCACGAAAGTTGACATCGCTTCGTTTCGCTCTCGACGCGTGGTCGAGTAACGTTTGGATTGATTTGTAGGCTTCGCGTCGAGCGGTTGGGTAGCGTTTCCCAGGAGTCAACGCGCGAATGGCGACTAGATTTAACGCTTCGGTAATTTCTTTTGCGCGGATATCTTTCTTTTCGAGTTCGAACTCTTCTTCTTCTTCTTCTTCTTCTTCGTCATCTTCCTCAACAGAGAATATGGCGTCTGCGATTGCAATAAGCTTTCTCGACGGTCGACCATTAGGGAACACCTCAAATCGACTCGACGATGTTTCATTCGTCAGTTCCAAGACTTTCTTTTGCACCAATCGCGGATTCTCAAATCCATAGACTTTATCGCACGCCGCGAAGAGCTCTTTGAAAGATATTGTAACCGAATTGTGCGGGTTACGGCTAGAGTTGGGTAGAAACCCGTACCGGCGCAACAGTTCGCCATCGGATAATGGACCGTACGTGTTGAAGATTTCGTCGCCCTTGCGAATGTCGCGAACTGCAATCATGTTCAAGCGGTTGGTAGAAGCGTCGTGGGAGAGCTTTACCGAGGCTAATGCTGGATGCGTGTGGTTTAGCATATCCCAAAACGGCACTAACGCTTGCGTTTCCGTTTCATCTTCTCCGAGAGTAAACGAATAAGACGCGACTATATTTACCGCGTCTCGATATAAACGCGCGAGCGATTGACTTTGAGAAGCCTCCGCCGAATTCGCTGCTGGTTTGGAAGACGAGATGTCTTCGTCGCTATCGTCCTCGCTATTCTTATTAACACTATTGTTCTTCATCAGTCTTCGTTTCTTATCGGTGTTATTGATGTTATCAGTCAAGCTCCCGTAATCATCGTCCATGTCGTTACTAAGCGCCATCATCTCCACGTTCACATCTCTCTCTTTATTCTTTTTCTCGTTCTTCAATAACTGTTCAATTGCCTCTCTCAATGCCTTTGGAGCCTTGCCTTTGCCATTCGCCACTGCCTCAAAAAACGGTCTCGCAACCTTCTCAAAGTGTAACTGAGTCAACGACGGCACCTCTTTACTTTCCTCGTCCGCGTAAGATTTAAACCTCGCCCAACAATCTGTTCCTCGCAGACGTTCTTTCTGCGCTTCTGTCCACGCCAGCAAACAATCGGAAAATTTTTTGACTCTTGGCATCGTAGCTAAGTACGGGTAGTATCTGGACTTGATACCTAACGCTAACTCGCATGTTATAGCGACTATAAGGGCTTCTCGCTGTAATCTTGGTTCACCATTGTCCATTCCTTCGTCTTCTTCTTCATCTTCTTCTTCCTCCATCGTTATTCCGCGATGCCCGCACGAAGACGCTTCCTTAACAACCTTCTGACAGTCCCTCAAATTCAACTCCACGACTGCCGACGCGCACGCGCACGTACTTTCCGCCAATAAAACCGAATCGTCTGGTACGGACACAACAACTTTACCCGCTTTAATGTCCTCCGTCGCCACGCACCCGCGGTAATATCTCGAAGACGCATCGGTACCGTCGCCGCCGCCGATGCCGTGTCTGCGCGTAAAGTATCCAATCGAGCAGCCGTTCAACTGGACGTTTAACTCGCGCTGCAGATAGTCCAGATACTTCAATTCGATCGAAGAGAGAGGTTTGGCGAGACCCTCGCGAGTCGCCGGTAATTTCGAGGGACTCGGTTCGTCTTTCACGCCGTTCGACGATGACTTTCTGTTTTTAGTGTTCGTCAACGGTGAGCGCATCGTACTTGTTTTTTTCTGCGGGAAAAGTGCGAACATGTGAGGGATGATGAACGCTCTGCAAGACTCTTCTAAAATACAAATCACAAACTCTTTCTCTTTCTCTCTCTCTCTCTACGTCTAGTTGCACACGTCCTCTAAAGTGTACCTCCCTCGGAACTCCTCTCGTATGGTGCTAAACCCTCGATTTGGATTCTCGGCATTTTTTGGCCCGTACGTGATGTAAAACAACACCCGTCTTTTCTCGCTGACATTTTCCGTGCCGCAGTGTAAGAGTCTCGAGTCAAAGACGGAAGCATCGCCAGTTTTGAGCAGCGCTTTCACGTTCTGTTTCAATAAGCTCGGGCCTCCGAGTTCTAGGTTTTCCTGGAAGGATTTGTGCGCTTCCAAGGTGTTCGTTTCCGGTATAAATAAGGTTGGACCCATGGCTTCCGTTATGTTTTGCAAGGCGATGAAGGTGGTAACGGCGCAGAGATTTTGGCGGTAGTTCGTATCCGGGTGAACTGGTTGTCGAGAGCTTTGCGGGTCAGAGACTAACGCGGCGAGCTCGAGAAGTTCAATTTGGTTCTCATCGGAGCTCGACCCTCCCATGTTTCTGTTTCCGCATGTTTTCGCAAGGATTTGTCTCAAATTCGAGCTCGCCTCTTTCGCCGCTTTTCGCACCGTCGGATGTTTCAAATCTAACTTGTAATCGAACCTATTTTTTCGCGAATACACGTTCCCAAAGTTAGGATTGGCTCTATCTTCGGAATCATTAGCGATTGCGGCGTTGACGTGAGCCAATAACTCTCCGCACGTCTCTTCAGAGAGGACCTTTTCCACGCCGACGCATCCTTGCGCCTCCAAAAATTTGGCGCCGTCATCTTCTTCACTCCCCGAAGAAGAAACCATCCGCAAACTTCCGCTCTTCCCCGCGTACTTCTCCATGTACTCCTTCTGTTTATTCACGCGATCCATCGTCGCCGCTTCGGTCGTTTCCGCCTGATTTTCAAACGACGTCACCATCCCGTATCCGGCGAGAATCAGCGTCACCAATACCACCACAAAGTTCGCTCCGGAATCGAATCCTTCCGGCGTCGTCGGACCGCCTTGAAAGACTTCGCCCGTGGCGGTCAAAATCTCACGAGCGAACGCAGGTTGAGAGAAGCACATCGAGTGCACGAATAGGAGAAACGGAGAAGAAAACGATGCCGTTTTGGATGTCTCTCTCTTGTCCCCTACGAATCCCCTATCCCTAGCATCCTCGTCAGTCTTCGAGCAACCCCGCCGCGAGAGCGCGTTTTCAGACGATGCCATCGATGCTTTCCTCGTTCTGCGACGACGCTGAGTCTTCCCGTGCTGCGCGGTGTCGCGTTTGAGTCGACCGCCGGCGATAATGCGAGACGAAAAAACGCTTCGCATGTTTTTCGTCGCGCGCGTCTTTTTGCTTTTGTTGTGAGGTTGAATGTTGAAAACGGCGAACACGCTTAGAGGATAGGCGTGATTTTGATGATGTAGACTTCTCAATGCGTGCAGATTACGTCACGCGCGCTCTATCTAACGCTAATAATTATTACAAACACACAACTAATATCTCGTTCTAAATTTCGCTATTCTAACATCTATGCTTCCGGGTTCTTGTATTGTCTCTCGCGCAACCCGCCTTCCTCTCTTTTTTGCAACGCGGTCATTTTCGCCAGCGGGCCTTTATCTTTGTGCAGATAAATGACTTCGCTCAACTCGTCCGCGAAGTAGTGCTGCGCTAGCGCAGCGCACATTCGGCAACACTGCAAGGTGACTAAGAGCGTCTTCTTTGTGCCGGTGGTGGTATCAAACCTCTCGCGATTCATGAGCAAGTTCATCTCGGCGTGTAACATTTTATTGCCGCCGTTTGTGTTTTTCGCGAGAGATATGATTTTGCCGGTAGTATCGTCTCGAAGCGCAGCGATGACGTTCCTGTGAGAGATGCGCGCGAAGTACACTTCGTCTTCTTCTCCGTGTTCTTTTCTATTTGCATTCGAAGCTCGAAAGAATGCATCCGCGTCGTTGGGATAGGAATCCGTACTCCCGAATTCATCCACAATCATTCCATCAGATTCCATTTTCCCTCTCGCCAATGCTCTTTCGCTGTACTCAGTCACGTCTACAAAATCGTATCCATTCTTTCCTCCTTCTCTCTCCTCCTCCTCTTTCTCCATCATTTCCGCATCCTGCACGACGCACACCTTCGAGTGTCCGACCTTCACCATCGCTCGATCCAACGCCGACAACGTCACCTTCGTCGCCGCTTCTTCGCCCGAACGCTGCTTCTCCTTCGTCAATCCTCGACACACGAACATCCTCTCTCGACACTTCATATCCCCGTAATTCCTCTCTTCTTTCCCACTCTCGTGCTCTTGAAACGCCATTTCTCTCAAACCGCATATCAAATTAAACGCGGCGCTTTTACGCTCGCTCGTCGCTCTCGCGCAATACAAAATCGACGAACGGTCCTTCCTTTTATCGAACGCGAATGCCACGGAGTAACCACCTTCATCATCATAATCGCGAAACTCCTCGCGCCTGAAAAAGAACTCTCGCACGGCCGAGCACGCTCGAATTTCCTCCCTCGTCGCGACGTGCGGCGCGCTTTTCTTTTTCTTTTTCTTCTTCTCCTTCTCTTCCGAAGTTAAGGAGGAAGAGGAAGAAGAAGAAGAAGCGAGCGGTCGGTTGAGAGAACGCTCCTTTTCCCCACCTCTTCTTCGCTTTTGCTGCTGCTGCGCGTGATGTTGTTGTTGCCACCGTCGTCGTCTGTCGAGAGAATAATAAAACGAAGAAGAAGAAGAAGAAAACGTGCAACGATGACGACGACGACGATGCGCGAAGAGGAGTAGTCTTTGCGCCGTCGTTGCCGTCAAAGTCGATGCCATCTTCGCGCGCCGTTCGTTGTGTTCTGTGGGGGGCGTTCGCCGTGGCAAAAAAGAGTGCTCAAAATTGCACCAAAACCCTAAACATGAAAAAGGGGAAAAAAAATGTTCCATTTGAGGATCGCGGTATATCTCATCTATCCATCCACACAGATAAATAAGAAAAGGAACGGGTTGTTCACTCGTCGTCTTCTTTCGTCGCGCACGAATATATTGACATGATGGACTTTTCCTTCTCCTCCGTGAGAGCGTTGCTCGCGTACGAGTACACCGAAGAAACAATCTCCCAATACTTTTTCGCTTTTGCATTCGTCTCGTTTCTCACGCACGAGTGTTTACACTTTGCGAGCGAAAAACTTTTCCCGAGCAGATTTATTTTCGGCGAAAAGAGATGGTCGAAATTACCGGAGCATCGCCGATCGCAAGTCATTCACGCGCCGAATCAAATCTTTAACGGGTTACTCGCGGGAAGTTTAGTGAAGGGGAGTTTGGAGCGGTTTCCGTCCACGTTGAAAAAGAATGGGAAATTTGACATCGGGAGACGAGTCGTTTCGAGCGGTGGATTATTTGGAAAAGGAACGAAAGCGGTGTTGTATAAACGGTCGACGGTGCTCGCGACGGCGGCGTCGTGCGGGTATTTGTTGTATGATTTCTTGTTGTTGACTATTTTTGACCGGAAGAATATGCTCCGAGCGCACGGGAGACGACAGTATACGATTTACATTATGCACCACCTGTTGCCGATATTGATGTGGCCGTTGGCGATGCGGTACGGGACGTTTGAGTATTTCGTCGCGTGGGGTGTGCGTTCAGAGTTGAGTCAAGCCGCGATGGGTTTGAGAACTATATTCATCGGGATGGGAATTTTAGATACTATTTACGGGGCTATGGTGCAATTGAGTTTTGTCGGGGTGTACTTTTACGTGAGGATGTGGCCTTTGGCGGATCACGTCGTCTCGATGGCGAAAGCAGATTGGTTCGCCGAGAACGTGCCGAGGTGGCAGTTACCTTTCGCGTTTTTTACCGTGCCAGTACCGGCGATGTTGAATGTGTACTGGTGGTTTATGATCATGGGTGCGTTTTGGAAAGTAGTTAGTGGGGAAAAGAAGAAAAAGAAGGAGGCGTGAGAGCGGCGTTTGCGCTGTCAAAGGTCTTCAAAATTTAGAGGAAAAATAGTAAATTATTTATGCGCATTCGTTTCGTTACGCTCACACAACGCGTCATTAAAAAGCATCGTTCATAACGTTCGCGTACAAACGCTCGGGTACGTACGATGTACCGCTGATTGTCTTTATGGGCAAGAGAAACGCGCATTTACGTTTCTCGTTCTTCTCGAATTTTTCGCGCTCTAATCCGGCTGTTTTTGCTCTCTCGGTGATGCGTTTTTCGCGAATAGAAACGCCCGAAAAGGTTTCAAATTCTTTCACGGATCTCTCCTTCCCGATGTTGAACTTATCGTCATCGTGTATGATGAGCTTCCCACCAGCGGCGTCGTCTGAAACTGCCCCGTCGCACACGATTTGAAAAATACGTCGGCAGGAGTACTCGTTCAGTCGTGTGCGTCGATTGACCGCTTGCGGTGTCCCGTATCCGGCGTCGTATATGGTCGCATATAACAAACGTCCTTTGCGCCTGTCTTCGAGGAACGATTCACGTCGATGCCGCGGATCATGGCAGTGTAAAAGTGGCACGATTGGAGGTGTTCGCACGTCCCAATTTTTGGTAAACAACTTGACGGATGTGGATATTTCTTCGCCTAAATATAAAAACGGCGCGTGAACATCCGACGGGCAGTCTCGAATGAACGCCTCGCTCGGACCGAACATGAACAAATTCGACACAAACGGTGATTTTAAAGACTTTTCTGGTTTCGCGTGCAACTTGGACGCGGATAAGTGCGGAAATTTTTTCCCAAACGCGTGCGCGGTGAGCATCGCCGGAGCATTTCTTTCCTCTTTCGACGGGAAAGTTCTTTTTCCGTACAAGAACACGTGATGGTCCGTTTCGTAAGTTTCTGGATTCAAGACGGGAGATGTTTCCAGATCGTACCCCAACGGATGAGCGGTTAAGACGACGCCGTTATTATTGTTGCACTCTACTTCGTTATCCTTTTCGGCTCGTTCCAACTCGCGAAACAAGGTCTCGTCCCAATCCGCATCAAACGCTGTTTTCGCGTCGACGTATAAAACGTGCGATTCGCCTCCCCACAATCGATCGGCTAAGTGTCTCGAGTAGCACGGTCCATCGGAAGAATCCCAGTTCACGTGTGTTTCTCTCACGTTCTTCAACCATTCCCTCTCCTCCTTGTTTTTCAAGGCATCGAAAATAGCGCGCGCGTTGTGTGCCTTCTTCTCCTTCTCGTCTTCGAACTCTTGCACTTCTAACTGTAATTTTCTCACGTCTTTCATTAAAAACTTCTCCGGATCTTGATCGCCTTTCATCTTAGCAACTTCTTCCTCCGCTTTTGCGGTGATTCGATTGACTTGATGGTGCAAGCGGCATACGCACCGTTCGCGTTCGCCACTTATCGGGGAGACTTCAGTGGTCGTTTCCGTTTTGTATTGCCAACAAATGCCGACGAATACGCGGGAAGGCTCCTTGGCATTTTCAAATAACGAGCGGAGCGTGTGTTGGGCTTCTAAATCGCGATAGACGCGGAGAGAAACGAAAATAGTTTTCTTTGTTGGCTCGTGCACTCCGGTTTCCGTTTCTGCCGTCGTCGTATTTTTGAGCTCTTGATCGATTTTTTCGCGCATGCTCGCAAATCCGGAATCGTGCCTCCAGAAATCTTTCACGATAGCTTTGTACGCTTGCTGCGCTTTTAATAGCTTCTTTTTCGAACCGGCCGCGTCCGGATGGCGGGCCATTATTTGGTTCAAGTATGCGTCGCGGACTCGCGATTCTCCCGAGCCTAGCGGTATTTTGAGTTCGTCGTAAGCGCTTTGTAACGATGGATCGTATCCTCTCTTGTGTTCGATAACCTCACCGAGAAATGGTGCAAACATCGGATCCGTTTGCCACCACCGTACAGAAGATGCTCGCTTATTCGTGCTTTTCGCTTCGTCGGTTGTCAATCGATGCTCTTGCTGTCGTTCGTTGCGTCTGCGCGCGAGCGCCTCGAGACTCTTCTTGTGCTTCTCCGATGTCGCCAAAACTGAAGGGATAACTTGATGTTCTCGTTCGTCGTCATCACTCGAAGACGATGCGTAGGCATCCTTGTCGTCGTCATCTTCACCATCGCTTTCTTCCGTTCCGTCGTTGTTCTCGCCGGAGGCAACTTTAGGGAGATTGTACACCGGCGTGAAGCTCGAAGCGTCCGCGATTGATAAACAGCACGAGGAACACGACATCATCTTGACGTTACAAACGTTCCCGCACATCTTGCATCGTTTGAAATTAAACTCTCTACGCGCTTTATTCCTCTCCTTTGGTGCAATAGATGCCGGGTCGTCGGAACGCTCGCTCGTTTTCCCCTCCTCGCGTTTAATTTGGGCCAACGTCATCATCTGTTCAATAGCTTCTAGTCCCATGCCGTCAATCATAGGTTTTTCGTGCAACTCTTCTTCTTCTTCTTCTTCTTCCGTGTCAGTGCCGCTCCTTTCCTCTTCCTTTCCCTCCTCTTCGACATCAATGTCATCCATTCCTCTCGGTGCCGTCGTCTTTGAAATCTCCCATTTCGGCATAGTCCCCGGTTGCTGCCCTTCCATTCTGCCTCTCTCCTTCCTCTTCTCCTTCTCTCGTTCACTCTTCGCCAACTTTTTCTCGTACTCTCTCTCTTTCACCGCTAACTCTCGCAATTTCGGATGCACCTCGTCCACGAACGTCGGATCCAATCGTAACATTTTATCCAACGCTTCTCTCGCACGCGGAAACTCTCGCATCTTCTCCAAAGCTTCCGCACGACGAAACAACGCCTTCGGAAACTTCATCTTCGATGCCTCGAAACTGGCGTCCGCGTGCTCTAACGCGAGTTTAAATTTGTTTGTTTTTAGATAGCACGCGGACAAATTCGCGTGAATCTTTGCCTTTTCTACCTCCTCGTCGTCGTCATCAACTCGCGACAAAGCTCTCTGGAAAAACTCAATCGCGGTTTCAAACTTCTCGTCCGCGAAAGCCGTCCGCCCGCACTCGACGTCGCTCACCTCCACCTCCGCTCCTACCTCCACCTTCCCGCCTCGTTTCTCTCTTTCCTCGCTCTCTTCCTCTCGCCGTATCTTTTCGTACGCCCGTTTCATCCTCTCGAACTCGTCGGAAGAAGAAGAAGAAGAAGAAGAAGATGTTCTCCTCTTGTCCGGGTGTAACAGTTTGCACTTCTCCAAGAAAACTTTCCGCGCGTGTTCCGCTGAACTCGTTCGACTGATGCCGAGCGCGTCGTACGGGTTCGTCTCGTCGTCGTCGTCGTTAACGGTTGTCGTTGTGGTGGTGCTCGTCGTCATCGCGGATCGTTATGTGTGTCTGTAGCGCAGAGAGAAGAGAGATTCGAGATCTCCCACACAGCGCATTCGATGTGTTGTGTAATAAAAAAAATTTCGAGCGTTTTTTTCTCTCCTCGTGCTTGTGGATTTTAAAACCCTAAAACCCCAAAAGTTTTAAAAAAAGAGCTCGCAGCAGCTTCGACACCACAAACGCGGTCGCGTGTGCACGCGACCCGACAAAACGCGAGAGGGTATTAGCGTAAGAGAGAGAGAGAGAGTGAAGTAGAGATCGTACACATATATTTTAGAGAGGGGTATAGAAATAAAACACAAAAAATGTCTGAAGTCCCGCCGTACGAGGAAGGTTTGCGCTCGGTAATCTCCTCCCATCCGCCTCCTCCCGAAAAGGAGGAGAAGGAGAAAGAGGACGACGTCGCCGGAGAGACCACCACCACGAAAGCGAGGTCGATTCCGGTGCCCAATAACAACAACAACAACAACAACGCTCATTCGTTTGCCGCGTCCGCGATGAGAAGAGACAACTCTGGACAGTCCATCGCGTCGAGTCAAGGGAAACGAAGTCGAAGCGATTTGCTCGCGGCGGCGGAGGAAGAGAAGGAGTTATCCTCGATGATGGAAAACAACGACGACGACGACGACGAGAACAACAACAACGACGGGGAGATTTTAGCGGACGCGAACCAACGGCAGCACGAGAGCAGCGGGAAGAACAACACCAACGACGCTCCGTTCGAGAGCACCAACAACGACGCCGCGAAGAACAACGACGCCGAAGAGAGTCCGTCCTCGTCCTCTGACCTTCCAAAAAGAGAAGGCGAGAAGGAGAGGAAGAGCTTGAGGCCGACGAACAACTACGGCGCGGAAGTGGCGAGTCGGATAGAAGCGACGCTGAGAGGCGTCCGTACGACGAGCGAAGATATTGGTGGCGTGGGGGGGTTTGCGAACGCGTCGAATTCGAATAGTTTAGGCGAGAGTCCAACGACGAGGTTGGATTACTTGAACCAAGCGACGTTTGATTTGAATAAGAGTAAGAGAGTCGGGAGCGGCAACAACAATACGAATGCGAGTAGTTTGAACGCGAACGATGGCAAACCTCCGAAGCACGACGTGTTCGGTGGTGGCCAAGCAGCAGGAATGTTCGCCGAGAATTCGGCAGTAGCGAGAGTGGCGTTGGATGCGCACGCAGCGAGAGCACCGAGCCCTGCGGAAGGCATGGATTCAAAGTTGTTGAGAGTTCGGTCGATGGTCACGTTGGACGGGTCGGCACCGGATTTGTCGGCTATGGGCGGCGGTTCGAGCGCAGAGGGCAGTCTAGAAGCCACCGACGACGAAGATGCGCTCATGATGGACGAAGAAGAAGTAGATATCGATGCAAACAACAGAAACAACCAACGACAAGGAGTGAAAGAAATAGATTCACCGACGACGAAATCAAAACAGACGAGCGAGAATGACGGAGGAGCGAATTTGGATAGAAGCGGCCACTCGGACGGTTCCGTGCGTTCTGCTGAAGAGGGCGTGTCTAACGAAACGAATAATTTGGCACGAGAACAACCCAAAGCAGCTTTGAAGCCTCCAGCTCGCGTTCTTTTCGGCGTGTACGAGGCGCAGGGACAACGACCGTACATGGAAGATCGATACGCTATCATCTCGGATTGGAAATTTGAGTGCGCCGGAAAAATGAGTCAAAACAATTATTACAACAACAACAACAACGGACAACAACAACAACAAATGATCGGCGATAAGCAATACATCGGCGTGTACGATGGGCACAACGGCGATTGGGCCGCTTCGTACGCTAAGGAGAAAATGCACACCCACCTAGAAAAGTGTGCGTTCATCGCGAACGGCATCTCGCCGGACGCGTCGCAACAGGAACTCGAACAGTTTGAACTCGGCGTGAAAAACTCCTTAATCCGATCGTTTATCGATTTAGACGAGGAAATCTTAGACGGTACGAAAGCTTTAAACAGACGCGACGGCTCCACGGCCTCGGTCGTCTTGCGCGTGGCCAACCACCTCTTTGTCGCGCACGCTGGTGATACCCGAATCGTTATGGGCAAACGCGCCATGGGCCTCCATGACGTCCGCGCCAAAGCGTTGACGGAAGACCACAAACCATCGCTTCCGCGCGAGCGCAAACGCGTCTACGATGAAGGCGGACGCGTTGAATTCTGCGGTTGCTGGCGCGTCATTGCCGAAAATCGAGGTCGCAACGTTCGCGCGGCTTTAGCGGTATCGCGCGCCATCGGCGACATCGACTTTAAGCGTCCAGAAAACAAGGGCGTCACGGCAACCCCAGACGTCGCTCGAATAACCTTAGACAACGAAGTCGAAAACGTCATCGTCGCTACGGATGGGTTATGGGACGTTATAGGCGACCAGGATGCCGTCAGACTGTGTCAATCTGTCTTGCGAGGTCGCTTCTCGGAAGATGCCTGTCGTGAAGCCGCCGAGGCGCTGACGCAAGAGGCGTTAGAGAGAGGTAGCAGTGATAACGTCACAGTCGTCGTTGCCTGTTTTCAGCATTAAAACAAGAGAGAGAGAGAGAGAGAGAGAGAGAGAGAGAGAGAGAGAGAGAGAGAGAGAGAGAGAGAGAGAGAGAGAGAGAGAGAGAGAGAGAGAGA
>Ga0181560_10000863_pt1 | contig 28108 bp, 15 predicted proteins | sample 011ome_20_FD_133751 | JGI IMG/M metagenome (GOLD analysis project Ga0181560, IMG submission 133751) | Coastal salt marsh microbial communities from the Groves Creek Marsh, Skidaway Island, Georgia - 011509CT metaG (megahit assembly) | ecosystem: Environmental > Aquatic > Marine > Intertidal...
CCTCGTGCAACGAAGAAAGCGACATCCTCGTCACGACTCGGTCGCTCCGGCGTCTTCGCAGAAACACGCGCGCATGGCGTCGCGCGCATCCGGGGTCAGCGCCGAGTCGCACTCCGACCAGAGCGTCGCCTCGGCGACGTCTCGCCGCGTCGCCGAGCCGCCCGCGGTCCCGACCGTCGCGCCGTTCGAGGGGTTCCAGTTCATCCAGAACCTCGCCACCCAGACCAGCGGGCGCCAGGCATCGCACGAGTCCGTCGGCGCGTGGGGCGTCGCCGCGCTGTGCGGGAGCGCGGCGACGACCGCCACGCTCACCGCCTTCGTCAAGTCCCGCAGCAAAGCCGAGCGCGACCTCCCGAAAGGCACGCACGTGCGCGCCGCGGCGACCGCGTTCAAGGCGCTGGGCGTGGCGTCCGCGTTCACGGGGGTGGCCGGCGCCGTGGTGCTCGCCGGCGCCTGGGGCCTCGGCGTTGACTCCGCGGACGCGCTCAGGCGCAGCCTGCGCGGCGCCACGCGGGGCGCCATCGCCGCGACCGGTGTCCCCGAGCCCCTGCGCCGGACGCAGTGACTGCCGGCGCGCGGCGTCGAGGAGAAGCGGACGAGCGCGCGCCGACGCCCCGCGGCGGGCGGCGGCGCGCCATGAGCGCTACTAATCCCTCGAGCTCCGACGATGACTCGCTGGAGATCGATTTGGACGCGCTCGCCGCGACGCGCGCGGCGGTCCGCGGGTGGCGCGACGCGCACGCCCGAGGCTCGACGCACCTCGACGCCGCGCCCGATCTGTTCCGCGCGGCGACGGCGGGGCTGTCTTCCGATTTGAGACGACCGCCGCGCGACGCGAATGACGAAAACAAAAAGATGGATTCCGCCGTCGCGCGCGCCGTCGCGTCGGCGCCGTCGCCGCGCGTCGCGGCGTTTCTCCGCCGCGGGGGCCGCCACGCGTCCGAGGTGGCGGCCGCGCCGGAGCGCTTCTGCGACGCCGCGCAGGGCGTCGCGAGCGCCGCGAAGACGTGCCAGGAGAGCCTCGCGCGCGCCGACGAAGCCTACGACGCGTTTGTGAAATCGCTCTCCGGCGGCGGCGGCGGCGGCGTCGACGCCGTTCCCACGGGCGCGTTACTGGCGGCGCTCCCGCTGGGCGACGACCGCCGGACCGCCGAGCAGTGGCTGTGGCTGCTGACGGCCGTGCTGGAAGCGCTCGCGAGGGAGACGGAGGTGGTGCGCGAGGTGGCCGCGTACGTCTCGCGCGAGACGTACGCCGCCGAGTCGCGCGTCGAGGATCCGCCGGAGGAGGATCCCCTGGACGCCGAAACGCTCGCGGGGTGCGCGGAGGTGTGGCGAGCGCGCGCGTTCGTGGACGAGGCCCTGCTCCAGGTCTTGGCGGGCGCCGAGGCTTGATGTGTGTGAACGTCGCGCGACTCGGCGCGGCCGCGCGCACGAGTGTACCATAGCTAGTCTACTTAGACTACGTAACCGTGAAAACGTTAACTACGCGCTCGTGGCTTTCGTCCAAACCTCCCGCCGTCGTTTCTGTCTTCGAAAAAGTCCCTCCTGTGTTTCGCGTTTTCTCGCGTCGCTCCGTCCGAGGAAACCGCCGCCGCCCGACCCGCACGAGCCGAGACCACCCCCGCGTCGCGGTCCCCACTGTCCTCCGCACGCGAGCGCGCGCGCGGCCGCGGGTCACGATGGTCGAGGTGGAGGGTATCGACGACGTTCCGGTCGAGGATATCGACGACGAGAGGTTCCGGCGGCCCGAGCCTCCCGCGACGCCCTGGAGGAAGGCGGGGAAGAAAAAGAAGAAGCAAGACAACAACGCCTCGCCGGCTGCGCCGCCTGTGGCACCCGCGCGCGCGGACAACGGCGATGCGACGGCGACGCCCGCGAGGTCCTCGCGTTGGGACGGCGCGTACCTGGCGGTGCTCCTCGCAGCGCTGTGGCTCTTCGCCAACGAGCTGGTCTCGCTGAGCCGAGGAGCGACGAGCGTACTCGTGGAGAAGCCCGTGAACCTCGCGACCGGGTGCCTCAGATGGTGCCTCCGGCCGGTGTTCGCCGCGCGGTCGTTCCTGATGTCTTTTCTGCGCGCCGCGCGCGATGACGCCAAGGCGGACTGAGCACGTCCGACGTCCGAGGGAAAAGACGCAGCACGAGAAGAGACCCGTAGAACGGACGGGGGCGTCCGTCGAGGGACGTTTCAAGAAGAAGTTTTCCGACGCCAACGTAACGTTCGTAATACTTCGTCTTCAGTCTTCGCTCAAGACGACGCGTCGTATTCGTCTTCGCCCTCGTCTCGTCTGGTCTGGTCTCGCGCGTTCGTTCACTCGAGACCAGGCGGCATCTTCTCATCACGTGCGATACGTCTCACCTCGCCCTCGTGGACCGCCGCGATCGCGACGCCGGCACGCTCGCCGGAATCTCGTCGTCGTCGTCCCCCGAGTCGTCAATCTCGACGGCGCGCGCTCTCCGCGCGCGCCCCGGCGGCGGGCTCTTTTTTTTCGCCGGGCTCTTCCGCGCCGGGGTGGTCTTCGCTCTCTTGCTCTTCGCAGCGGCGGCGGTCGCGGCGCTCGCCTTACGCTTCGCGCCGCGGGACCCGGCGGTGCGGATCTCCTGAACGTCGTCCCCCGAGTCAGGGACCGCGTCCTCGTCCTCGTCGTCGCTCGAGTCGTCAAACTCGTAGGCGTCCTCGGTCTCCGGCGCCGCCCTCCGCCCGCCGCCGCCGCGCGTCGCCGCCGCCGCCTTCGCCGCCGCCGCCGCGCGCGTCGGCCGCACGCGCGCGCCTCCCCGCCCCCTGCTCGCGGGCGCGCTCATGGGGATGACGTCGTCGTCGTCCCCGGAATCGTCCCCGGAATCGTCCAGGGAAACCACGTCGTCGCCCGAGTCCTCCTCCGCCGCCGCGCGCGACCGCGCGCCGCGCGGGGGCCGGGTCGCCGCCGTCGACCGCCGCGCGCGAGGCGCCACGGACTTGGCCGTCGTCTGGCTCGGCGCCGGTGCCGCGGTCGCCGGAACCGTCGCGGACGGCGCGGGATCGGCGCCGCGGCGGCCGCGCGCGCCGGAAACGACGCTCGCCCCGCCGGCGCGACGCGCGCCGGCGCCGAGCGCCTCGAACGCGTTCCTGGGTCCTCGCGTCGCCGTCGTCGCGTCGGCGCTGGCGGCGGCGTCCGCGGCAACGCCCGCGGCCATCGCGCGGCTCACGCGTTCGCGCTCACGCACGGCGTCGGCGGCGTCCGGCGCGTTCGCCTCAGCCTCGGCGGCGGCGGCGGCGGCGGCGGCGGCGGCGCGCTCGGTGGGCGCCGCGCGCGCGGCGTTCTCCGTGACGGCTTTCCTGATGTGCTCGGTCATCTCGTCGTCGCTCTCGACGTCGGCGGCAGCCTCCTGGTCCACCAGCGCCTGCGTCTCCTTCATGCGGCGCTCGACGAGCTTCGAGATGGCGGTCGGGTCGCGATTCACGAAATCGTCCAGCGCGTTGCTCAGGTCGCTCTCCGACAACAGCTGCAGCCCCTTCGCGAGGTTAGCGCTGACCAGGTTCTCGATGCGCCGCTGGTCCGCCATAAGCGTGTTCCCGACGGTTTCCTCCTCCACGGCCGCCCTGGCTCTCTCGGCGTCCGCCGCCGCGCCCTCCTCCTTGCGCCGGCGCGCCGCGGACTTGTGAAACTGCACGACGTCGTTCGGGTTGGCCACCTTCCCGACGAACTTCTGCCCAAACCGCTGCGCGTTGATCGTGCCGAAGCCGCCCGTGTAGTCCACGCGCAGGCGGATCAGCGGCAGCGGCGCGTCGTCGTCTCCAGACGACCCGCCGCGACTCGCCGCGCGGAACGGCGCGAGCGCGTCGTCGATCATCTCCCGGACGTTCCTCTCGAGCACGTCGCGCGTCCAAGCCTCGTGCGCCGCCGCGGGGGGGCGCCGGCCGGCGCGGCGCTCGGCGGCGCCGTTGAGATCCGCCGCCACGTCGGGGGGCGCCCAGTTTTCCCCTAGCCCGCCCTCGTCCACGGGCAGGCGCGCGAGCTCCATGAGCGAGACGTGCCTGTATTTGAACGGCCTCGGGGTCTCGAGATTGATGGGGGTCGCGCGCCAGAACGGCGCTTCGTTCGGCGCCTCCGGGTCGCTCCTCACCTCGAGCAGCATGATTTTCTTCTGCTTCGCCTCGCCCTCGATGAGCGACGTCGCCACGGACGACCCGGGCTGCGAGACGTGGAAGTCCCCGAAGTCCGTGGGCTCCACCAGGCACTCGTGCTCGTGCCCCCAGACCACCAGGTCGAGCCACGAAGGCAGGTACCGCTCGCTTATGGCGTTCTTCGGCGTGTGCGAGACGCGATTCTGGTGAATCAGCATCATGTTGAACCACGAAGTCAGCGCCGTCGCCTCGGTGTTCTCCGGCCGCGCCCACTCCACGTTGCCCTTCACACTGAACATCTGGTGCAGACGCGCGTCCCGGATGTACCCCAGGCCGTAAAGCGCGACGCGCGTGCGTCCTTTCTGCATCAGCACGGGCTTGATCTTGATTTTCCCGGCGCCGCCGCCGCTCAGCGTGTGCTTCCCGAAATAATTCACCAGGTTGCAGGTGGCCAGCAAATCGAGCGCCGACAAGTTCTCGCCGCCCGCGGGGTCGTCGTGGTTGCCTTTTCGGGGGTTTTCAGAGGTACGCGAGGCACACACGCGCACGGCAGGTTGGGGGGGTCAGTCACGACCGGGGTCTCAGGATTCAGTGCGAGGTTCGCGAAAGCGCGCGTCGCCGTTCTCGGCTCCGGTTGTTGGCACCCCTCCTCCTTCGTTTCGCGAACGATTCTCGCTTCGCGGAAACGCGGAGACGCCGGGTTCGGGGGACCACGCACCGTGAATCATGAACACGGGCAAGCCGACGTTGTAGTTGGGGTCTTCGTAGTTCACGACGCCGCGTCTGATACGAGAGGACAGAAGGAGGTCAGTGGCTGGGATCGCTTCCCTGGGGATCTCGAAGTTCTAGGCACCCGGGAAACGCGTCACGCGGGAGACCTGACGTCTTCCGGGGACACACCTCGGGAAGTTCACAGCCTGGTCGCTCAGCACCTCGAGCTGCACGGGGTCGTCGTTCAAGCAGTACTCTCGCAGAATCTCCATGGTCCGGACCATCGTCTCGCGCGACGGCTTGTTCACGTCGAATAGATCCCCACCGAGGAACACCGCGTCGACTTTTTCCCGCTTCGCGATCTCGAAGATCTCGCGAAACGTGATGAACGCGTCATCCTTGCGCACTTGGTCCTTCTCGTGCACGCCGAGGTGGTTGTCCGTCGCCACGAGGATCCGAAGCGCGTCGGGGTCGCCGGTGGCGCCGCCGCCCGTCATGGCCGCGGACAACAAGCGGAGCGGGGGCTTGTGTTCGGTGTGAGGGCGTCCCGGCGTGTTTTTTCGATTTCCCTAAAATTCAATCCACGTGCGGTCGGGAGTGTGCGAGAAAACTCCAATCGTCGCTCGCGCGGAATCTAACCCGCCGACGCCGCGCTTAATCACCGCCTACCAGTCCACGACTTCGATGGAGTACGTCGTGCTGAGCGCGCCTTGGTGCTCCGGCACCGCCGCACCCTCCGCGACGTGCGCGAGCGCGCCTCCCATTTTGCCCACCGCGTCGCACGCGGCGCTCAGCCGTTCCGCCGCCGCGCGCATCGCGGCGGCGGCGGCGGCGTCGTCGCCGCCTTCGTCGCCGTCCCCGACACCCATCGAGCCCTCGACCGCGAACGAGGTGAAGTGCGCGTCGATCAACGCGCTCGTCCACCCCACGAGCGCCGGGAGCGACGGCACGCCTCCCGGCGCGGAGACGCCGGAGACGTCGCAGCTCGCGGCGAGGTCCGCGTACGCCTGGAGCCACGCCGACGCGAACGACGCGAGTTTCGCCGCCGCCGCGGACGACAGCGAGGGCAGGACATCCGCCGCGGCGATCGGATCGATCGGCCTCGAGACGACCGCGTGGAGCGCGAACGCCCAAGGCATGTCCTTCGCGTCGAACGACTCCACCGCGGCGGCGGCGACGCGCGCGTCGCGCGCGGCGGCGCGGAGCGCGCGGAACGTCTTCTCTCCCTTTTCGCTTTCCCGCTTCGCCAGCGCCTCCGCCTCCGCCACCGCCGACTCCGCGGCGGCGATCCTGCGTTCGCGCGAGGCTGCCAAGGAGGCGGGGGACGCGGCGAACGAGCACTGCTCGTGCGGTGCGGACAGAATCGCGTCCAGGCAAAGACGCAGATCCTCCGCGGAGACGTCCGCCGCGGAGGACACGAACGTCTCGACGTCCTCCAGGCGGTCCGCCTCTAGGAGCGCGCGGACCATCCCGGGCGCCGCCGTCGAGCTCGTCACGAACCCGGCGTCGACGAGCTCGCGCAGCGGTCCCCAGAGCCGGTTCCGCACGCACGCGTCCAGAGCCGCCGAGAGTACCGCCGGAGGCATCGCCCGGGATCCCCGGGATCCCGCGTGCTCGCCCGAGTGCGCTTTCGTCGCGCCTCCTTTCGTCGCGCCCCGTTTCGATTTCGAGGGTTTCCCTCCCTCGGCGCGCGCGAACGGCGCGAGCGCCGCCGCCGCGTCCGCCTCGGTCACGTCCTCGTGCCCCAACGTGGCCAGCGCGTCGGTGGCATCGCCGTCGTCGTCCCCGTCCAGCAGCAGGCCGGCCAAGTCCACCTCCACGACGGCACCGGACCCGAACGCCGATTTCTCGCCGTCCCCGGTGCGCCTACCCGCGGACGCGAGAAGCGCCTCGAGTTCCAGCGTCGCGACGCCCATGCGCGGCGGCGCAGCGGCGGCGGCGGCGTTCGCGCGCCCCAGCGCGCGCGCGGGCGCGCCGCGCTCGGCCGCGCTCAGCGCGCCGAGCGCGGCCGCGAGCGACACGGGGGGCGGGGCGGGGAGCTCCACGAGCGCGACCGCGTCGGCGAGACACAGCGCGACGCGGAACGATCCGTCGTCGGCGTCGGCGAGGGCGGCGACCGAGACGCCCCCCGCTCCGCCCGCCGCGTCGACGTTCCGGTGCGCGTGCACGCCTCCGTATCGCGCGTCCAGCACGGTGACGCTCGCGCCGCCCGCGCGCGCGCGGGCCACGGCGAAGTACCCGCCGCCGAGCGAAGCCGCCGAGGCGTGCGGGAGCGCCCCCGAGTCCGACGTCCCGCCGCGCGCCGCCGCGCCGCGCTTGCCGCCGGCTTTTTTCGAAGCCGCCGCGGCGCCGCCTCCTCCGAGGCGCAGCGCGCGCACGGGCGCGCCCGGGTCCTCCGCGTGCGGGTCGTACGACGCCCAGTCGCCGCTGGACCACACCAGGGTCAGCTCGTCGCCCTCCGCGGCGGCGGCGATCACGCGATTGGCGCTCGCGCTCACGGCGTTTCCGTCGGCGTCTCCGTCGGACGCGAACGCCGGCGGACGCGCCTCCACGCGCCACGCGCGCTCGACGCGCCGCCCGGCGTCGTCGCTCCCCGCCGCGCGGTACAGCGTCGCGACGCGCGTTTCGCGGGACGCGTTTTCGCCCGCGCCGTTCTTCTTCGCTCTGCTCGGCTTCGGCGCGGCGCGCGTGACGACCAGCACGCCCCCGCCCCCGGCCTCGCGCGCCGCCGCCTCCACGGCGGAGTCGCCGGCGGAGTCGCCGGCGGAGGCGGCGAGCTTGCGCGCATCCGGCCCGAACCAGCGCACGGCGCCCGCGGCGTCAACGGCGAGCACGCCCCCTCCCTGGACGTTCCCCGCGGGCACGAGCGCGGCGACGCCGCCCACGAGCCTCGCCGTGCTCCCGCCGATGAGCGCGTCCAGGCTCGCGACGGGGTCGCCGTCGCCCCAGGCGACGAGCGCGGGATCGGATCCGGGCGCGTCCAGCGCGGCGAAGAACTTCCCGGAGATCGGGTCGCGCGTCGCGGGGACCGCGAAGTCGTGCCCGCGGCCGGCGGTCCAGCTCCGAACGCGCGTCTTTAAGACGGGACGAAGCGGGGGCGCGTAGGAAGGCAGAGGGTCAGTCGGATGAGACGAACGGATGAGACGAACGAGACGGACGGTCGGGTGGATCGTGGACGAACAGAAAAAGCGTCGCGTGTTCCGGCGGCGGCGGCGGGGTTCGGCGTCGCCGCGAGCGCGGTCGAGAAGCGCGCCGAGGTGAGACCCGGGACGCATCGTCTCCGCGCGCGTGCCACACGTTCGCTCCGCGGAGAGAGCCGAGATTGAACGAGAAGGCTCAGAGCACGCACCTGCGCGTTGCAGTCGTACAACACGACGCCATCGCCGCCCTGCACCGTCACCACCGCCGCCCCGTCGGCGCCCGCGGAGGCTCCCTTGACGCTTCCTACGTGCCGCCCGAGCGTGACGCTCGAGCCGTCGCCGTCGGTCGCCATGCTCACGCGGCGAGTGTGACGACGCCCGCTCTGCGCGCTGTCTCCGACGACGCGCCGACCGCGGTGGGCGAGCGGTTGTGCGTCGAGTCGACGGGGTTGTGCGTCGAGTCGGCGCAGGGCAACCCAAGCTCCCAGGATGATTAGTTTTTTTTCAGAGGCCACCGACGGGAGTTTCGCAAACAAGGAGTTTCCACCTGTCTGCAAATAGTCCAAAAAAACATGAAACTCACTGACGGTCTGTTTTCGGTCTATTTCGCTCGATCAGGTTGAGGCCGCGGGCCTCTCCGCCCGCGGCCGCGAGTGAGAGGTTCTTGTTGTTGTTCTCGATCGAGCGGCAGATTCGTGCGCGCGTCAGGCGCGGGACTCGAGGGCACAGGCGCTCGACGTTCGACCGCGACCGCGAGACGTGCTCGCGAAGCGCGCTCGTGCACGCGGAGACCGCGCGCGTCGCTTCGAGTTTGCAGTGCGAACGCCCGTGACGGGAATCGGCGGTGCTCAAAGAATTTGACGCGTCCTTCGATCGGCGAATCGAGACGCGCGCGATGCGGTCCTCCTCCATGGGGTCGACCGCGATGCCCCAGACGGGGGCGATGGCCACTGTCACCAAGGGCCTGTTCCAGAAGAGCCTACGGGACATCATCACCGGCATTCGCGCCAACAAGGACCGACAGAAGGACTACATGAACAAGTGCTTGCAGGACATTCGAGCCGAGGTGAGTGTTGCGACGTTCGTGTTTTTCGCGGGTGTCGAACCACGGCGGCACGCGCGCGCGCGCGCGGTCGTTCGCGTCGCGGCGTATCGCGGTCGCGGAACCTCGTTCGAGCGTCGGGCACGGTCCGTGCGACCGAACGCACGACGCGGTGGCCGCGGGCGTCGCCGTCACGACGCCGCGCGCCTCCTCGGACGATCTCGCCAATTCTCTCCTCCAACCATCCTCGCGCTCGCGCGCGGTCTACGTGCTCGCCCCGGTAAAAGCACGTTTTCTCACTGTCTCCACGTCCGAAACCTGACCCCACTCTCCCGCGCTTACTCGACCCCAGGTGATCACCTCCGACATCCGCACGAAGGCGGTGGCGATCGAGAAGGCGACGTACCTGCACAGCCTGGGGTTCAACATGAACTGGGCGTCGTTCCACGTGGTGGAGCTCATGAGCACGCAGAACGTCAAGTACAAGCGCGTCGGGTACCTCGCGGCGACGCAATCTTTCGGCGACGACACCGACGTGGTTCTGCTGATTCCCAACCTGCTGAAGAAGGACCTGGCGTCGCCCAACCCCGCGGAGGCGGCGCTCGCCATCTCCTGCCTGGGGAACATCGTAACGCCCGAGCTCTCGCAGACGCTCGTCGCCGACGTCTACTCGCTCCTGAACAACCACAAGCCCGAGCTGCGCCGCCGCGCGATCCTGTGCCTGTACAAGTGCTTCCTGCGGTACCCCGAGGCGCTGCGACCGTCCTTCGCGAGGCTCACGGAGTGCCTGGAGGATGACGACCAGACGGTGGTGCAGGCGGCGGTGACGGTGCTCTCCGAGCTGGCGATGCACAACCCGAAGACGTACCTGCCCCTGGCGCCCAAGTTCTACAAGCTGCTCACCACGAGCAGCAGCAACTGGATGACCATCAAGCTGGTGAAGGTGTTCGGCGCGCTCACGCCGCTCGAGCCGAGGCTGGCGAAGAAGCTGGTGGGGCCCCTCTCTGAGATCCTCGAGACCACCAGCGCCAAGTCGCTCCTGTACGAGTGCATCCGCACGGTGGTGGCGGGCATGACGAGCCAGGAGAAGATCGTGCGGCAGGCGGTGGACAAGCTGAAGGACATGCTCGAGGATAACGACCCGAACATCAAGTATCTGGCGCTCCACGCGCTGACGTTCCTGTTGGAGAGCCACCCGCGCATCGTCGCCGAGCACAAGGGGAACATCTTCGGGTGCGTGGATCACGAGGACTCCAACATCCAGTACTGCGCTTTGAAGATCGTGCGCGGCCTCGTGACGAAGAAGACGCTCATGGACACCACCGCGCACTTGATGGGCGCGATGGGCAAAGCCGATCAGCGGTTCCGGGACGAGCTGGTTTGGAGCGTGATCCACGTGTGCATGAACGATCGGTACGCGCTCGTCACGGATTTCGTGTGGTACCTCACCGTCCTGGCCGACCTGGTGCGCGTCCCGTCGTCCTCGCACGGCGGGCTGGTGGGGGACCAGCTCGTGGACATCTGCCTGCGCGTCGAGGTGGTGCGCGAGTCCGCGGTGGCGATCCTGAAACCGCTCCTGCTAGACCCTACGCTGCTGGAGAACACCGCATCCAACGCGACGGTGGCTGAGGCGCTCAAGTCCGTCGCCTGGATCGTGGGCGAGTACTCGCGTTTCGTCGCCGACTACGACGAGGTGGTGGCGGCGCTGTCGCACCCCAACGTCGCCAATCTGCCCCCGCATGTGCAGGCGGTGTACGTGCAGAGCCTGCTCAAGGTGTACGCCACCGCGATCGCCGCGCACGCCGGCGCCGTCAGGCCCCCGCCCGAGGCGCCAGAGCCGGCGCCGGCGCCCTTCGACGAGTCCGGCGGCGCGCTCGCGCTCGCCGCGCCCGGCGAGGCGGGCGACGACGACGCAGCGGCGGCGGCGGCGGCGTCGGCGGCGCGCGAGTTCCCCGACACCGAGCTTCCCCGCTCGGACGTGCTGGTGCCGATGAGCCCCGAGCTGGCACAGCTGGGGGAAACCATCAAAGAAAACCTCGGGCCGTTCTGCGTCTCGCTGCACCTTGAGGTTCGCGAGCGCGCGTGCCAGCTGCAGACCATCCTCGACATCGCGGCGGCGGCGGAGGCGGCGACGCCCGGCGAGGGCGTCGCCATCGTCGAGCAGTTCGCGGTGGCGCTGTCGGAGGAGGTGCAGCCCGTGTCGCTCAAGGCGCAGCGCAAGGTGGAGCCCCCCGCATCGCTGATGATCACCGCGCCGCTCTCCGAGCGGTGGGACGACCTGCTGGTGAGCTCCGGGGACGAGGACTCGGACGACGAGTTGTCGCGGCGCGGCAAGGGCGCCAAGAAGAAGAAGAGCAAGCACAAGGATGTCACGGATCTGTTTGCGCAGAAGAAGAGCAAGGAGCAGATCGCGCAGGAGGAGCAGGAGGCGCGCGAGATGCTCGCGCGGCACCGCGAGAAGATGGGCAACTACTACCTCGGCGGCGAGGTGGCCAAGCCCGAGCCCGAGGAGGGCGGGAAGAAAAAGAAGAAGGGCAAAAAGGGCGCCCCCGAGGCGCTCCCCGCGCCGCCGCCGCCGGAGCCGGAGATGCCCGCGTACATGAAAGCGAGCATGGCGGGTCTCAAGATGGCGCGCCCGGAGATCAAGGGCGAGTCCGACTCCGAGAGCGACGAGGACGAGGCGCCCGCCGAGGGTATGGGGAAGAAAGCGCTGTACGCGCCGAAGAACTCCTCCGCGGCGCTGCACGCGGGCCTGGGGGGGTACGACCCGCTGAAGCCGCTGGGCCGGGGCGAGGAGATGCCCTCGGTGGAGGCGTACCCGCAGTACGACCCGTACGCCAACGAGGGCGCCGCTACCGGCGCGTTCTCCGCGCCGCGCGCCGGCGACCGCCGGAGGAAGGACAAGAAGGCGGCTGGCAAGGACAAGAAGGCGGCTGGCAAGGACAAGAAGGCGTCCAAGGCGAAGAAGGAGGAGAAGGGCGGCGACGAGAAAAAAGCGAAGAAGGAGAAGAAGGCGGAGAAGCCCGCCAAGGAGAAGGCGGCGAAGGCGGACAAACCCGCCAAGGAGAAGAAGAAGGCGAAGGGCGAGAAGAAGCTCTCGTCGAAAATGGCAGCGGTGTCCGTCGAGCGGTAACGCGTCAATGTAATCGCAAAGCCTTGTCTACTTCTAAGTTATGCACACTCATCGCGTCAGCGCAATACTCTGCAACGCTTTCTGCGCGATGACGGAGACGGCGACGCGGCCGATGGGCACGTCGTTCCTGTCGAGAACCTCCACGCGGCGATCCACGTAATCGCCGTGCTTGTAGATGTCCGTGAGCTTCAGCTCGAAAAACCCGACATCCTCGAAATCGATGCCGTTGTCGTCCGACACGAGGCAGAACGGGATCGTCGCGTCCTCGGGGTTGCCGCCGTCGAGCAGCGCCGCGAGTGCGGCTCTCAACCCGGAATCCTTCACCGGGAACGCCTTGGTGTACCCGAAATCCACAAACTGGCTCTCTTTCTTCACCCGCATGGTCTGCTGCTCGTCATCCCGGTGGAACTTGGGCATGAACTCGAAGAGCATGAACATCTGCCGCACTTTGTGGTCGTGGTACAGCGTCTTGCCCAGCTCGAACTGGCCGATGGAAACCACGATGCTGTCGGCGCTCCCCGCGGCGGAACCCGCCGAGGTCGACGCCTCCGTCGAGTCTCTCGGCTTGAGCGAAACGCTCGTCGGCGGCTGCGGCGCCGCGCTCGAGCCGAGAACGGTGTCCTCCTCGAGCTCCCGGCTCACGCGCGAGGGGTCAGAACGCATCTCGGAAACGCGCGCCGCGCCGCTCGCGGGCAGAGGCGCGCGCGCGGACATCGCAGTCGGCGCGTTCGGGTCTTTCCACGCGATGCTGACGAACACGGTTCCTCGTCGTTCGCGCGATTGCGAGAAGAGAGGGAACGAGCCCGTCACGGGCATGCCCTTGGAAAGAGGCTCGAGGTCCACTCGCGCGATGCCGATCACGCCGGCGCCCTCCAAGTCCGTGTCCGCGTCGTCGAAGGCGATGATCTCCACTGCCGACTTGACCATCTTCGCCTCGACATCCTTCGTACGCTTCAGCGGCATGTCGTGCACGTCGTCGAAGTCCGGGTTGGCGCCGCGACCGTATACGGTGTCGTGGCTAGGGAGCCCCGGGAACTGGTAGCTGCAGTACGGCACCATGGACGACGCGGGGCCGACGCGGGGTACAAGGTCCCGGCAGCAGGAGAGCTCGATGCTGATCATGTTCGGGAACGGGGTCTCCGCCGCGGCGGTATACGCGGCGACGTACGCGTCCTTCGACGGTTTGACCCGCACCGGGGGCTTGTTGCGGCGATACTCGCGCACGTCCGCGACGATGCTTTTCCGCATGTACGCGGCGTAGCGCAGACGCGCGATCACCTCACCGCTGCGGCCGATGACGTCGCAGAAGTGCTCCGCTGGGGCTTCAGCCGTGCGACCAGCCAGAGTGTCGTCGAGCACCCACGACAAGTTGATATTCGCGACGCCGATGGTCGAGAAGTCCATGCCGAGGGACTTGTTCAGCTCCACGGGCAGTCGCTTGGCGTCCAGGTACTCGAGGAAGAAATCATCAGCCTTGACGATGTACTGCAAAGTGTGATCGGTGCTCACCGATAGACCCTGATGCACCGGCGTGGTCTGCGTCTCGTGCTCGAAGAAATCCACAGTCATGAACGTCTCCGGGTTCTTCTCACCGATTTTGTCGGCGTCCACGTCGATGCTCATCAGGCGGAGCTCGAAAATGTTCTCGCCGGGCGACAGATCCGCCAAATCATCCACAGGAGCCTTAGGGGCCACGTCTTGCGTCATACCATCTCGGCTCGAGCGCACAGCCTGCGACTCTGGTTTCTCCGTTGCCTCGACGTACTCGCGCCCTCGGACCTGCGCCTCGAGGGCGTGAATCTTCTTCTGTCGGCGATCCAGCTCGTTTTCGTGCGCCTTCACCTTCTTGAACAAGCTCTCGTTCATCTTGTCGGCCCGCGTTTTCTCCTCAACAAGCGCGGCGCGCAGGTCATCAACCTGCTGCTCCTCGAGTTTAAGGAGCCTATGAGCCTTGCGCAGCTCCTCGACCTGATCGCCGAAGGTCTCGCGAAGACCGCGAAGCTCGGCGCGGAGGGACCCTTCATCAATCCCGTCGTCGACGACGGCCACCTGCGCGTTGTTCATCTCGCGGGTTTCCAGCGCAGCTCGGCTCATGTCCATGAGCACACTGATCTTCTCGTTCGCCGCCTCGAGCTCAACCTCCATGCGGGAGCATTCAATGCGCAGACGGTCCCGCTCTTCGCGCGTGGCGGCGGCTTCCTCTACACCCCGGGTACCGATGGTCTGGATGGTCCGCCTGAGCTCAACCTCGCGGAGCTCGGCATCGGCGCGTTCGCGCTGCGCCTCCGCCATGAGCGTCCGCAGCTTCCGCGTCTCCGATTGCGACTCCGACGGAGCGTTCATCGCCGTCGCAAGGAGCTGGTGGTTCTCCTTCTCCAGGGCCGCACGCTCGCGTCGTGACTGTTCGAGCGCGGGCTCGAACTCGTGGGCCGCGTCGAGTTCCATCGCCAGACGCTTCTCCTCCGCGGCGAGCTTCAGATTCTCCCTGCGCTCTTCGTTCAGACGCTTGTGGGTGTCGTCGAGCTGTTGCAACACACGAGTGTGGTTCGCCTTCATCGTGCCGAGCGCAGACTGAGCCTCGTGGTAACGCTTCTGGAGCACCCCCGCGCGCTCCCAGGCTGACTTGATCTCCGCTTGGAGCTCGCTCGCAGAGTAGGGGGCGACGTAGCCCTCAGTGCCGGGCGCAGGTAACGCCGTCTGCTGCTCTTTCTTCAGCTTTCTCTCAAGCTCGGCGCTCCGCGCCGTGGCCTCGCTGAGCTGCTTTCTGAGCGAGGCGACTTCGCCCGCCTGCGCGACGGGTTGCCTGGACCGCTTCTGGAGCGACGCCGAATCCGCGGCGGATTTGACGGGCACGATCGCCGAACTGGGTTCGGGTTCGGGGTCGGGTGGGGAAGCCTTAATCGCTTCAGCAGCCTTGGCCGCAGGCGTGACACGACTGGCCGCCTTCTTCGCAGGCTTCGCAGCTACCGGTGCTGCGATCGTCGGCTTGACCACGCGCAGCGTCTTAAACAGCTCCGCCATCGAAATGTGTCCGTCGCCGTTCAGATCGAGCTTGGCGACGAGCGCGAGCAGGAATCGCTTCTCCTTCAGCGTGACGTCGGGGACGAGCTCCTCAAACAAGGAGAGGAGCTCGCGGTTCTCGAGAACACCGCTGTTATTCTTGTCGAATCGATGGAACACCGCAGACACGGTGGACTTCGCAGCGTCGATTCGATCTTTGAGTCGCTTGATGACTTCGAGCACCTCGGCGGATTCGCGATCGGCGACTTGCGCGCCGATGTTGATGCAGTTCTTCATCGACTCCACCAACTCCATGTACGTCACCTTACCGTCGTTGTTCGTGTCGCACATGGCACAGAAATACCGTTGCTGCGCTGCGGTCACGCCAGGCATCACAGCTTCCAGGAACTTACCGAGCTCATCTGAGTCAAGGTGCTCGTTCTGGTCACTGTCAAACCTGTCGAAAGCCTCCTTCAAGTGAATCTGTTCGCGCTTCAGGTACGAATCCAGAGCGTTGAAAAGATCTTCGTGCGTCACGAGGTGAACACGGCCATCAACGAGTCGCCCGACAGGTTCAGGCCAGTCCGCATCGGAAATGGGCTTATCGTACACCTTCATCATGGAACGGTCCAGCAGGTACGTCTGGCCCTCGTGCGCGAGGTCTTCCAGGACCCATTCGTCGCCGTCTGTCGAAACCGGGGCAGCGGGCGCGGCGGGCGGCACTTTACCGCCCGCGGCGTGCAGTGCCTTCCGGAACTCGTCGCACTCCTCAGCGAGCGCGGCGGCTCTAGAGCGTTCCTGTCGCAGCATGTCCTTCAGCCGTTCTTCCATGGTTGAAGACTGCCCCGGAAAGACAGAAGCCGCGCTGCGCTGCCCAGGCTTCATCATACGCGCGGCCTTGAGAGCCTCGTCGAGTTTCACCTTGTACTCTTTGCACATGTTCTTGAAGTGCGCGCCTCGCTCGTTCTCTTTCTGCAGCTTGCGGGTCAGCTCTCGAGTCTCATCTTCGAGCTCCGAGACCCGCTGCTCAGCGGCGAAGAGTCGTGACGAGTTGGAGTCGCCCTTGGTGGGTCGTGCCATTCCCGGAGCCAGGGACGCGCGTTTCGCTGCTTCCTCCGCGCGCGCCAGGCGGGCGAGCGATTGCTTCAACTTTCTGTCTCGCTCCACCGCCTCCATCTTCAGCGTTCGGTTCTCCATCTGGAGCGTGAGCAACCGCTCCTCATCGACGCCGCCGCTGGGTTTAGCCTGAGCGTAGGTCAGAAAGGACGTTTAAAAGATATAAAAGCCGTCAGCATCGTGTGGGGATCGCCAGATAGGAGTGTTGGGGAAGGGTCAGCGGACAAATTTCGGGTCGGCAGTGCCCACACGCACCTTGCGCGTGGCATCTCGTTTGGACGTCCTCAAGGCATGGGTGGAGGTCACCGAAACGGAGTCCGCCTCTTCGTACATGGCGACTCGTCGCACCACTACGGTCGATACGCCAACCGTGTGACGCGTCGCCGTCTGCGACCTCGGCAGTGGTCGTCGCCCGTCACGGAACGTGCTTTAGAAAACGGCATCGTGGTCAAGAAAAAGCAACGGTCGGTTCGAAACAAAAGCCTCGAACGGACGACGGAATCCTGATTGGAAACGCTCGTTTTCAGGAGACGGACCGTTTCGTTTGGATTTCGCCCTCCTCGGCGCCCTCGAAAGGGACACTCTCGACGACACGCGCATACTGACGCGTCCGCGCCTTACCCGTATTCTTGCCCTCGTGCGTCGCATCTCCCCGTTCCCGACTCAACTCATGACCGTTCTTTCTTTCGCCGATTCCGGCCGCGGAATCTCCAACTTCACTCTCGACACTGTCGCCAACAAGGCGATCGAGCTTGGATTCGAGAAGGAAGGGGCGCTCAACAAGAAACCCGCACAACGTGCGGACCTCCAGCGTTTCTTCAACACCTATGGTGTCAAAGCCTTCTCGCGGTTCAAGGATAAGTTCGAGAAAGAGAAATTGCTCCCTCCCGAGGAATACCTCGCCCAGAAAGAGGCTGCTGAGCGCGCGGCGAAAGAAAGCGAGTTTGCTCCCGTCACCGAGGAAGAGTACATCGAGGCCACGCAAACGGCTGACGCTATGGAGAAGAAGTGGAGGCTTTTCAAGAAGTGCGTCGCGCGTATCCCTTCTGTCTTCACTTTAAACGTCGCAGAACCGTTCGCTGACATTATACTATTCCTATTATCCTATGTCACTACAACACTAGACCGGGCGGCATCGGCGTCAAATCCGACCTCTACTACGATGTGCAAGGCGCTCGCAGCCAAGTTGACTCCGGCGACATCATGACCGAGTGTCCGCAGTGGAATGATATCGGCGCTGTTGACTATGTCGGCAAAGCGACCTGGATGGGCCACCACAAGCTGAAAGGCAAAACCAAAGAGCAGGCTCGAGCGATCTTCTGTAAGCTGCTGAACGACGCGCTAGCTGACAAGGCGGCCCACTTCTATCCTTAGAAGCTCACGCCTTTCGAGACAGCGTGCGTTGCTTCGTCGCAACTTTAACGAGTGTCTCCTCAACCTTGAGTCCTTTCCTGCGTCGAGTAGCGTCGACGAGCTGGCGAGCCATGTTCGGTCCCGCGTCGCCGTCTTCTCCGAACTCTTCTCGCTCTTCTTCGGTTTTTGGCGTGAAGAAGGGGTCGATGTCCAGTCGCTCCCAGTGGCTCAGCATCAGCTGCGCGTTTGACGCGCCTGAACTGCTGTGTCGCAACTCGTCCGCGAAACCAAACGAGGCAGCCACGGGAAGGTAGCTGTGAATGATGAACACGCCAGTACCCTCGCGGATGGATTCTGAGAGAATTTTCGCACGACGTCTTCCGAGCACGGAATATGTCCCGCCAAGCGCCTCAGAAGTGGTGTTGATCACTGCGAGGTACATGGCCTCGACGAGTCTCGGTCCCGCCTTCAACACGCTGCGGCGAATAGCTTCCCTCGTAGCGCTTGTGACTTGACCAGAGAATGGACCGTACTGCTCCTCTCCAAACCCTCCATCGCCTTCTTCATCACCATGGCGAGGCTTTGGAATAACCTCTAAACGAACGTTGACTCCAAACAACGGTTCATCGCAGAGCGGCCCTCGTAAAGTTGCCATCTGAAATCCCGTGAGTGCGTTTCCCTCCACCGTACTCATCACCGTCGGGTCGGACATGTCGATGAGACTCGTCGACGATGCGCCGCCGGGAGCAGCGTACTGGTGCGGCGTAGGCGTGATTCCAAAAGCCTCGCCGACCAGAGGCTTGCCCAAAGACCTAAGGGGCATGCCCGTTTCACCATCTACCGTCTCTCCGACCGTTAGCAGGTTCGGACCGACTTGTTTCGGTCCAAGTGCCCAAGCCTCGGACAGAATCGCCTGAACGTCGCCCTCCGTTCCGTCCCCCTCAACCGCGAGCGCGTCTCGCGAAGTTTTGAGCTTACTCAGAATCTCCGGCGCGAGCGCGTCCGCATCGTCGAGTTGCTCGTTGTGCGAGGAGAGCAGCACTTTTTTAAGGCTCTCCATGGAGTCTTCGAAGACACGAGGAAAGTACGGAGGCAAAGGACTCGCGGTGGCGCGTATAGTCAGAAGACCATTAGACGTCGTAGCCTCCGCGACGCCGGTGGAAGAGACTGATTCTCTGAAAGACACCAGGGGAGGCGAAACTTTCAAGTCCACCTTCGCAAAGCGTTCGCGAAGGTCAGCGATGCACCGTTCAAGGTGTACCTCACCAGCCGCTGCGATGACATGCTCACCCGTCTCCATGAGTCCAACCTCTACGAACGCGTCGGAACGGTTCAGCAGACGAAGTCCTTCGACCAAAGCCGGCATGTCTGAAACGTTCTCTGGTTCAACCGCGACCTTGACGATCGCCGCAACCTGGAACATCATGTTGCCAAACGGCGGACACATCTTGGTGCTCGACAGTGTAGCGCTCTTCAAGATGTATCTTTCCAAACCACCGATCGCGAGAACATTACCGGCAGGTACCTCCTTGACTCGGAACATTCCCTGACCCATCATGAGGTAAAGATCTTCGATGACGATCTCCTCGCACGCGTCTTCGCCGGGATCGCTCGGATCGTACGCGCCGTTTATGACGTACAGCTTGTCCCCTTCTCGCAGCACGCCAGAATATACGCGGCCGAAACCTAAGAAGACACTATCACCGGCCGCGCCCGACATCCCATTGACGGCAGAAACGGGAACCGCAAGCATCTTGCTCACGAAAACAGCAGTTGAAGCGCCTTCCGAAGTGCTGCAAGTAGCGACAGCCTTGCGAGACTGGGTGAGTTCGCGTGCGTCCGCGGGGTCAAGCTCCGCCTTCAGCGTCGGCGCAGGCATGAGCCGGAACGATCTGTGCGGTGCCGATTTGATGGGACTGGGTAGACAGGTTGCCACCATCTCCAGGACAGTCGGTGACAGCGGAAGCCAAGCCTTCAAGATGCAGTTCAACGCGTACTTTCGATCGCTGCTCTTGATGTCTTTTTCGGGGACGTCGACTTTCAGCGACGCCGCCATGGTGGCCAAGTCCTTTCCTTCGGGCGGGTAACCGTGCTTTTCCGCCTCTGCGGCATGATACATCTTCCAGATGGGATCAAGCACGAGTTGGACAAAAAGAGGTTTGAGTTTGCCACCCGCCGTCTTCTTCCCCACGATTTTCTTCGATTTCGGGTGATAGAACCAGTCCCCCCAAAGACCCCTTTGAAGCGTCTTTGAGCTGCACCCAAGCTTAGAGGCGTACATTTCCGCGAACAAGTCGACGCGAAACGCCCATCCATCCGCTGCGCAAGCGAACGCCACGTTGCCCCGATCTACCGAGAAAGCATCATCGGAGTGATCCGCGTCCGTCACAATATCCTCCAACTCAGCATCCTCGGGCAATGTCTCCTCACCCTCGGCGGCATTGTCGCCGCCGAACGCGTCCGCCGTCGCCAAGAGCGTGTCCGCCTGCGAGATGAACTTTTCGGACACAAACGCGCTCATCACGCCGTTGATTTCGTGCAACAGGTTGCGCATGCGTTCGTACGCCTCCAGTGGCGTATATCCCATCTCTATGATAAGCCGATCCAGCTTGTTGAACACTAAGCAGGTTTGAAGTCGCTCTTCCCACGCCTGGCGGAGCACCGCGTGCGTCTGCACGCAAATGCCCTCGACGACGTCGACAACCACCAAACCGCCGTCGCTCAATCTCGCGGCGGTGGACACCTCGCTACAGAAGTCGACGTGTCCTGGGGAGTCGATGAGGTTGATGAGCAGGGGTTCAGGCTCACCCGCACCAGGCGCCACCTTCGGGGTGTACAGAAGAGAGATTGCCGCGCTTTTCATGGTGATACCACGCCTCTGCTCGTCGTCGAGGAAGTCCATGAAACGAAGCTTACCCGCGAGTTTCTGGCTGATGAACCCGTTGTGCGCGATGAGGCCGTCTGATAAGGTAGTCTTGCCATGGTCTACGTGCGCGAGGACACATATGTTTCGAATGTTCTCCCGCTTACTTTGCAGAGCAGACAACCGCTCCACCGCACGCTCCATCGCGTGCGCGTGGTCCCGTCCCGGAGCGTCCGCCGCCTCTAGTTGTGAGGGAGGTTTCTGTGTCCGCCCGAGAAAATGCCGCTTGAGGCTGACTTGGCAGTCGAGGAAAACGTCGACACCTTATCTTTGCCTTACGCCACCGCCATCACTCTCCTGTGCACCCACGAGACGCACGGTTGGTTACGAGCTCTCGGAAAGGTCTACTCGTCACACCGTCACCAAGGCCTCTTTCCAAGGCTTCCCCGTATTCGCAATGTCGGTGCTTTGTGCGCCCTCCCTCCGATTGCAACCCTGTTCCATCAGGGCGACCCGCGGGTCGAAGCGCGGTGGTCGCGCTCCTCGCTGTGTCGCCAACGATGGTCGACCCGAGAAGCCCGCCTCAGCGGAAAAAGCGCCTCGTGGACGCCGCGAGTTGATGCTGAACAGCAGCAGCCTGCTCGTCCTCGGCGGTCTCCTCGACAACGCGCTCGGCGGCGTGGTGGACAACTCTCGTCCCAGCGGTCTCGGCCTCGCCAAGTACAGCGACGACATTACTCTCACGCTGTGCCCTAACAAGCCGAACTGCGTTTCCACCACGGATGATCTCAACGACGATTCGCACTACATTCCTCCCTGGACGTACAACCCTGATGAGGGACGCGGCATCCGAAACCCCGCGACGCAAGCCCAGGCGATGGATGAGCTTGTTGACGTGGTCACCAACACCGATTGTGACGGGTTCGAGACGACCATTGTGACGAGGCTGGACGATTACTTGTACGTCGAGTACAAGGATCCCAGGTTTGGGTTCGTGGACGATGTTGAGTTCTTCTTCGCGCCTGGGGACAGGAGTCGCGTGGAATACCGAACCGCGGGACGCGTGGATAAGGCGCCGAGTGCGGGCGAGACGCAGCGGAAACGCATCAAAGCGCTCCGCATCGCGCTGCAAAAGAAGGGGTGGAAGAGCGTCGGTTTCTAAAGTCTCATGCTAGTGGCAATGTATTACGTAGGTCATTTTAAGTCATCGCGTCTAATCTCCACGAGGCCGTACAGCTGTTTCGCGACCGTCTTGGGAACCCCGCTGATCGGGTTGCCTGTGACGTCCAACACCTTAAGGCTCTTCAGGTTCACTACAGACTCGGGAATCTCTTCAAGCGCGTTTCCGCTCAAGTCTAAAACTTGCAAGTGAGGCAGCTCGAATACGATGGCAGGCAGCTGCGTCAGCTTGTTGTCCGCGAGACACAGCGACCGTAGCTCCTGCCCGTTCTTCTCCAGTACTCTACTCAATCTGCACACGCACGCCTCGCCCACCTTCTCACACAACATGTTCACGCACTGCAAGTCTGAGCTGTTTCGCAGGTCGAGTGCTTTCATCGAAGGCGACCGGTTCGCCTCGAGCAGCGTGCGCACCACCTGGTACAGTCGGTTCGCCATCAGTCTTGAAATGCCTGCTGCAATCGAGACCTCCACCGGGAACTCAGGGCTCAAGCGCTCATGCGTGCTGTGCTTAAACGATCGAAACGAAGGTTCGATGCGGTGCCGAGGCGTGTGTCACCGGGAGACTGGCGCCACGTGGAAGATGGAAATGGGCCGGCTGTTTAGGTCTGTCCTATACACGAGCCGAACAATTTCGAGAATCGGCACCCGGCGAAACGCGGGACCAGAAAAAATCAAAAAAAACCGGCAGTCTTCGAAAACGAGGTAACAAGAAAATGGCGCGCCCGGCGGGTGCGGGCGGCGGGGTCGCCCGCTTGCGCACTGGGTACCGATATAACGCGTTGTTCGTCTTCGCGTTACTCTCGTGCCTGCTATGCGAGGCATCCTCTTTGCTGACGGGATACAGGCGCGTGCACGCGTGGGGTTTCAATCGTTTCGGCCAGCTTGGCATCGACCACGAGCCCAACCAGTCGAGGCAAGCGAAGCCGGACCAGTGTGAGCCTCAGTTCGTGCCTACACTCGGGCACGAGGTGCTTGGTCAAACTGGAACAAACATTCAGCGGATCGTCTCTGGACAGAACCACGCCATCGCCATCACCGAGGAAGGGGACCTGTACGTGTGGGGAAATAACGACATGGGGCAACTGGGCCTCGGAAAACTCGGCACTGAAGACACCGAAATACGTTTCAAGCCTACGTTGCTTGAGCTCTTCAACCCTAACGGCCTGAAGCTCAAAGTCGTGGACGTCGCGATGGGCTTGGAACACACGCTCGCGCTCGTCAACGGTGGTCGAGTGTATGCGTGGGGGAGCAACTTGTACGGACAGCTCGGCTTAAACGAGGATCCGGAGACGACGCCTTTTTCGAGTGTCCCCCAGGCCCTTGACGTCGGTGGTGAGTTGGTGAAGAACGTCTCGGCAGCAGCCGGTCATAGCGCTGCGCTTACTTTCACTGGTGGCCTTTTCATGTGGGGTGCGAACCAAGAAGGTCAGCTCGGGCTGGGAGGATGCACGGAACCAGATGGAAGGGGCTCTGACCCGTGTCTGAACTCTGTCCAAAAGCCGACGAAGATTCTTCGAACCGCGGACGGAAGTTTTATGCCCCAGATTAAGCTCGTGGCGTGTGGGGGTCACGTGGCTGGAGGGACAGACAAAGCTCTAGAAGGAGGCCACACCATCGCTGTCTCGCAAAGTAACGAAGTGTGGGGTTGGGGTGACAACTTTCACGGGCAAGTCGGTAAGCCGCAACAGTACATGAAGATCGCAAATCATACTGAGGTTTTCACGCCGAACAAGTATGACGAGGTTACTGGGAGGTATTACAACCGCGAAGTGATGCCAGTTTCAGCTGGATTCCTCATACTTGAAGAGGCTATATACCCACCACCACCAGCTGCTGTTGCATATCCACCGCCTGCAGTTGAAGGCGAAGAAGTAGCCAACGACACCGCTGCGGTGATCACCGAAGCATCGCCGCCGCCGCCACCATCACCGAGCGCTGCCTCTATGGCCCTCGAAGTGGTAGGTTTGAAAGCAGGCTCGCATCACTCTATAGCTTTAGTTCGAACTGGCGAAATGTTCGCTTGGGGCGACAATTTCCACGGTCAACTGGGACTTGGATACATATCATCGCAACGCGAACCGGACCGCTTCGAGAAAACGCAGGAATACAGAGCCCCAGAAATGATCGATCGACCAACGCGACTCAAACATTTCGATTTTTATATGGCCAAATTGTCAACTATCCTTCAGGGAAACGAGACAATAATCATAGAAACTGCGGAGCGCGTGACTGGAAGAATTCAATCAGAGGTGGACGCGCGCATAACGCAGATCGATGCCGGAAATTTCCAGACTATTGCGCTTTCAAGCAAAGGAAATGTTTACATATGGGGAACGAACGCTTTAGGACAACAGGGTACATGCGATTGTGGCGCGTGTATGGCAAACTATGATGCTGCGGGCACGTGCCCAGATATCCAAGCACCACCTGCACCACCATCTCCCGAAGCGCCGGTTATCGCGGGTATAACGTACGAAGCGGCACCCTTCGTACCAAACATCGAGAAGTACGAATGGAACGATGAATGCGAGTGCAACTGCGCTGGTGCGGGGACGTGCAAATACACGCCGCAGATTGAAAATACCAACGCGATCAACGCTGGGCGGTGCGTCGGGTTCAATGAAAACACGAAGTGCGAATGTACACCACCATATCTTGAGATGACAGGAGAGATTACCGCGATGGACACGCCGATGACATTTGCTCTTGGTGCGGAAACCAATTTTACGTTCGTTACGGTCGCTGCAGGCGGCGCCATGTTTGCGATATCGGAGGCGGAGTGCCCGACAGACAACAACGGGAATGAGTGTTCAGGCAACATAGGCGCCTGTACTGCCGATACAGCTGAAGCGCTTAAGACATGTGACTGTCCTGATGGCACGGCGGTAAGTTCATTTCATTATTTCCCTCCTTTTGAATTCTTTACTAAATACTCACGTTTGCCTTGCGTTACAGGGTATCTTTTGCGAACACACCTGCCCCGTCGGGACTGAGGATGACGTGATTCTTATCCGTGGGGCGGGACACAACAGTATCAAATTTCCGGATTCACGATACAGTGTGATTGACGACGGCCCGATGGATGGAATGATTTGCTCAGGTCACGGTATTTGCGACGATAAAGGCGCCTGTGATTGCGACGAGTACGTTCCCGAGTCTTTCCTTCAACGCGTTTGAATTTATTTCCCCATTTTACTCGATTTTTGCTGACACGCACGCCTCTTACAGGTATTGGTACGGTGACCGATGCCAGTATATGTGCCCTTGGGATAATGAAAAGCGACATTGCAGCGATAACGGCGTTTGCGTGTATGATCCTAGCGTTCAGGAACTTCCCTACTGCAAGTGTAACGCGTACTACACGAAAAACCCCAACCAGTTCCTGGCGGATCAAGCCCTCGCGGAGTGTCAGGAACAACAAATTCAGATACAGGATAATGGCTGGTGTTCATATTATGATGCCACCGTGGGTTTCGGTGAATGTTTCGAAGCCGGCATGTGCGGCGTCTGTGAAGACAAAGAGGGCGGGGCCCCCCGTAGCCGGTCTATCGTGTTTACCCTCACTCTAATGTGCGTGTTAAGCGTTGCGTTGTGGTCGTAACTCGGCAGTCCGTAGTTTAAAGCTTAGACAGAATCAATCATTTGAAATGTATTTACTGGAAAAGAAGCTAGTAGAGATCTATCGCTAAAAAGTGTCTTGACGTCCTTGCTTTGAGTATTTATTTACCCGATTAAAAGAAGATCCAGATGAACATGAACACACAAAACAACACGAGCATCGAACCGTACTCCGCAAGCGGCCTGAGCGTTATGCGTTTGTCTCCAGTGACTTCCCGAACGTGCATAGTCGCGGCGATCATGAGTCGTGCGAGAGGGGGAAACTCCATGTCCGAGATTGGCCTGTGAAGCCAGTCGCCCTGGTAGAGTCCCTTTGCGTTTGCTTTCGACTTTTCGAGCCTAGCCCATCCGATTTTGGGCCTATGCACACCGGGCGACGTCGAATGATCCATTTCTCCCATGTTTCTGGAACCGCCTCCGATGGACGTTCGCCGCGTCGCCTCCTCGCCGAGACGGTCCAATCTGAAAACAGAAAACGCAGCGCTGCGAAGCTTAGGAACCCTTTTCCGCAGCGGGTGCGAGGGTCCGACCGCCGAAGTGTCTCGATCAAGTCGCTCGAGGAGGGCGAGAACAATCTGTGCTTGCCCCTCTTGATCTAGCGAAAACATCGAGAGTTTCGGTACCAAAACTTGCGGCGCTGCGGCGTATCCCGCGCGAATGTTTCCCATCGGCGTCGACGAGTGCCACTCAGACGAGCCATCGCCGACCAACAACTCTGGTGGATCCCAATCGAGAATTTGGGATTTTATGAAAGGTAAAAACGCATCATAAGGCGTCGGCGGAGGGGGCTCCACGTTCGGAGTGGGCGGAGCATATGGATCAACAAGAGCAAACTTGTTGTATGCTGTCTCAACGTCTTCGAGCAACTCGAGCAACTCCGGAATGGATGCGAGCACACGCAGCACGCTGAGCAGCGCGTTCGCGGTACCTTCAGCATCAACGGGAACTCGCTTGCAGCAAAGCTCAAGAAAGTGTCGCATGAGCTCACAGTAGAAAGGCAAGTTATGCAAAACGTGTGCCTTGTCTATTTGCTGCCTCGGACGGCCTCTTCGGCCGCCCCTAGAGCCAGACGCGCCTGAAAGAGGAGACGAGTCGTCCGCGAAAGCGGGCGAAGACGGCTTCCTCTCCGTCGCCACCGCTGTCACAGCCTCGAGGCCTCGAGAGAGCGTCGATGTGGGTGATCCCGACGACCGCAAAACACGAAACGGCTTAGGAAACTCAAGGGTCCAAGGCGTCAGATATGTCACCCATAAAGTCAGCAGCGGCGAGAGGCTAGCCGTGCTTTCGGTCGGCCACTGTGTAAAAGCCTCGCACAAAAAGCGGTACAGCGGCTTCTGGAGCATCTCTTTGGCACGCTCCACCTCCTCGACCGAGTCGCGCTCTCTATCAGCAGGCGAAGGAGTACGACGCGCCGATCCTCGCGCGAAAGGCGTGCTACTACCCCCCGATGCAGGGGGTGAACGCGGTGACAATCGCTCGCCATCCGCAGTCACACTTCCCGTCGTTTTCTTTTTCGCGCCATTGTCTTCCGATGTCTCGGCAAATAAGTATGTCGTCAACAGAGAGACAGCGTTGACGAGGTCATCGTTAGGTGGATTGTAATACGAATACTGCTGTTGCAGTCCCATAGAATCCCCATATCTCGAGCCGATAGCGAAACCACGAGAGCGGCCATCCGCGCTGATGCCGTACGGTGATCGCGAAGGATCTTCAGAGCGCAGAGGCTCTTCAACTCCTGGAAGCCAAAATTCGATCATTATGCTCACCAGCATCTCGCCCTGGGTGACATTCCCGGAGCGGTAAAAGGGCTCGGACGGCCTAGACCACCCTCCCGTGCCACGTACCCCCACCTCCCGCGAATTTCCACGTCCGATACTCGCAGGACCGCGGGGAAGGAAGTATTCGAGATGTGACAGGAGGAGTTCGCGATACGGATGTATTTTTTGGCTTCGGCCGAGCAAACCGTCCATCCACTGGGGTCGACCGGAGCCCGAACCGTACGGCGATCCTTGCCTGCCATGCCTCCTCCTGTCGTTCGTCAGGGAAACCGAGCCGCGCGCTTCTGAGCACGCGTAGTACGCTGACCAGAACAGGAAGTAGTGGTACAGTCCAAGGTGAACGTGAAAACGACCTTGCGTGTCCCGCTGCACGCAGTTACGGTAGGGCAGACGCTGGTTCAGCTCTGCAGGATCAGTTTGAAGGCGACGTTGCGTGCGCACGGGCAGACGTTCGAGCGGAAATGCGAACTGCATCAGGCCGTCGGCGTCTGCGGCGAGGACTGCTTTCATCAGCGGTCCGGTGGGGGAGAGGAAATCTATCAGCATCCAAGCCTCTCGCTCCGAGTTCCTGTCCTGTCGCCCCGCGGAGACGGACTGAAGCCAACCATTGGCGCCGTCGTCGAAGTTGAAGATCGACCACAGCAACGGTTGATAGCACGCGCTGAAGAACCCCCGAAGGTTGTCGCGGTTGTTCTCCAGCACCCTAAGCACGCTGTTGATGCGGTGCGACAGCGACGAGTGCCGGCCGCGCAGTATGCTGTTTAGCTCCTCGAACGTCGTCGGTTGCTTGTTCGCCCCGCCGGAATCGTGGCGTGGGCTCCCGCCGACGCCACCCACGGAGCTGCTCGCGCCCACGCCCGCTCGACGGGGGCTTGCGCCGCTTCCTAGTGTCGCCGATCTCGGTGTGCCGGTACCGAAGAACTCAGCACGGAGACCATCCATGGTCGGTCCCCGAGGCACCCCCAGGAGGTATGCCACCAGCACTTTTGCGCCACCGCTTGTGCTCGCGCTCCGGCCGGCGAGTTCCAGTTCACAGAAAAAAAAATGGCCTCATGTGTCCCGCATAGATA
>Ga0181560_10000864_pt1 | contig 28106 bp, 18 predicted proteins | sample 011ome_20_FD_133751 | JGI IMG/M metagenome (GOLD analysis project Ga0181560, IMG submission 133751) | Coastal salt marsh microbial communities from the Groves Creek Marsh, Skidaway Island, Georgia - 011509CT metaG (megahit assembly) | ecosystem: Environmental > Aquatic > Marine > Intertidal...
GAAGAAGAAGTCCACCAGGAGCAAGTGGCTGAAAGGGCTGTTCCGCTCGAGCTCGAAGACGAAGCCCTCGTCAAAATGATAACCTTTTATCGATAGAACACGCTAGCTAGAAGATGACTACCTCATCGCACGACGCGAGGTCTACTACTGTACTACCTACCTCACGCCGCCGCGTCGCGGTACGGTTTCCCCGTCGCCGGGTCCACCATCCCCTCCTTCGTGCCGTCCCACCCCGGCGGCTGCAGCGTGGGCCAGTCTCCGCGACACCCCATCTTGTTGTAAAACGTCTTCTTCCCCGCCAGCTGCTCGTCCCCCGCGAGCAACTCGCCGAGCGCGGCGACCACCTGCGACGCGATCCCGATCGCCTCCTCCTGGGTTTTGACCTCCGACGTGCTCATCACGAGGTGCGCGTCCGCGAACTCGTACGCCTCGCGCTGCGGCGCCGCCGCCGGGTCCGCCGCCGCCGCCGCCGCCGCGTCGACGTCGTCGAGCCAGATCACGAAGTGCCCGAAGAGATAATCCCAGCACGCGCCTCGCGCGGACGCGCCCTTCCCTCCTCCGCTCGTCGAGATGACGCACCGCAGCTGCGTGCTGAGCTGCTCGAACACCGCGTTCTCCGCGATGACGAGCCCGCCCTCGCCGTCGCTCTCCACGATCTCCGCGCGCGTCTGCCCGGTGATCTTCTCCACGAGGTCCGGCGTCGAGAGCGGGACGTAGCCCAGCGCGGACGCGAGCGCTCTCCCCACCGCGTCGTTCGCGCCCTCGCTGTCGCCGACGAACGTCACGGTGACGCCTTTCAAGTCCTTCGCGATCGCTTCCGCTTTCAGACGGAGCGTCTTCGACGCGTCGGACGGGCCGCCTTCGCCGTCGGACGACGACGTCGCGGACGCGGACGCGGACGTCGTCGTCGCGGCGGCGCGATCGGGTCGAAGACGACGCCGGCGGCCGCGACCGGGACCGGGACCGGGACCCGCGCGGAGGAGGGCGGGGGCGCGGCGCGCGCGCGACGCGAGGCTCGCCGCGCGCGCGAGGGACGAGGTCGCGGACGTCGACGCGACGGTCGACATGACGACGGAGGGCGAGACGCGCCGACGAGAGTGGCGAGCGCGGAGGCGCCGCTATCCAGCAGACTTCCGGAGTCGAGTGCGCTTTTTCATCACTGCTGGAGCTGGCCGTCATACCTCATCAAGCAGCGGAGACGGTTCAGGGAAAAAAGTGCATCGGTCAGTTGAAACGGGACGCGATCAAATGTTGAAACCAAGCGGTGGGTGAAAAACGTATGCTCATCCGTCGAGGACACCCGACTACCCCCCTATGAGGATTGAACTCATGACCAAAAAAATGGAGTCTCCGTTGGCGCGAAAATGATTGCTCATCCGTCCTCCGTCACGTACTCCCTACGGGATTGAACTCATCGGCGTCACAAACGCACGCGCGCGCGCACGAGTTCGCCTCGTCGATCGCCTCGCACCGTCGATCGCCGTTCATCGCGCGCGACACGCACGTCCGAGCCTCTCTCCTCGGTCACGCCGATCCGATTCCGATTCGCGTTCGCGCGATCGAATTTAATTTGAGCACCCGAATTAATTCTTCTCGATCCACGACCGACGACGATCCGACGACGACGATGCGCCTCCTCAAGTTCCGCCGGTCGTTCGTCCTCGCCGCGATCGCGGTCCTCGCGACGCTCTCGCTCCCGTCCGTCCGCGCGCTCGAGCCGCTGCCGTTCGTGGAGATCCCCCTGTACGTCGGCGAGTCCAAGCAGACGCTCGGCATCTACGAGGGCGACAACGTGAACGAAGCCGTGGACGCGTTCGGCGCGACGCACGATCTCTCCCCGGACGAGCTCAAGACGCTGAAGGAGGAGGTCACGAAGCGGTTCGTCGCGATCGCGGACGTCGTGAGAGCCGGCGCGAGCCCTGGCGCGTCGTTCGACGGGAAAGAGCCGCTGTTCCAGTTCCCCGTGGGCGTCGGCGACGGCAAGGTGGTGCCTCTCAAACTGTACGAGGGCGACAACCTCCTCCGCGCGGTGCAGAAATTCGCCAAGAAGAACGGCGTCCCGGAGGACATCGTCCCGTCGCTGTTCCAGCAGATCCAGCTCAAGGTGTACGGCGAGAACTTCGACGACCCGACGATCACGCCCTTGGGCGGGGGCGCGCCCGGGGACGCGTCCGCCGACCCGGAGGCGCCGCCGCAGCTCCTCTACGAGTTTCCCGTGGACGTCGACGGCTCCGGGGACAAGGACAACTTGACGCCGTTGAAGTTGTACCGCGGCGACGTCTTGGGCGAGCGCGTGAAGGCGTTCGCGGAGGAGCACGCGCTGGACGACGAGGCGAGCGATAAGCTCGTCGCCGCGGTCGCGGAGCGCATCGCGGCGACGCAGCAGGCGGAGAAAGCCGCGGAGGAGATTCGCGCGAAACGCGAAGCCGAGGCTTTGGCCGCCGGCGAAGAGGGCGGGGAGCCGCCCGAGCCGCTGTACGAGATCCCGATCAACGTGGACGACGACACGTACCCGCTGAAGCTGTACGAGGGCGACATCTTGCGGACCGCGGTCGAGGCGTTCGTCATCGAGCACGGGTTCGAGATCACGTCCGTGCCGATCATCGTCGACGCGGTGTCCAAGCAGTTCAACAAGGACGACGCCGACGCCGACGCCGCCGACGACGACGGGTCGCCGAAGCCGCTCGTGTCGTTCGCGGTGTCCATGGACGGCGGCGACGGCAAGCCGCTGCCGCCGATCGCGCTGTACGACAACGAAGACGCGGACGTCGTCGCGAACGAGTACTGCGAGAAGCACGGCCTAGACGTGAAGGTCACCGCGCCGCAACTCGCGGACGCGTTGAGGAACTCGCTCAAGGAGAAGACGCCGGCGGAGAAGGCGGAGGCGCCCGCCGCGGCCGCGACGGAGGAGGAGAAGGGCGACGCGACGACGGGAGAGGATAAGGAGCTGTGAGGCGACGACGGGAGAGGAGAAGGAGCTGTGAGGCGACCCCGCGATCGATCGTAGCCCTACTGTATGTCGTGACGAAGCGCCGAGGATATCAGTCTGCGCCGCTGAGCGCTAATCTAATCCCATAGCCGCGCGTACGGCGCCCCCGCAACGCACTTGGCCACCGCGTCGTCGGCGACGGCGCGACACGCGGCGTGGACCTCGTCCACGGTCCCGGTCGCGTCCACGATCGTCCACCAGTCCTCTCTTAGCTTGTCGAAGTTCGCCCTAACCGCCTTCTGCAGGTCGGACGTCTCGTAGCGCTCCTCGCCGAACCCTCCGCGCGCCGCCGCGGCTTCGACGGGCATGTTGAGGTACAGCACCGCGTCCGGGCGAAGGAGGCCGACCTCGGGGGATTTGCACCACTCCAAGTCCAGCCCCGGGATCCCTTTCGCGGCGGTGAACGCGACGCCGCTGTACGAGTACCTGTCTACGACGAGGGTGACGCCCTCCGCGAGCTTCGCCTCCATCGCCGCGCGCTTCTCCCAGCGGTTCGCGGCGAACAGGAGGTGGATCGCGCCGTCGTCCATCTCCGTTTTCGACTGCAGGTAGCTGTTGATCATCTGTCCCATCGACGTCGTCCTGTCGGGGTACCGCCACAGCTCCGCGTTCACGCCGCTCGATTTCAGCGCCTCGACGAGCTTCGTGGACTGCGTCGTCTTTCCGCACCGATCGACGCCTTCGAAGAGGATGAACGCGCCTCTCGCGACGAGGCTCGCCATCGTGGTTTATTTTTTCAAACGCGATCGACCGTCGACTCGCGGTGGCGAGCTCGCGGGGAGGCTCGCGCGCGCGAGGCGGGCGAGGATACGCTAGGCGTTAGCGAGCTGTCGCGGACGCGCGATGCCACCCGGTCGCGGGCGTGCGTGCGGCGCGCGCGCGGAGTGACGGGACAGTTCGTTTTCGAGAGCGAAAAGAACAGCTCTAAGGTTAACTGTGAATCGGTCGTCGGCGGTCGCGGTCGAGCTCTCAGTCCGCCTGGAGTCGTTTGAACGAGTCATCTCAGAGGGGCGGTCATTGCGGTCAGCGCACCGACGCACGCAGCCATGTCCGGGGTCACGCCGACCGACAAGTGCAAGGAGGAGTTCGCGAAGCTCAAGCACAAGCGCGCGTACAAGTTCATCACGTTCAAGATCGACCAAGACGCGGGCACCGTGGACGTGTTGGACCTGCACGCGAAAACGGTGCGCGAGCCGCGGATGTTCTCATCTTTCTCTCCTAGCTAGTGTGCCAACCCGAGGTGGATGGCGCGACGCCGCGATCGTTCGACGCCGCGGACGACACCTCCGCGTCGCGTTTCCGAGTAGCACGACCACGTCGCGCCTCCCCGCGCCGTCGCGGGAGCGAGACGTGCCGTCCGACCCCGCCGCGCGCGCGTCCGCGCGGGGGAACGTCTCTCGCTTCATCGGTCGGGCGGGTCCGCGAAAACCAACGGTTCGCCTCGACGAACACGCCGTCGTTCGCGCTCGCATCCTGACGTCCTCGCCCCCGCGACCGCGACGTTCCCCCGCACAGGACGCGTTCGAGTTCCAGATGGTCCTCGACAAGCTCCCCGCGGACGAACCGCGGTACCTCGTCATGGACTGGGACGTCGAGAACGACGACGGGTGCCAGATGTCGAAGATTTTTTTCGTCAGCTGGGTGCCGGACACGTGCAAGGCGAAGACGAAGATGTTGTACGCGTCCAGCAAGCAGGCGCTGAGGAACGCGCTGGAGGGCGTGCACCTCGATCATCAGGCGACGGATTACGACGAGATCACGCCCGCGGAGTTCAACGATCGCTCGCTCGGGAAGTGATGACGCGTCGGCGACGACGATTCGGCGAGAGGCGCGGACGCGGACGCGGACGAGATCTGGTCGACCGATTGATTACGATAGAGCGCGCGACGGGGTTGGGTCACGAGGAAGGGCGATTTAGGGGGCGTTGAGGGGCGTGAAGCGCGGAGGGGGGTGTCGTGCCGTCGATGTCGACGGACGAGACGAAGCCTCCCGCCGCCGTCGACATTTAGTTGTGAACGAAAAGAGCACCAACACCAATTCGATTTCGAGAGTTCCCTCATCACACGCACCAGCGCTTCCGCACGACCGTCCGTCGTCGCGCGCATGCGTCGCGCGAGGACGCGATGACGACGCCGAGCCGCGAGAGTCTCGGCGTCGTCCTGAACGACCTCCCGCCGGTCGTGCACGCGTTCGCGTACGGATCCGCGGTGTTCCCTCAGCCCGCGTCGTCGTCGTCGTCGGAGCCGTCGTCGTCGCCCGTCCGCGACGGCGAGACGCGCGCGCCGCGCGCGTCGTCGCCGCCGTCGACGTCGAGACCGAGCGGATCCGTCGTCGACTACGTCCTCGCCGTGGACGCCCCGGACGAGTGGCACGCGGCGAACATGGCCGCGAACCCGTCGCACTACGCCGCGCACCTCCGTCTCCTCGGGGCGAGATCCCCGGGCTGGATCGCCGATCGCGTCGGCGTCGGCGTGCACTACAACACGCTCCTGCCGTGGCCGTGCACTACAATGCGCCCGCACGACGGCGCGCGGTTGTACAAGTACGGCGTCGTGAGCGTCGAGGCGCTGACGCGCGACCTGACGCGGTGGAGCGACCTGTTCGTCGCGGGGCGAATGCAAAAGCCGACGACGACGCTGACGACGACGACGGCGGCTTTTGCGGCGGACGCGTCGCTGCGCGCGGCGTCGGAGGCGAACCTGCGAGCCGCGCTCGCGGCGGCGCTGCTGATGCTCCCGGAGACGTTCAGCACGCGCGAGCTGCACGAGACGCTGTGCGGGCTGTCGTACGAGGGCGACGTGCGGACGGCGTTCGGCGCGGAGGACGTCGGGAAAATTCCGCGCGTCGCCGCGGGGAGCCGAGCCGGGCTCCGGGAGATGTACGCGGACGCCATCGCGCGCTTTCGATCGAACCCCGCGATCGGGTTGACCGCGGTGGGAACCAGCGTTGATCGCGGCGATTGCGATTGGGGGCAGGATAAGAGCGCCGCGGCGAGGAGCGCGCTGCTGGAGACGCTCCCGAGGAAAGCGCTCGCGCTCGCGGCGGTTTCGGCGGGCGCGGGCGCGGAGGCCGCCGCCGCCGCGATCGCGTCTCGAGCGTCGCCCGAGCGGACGCGCGACGTCGTTCGGCGCGCGATCGATGCGATCGTGTTTCGGTCGTCCGCGCGGCAGTTGATGTCCGGGATCCTGAGCACGAGCCCGAGGAAGTCGTTGACGTACGCGCTCGGCAAGGCGGTGAAATCCGTCGCGTCGCGCGCGCGGTGACGCTGGGGGGCGGGATAGAAAGTGTGGTGTACCGTAGCAGCGCGTGAAATTAGAATGTAGCGTCGGTCGCGAGGAGGCGGCGAGTCGCGCGGCGAGTGCTCGCGCTCGCGTCGGTCTTTTTCGTTTGGACATTATCCTTTCTCGCTCGTATTCACACGGTTCGTTTGGAAAATCTAACAGCGCACTGCCGGTGTGTTTCCTCGAACGCACAACTCGTTGCGCGCGCCCTGGCCAAGACGCGCGCGTAATACCCCCCACGCGTGACAGTCACCGCGGAGCACGACCCATCCCGGGACGTCCTCTCCGCGACTCTGCCGACTATCGCATTTAACAATTTAAGCAACGACAATCTCGTTCTTGATCGTGTTGATCTGTCCCTGGACCGACATGTCGATGAAGCCGGAGCCGTCCTTGCCGTACTTCACGACGAAGCCGCCGAGGAGGGAGGGGTCCACCTCGGGCTTGAGCTTGATGTTCTTCGCGCCGGTCATCTCCTGGATCTTCTTGGCGATCATGAACTGCTGCTCGTTCTCGAGCTTGACGGCGGAGGTCACGGTCGCGATCTGAGACGAGAGGGGGAGGGAAGAGGGAAGCGGCGGTCAGCGTCGGCTTCCAGGCGGCGGGCGAGTGGATAAGAGCTCGCGGCGGAGGAACGATCGCGACGGGGAGCGACGCGCGCGACGCGACGCCGTCGCGCGCGGGGGCGCGCCCCGCGAGGCTGCGAGGACCTCGCGAGCGCGTCGCCCGCGTCGAAACGACGCCGAACGCGCGCGCGACAAGGCGCGCGCTCGGTACCCCCCGCGCGCGCAATTACAAAGACGACCGCGAAAAAAAATCTGAGGCCAAGCAAGAGGCGCACCTGCGTGTCCGTGGAGTCGCAGTACAGGCTCTCGAACTCCTCGGCGATCTCCTCGATGTTGCCGATGCGCTTCTTGTCCACGAGAAGGTTGAGGAAGTTCTTCGTGAACGGGTGGAAGTCCGCCTCCTTGCCGAGCTTCGCGAGGACGTCCTTCTTCTGAGGCGCCTCCATGGTGGGGTTGGAGAGGAACGTCCCGACGGAAGGGTTCGCGGCCATGTACGCCGTGATCGTCTCCATGTCGCCGTGGACGGACTCGAGCGCCTTGGCGTCGCCGCACGCCTCGACGAGCGCGGAGGCGTAGCCGGACGCGACCGCGGAAGCCTGAGTGGGGGAAAGAAGGTCGGAATCGTCAGAGGACGTCGGAGGACGGGGAGGGACCGAGGGGCGGAATCGCAGACCCTACGCCCGCACGTGAAGCGGAACGCTATCGAAAAAACAATCGCGATGTGGCGACGCCGGCGCGACGCCGCGACGACGCGCGCGACCTCAACATCGCGACGCATCGTCTCGGGATGTCGTGTGAACGCCTCGGAGAAAGCGTCGCGCGCGTCGGGGCGGGAACCGACGCGCGCGCGCGCGTAGATCGCGAGCTGAACGCACCGCGGACACGACGAGAGCGCCACGGCCCTTCGCGTTGGTCATCTTCACGGCCCTGAGGTTCACCGCGCCGCGGGCGCGGGAGCCGGTCGCGGAGCCGGAGACGACACGCGCCGCGAGGGCGGAGCAAGAGATAACAGCGGCCATTGTGCTGTAGAAGTGACGGGTTGTGCGAACACGGGCGTGCGGATGTGACCGCGCGGGGGCGTTCGCCGGCGCTCTCGTTCGCACGCGGAAAAAAAAGCTACTCGCCGCGACCATATCCAAATCTGCGTTCGAGAGGCAGCGGACGCTCGACGCGGGGGTTGCAGTTCGTGAGTCTGAATCGAGCGACGCGATTGGTCGATTTTCACCCGAGCGCGCGAATTCGCGTTCGACCGACTGCGCATTTGTACGCAGTTTAGACTGGCTACCGGACTAATCGCGCACTGCCCCGCGATTTCACTGACTCCCTCCCAAAGCGACGGTTGGGGCGATTACGATTCACTCGGACGCACGCACGCTTTTTCGACGCGACGCGATGTGCGTTGTCTCATGTCGCTCGTACGCTCGTCAGAACAGAAAGTTGAGCGATACCGACGTCGTGAGCGCGCGGACGTAGTGCCAGCACCGCGCGGGGATGTAAATGAACTCCCCGGGGCCGATGACGACGTCCATGTGCGTCGCGTTCGCGAACAAGGGGAACTTGGTCAGGTCCGGGCGCTCGACGTCCACCCTCGAGATGTTGCCCTGTGCGTCGCGATTGCGCCGCCCGCGCGGCATCGCCGCCGCGCCGTCTTCGTCCTCGCCGCCGCCGCCGCCGCCCCCGTCTTCGTTCGCCGCCGCGTGTTTCCTCCCGTTCTCTCCCTCTCCCTCCTCCTCCTCCTCCTCCTCCGCGCCCGGCCACGAGCGGTTCTCCGCCCACGCCCCCGCGTGACGATACATGAACGCGCCGTCGCTCTCCGCGTACAACCGAACGAACTTATACCCGGCCACCTGCCCGAGTAAGTTATCGTACGAGTCGAAGTGGCACGGCGTGACCGTCCCGGCCGTGCCTATCCACGCGTTCACGCGCTGCACGCCGCCCGCGACGCCGCACACGTCCGGGGCGTCGAAGTCGCGGAGCAGCGACGGGAGCTGCTCGAAGAGCTGATGCTGCGCGAGATACGCGACGTTCTTCGCGCCGCCGCCTTCCTCGTCGCCGCCGCCGCCTTCCTCGCCGCCGCCGCCGCCCGCCGCCGCCGCCGCTCGCTCCTCTTCCAGCCCCGGGAGTAAATACTCGTCGATGAACCTCGACAGCGGCATCGTCTCCTCGCGCCAACGCTTCGCGTCGTCGTACGCGCCAATCTCGAGCGGGACGTTTCGATGCCCGTGCGTCGCCTTGAACCACTCCAGATTCCGCCACTTCTCTATCGCGGGCCACGCCGCGCCGATCGCGCCCAACGCGCACGGCTTGTCCGCGTTGAAGAACCGTCTCTTGAACTCCTTCGGGGTGATCCCGTCCGCGCGCTCGAGCGCGTGCGCGGGGTCGATCTTCACCGCCGCGCGCACCGGCAACGCGTTCGGAATGAGCGCCGCGGCCCCGGTCGTCGTCGTCGTCGTCGTCGTCGTCGACGTCGCGTCTTTCCCACCACGGCGCGCGATGAGCGCCTCGATCGCGGCGCCGAAGCGCTGCACGATCTCCCCGGGCCCGCCCATGATGTGCGCCATGTCCACCGCGAGCATCGCGCGACGCAGCAGCGCGGTCTCGCTCTCGTCGTCGCGCTCGTTCGCGTCGTCCGCGGCGACGTCCGCGCGCTCGCCCGCCTCCGCAGCCTCTCTGAGCTGCCCGAGGACGTAGCACTCGCGCCACGCCGGCGTCGTCCACCCGACGCCGGTCTGAAGGCGGTCCCACGCCGCTTTCGCGGCCGCGGCGCCGGACCCGGGGGGGTCGCCGCGCAACGCCGCGCGAAGGAATTCCGCCGCGCGGACGTCGCCCGCCGCCTCGAGCTCGCCCGCGGCGTCGTTCCCGAACGCGTCGCCGAGGGAGCTCAGCGTCGCGCGGAGCTCATTCCACGGTGCCGAGGGCGGGTCGGGAGGGCCCATCGTCGGGCGCGAACGCGCGACGGGCGCGGACGAGAGGTATGAACGCTCCGAGGATCGCGCGAAGGCGGTTGGTTTTCTCTGCTCGCAGTCCGAGTCACGCCAGGTTCGTTTGAGTACAGCTGTCGCTCGGGGTACAGTACCCACGTGGTCACCGTTCGCAGGACGCGCCCTCGCGCGCGTCGTGCGCGTTCGTCTACTCATCGTCTACCCTCCCCCCCCCGGTCACCACCGCTCGCGGTCGACCCGCGCGCGCCTCGCCCCGAACGGCGGCCGCGACGGCGACGCCGGCGTCGGACGCAACCGCACCGGCGACCCGCCGCCCCAGACGCGTCCGCCGCCGCCCGGTCCCGGTCCCGGTCCCGGTCCACCGCTCGGCGGGCTCACCGCATATTCCATATCGAGCTCGAACATGAGATCGCCGTGGCCGTCGTCCCCTGACGACGCGCGGCGGCGGCGGCGGCGGCGGTCGGCTTCCTCTTCCTCTTCCTCGCGTTCGCGGTCGACGTCGTACATCTCGACGTCGCGAGTCGTCGGCCGTCGAATGATGAACCCGTCCCCGTCGAAGTCGTCCTCGTCGACGTCGAAATCGCTGAAGTCGTAGTAGTCGCGGGACTTCGCGAGGTGTCGCCGCGAGCGGTCGCGGTCGCGGTCGCCGCGCCCGCCGCCGCGCAGCTCCCTCGCGGCGAGGACGCCGACGTCGCGGACGTTCGGCGGCGGATCATCGCGGAAGAAATCTCTCCGCCGCGGCGGCGTGCGCTCGCCCTCCCACGCGTCGAACGCGCGCCCACTCGGGGCGATCGTCGTCGGCGCGCGCGGCGGCGACCACGAGCGCGAGTCGACGTGCATCCCGTCGCGCGCGTCGAAGCGCGAGGAGGGCTCGTTGAACGGATCACCGAAGCCGAGGCTCGGAGGAGGCGGGGACGACGACGGGCGCCGTCGTCGACGCGTTCGCTCGTCGTCCTCTTCCGGCGCCCATCGCTCGAACGCGGAGCGCGGCGGCGGCGACCCGGAAATGAGGACGGGTGCAGCGCTGCGCTTCATCTTCTCCGCCGCGTCCGCGGCTCGCGCGCGCATCTCGGACACGACGCGGTCGGACAAGATGCCGCTCGCGGCGTTCGTCCGTCGCGTGCGCTGCCTCGCGAGGTGTTTCGCCCCTTGCGGGTCCGCGAGGTGCCTCGGCGCTTGGAGACGCGCGCGCGCGCGTCCTTCCGGTGGAACCGCCGCGGACGTGCGATCGCGCCCGAGGAGGGCGTTGACGAACGCGGTAGGCGAGGGGTGCGCGGCAGCGGGAGCGCGAGCGGGGGAAGTCGCCGCCGGCGAGCCCGACCGAGAAAGCGACCCCTCGCCCTCGTCGCGCGCGGCGACGCGAAGCGACGGCGGCGGCGGCGCGCGCGCGCGCGCGCGCGCAGGCGAGGGCGAGGGCCAGCTCGACGCGGTGACATCGCCGCCTGTGGCGGCGTCGAGGTCGCCGCTCGCGCCGCCGCCCGGGCGTCCACGCAACGGCGTCACGAGGGTCGCGGCGTCCGCGAGGAGGTCGAGCGCCGCCGCGCGGGCTTTCACGCGCGCGCCTCGAAAGACGCCGTCGTCCGCGGTCGCGGCCGTCTCGTCGACGCGCGGGCCGCCGAGGCTGGTCATGTCGCGCGGGCCCATTGCGCGCGCGCGCGTGGATATCCGCACGGGCGCGCCGCGGACGTCTGGCGGCGACGTATGGCGGCGACGACGACGGGACGGAAGGCGCGTGCCGCGAGAGACGGGACAGGAGCGCCTAGGCACAGCTGGATTTTCGTGTCGTGGTTTTTTCGATTTCATCAACGCTCACGCCGCGGCGGCTTCCTCCGCGTCCTTCGCCGCCTTCGCCGCCGCCTCCTCCGCCTCCTTCGCCGCCGCCGCGGCCGCGCTCTTCTCCACCCCAAACATGCACGTCAGGCTCTTCGTCGACCTCTCCTCGTTCAGAACCGTCATGAGCTCCTCGAGCTTTACCTCGCCGTGCACGACGTTATCCCGCGTGCGGACGTTCACCGTCCTGTTCGTCTTCTCGCCCTCGCCGACGACTAAGATGTAGTTCCAGTGTTCGAGCTGCGCCTCGCGGACTTTCTTCTGCATCTTACGATCGGTCTCGTCCACCTGAGCGTGGTGCCCGGCTTTCCTGAGCTGCTTCTTCACCTCCAAGGCGTACTCGCGAGACGCCTCGGAGATGGGCACGAGCATCACTTGCTTCGGCGAGAGCCAGTACGGGTACTTCCCCGCGAAGTGCTCCGTGAGGATCGCGAACATTCTCTCCACAGACCCTAAGATCGCGCGATGAATGATGATCGGCCGCGCTGGCTCGTTGTTCTCCGTGACGTACGACAGGTTGAACCGGATCGGGAGCTGGAAATCGAGCTGCACCGTCGCGCACTGAAACCGCCGCTTCAACGCGTCAAAGACGGTGATGTCAATCTTCGGGCCGTAAAACGCGCCGTCGCCGGGGTTGAGCTTCCACTCCTTCCCGGACTTGTTCAGCGCGTTCCTGAGCGCGTCCTCGGCTTGGTTCCACACCTCGAGCTCGCCGAGGTACCCCTCCGGGCGCGTCGAGAGCTTCATCTCGTACGTCAGGCCGAAGACTTCGTAGACCTCGTCTAAAAATTTCATAAAGTTGACGAGCTCGTGCTCCATCTGATCGGGGCGGCAGAAGATGTGCGCGTCGTCTTGCTGGAACCTCCGCACGCGCGTGAGCCCGTGTAGCGCGCCGCTGAACTCGTTCCTGTGAAGCACGCCAAAGTCCGCGAGCCTCATCGGGAGCTCCCTGAACGACCGCTTGCGGTGGCCGAACATCACGCAGTGCCCCGGGCAGTTCATCGGCTTCAATCCAAACTCTTCCTTCTCGACGTTGAAACTGAACATGTTCTCTTTGTAGTGCGCCGCGTGCCCGGACGTCTTCCACAGGTCGAAGTTGTAGATGTTGGGCGTGACGACTTCGCTGTACTCGTACTCCCAGTACTTCTCTTTGATGAAGTTGATGAGGTTGTTGTAAATCGTCGCGCCGTCGGGAAGGAAAAAGCACGACCCGGGGGAGAGAATGTCGAAGAAGAACAGTTCCTGGTGCAGACCCAAGACACGGTGATCGCGCTTCTTCGCTTCCTCGATGCGAAGCTTGTACTCTTTCATGAGCTTATCCGTCGGGAACGTCACGGCGTAGACGCGAACGAGCGGGTCCTTGGTGACGTCCGCGCGCCAGTGCGAGCGCGAGCACTGATTCACCGTCACAGCCTTGATCCACGCCGTGTCCGGGAGGTGCGGCCCGCGGCAAAGGTCGACCATCGGGCCGCATCTGTAGCACGAGATCGTCGCGTCCTCGGGGAGGTTCGTGATGAGCTCGACCTTGAACTTGTTCTCGAGGAACATCTCCAGGGCTTCGTCGCGCGAGACTTCGATGCGCTGAAACGGCTGCTTCTCCTTGATGATTCCCTCCATGCGCTTCTGGATCTGCGTCCGCTCGTGGTCCGAAAGCGTCTTATCGCCGAGGTAGCAGTCGTAGTAAAACCCCTCCTCGATCGACGGACCGATCGTCAGGTCCGCGCCGTACTCGAGCTCGAGCGCTTCGCCCAAGACGTGCGCGCTCGAGTGCCAGTACAACTCTTTGCCCTCGGGGTCGTCGAACGAGAACAGCTTGAGCGCGCAGTCGCCCTCGAGCGGTCGTCGCATGTCCCAGTCCTTCCCGTCCACGTGCGCGAGGATCGACGCCTGCGCGAGCTTCTTGTGGATGCTCATCGCGATGTCCCACGGCGACGTGACGTTCTTCACCGCGTCGCGGACCGCGCCGTCGGGCATCGTGACCTTGATCGTCTCGTTCGACGCCTCCGCGGCGGTCTTCCTCTCGCCCTCGCGCGCGAAGTATTTCTCGAAGAGCTCGATGCGCTTCGCGTAGTACGGGCTCTTTTGTTCGTACGGGGACGGCCCGGAGGGTTCCTCCGTTGGGGCGGCGTCCGTTGGGGCGACCGCGTCGGGAGCCATTTCTTCTCTGATGAGACGAGCGGGTTGGTTTTCTTCCTCCAGTCGTCTCCGCCTCCGCGGCGCGGGTCCTGTCTCGCGATCGAACGCGCGAGTCGAGATGCGACGGCCGGGGTCGGAACGACCGGGTCGGCGAGACGGACGTTCGAGCGACGATCGAACGCGCGCGGCGAGGACGGTGTGTGCCCGACCGATCGCGCCTCGACGCGCTTGAACCTACGAGCATCGAGCGGGAGAAGCGCCGCCGAGCTCAGCTCAGGTGCGCTCGATGAAAAAGTTGTTCACCCATCCCGCAGTTTCAATATTTGATCGCATTCCCTTTCAACTGACCGATCAACTTGTTTTGATGGAATGCTACTCATCAGGCGGCGTCCTGTCTGGTCCCAGACGCTGCCAAGTGTCCGCGCGCGCGACACAACGTCGCGGCGCCGCGAGAGAGGGTAACCACTCCGCGTTCACGCCACCGCTTCGCAGACGCCGACGATGTCTCTCGCGTGCGTCGCGCGCGTCGCGCACGTCGCGGCGTCCGCGCGTCCCGCCCCCCGGCGACCGTTCGCCCCGGCCGGCGGAGCGACGACGTCATCGTCGGCCCGATCTTCAACCGTTTTTCCATCATCGCGCCGACGTCGTCGCCCCCGTCCATCTCGCGCTTCGTCGAGCGAGGAGGTCACCCCGGAGGAGGTCACCGCGCCCGCGAACGCGCCCGTGGAGACGCCGGAACCCCCGGTCCAAGTCCCGCTCGGCCCGATCGCGCCGCTCGCGTGCCCGGTCACGTTCGAGCGGCTCGACGCGGACGGCGTCGCGCCGTCTTCGAATCTGAAGTACGCCCCGGACGAGCTCGGGATATGGGACCTCACGATCGGCGCCGCGGGCGGCGGCGCGAAGCCGGCGTCGATCACCGACGTCGTCCGCGGCGCGTTACCGAAGGAACTCCGCGGGTTACTGCCGACGTCGAGCTACCTCGGCACGAGCACGTTCGAGACGCCGCAAGTCGCGTTCGCGTACGAGCGCGGGTGGAGGGACTCGTTCAAGCGCGCGGGGTTCCCGGGGCCGGACGAGGAGTACGACCTCGCCCGCGCGAAGCTGCTGCCGCACGCGGCGGACAAAGTCCTCGTCGACGCGTCGTGCGGCAGCGGGCTCTTCACGCGCAGGTTCGCGAAGAGCGGGGACTATTCCGCAGTCGTCGCGCTCGACTATTCGGCGGCGATGCTGACGCAAGCGCGTCAGTTCGCGATCGACGAGGGCCTCCTCGACGCGTCCGGCGCCGCGAAGGACGACAACACCGACATAACGTTCGTGCGCGCGGACATCGCGCGGATGCCGTTCCCGGAGGGGTCCGTGGGCGGCGTCCACGCCGGCGCGGCGATTCACTGCTGGCCGGACCCCCGAGCGGCGGCGGCGGAGATCGCGCGCGCGCTGGAACGCGGCGGAAGCTTCTGCGGGACGACGTTTCTCACCCCGCGGGTCCCGTTCCTCGACGACGCGGGGCAGCAGCAGTTAGACGCGGCGATGCGGGAGGTCCAAGACGCGATCAGCGGGCGGGCGGGCGGCGCGCGGGGGTTCAGGATGTGGAACCGCGCGGATCTGAAGGACCTGTGCGAGGAGTGCGGGCTCGTCGACTTTGAGAGCGACGTCCGCGACGGGTTCATCTTCTTCAGCGCGAAGAAGCCGTGAGAAAGACGCGATAGAATGAGTACTGTATCAGAACGACATCAGATGTCGTCCCCTAAGTTTGCCTCTATGAGCCGCACGCACTCCCCCACGGACGCGCCGGCGGCCATCTTCTCGCTCAACTTTCGCACGCACGCCTCGTGCCGCCGCAACAGCGTGATCGTGTTCAACACCGCCCACCGCACTTCGCTGTCGCTCTTCTTCTGCGTGAACGCGAGCGCTCGTAACATCCCGTCCAGCTGTCGCACGTCGGACACCCCGCCCTCGCTGAACCCGAAAGCGATGTACTCCATGCTTATCCCCGCTAGCGCGACGCAGCTGAACCGTCCCAAGCTCCCGCTCCCGATTTTCCCGCGCGCCACCTCTCTCTGGAACGCGCCGTCGCAGAACGCGCACCCAGCCTGGACGTTCAGCGCGCCGTACTTCTCGTACGCGTCGAGAGACGACAGCGTGTACCCTTTCGGGAGGATCCCCATGAGGTACGCCACGAGGAAGTGCGCCGCCTCGTGTATCCGGAGACGCGCTTTGTACTCTGTAGACGTCGTCTGCGCGAGGGTATCCAACACCAGCGCCTCGACGCCGCCGCCGAACCCGATCTGGTCGACGACGAGCGCGCCGGCGGCGACGGACGCCGCGGCCGCGAGCGTGGAGCCGCTCGGATGCGCCGCGAAGATCCACCCGCCGACGACGAGCGCGAGCGCCTTGGAGACGGCGTCGCGCAGATTCGATATCGTGCTCTCCGTCGGCGACAGCAGCCTCTCCGCCTCGATGCCGTTGAGCTTCAGCTCGCTCAGCGCGTAGTCGCGTCTGGGCACCAGCCGCGCGGCGCCGAAGCCTCTCAGCGCCCCGGTCGACGCCAGGCACGCGACGATGTCCACGGCTTCCCTCTCCGCGTCGGCCGCCGCGCGCGCGACCGACGTCGCGGACGCGGACGTCTCGTCGTCGTCGTCGTCCGGTCCGCGCGCCCCCTCCGCGCGCATCGCGACGGACAGCCGATCGTCCACGGCCGCGAGCGCGGTCGCGAGGCCCTCGCTCGCGATCGAGGAGATCTCCTTCGCGAACGTTCGCGCGGGCGGCTCGGGCTCGGGCTCGGGCGGCGCCTCGGACGAGGACGACGACGACCCCTCCGCGCTCGCCGCGCGAGGGCGAATCCACGTCGGCACCGCCGTCGACGACGGTCCGCGCCCGCGCGTCCTCGCGCGGCATCCCGCGCGCGCGCGTCGCGCCGTCGACGCCGCGTTGGGCGCGAGGCGCGCGCCGGGCGTCGCCGAGACGCGCGCCGCGACCGCGCGCATCGTCGTTCGCGCGTCCTCGCGTCGTTCGACCGACGAGATCTCCGCGCGGTGCGACCGCCTTCTGTCGACGCCTTCAGGAGTCCGTCTCGGAGCAGATCTTGTTTCGAGTCGAGGCGATTGACTCTTCGACAGACCGTCGTTTCTCACCGATCGATCTCGAACTGATCTGTGATTCGCCGAGCTGTCGCTTTCGGGTAACACGGCCGCGCGCGCGCACACCGACGTCGCGCGCGAGCTTCAACCTCCGTTCCCACACGCACCAAATGGCCTCCGCCATGATGACCGTCGCGCCGTTGCGCGCGTCCGCGTCTCCGAACGCGTCTCGCCGCGCGTCGCGCGTCTCCAGCCGCGTCGTCGCGCCCGCGGGGCTTCGCCGATCGGCCGTCATCGTCCAGGGCCGTCGATCGAGCGCGGCGACGATCCGCGCGGACGCGATGAAGGACGCGATGGAGAAGTACAACGAGATCACGTACAAGATCCCGCCGGTGCTCACCGCGGCCGCGGTCCCGGTCGTCGCGCTCTCGCTCCTCTGCAAGACGCTCACGGGCCACGGCCTCCCCGGCACGCTCCTGGGCTCGATCGAGGGGATCTCCTGGCTCGTCCTCCCGCTCGGCGCGGGCGCGCTCGCGCCCAAGCTGGGCGACCTCGGCAAGGCGGGCGACGTCGGCGAGGCCATCAAGATCCTCACGACCGAGGGCAAAGCGTACGAGGGCTTCGGGCAGGACTCCCGAGGAAAGAACGCGACCGAGCGCCTCGCGTCCATCACGAAGACGGTGGACCCGAACTCCCCGCTCGGGCAGCAGATGGCGGACATCGCCAAGAGAGAAGCCGAGCTCGCGGCGGAGACCCCGGAGCAGAAGGCGGCTCGCGAGAAGCTCCGCGCGGAGCTCGCCGCGGAGGCGCTCGGGTTGGGGAAGAACATCAGCACGGACAGCGAGAAGGAGGCGGACGAGAAGGGGCGGGACGGGCTCCTCGCCAAGCCGGTGACGCAGACGCTCAAGGAGAGCATGACGGTGGAGAACTACGACGTGGACGTGACCAAGTACGACGACAAGGCGCTGGGGAACAAGCTGAACCTGTCGTCCCCAGACGTCGAGAAGGGGGCGCCGAAGAACAACGCGGGAGACAAGTGGAGGGAGCAGTACCGCCAGGAGGGCGAAGACCAGGCGGGCGCCGCGGAGTAGGAGGGATCGAGATCGATCGAGCCGCGAAATCATTTCATTCGACGACGCGTCTTCGCGTCGCGTCGTCGCTTAACACCCTATTGATATAATAACCTTAATTCAACCCGGTTGAACCCTAATCATCCATCACATCACATCGCCTTCAGCGCGTCCTCCACCTTCTTCTTCGCCGCGGCGGATATTCCCCCCGCGTGCTGCGCGAGCGCCTCCTTCCCTAAGCACCCCGCGAGCGCGCGCAACAACCGCGCGTTGGCCGCCTTGATCGCGGCGCTCTTTTCATTCGCAAGGCACGTCACCGCCGCCGGCACCGCGTGCTTCACCACGAGCTGCGGCCTCGCCGGGTACACCGCCTCCGCGAGGTCGACGAGGTACTCCAGAAGCACCGGCTTCGCGCGCGAGACGCCGAAGCACACGGAATGCGACACGTGCTGCACGAGCGACGTCGCGCTGCACGATTCGATGAGCGCGTCAGACGCCGCCGTCGCGGCGGCGCGCGTCTTCTCGTTGGCGCCGCCGACGCCAGCCGCGAGCGCGGGGACTAACGAGCCGAGCGCGGGGGTGACGTCGTCGCCGAGGACTGGTAACACCCCCGCGAGCATCGTGAACGCTTGCACGGAGACTTTCGCGTTCCCGTCCGCGAGGCGAGGGACGAGCGCGTCGAAGACGGCGACGGCGAGCTCTTCGCCAAAGGCGCCAGTCGGCGCCGAGGTCATCACCTCCTCGAGCTCGGCGATCGCCGCGCCGCGCTCTTGCCAGTTTTTCGACTTGAGCTTCGCGAAGACGGGGGTCAGCGCCTCTTTCAGGTGCGCTCCCGCGACGCCGCCGCCGCCGCCCCCGACGCCGCCGCCGACGCCGATCGACATCCGCGACGATCCCGCCGCGCCGCGGCTCGTCCCGCGAGAAGACCCGCGGCTCGACCCGGATCCGCGCTCGTCCAAGCCGCCGAAGCCGCCTGCGGACTTCGGCGAGCCTATCGGGGACCCCAGGGAGGAGGACGGGTATCGCCCGCCGCGCGGCGTCGCGGAGCCGCTCCTCGGAGGCAACGGCGGCGGGCCCTTCTCGATCACGTCCCGCACCGCCTGCTTCTTCCGCTCTGGCAGTCCCTTGAGAAGCTTGTCAAACTCAGAGCCGCCGCGCAGGTGCCTTTGGAGGTGACACACCGCTCGTTTCGCCATCGCGCGCGTCTCCGCGGCGCCTTCCTCAAGCAACGGAACGACCGCAGCGAAGGTTTTCTCTAGGAGGTCCCGCGACGCCGCGGAACCGTAAAACGCGCCGTCCGCGGCACCCTCGCAGCACGCCTCGACGTGCGTCGCCACCCGCAGCCTCACCGTCGGATTCTTGTGCTTCGCCGAGGTGATGAGACTCGCGAGCACTCTCGTGTCCGCGAGGTGACGAATGAACCCCGCGAGCGCATCGTCCGCGGCGACGCCGAGCCAGTTCGTCTCGCCGCTCTTCTTCGCGAGCGCGGGGGCTAAGTAATCGAGCTCCGCCTCCATCGCGCGCGGATCCAAAAACGTCGTCATCTCCACCACGGTTTGCATCGCGAGTTTCGCGATGGACGATCGAAGCGCGTCGATCGCGGCGATGACGCCCAGGACGATCGCGTGCAGCGCCGGGATCACCGTCCTGCCGTGATGCACGACGAGCCTCCGCACGGTGATCAACCCCTCGTGCTGCGCGAGCCAGTCGAGCTCCATCGGCTTCGCCGTGGCCGCCGTCGTGAGCGACTTGACCGCTTTCCGAAGCGCCGCGTCGGGCGTCTCCAAGGGAAGGAGCTGCTCCGTCGTGAGCTCCTCCAGCGGCGTCGCGTTCGCGTCGAGCAGACTCCCGCTCCCGGGCCGTCCCACGAGCGACCGCCGCGCGTTGCTCTTCCCGTTCGGCGACGCCGCGGGGCTCCGCGTCGCCGTCGGCCGCTTCGCGAACGCGTCTTCTTCATCCGCGCCGACGTTCGCCGGCTGATTGCCGCGGCCGAACCCTTTCGGGGTCGCGACGCCCCCGCGCGCGAAGTGCCCGCCCGCGGCGGCGGCCATCGCCGCGGGGCTGCCTCGCGGCTGCGCGCTCGGGCGCATGGAGTCGAACGACGCGCGCTGGTCCAGCGACGACGTCCGCGACAGCGTCGGCGGCGTCCGCCCGCGTCGGGCTTTCAACGCGGAGAGTTTTCCCTGCGTCGAGTCGACGCTGTCCGGTCGACGCGACGGAGACCCGACGGGCGACGCGAGCCCGTGGCCGATCGTCGCGTCTTTCGGCGTCTTATCCGACTCCGAGGACAGCGGCCCGACCTGGTACTGCGAGTCGTCGTCGTCCGCGCCGGTGCTTATCCGCAGATTTTTTATCCCCTCCCGCGCTTGCATCCTTCGCGCCGCCACGCTCGGCGCCCTCACGTCGCCGTTGTCCCACCCCGCGCGCGATCCCCCCGACGCGCTGCTGCCGCTGTGCGACGCCGGCGTGCTGTTCCCGCTCCCGTTCGCGCGCACGTTCCTCGCCGCGTTCGCCGCCGCGGCTCGTCGATTCAACGCGCTCCCGAGCCCCGCGTTCCCGCTGACTCGCGGCGTCCCTCGCCGGCTCCCCTCCGGGCTGACGTCCACGCTGCTCGTCGACGTCGCGATCGACGGTATCGCCCCTCCCGCGACCCCGGACGGAGACGAGCCCACGCCCGGCCGCTCCGCCATCGACAGCACGCTCCCGCCGCGTTGCTTCAGAAGCGACGCATGAAACCCGGACGCGCCCAGGCCGTGCTGTCCTCCCCGCTGCGATCCCTCCCCGCCCGCGCTACCGCTTCCCCCCGAGGACCGGCTGCCGCTCTCCGACGGCGTCGCGGACGTGCTGCGTCGCTTCGAGAACATGCTCATGAACGACCCTCGCTTCACTGTGCCCCCCGGGATGGACGGCGCGCTCCCCGGGAAAACCTCGAGACTCCGCCGCGCGCCATCCTCCAGCCGGGGTCGCGTCAGCAACGCCGCCGCAGCCTCGCAGTGCTCCACGAACCCGTCGTGCGTCAAGCTCGGGATGCAGTGGTCGTTGTCTAAGCGCGCCGTGAGCTCTTTTCTGAGCTCGCGATCGATCCCCCCGGAGCGGTCCGCGGCGCGGTCGATGAGCCGCCACGTCTCTTGTTTCCCGCATCGTCTCGACGCCACCGCGAGCGCCTCCACGGCCACCGCCCTCGCCCTCGCCATGTCCTCGTTGTCCTCCTCCGCCTGCGCGGCCGCGAGGAGCTTGGCGATCAAGCGCGCGTTCTCCACGTCCTTGTGCGGGTACGCGGTCGGGTCGAGCATCGCGCCGCAGACGGCGCCGATGGCGTCCTCCTTCTCTCGCGCCGACGACGGCCCGACGGAATTTCGGTACGGCGTCTCTCGCCCCGTCGCGCTCGCTTCCACGCTCACGTCGTTGAACGCGCTCAGCAGCGCATTCATCGTCGCACCGGGAATGAGGTTATACAGCGTGTTCACCACCTGCGTGTTGGCCTGCCGGACGACGTCTTTCGTGTCCCCGAGCTTCTTCACGAGCGTCGGGACGACGACCGGGACGACCGTCCTCGCCTCCGCGCCCACCTTCTCGAGCAGCGCGGTCCATATCTGCAGCGTCGTGAGGGATATCTTGAAGTTCGGGTCCGCGAGGAGCCGGTTCAGGAACCCGACGAACGCGTGCAACGACGGCAGCGCGGCGCGGCCCCCGTCCGGGAGGTTGAGCACGAGGCGATGGAGGGACTCTATCGCGTCCGCGCGGACCTTCCAGTTCCCCAGGTCCTTCAGCGCGCTGACCGTCTTGCTCGGGACGAACCCGAACTCGATCTTCGCGGACATGATCGTCGTCCCCGCGCGCGCCGAGGCTCGTCGCGGGCGGGATGACCCTTCGGGAGACTCCCGCTCGGGCGGCAGATATTATTCCTTCGGTCACGGCGCGGTCAACTCGCGCCCGCTCGAGAATTTGACCGCGAGCGACCCTTCGCGCGGGGGGGCGTCTCCGCGACGACCGACGCCGCGGTGCCCTCGCCGACCGCGCGCTCGCCCTCCTTCGACTTCCCGGGGCCCTAATCGGTCGCGCGGTGCCGACTCGCGCGCCAGGGTGTGCGGAACCCGCGCGATCGGCGCGCGCGGCTCGCCCGCCCAAAACACGTGAGCCGCACTCCGCTCCGCTCCGAAAGGGCCAAACGACGCGACGCGACGCTCGCGCTCTTTCGCGCCAAAAATTTTAATCCACCGCCCCCGCATAAACAGTAGGCAGCCATCGCGGCGGCGGCGGAGGCGCGATGGCGCGCGACCCGCCCTCGATGGCGCACGACGTCGCGTATCGCGACTTGGGCGGTCCCAGCGCGAGGTGCGTCATCACCGTGCACACGGACGCGAGCGCGGCGTCCGAGTGCGAGGTCTTCGTCGAGCGCGGGAGCGCGCGAACGAGCTCGGATCGATCCCCGGGGACGCTCTCGAAGGACCCGGCGTCGACCGCGACGACGGCGCCGCCGAGAGTCGAGTCGTGGCGCGTCGTCGTCCGCGCGGGGGGCTCCGAGCTCGTCGTGCCGCTCCCGGAGGACGCGCGCGGTGACGACGACGACGCGGTCGGCGTGCGGTGGTCGAAGAAGACCAAAGTCCTGACCGTCACCGCCGCGCTGACGCCGGCGTCTTCGTCGACGTCGACGTCCGACGACGCCGCGTCGAGCTCGTCGTCCGAAGCCCGCGTGCGCGCGCGCGCGGAGATGATGTGGACGCGCGCCGGCGGCGTCGCGCTGTTATCATCCCGCGGGAGCGAGACCGCGGAGTCGCGCGCGTGGAGGGAGACGTACGTTCGCGAGCGGCTGAGCGACGCGCGGCGAAACGTCGCCGCCGCGCTGCGCGGAGGCGCCCCGTCCGACGACGCGACGCTGGGATATAAACCCGCGGCGAGAGGTCGGAAGAAGGACGCGCCGCGCGCGGGGGACAAGGAGGGCGTCGCCGCGTTGCGAAGAGCGCAAGCGGTGCAACGCGCTTTGGTCGCGGCGACGGCGGCGGGGACGGGTCGCCGCCGCCGGCAGATTACCGAGACCGACGGCGGCGTCGAGCCGCGCGCGGTCGCGAAGGACGACCTCGCGAAGATCATGGGGCGGGAAGGCGACGCGTCGCGCGGGATGACGCGGAGGGAGTGGACCGCGCCGTCGGCGCCGCCGCCCGCCGTCGCCGACGCGCTCGCGACCCGCGTCCCTCCGCGTTGGTCCGACCTCCGCCTCTACCCCGACCAGCACCCGCACCTCCCTCGACGACCTTTAAAACGCGTCGTCCTCGACGGTTTCGCGAGCGATGGCGAGTGCAGGAACGCGTGCGGCGCCGCGATCGTCGCCATGGAAGGTCTCGACGTCGTCGACGGCGAGTGCGCGCTGGCGGCGGACGACCTCGCCGTGCTCGCCGCGTGGGGCGGGCCGCGGGCCGCGGACGTCGTCGACGCGCTGTGCCGCCGGACGCGGCGCGCGGTCGAGGTCGAGTTCGCGGAGCCGCGGAGCGTGTACCTCGCCGGGGCGCTGCTGACGAGGCTGACGCCGCGGGGGGGGAGCGGAGGCAGAGGCGGAGGCGGAGGAGGAGGAGGAGAGCTCGACGCGGAGGGGGACGCCGACGCGTACGACGCCAACGCCGCGCACGTGGACAAGGCGAACATCGCGAGCTACGACTACAGCGCGGTGCTGTACCTCAACGCCCCCGGCGCGTGCTTCGACGGCGGTGAGTTCGTGTTCAGGGACGGCGGCGACGTCGACGAGGTCGTGCTCCCCGCGGTCGGGCGTTTGCTGTTGTTCGCGTCCGGGGCGGAAAATTTGCATCAGGTGCGTTCTATACAAACGTGTTTCACCCATCGCTCGGTTTCAACACTTGATCGCGTCCCATTTCAACTGACCGGTGAACTTTTTTTGTATGGAATGGCCCTCAGGTGACGGCGGTGACGAGGCGGAAGGACGCGCGGGCGCCCGCGGCGCGGTTCGCGCTCGCGATGTGGTTCACGCTGTCGCTGGATAAAGGCCGCGACCTCGACGTGGAGGTGAACGTCGTCCCCGCGGCCGTTTCTTCCGCGCCCGCGACAGCGGGCGGTGGTGTCCTCCGAGCGACCGAGCTGACGGACTTGGAGCGGATGCTCGAGGAAAAAATCGCGAAAGCGAAGGACTCCCTCGGGTTCGACGACGACGAGCTCGCGAAGCTGCTCTCGAAGCTCGAGTTCGTGGAAGCGCCGCCGCGGTGATAGAGATAGAATAGCAACATCATGAGTAAGTAGCGTATCGTTAATAGTACAGTACAGTACGTATATAGAGATAGAACAACTAGTGGAATCATCGATCGTTCACGCCGTCTTTTTCTTCCCGCCGAGTCCGGCGAGCTTCTTCACCTCCCGTAAAAGCATGTTCACGATCTTCATCCCCCACATCAGCGACACCGCGAGTATCCCGAACCCCCCCGCTTTCACGATGTACGCGTTGTCCGGGCACACCATCGTCTTATACACCAGCGGCGGCCCGATCACGAGGCGGCACACGAGAAACACGAGCGCGAAAATAAGATTATTCATCGACGCCAACGCGCTGTTCTTCAGCCCCATCTCCGCGAGCACCGTCCGCAGGTGCAGGCTCGGGTTCGAGACTTCCATCAAGAACAGGCACGCGACGAGCTCCGAGCCGGACTTGCCCTCGAAGACGCCGCTCGCGAGGCCGCCGATGGTGAACATGTGATGGAAGACGCTCTCTAACTCGCCGACCACGGCGCAGTAGATGAGATCGTAGACGAAGTACGACAGCGAGATCGCCATGCACAGCGCCTGCGCCGGCGTGTTCGCGCCGCCGATGTCGTCGAACATCCCGGCCCAGCCGTTCGTGAAGGTGAGGTACGCGTAGTACACCGCGACGATAGCGTGTATTATGGACACGACCCTGTTGCTGAAGTCCGCGCTGTACTTTCGAAACACGCCGACGCGGAACAGGAGGAACATGAGTCCCCAGCCGAGGGTCCACTGCGTCAGCGAGGACGCCGCGATGGCGCTCGCGGGGACGACGCGTTGGCGCGCCATCGCGAGCAGACGCGCGGTCGCGTGGGTGAGGCGACGAAAGTCGCCGACGAGACCGAGCGACGACGACGCGACGGTCGCGCGCGCGTGAATGCGCGAACTAGGGTTGCAATTTCTGTTCGACGCGTGCGCGTGGAGTTCAACGCGCCCGCGGGAACGACATCAGTGAGAGCAGAGATTTATATTTCGGGGTGTCGTTCAACCGCTAGCCCACCCGCCGCCGTTTGTTCGCCGCTCCGGGCTCGTTCTCGCCGCCGTCTACCCCCCCCAACCCCACGTCCACATCCCCTGCCATCGATTTCCCGCCCGCACCGCCCACGCCGCCGCCGCCGCCGCCGCCGAGCAACATCTCTACGCGAACGACCCGTGCGTTCGGAGCCTCGGCGCACGCCGCCGCCGCCGCCGCCGCCGCTGCCGCCGACGCCCCCGGTCGCAGAAACGCAATGACGTGCCCGCCGTTCCCGGCGCCGCAGATGTGCGAGCCCAGGCACAGCGGCGCGATCGCGTCGTACAGCGCTTTCACCGGCGCGGACGTGATCGCGGGCCAGAGCTTCTCTTGGATTTTTTTATGCCGCTCCAACGCGTCGGCGAGTTTTTCGATCCCCGCGTTCGCCGCCTCGGACCCCGCGCCGACGAACGACGACGACGGCAGCGCCCCGAGAGCGTCCAACGACGACGCCATCTCCCCGGCGATCGCGACGCAGGCTTTCAGGCACGCCTCCACGTCCACGGCGCGCCGCCGCCAACCGTCGACGACGCTCGAGGTGACCGCCTTCGCGAGACGCACCGCCCCGGTGAAGACGACGACGACGCGACGCGAGACAAACGCCGCGCACGCCGCCGGCGTCGACGCGACCCGCGACTCGTACTGTGGGAGTGAATCCAACGCGTCTATCCCGCGCGCCGCCCCGGGCGTGGACGTGGACAGTCGCGCGCCCTCCATCGCGCCGCCGACCTGGTCCTGCCACCCGCCGCCCGTCGTCATCATCGCCTCGACGGCGAGGACGGCGTTGAACGCGACCCTCGACGCCGGCCACTCGACGACGGGACGACCGGCGCCGCCGAGGACGCTCATCAAGAACGCGTCCGACTCGTCCGGCTCGTCGCTCGCTTCGACGTACGACTCTATGGAGGTCTCCCCCGGCGAAGACCCCGAGGGCGGGGACACGAGGACGGACCGCCCCGCCCACCGCGGTCTCGTCTCCGCCGCCGCCGCCGTTGTCGACGTCGTCGTCGCCGTCGTCGCCGCGAACACGGAGGCTAAAAACGCGTCGCTCTCGTCGTCCTCGTCGTCCTCCCTCCCGTTCGGCTTCCACTCGCACCCGGTGCTGAGCTCGTGCAGCGCGTGCATCACCGCGAGGGCGAGGATCGACGAGGTTCCGAGCCCGGACCCGCGCGGGAGGTCCACGCGCGTGCGGATCTCCAAGCCGAACCCGGAAGCGCCGAGGAACCCGTCGATCACGGACGCGAGCTTTGGTTTTTTCCGCCGCGTCGTCGTCGTCGTCGTCGTCGTCGTCGTCGCGTCGTCGATTCTTCCCGCGGCCGCGTCGTGGGGCACGAGCGCGAGCGCGACGCACGCGCGGTGCAGCGCGAACGGTAACGTCGGGTCGTCGTGTTCCAAGAGCGCGTCCACGGTGCGGATCTCCTCGCTGGACGGTCCCTCCGAGCCGTCCCCGAGCCCGGGCTCGGTCGTGAATCGAACGATCCCGGGTTTCCCGGGGAGCCTCGCGGCGACGACGCGGATCGGCCTTCCGACCACGCCGCCGTCCGCGTCCGCGTCGATCTTCGCGGCGTCCGTCGCCGTCGCGTCCGCGTCCGCGTTCACGTCCGCCGTCGGCTCCTCAGACCCCGCGGCCGTCTCCGCGGGCGCGGCGGCGGCGGCGGGCGCGGCGGCGGGCGCGGCGGCGGCGGCGGTGAGCACCGCGACGTGAAGCACAGCGCCGTTCCGTTCCAGGGAATACGGCGGCGTGTCCGTCCACCCGCCCGCGAGGTTCAATCGCGCGGGGTATTCCACTCTCACCCCGTGCGCGGCTCGCCCGCTGGAGATCGCGGTCGTCGTCGGCGGCGGCGGCAGCTCGCGCGCCGCGGACGCGTCCACGCCCCCTCTCCCGAAGAGCACGCCGCTCGACGCGAACGGCGCGCACACCGCCGCGCGGAGGAACCTCGCCGCCGCGCCCTCCGCCGCGGCTTTCGCGGCGGGGTCGACGTCGTCGCCGGCGGCGAGCGCGAGCGCGACGCGCGACGCGTCGAGGACGGTCTGTCGGTCCAAGCGCTCGCCGCCGTCGTTTCCGGCCGCCGCCGTCGCCGCCGCCGCCGCCGCCGACGCTCTGTTGGGATCCACCGCCGACCTCGTCAGCGCCAACGCGCGTCTCACCGCGGCGTCGACGTCGCTCCCGTCCATCTCCGCCCTCACGGCGCGCAACGGCGGCGCGCGCTCGATCCACCGCTCCACCGGCGTGTCCCGGGTCAGCATCTGACGTATCGCCGCGCCGACGACGCGTGCGCGGAGGCGGTCGCGTCGACCCGCCGCCGCGGCGTGATCCGCGAGCGTCCGCAACGCCTCGCCGATGGACACGCGCAGCGTCGCGACGTCCGGCGCCGTCCCCTCGCTCGCGCCGCCGCCTTTGATCGTCCCCCAGACCCTCAACGCCGCCTCCGTGGCCTCCATCGCGGACGCGCAGACCGGGAACACCCTCGCGGTCGTCGTCGTCCGCGGCTCGTCCTCGGTCCACACGGACGCGCCGGGGCCGGGGTCTAACCCGAGCCGCGACGCCGCGTCGACGACGGGGACGCCGCACAGCGTGCTCTTCCCGGGTTTTTTCACCTCGTCGTGGACGTCGAGGACGATGCACGTCCAGCAGCTCGCGCCGGCGCCGTCGTCGCCGAAAGTCCCGGGAGCGACCTCGATCCCCGCGCCGGTCGCCGCCGCCGCGCGAAGAGGAACCGCGTGAAGAAAACATCCGTTCGGCACGACGGCGCCTCGGGGCACGTCCACGTCGTGGAGTAAACACCCCGCGCCGATCGTCGCGAGCGCGCCGACGTCGCAGTGCGCGACGAGAGATTTCGGGCCTATCCTCGCGCCCCGAGACACGAACGACGCGAGCTCGCACGCGCTCGGGCCCGCGCCTTTTCCCGCGCCCCAGACGCCGTCAGCGCCGACGGAGAGACGACTGACTTTTCGTCCGC
>Ga0181560_10000866_pt1 | contig 28089 bp, 18 predicted proteins | sample 011ome_20_FD_133751 | JGI IMG/M metagenome (GOLD analysis project Ga0181560, IMG submission 133751) | Coastal salt marsh microbial communities from the Groves Creek Marsh, Skidaway Island, Georgia - 011509CT metaG (megahit assembly) | ecosystem: Environmental > Aquatic > Marine > Intertidal...
ATCGCGCAGGCCCATGACGCACTCGAACATGACTATGACGCCCTCCCTCTGATGCGGCCGCAGCCACTTCACGAGCATGTTGTCCACGACGATCGGTCTGTTCGTCCCGCCATCCGCGTCTTCCCACAGCACGAGCGGCTCGACGCCCTCGGGGAGCTCCTCTTCCTTCTCCTCCTTCTTCGCGTGCATCGGAGAGGAGAAGGAGCCGATCTGCATCGGTCGACCCGCGTGCGCGATGTTCTTCGTGCCGCCCCACGGCACGAAGCGTCGCTTCATCGCGAGGCGCTTCGCGAGCTCCGCGGAGTGGCCCGCGGTCGCGCCCGCGAAGGGGGCGCGGAACGGGCGCGCGAGGACCGCGGCGGCGTCTTGGCACTTCAGCCCGCTCACCATCGGTCTTCTCGCCACCTGGAGCGAGCCGCTGAGCATCGCCTGGACGTTCCTCGCTTTCACCTGCGCCTGGGACAGGACGGTGACCTCGTCCTCCTCCTCCTCCTCCGCATCTTCCTCCTCGTCGTACGCCTCGTCGTTCTCGAAGTCCGAGTCCGAGACCGCGGCGTCCTCGGAGTCGGACCCCATGGTGGTGGCGACGAGCGGGGGCGAGATCCACCAAACGAGGGGGGGTGCCTGTTTTCGTCGCTCTCTCCTCCTCGAGCGACGGATCTGGGCGCGCCGCGCTCGATATCCGCGCGCGCCGGCCGCCTCGCGAGCGCGTTCGGTGACGACGACGCGTCGCGTGAGCGAAATCCCGCGTTCGTCGCGCGCGATGCCGTCGTCAGTCGCCGCGCGCGCTCGGGTGTGCGCGCGCGTCACCGCTCGGAACTTTCAAATACAACGACTGTGAGCGCGCGACAGCTGGCGGCGCGGCGGGCGCTCACACCGCAGCGAGGGAGAAAAAAGCCACGACGTTCAAAAGACTTTCCCGCGCGCCGCCCTCCCCCCCACGCTCAGATCCGGCCATGTCTTTCGACGACGTCCCCGAGAACGTCGCCGCCGTCGTGTTTTCGCACCTCGGGAACGACCCGATAGACCGCGTCAGGCTCGCCGCGGTGAGCAAGGTGTGGAGGAGCGCGGAGAAAGCGGCCGCGTCGTTGCCCGTGGCTCCCGGTGAGTTGTACAGCCTAGGCCTCGTTGGAGGGTTTCGACAATATACCCTAGACGCTCATCACCAGTCCATGAAGGCGATCTACTGGTTGAGTAAGGCGGTGGCGACTGGTGACGCCGACGCCATGTGCACGATCGGACTCTGCTACCTGGTAGGGGACGGCGTGAAGAAAGACAGGGCGAAGGCTGCCGAGTGGTGGGAAAAAGCGTCCGGGCGTGGGCACGAGGCCGCGACCAGCAACCTCGCGTGGTGCTATAAACACGGCAACGGCGTGGAGAGAGATGGAGGAAAGGCACTCGAACTGTACTTAAAGGCGGCGGAGCTGGGTTCAGCAGAAGCCGTGTGGAGTCTCGGTAGTATCTATAGATACGGCACGAAGGACGGCAGGGTGCCGGTGAACAAAAAAGAGGCACTCAAGTGGTACCGCGTCGCGGCGGAGCGAGGCGATACCGTCGCGGAACAGAGGGTGACCGAACTCGAGGCCGAGCTCGCGGCGGAGACGACGAACTGACGCAAGACGCATCTCTACCACCGCGCATTATGAAACGCACGCACGCTCACGTCGACGACATCCACGGAAATCCGCGCTCGCCGCCCGACCCGCTCCCGCTCCCGCTCCCGCTCGCGTCTGAAAACGTCTCCTCGTCGTCGTCGACGCTCTCCTCCTCCCCAGAGCCGTCCATCGTCACGGTCACCGTGACGTCGTCCACGCCCGTCGGCTGCGGCGGCGCGCTCGGCGGCATCATCGGCAGCGGCGGCAGCGACGACGGCGCGCGGCTCTTTCTCTTCTCCTCTTTCTTTGCGGGCGGCGCCGGCGGCGGCGGCGGCGCCGGCGCCTTGGATCGCCGCCTCTTCTCGTCCCGCCGTTTTTGAATAAACATCGACTCTCTCCGCACCTGGTACGCCACCTTCATCGCCGCGGCCGCGGCAGCCTCCGCGGCCTGATTCACCGCGTGCGCCTCCCACTCCGTCTCCTCCATCTCCGTGTCCGGGTCCGAGCCGGACGCGTCCCCGAGCGGGTGCCCGCGAAGCAGATCGAAGAAACTGCTCCCGCGGCGTCGCGACGGCCGGCGTTCCGCGGCGGCGGCGGCGGCGGCGGCGGCGGCGGGGTCGTCCACGCGCGCGTACGAGTATTTCGACGCGCGACGCGCGCTGTTCATGCGCGCCGACGCCGCCGACGCCGCGCTCTTCTTCCGTCCTCCTCCCGCGCTCCCCACGGACGCGGCGGACGCGAACGGCGAGCGGAGGGACGACCGGTTCGACCCCCCCCCGCGTGAAGACCACGCCGACGCGCCGCTGGACGTCCGCTTTTTCTTCGCGACGCCGACGTCGGCGAACGAAACGCCGCGCGACGATCCGTTACTCATCACGCCGCTGCTCTTCCGCCGAGGTGGCGTGCTCCCGCCCTCGCTGCCGCCGCCGCCGAACCCCAAGATCCGCAGCGCCTCCGCGTCCTTCTCCACGCCGGCGAGCGCGTACAACGTCGCGCGTCGCACCGGCTGACCCGTCGCGATCTCCTCCTCCGCCTCGTCCAACAGCATCTCGCGCTCGAGCTCCAAATCGCGGAGCCGCCGCTTTCGCCGCCGGTACAGCGCGACGCACCCCGCGCACGACAGCGCGACGAGCGCGAGAAGCGTGAAGAACGCGATGGACGTGAACGTCGCGTACTTTTCGTCCCCCGCGCGGTCGATCGCGTCGTCGACGGCGCCGCCGCCGTCGCCGCCGTCGCCGCCGCCGCCGCCGATGATCTCCACGCGCTCGATGCACCGCGTCCGGTCCTCGCTCGCGACGAGACCGCTCGCGCACGACGTGCAGTTCGTCGCCGCGGGGGACGACGACACCGTGCCCTCGTCGCACCGCTCGCACAGCTTGACCACGTTCAACCCGAGAAACGTGGAGCGGACGCGCGCGCCGGCGGGGCACGGGCGCTGCGCGGCGGCGCCGCGCATCGACCCGGGGTCCTCGAACGCGTCGCCGACGTGTCCGGGAGCGAGTAGCGCGCACGTCGCCGTGCCCTCCGTCGCGGCGAACGCGTCGCCCGCGCAGAGCGTGCACTCGTAGGAGTTAACGTGTGCGGCGTAGCGTCCGCGCGCGCACTTCGTGCAGAGCACGCCGCCGCCGGAGACGGCGGACGCGGACGATCCGGGATCGCACGCGCACCGCGTGCGGTCCGCGACTGCGCGTACGAAACAACATTTTACGAGTTCATCGGTCAGTCGAAAGGGTAACAACTTACATACGCGATCAAATGTTGAAACCGAGGAACGGGTGATGAAAGAGGTTCGTCTCTACAGAACGCACCCGACGACGCGTCGCTCGGGCACGGCTCGCACGCGCTCGACCCCGCGTCGCTCTGAAACGTCCCGTCCGGGCACGTCACGCACGTCGTCAACCCCGGCGTCGGCGCGTGCGTGCCCGCCGCGCACGGCGTCGGCGACGACGCGCCGGCGAGCGGCGCGTGCGCGCCGACCGGCGCGGATTCGCAGCGCGCGGCGCCCTCCAGCGAAAACGTCCCCGGTTGGCACGACGCGCACGACGTCTGCGCGCGGTCCCCGCGCGTGCTCGTCCCCGCGGGGCACGGCGCGCACTGCGCCGCGTCGCTCGCGCCGGCGGCGGCGCCGAACGTCCCGGGCGGGCAGTCCACGCACCCGGTCTGATGAGGGTCGTTCAGTGGTTGGTTCCGCGCGAGGCAGGCGACGTCGGGGCGGATGGAGTTGTTCGGGGGGGCGTCAGTTGGAGTCGACACACAGAGGCGTCGCGGCGCGAGCGGCGGGATTGAACGCGCTCGAGGGGCGAACGGGCCGAGAGAAACTGAACGCGCGCGAGGAAAGAAAGGAAAGTCCAATCTAGGCGCGGCGTGCACCGCGCGAAGAACAGCGCGAGAGAGAACACAAACGCGCCTGACCGACGGCGTCTTGGTACGTGCCGGCGGCGCACGCGTCGCACGTCGTCGCCGTCGCGTGTTCCGAAAAAAACCCCGCGTCGCACGGCTCGCACGTCGCGGACCCGACGCCCGCGGCGCTCCCCGGCGCGCACGGCTCGCACGTCGTCTGCCCGACCAGCGGCTGCGCGTGCCCGCCGTCGCAGAGGTCGCAGGTGGTCGCAGAGGTCGCAGAGGCGACGGATCCCGCGGCGCAGAGCTCGCAGGTGGCTGAGCCCGCGATCGCCGCGGCACTCCCGGGCGCGCACGCGTCACACGACGTCGACGTCCCCGCGACGCCGTTCGTGCTCGCGCCCGGGTCGCACAGGTCGCAGCTCTCCGCGCCCACGACCGTCGCGAAGCTCCCGGGGACGCACGGGTCGCAGACGTGCCGACCGCCGTCGGGTCCGAAGCGTCCCAAGGCGCATTGACACGTGGCGTGGGCGTACGCCACGTGGAGGCTCGGGAGGGGGCACGCGAACGCGCCGCCGCGATCGTTCCCGGCGGAGGCGGCGCGGAGGTCGACGACGCGCAGGAGGCCGTCCGCGTCGTCGACGTCCGCGTCGGTGCCGCCCGCGCGGACGTGGTAGTCGAGCGCGCGCGCGAGGAGCGGCGCGGGGAACGACGGGATCACGCCGTCGAACGCGTTGGACGCGAGGTTGAGGCGACTCAATCGCGCGTGCGTTATCGTCGCCGTCGCGTCGCCGTCGTCGTCGTCGTCGTCGTCGTCGCGCGGGATCGAGCCGCGCAGCGCGTTGTTCGAGAGGTCCAAACGCTCGAGCGCCGGCAGCGCGGCGAATAACGTCGCGGGCAGCGACCCGGTGAGCCCGGCGCGCGACGCGGTGAGCTCGCGCAGCGCGCCGAGGCCCGCGCCGACGGCGCCGAGCGCGGCGGGGAAGTCGCCGAAGCCGCCGACGGCGGAAACGTTCAACACCCTCAAGTTCGCGAGCGGTCGAATCGACGCCGCGCTGAGCGGCCCCGTTATCCCGACGTTGCCGTCTAACGTCAGCGTCGTGAGGTCGATGAGGCGGTTATCCGAGAGCCAGTCGTCTAACGGGCCGGACAGCGCGTTGCCGCCGAGGCGTAAGACTTGAAGCCGGTCGCGGTCGCGGATCCACCCTGGGATCGGCCCGGCGAGGGCGTTTCTAGACAGATCCAGCGCGGTCAGCGACGTCGCGTTCTGAAGCACGCTCGGGAACGACGTCAGCTTATTCCCCGCGAGGTACAGACCGGTCACGCCGCTGACGTCGATCGACGACCCGGGCGCGAGCGCCTCCATGCCGTCGATGACGTTGTCGCTCAAACGAATCGTCTCGAGCGACGGCGCCGCGAGCAACGACGCGGGGACCTCGCCGGCGAGCGCGTTCTCGTTCAGCGTCAGCGTTCGAAGCGACGCCAGCGACCCGGGGGCGACCGCGGGGACGCTCCCGCTCAGCGCGTTGCGAGACAAGTCGAGCGAACGCAGCGCCGGGAGCGTGAACAACGACGACGGTATCGACCCGCTGAGCCCGAGACCGACGAGCGAGAGTTCCCTCAAATTCGTGAGCGAATCGAACGCGCTCGCGTCCGGGAGCGTGAACGCTGGCGGCGCCCCGGCGTCCGGGTAGGTCCCCCCGCCGACGTACACGTACCGTAACTGCGCGCAGGAGCCGATGGACGCGGCCAGCGACCCGCGAACGGGGTTCCCGCGGAGGTCCAACGTTTCCAGCGCCGGCCCGCACGGCGGATCCGGGACGTCCTCTTCGATGGCGTTGTGCGCGAGATTCACGACGACGAGCCCGGCGACGGCGCCTAAACCGACCGTCCCCAGACCGGAGGTCAACGCGTTTTGCGACACGTCGACGTCGGTGAGGGAGTGGAGGTTGTTGAGGTCCGGTAACGCACCAGAAAATGCGTTACCGTGTAAATCGATAACCTCGAGAAACACGAGCGACGACATCGTCGGAATCGCGCCGGTCAGCAAGTTGTTCGATAGGTTGATGGACGTCAAGTCCGCGAGATCGCTCAGCGGCGGAACGACGCCTTCGAAGTAGTTATCGGAGAGGTCCAAGGTTTGGAGCATCGGCCAGGACATCGTCAGCGCCGGGATCGACCCGTTCAGGTTATTATCCGAAAGGTTCACGGTCACGAGCCGCGTCATGCCTTCGAAAAAACTCGCCGGCAGCGCGCCGGAGAGTTCGTTCCCGCTCAGGTCGATCGACGCGAGCGTGCTCTGCAACGCCGAGATCGACCCGGGGACCGAGCCGCTCAGCGCGTTCATCGAGAGATCGATCTCGCGAAGCGCGGTCAGAGCGCCGATCGTGGACGGGATCGGACCGGTCAACGCGCAGCGTTGAAACCGGAGCTCGCGCAGAGACGTCAGACCCGTCGTCTGCGCGAACCACGCGGGCGGGAGCTCGCCGTCTGAGGGCCGAGGGTCCACACGAAGCGATGATGTCGGGGTGGGGTTCAAAGGCGTCAGTTGTTGGAGTCGAAAGGCGTCGCGGTGTGTCGGGATCGAAAGCGAGCGGGGGGTGGGCGGAGAGAAACGCCGGGAGAGAAAGTCCTTAAGAATCGGCGTTCACCACGCCGACGCGGTCGTACTGTATGGGAACCAGTGTGTGATAAGCGAACGCGCCTAAGCCCGGGTTGTGCGACATCGCGAGCGTCCGCAGCTGCCGCATCCCGGTCCACGACTCCGGGAGCGGGCCGACGAGCGCGTTCGACGACAACTCGAGCTCTTCCAGGCTGGTGAGGCACGCGAGCGACGTCGCGGGGCGGCCGGTCAGCGCGTTGCGGTTGAGGCGCAACGTCTTGAGCGAAAACGCAGACGTCGCGAACGCGGCGTAATCGCACAGCTCCGGCACGCCTCCCACGAGGCCGTCGTCCTCGAACGATATCTCGGTGAGCTTCCCTAACGTCAGCAACGGCGAGAATACGAACGCGATGTTGTTCCCGCCGCCGCCGCCGTTCAAGACGCCGTCCATGCGCAGCACGGAGAGTTCCGTCAAGTCGGAGAAGCGCGCGGGCAAACCGGCTCGGCACGCGAGCGACATCGCGCTCTGGACGCGGATCTTCACGACCCGCCCGTCGGCGTCGCACGCGAGCTCCGCGCCGGAGCTCGCGCACGTCGTCGTCTTCCAGTCGTTCAGGGTGCCGTCGAACGACGGCACCGGTGCCCACGGCCCCGGCCACGCCGCGCCCGCGGGCGAGCACGACTCGTGGAGCGCCTGCGCGGAGTCGTTCCGTATGAAGCGACGTCGGGGTGGAGTTCAAAGGCGTCAGACTTGGGGGTTGAAAGGCGTCGAGGTCGGGCGTTGAAAGCGAGGGGTAGGCGGAGATACACGCCGGGAGAGAAAGTCCTTAAGGATCGGCGTTCACCACGCGAACGGGGTCGTACGGGGACCAGTGTAAATATGAACGCGCCTGGAGCGCGCGGACGTCCTTCTCCCACGACGCCATCGCCGTCGCGCAGTGATCGGACGCGCGCGAGGCGCCGCCGCATATCGCGGGCGTCCAGTCGCCAGCCTGCGCGTTCGCGCCGCGGACGACGAGGGTCGCCGACGCGGCCGCGAAGAGGACGAGGAGCGGGACGCCGTTGATGACGCGACGAGGACGGCGGACGCGTCCGCGGACGCCGAAACGGGCGCCCCGCGACGACGATGATGACGATCTCGAGGAGAACATCGCCGCGGCGCGACGGGCGCGCGCGCGCGGAGGCGCCGCGGGCGGCGGCGAGGCGAACGACGCGAGCGCGTACGGCGGGGGGACGCGCGCGATCGTGCGTCGAGCGGCGGCGGCGCGTCGCGGCGGAGTGCGAACGAGACGACGCGCGCGGACTGGAGGGTCCGTCGTTTCCTATTTCGTCCCCGAGCTAGAACGCGAACCGTCGCTTTTCTCGGTCGCGACGACGGCAGCGGAGAGGTAGCACCGCTCTCCTCGAACGCGTCGTCGGCGGCGCGATACCGCGACGCGCGCGCGAGCGCGATGGCGTCGTCCGACGACGCGAAGACGAAGACGCCGGTGATCGTCGCGCTGGATTGGACCCCGAACGGGAACCACCTCGGGTTCTACGTCGCCCTCGACGCGGGGGTGTACGCGGACGCGGGCCTGGACGTGCGGCTCGTCTCGCCCTCCGACGCGGATTACAAAGGGTCCTACCACACGCCGTCGGACGACGCGACGGCGAGCGACGCGACGGCGACGGCGACGCCGTACGTCACGCCGTGCTCCAAGGTCGCGGCTGGGGACGCGCACTTCGCGATCAACTCCCCGGAGGGCGTGCTCGGGTGGAACACCGCGGACGGACGCCCGCGTCTCAAAGCGGTCGCCGCGCTGCTGCACGATCGAAACACGAGCGCGATCGTCACGCTGCGATCGTCGGGCAAGGCGTCGCCGGCCGACCTCGACGGCGCGACGTACGCGTCGTACGCCGCGCGGTTCGAGGGGCGCATCGTGCGAGAGATCATCCGTCACGCCGGCGGGAAGGGCGACTTCCGCGAGGTCACGCCGCCGATGCTCGGCGTCTTCGAGACGCTCGTGAAGGGCGACGCGGACGCGACGTGGATCTTCAAGCAGTGGGAGGGCGTCGAGGCGGTGCTCGAGGGAATCGACCTCAACGTCTTCACCCTGCTCGATAACGGCGTGCCGTACGCGTACAACCCGTGTCTGTGCGCGCATCCGGAGTGGTTGCGCGCGAACGCGGCGACGGCGAGGGCGTTCCTGGAGGCCACCGCGGAGGGGTATCGAAGAGCCGCCGACGACCCGGGCGCGGCGGCGGACGCGTTGCTCAGGCGCGGTCCTCTCTCTCTCTCTCTCTCTCTCTCTCTCTCTCTCTCTCTCTCGGACGACTTTCTCTCCGCCCGTTCACTCCTCGCTTTCGATCCCGACGCCTCGCGACTCCGACTGACGCGCCCCCGAACGCCGCCCGCCCCGACGTTGCCTCGCGCGGGAAATGACTCCCCTAAACTGTAAACCCTCAGGCTCGCGAAGAAGCACCACCCCGAGGTCAAAATCGGCGTGCACCAAGCGCACGCGAGCGCGGACTACCTCGCGACGAGGTTCCTGGACCCGGAGACCAAGGCGTGGGGACGCATGGAGGCGCGCGTGTGGGACGAGTACGTGAGGTGGTTGTGGGACCGGGGGCTGCTGACGACGGGCTTGAACAGCCGGCATCCCGACGGCGGCGCGACGTTTTCGCTGGACGACTTGCGGGACGGCAAGGCGGGGGAGAGGATCGATTTGGAGAGCGTGCCGACGGTGTTCACGAACGAGTACTTGCCTCCTCTGTCGTCGTCGTCGTCGTGATGGGCGCGATAGGGTGGCACAGGTGTGCTGAGTCGTCTTTTAGTTGTAAAACATACCTTCGTAGACTACTTCCGGAAGTCCGTGCTATCGTCACAGCAGATATCCTCCGGGACTGCGTTTCTTCGCGTCGTCGTCGTCGTCGTCGTCCAACGTGACCATGACGGTGACGTCGTCCTCTCTCCTCCGCTCCCGTCGCCGCGGCGGTGGAGGAGGAGGAGGAGGAAGAGGAGGAGGAGGAGGAGGAGGAAGCGTAGTCGGCGGCGCCTCGCGTCGCCTCGCCGCCGCCGCCGCCGCCGCCGCCGCCGCGACCGCGCCGCGCTCCCACGCCTCGTCGTCCGTCGACACGATCGGATCGAACCCGCGCTCGTCGGTCGGCTCGTCCGTAAACTTCATGTACTTCTTCGACCCGCGCCTCGACCGCGGGGAGCGAATCGACGACGGCGACGGCGGCCGGGACCTGCGGCGGTTTTCAAACGCGACGCGCATCGCCGCCGCCGCCGCCGCCTCCGCGGCGGCGTTCACCGCGTTTTGTTCCCAGTACCCGAGCGACGGCGACGACGACGACGACGACGACGACGGCAGGTCGCGTTGATACACTCCCACCGGCGGCGGCGGACGAGGCGGCGGCTCCCCGGGGACCATCACGATCGTCACCGGCTCGAGCGGCGCCGCCGCCGCGTCCGGCGCCTTCGCGCTCTTCGACCACCACCTTCGCTTTTTCTTCTCCCTCTTCCTCCGCTGTTCCTCCTCCGCCGCCGCGGCCGCGTCTTCTTCCTCCTCGTCGTCCTCCCCGTCGCCGCCTCGCCGCTTCCGCGCCTTCTTCCGCTCCAGCTTCTTCCGCTCCGCTTCTTTCAGTCGACGCATCCGCCGCCGCCACCACCCCGGGCCGAAACACGCGCAACAACACAACGTCGCCGCGAGCGTCACCATCGCGACGGACGCGAACACGTCCCCTCCCGTCGCGCCGCCGCCGCCCCCGCCGCCGCCGTAATCGAAATCGTCCTCGCTCTCGTAGTCCGCGTAGTTGCCCTCGCTGATGTCCTCGGTCGCCACGCACGTCGTCTTGTTCGCCGCGGCTTCCGAGCCGTAGCGGCAACTCGCGCACCGCGTCGACGCGTTCTTCGTTGACACCGTCCCGTCCGGACACGCCACGCACGTGGACACCATCGCGAGGTACGACACCGTCGTCTTCGCGTACGTGCCGGGCGCGCACGGGACCTGCGCGCGCGCGCCTTGCTTTTTGTCCGGGTCGAGATACGAAGCCCCGACGTTCCCGGAGCTCAAGGCCGCGCACGTCGCCGTCGTCGCGTTCGGCGCGAAAGTCTTCCCGACGCACAGCGCACACGACGACGACCCGCGGTGCGTCGCGTGCGTACCCGGCGCGCACGCGACGCACTCGTAACCGTCGCCGCTCGACGGTTTCGTTTTCGTTTCGTACCCCGGGAGGCACTCGCACGACGCGCGCGACGCGCTTCCGGCGGCGCCGCTCGCGCAGTCGACGCACGACGTCGCGCCATCCTCCGGCGCATGCTGATGCGCCGGGCACAGCGCGCAAGACGCGGCCCCCGTTGCGTTCGAGTGCGATCCGCGCCAACAGGGAAGGCACTGCGCGAGGCTCGACGCGCCTTCAGTGGCGCGGAACGTGCCGACGGGGCACGGCGCGCACGACGCCGCGCCGGCGGCGTTTTGATACGTTCCGGGCGCGCACGCGTCGCACGTCGTCGCCGCCGCGCTCGCCGCGCGCGTCCCCGGCGCGCACGCGATGCACGCGGAGGACGCGGAGGAGTGATACCCCGGCGCGCACGCGACGCAGGAGGTGCCGTTCGCGTTCGCTTCGTACCCCGCCGGGCAGGTCGCGCACGTCGACGCGTCGACGGCGACGTTTCCGCTTTCGCACGCGACGCATTCGGTCGATCCGGGGTTCGCCGCGACGACGCCGACGCCGCACGCCTCGCACGCGGTCGCGCCGCGCGCCGACGCGTGCGTGCCCGCGGCGCACACCTCGCACGTCGCCGCGCCGGCGGCGGCGGAGAACGTCCCGGCGTCGCACGGATCGCATCGGAGTCGACCGAGGTCCGAACCGAAACGACCGGCGGCGCATTCGCACGCGACGCCCGCGTACGCGACGTGCGCGCTCGGTAACGGGCACTCGAACCCAGCCGCGTTCGCGGCCGCGGACGTCAAGTTCACGACGTGCGCCGCGCCGTTCGGGTCGGTCGCCGCCGCGGAGAGAAGCGACGCGGGGAGCGAAGGCACGGTGCCGTCGAACGCGTTGTCGTTGAGGAACAATTTCACCAGTTCCGAGTGACGCGTCGCGCCGTCGTCGTCGTCGTCGCGCGGGATCGAGCCGCGCAGCGCGTTGTTCGAGAGGTCCAAGCGCTCGAGCACCGGCAGCGCGGCGAATAACGTCGCGGGCAGCGACCCGGTGAGCCCGGCGCGCGACGCGGTGAGCTCGCGCAGCGCGCCGAGGCTCGCGCCGACGGCGCCGAGCGCGGCGGGGAAGTCGCCGAACATCTGAATCCCCGCGACGTTTAACACCGCCAGCGAGGACAAGTTCGCGATCGCCGCCGCGCCGAGCGGCCCCGTTATCCCGACGTTTCCCTCCAGAGACAACGTGTGCAGACGTCGCAGCGTGTTGTTCGCGAGCCAGTGGTCGAGCGCGCCGGTTATCTTATTCCCGCCGAGTCGTAACGTCACGAGCGTCGACGCGCGTCCAAGCCACGGCGGCGGCGATCCTTCCAACGCGTTGTCGGAGAGATCCAGCGCGGTCAGCGACGTCGCGTTCTGAAGCGCGCTCGGGAACGACGTCAAATTATTCCCCGCGAGGTACAGACTGGTCACGCCGCTGACGTCGATCGAACTCGACGACCCGGCCGCGGGCGTCTCCATTCCGGTGAGTCGGTTGTCGCTCAGCCGCAGCGTCTCGAGCGACGGCGCCGCGAGCAACGACGCGGGGACCTCGCCTTCGAGCGCGTTATCGTTCAACGTCAGCGTTCGAAGCGTCGTCAACGACCCGGCGGCGACCGCGGGAAGGGTCCCGCTCAGCGCGTTGTGCGACGCGTCCAACGTTTGAATCGCCGGGAGCGTGAACAACGACGACGGGAGCGTCCCGTTGAGCCCGACGCGCGAGAGCGTGAGATCCGTCAAATTCGCGAGCGTGGACCACGCCGACGCGTTCGGGAGGGCGATCGCGACGCCGCCGTCGTTTCCGCTTCCGTTTCCCGTCGCCCTCGCGCTCAAGTGAAGCTCTCGAAGCCGCGCGCAGTCGCCTATCGAGTCCGGCAACTGTCCGTGAATGAAGTTCTCGCGGAGGTCCAGCGTCTCGAGGTTAATCCCGCACGTCTTCGACGGCAACGACTGCCGCAAAACGTTTCGCGCGAAATTCACGCGCGTCAATTTCGGCGACTCGAGCCACGCGCCGAGGCCGCTCTCGAGCGCGTTCCCGGAGACGTCGACGACGCGTAGATTTTGCAGAGCCGCCACGTCCGGAAACGCGCCGGTCAGCGCGTTGTCGCTCGCCTGAAACTCCTGGAGCTTCGTCAACGACGACAGCGAAGGAGGGATCGAACCGGTGAGCGCGTTCCCGGAGACGGATAAAAACGTCATTTGCGGCGTGCTCGACGCGCCCCCTCCTCCCAACGTCGGGAATAACCCGGTGAAATGATTGGAGCTCACGTCCAGATGCTGCAACGCCGCGCCGGTGATGTTCGGCAGCGACCCGTTGAACGCGTTCCCGGCGACGTCGATCGTCTTCACCGCGTCGTTCGCGAACAAACCGCTCGGAAGGACGCCGGCGAGGTCGTTTCGCGCGAGGAACAGTTCCGCGCCGTGTCGCTTCGTCGCCGCCGCCGCCGCCGCCGGCAGCGACCCGTTCAGCGCGTTCTCGCGCAGATCGATCACCTTCGCGTCCGTCGCGGTGAACATCCCTGGCGGGATCGGACCGGAAAGTCCGCAGCGCCGCATCTCGATCGTCTGCAGCGCGTTCATCGCGCTTCGGTCGGCGAACCACGCCGGCGGCACGACCCCGCCGAGTCGCGCGTTGTCCGACGCGCGCAACGTCTGCAGCGCCCCCATCGCCGCCCACGCGTCCGGGAGCTGCCCGGTCAGATCGTTGTCCGACACGTCGAGCTCCTCGAGCGACGACAGGCACGACGCGAACGCCGGCGGCGGCGGTCCGGTCAGCGCGTTGTCGTTCAGACGCAGCGTCGTGAGCGTCGCCGCGGCGCCCGAGGCGAAGGCGCCGACGTCGCACATCGACGGCGGCGCGCCGGCGAGCGAATTTCCTCCCAGGTCGATCGTCGTCAGCTTCGTCAGCGTCAGCGTCGTCGTCGCGCTCAGGAGCCTCGAGACGTTCATCCCGCCGGTGGTGAACGCGCCGCGCATCTCGAGGACGCTGAGTTCCGTGAGGTCCGCGAACGCCTCCGGGAATCCAATATCTGGGCACGACAGCTTGACGCTTTGTTTCCATCGTAAAGTCGCGATCCTTCCGTCGGCGTCGCACGCGAGCTCCGCGGCGCCCTCCGACGACGCGCCCTCCGCGCCGCACAGCGCCTTCCAGTCGTCTAGAGCGCCGTTGAACGACGGCACTGGTGCCCACGCGCCGGGCCACTCGTTCCCGCCGCCGCACGACCGGTGGAGCGATTGCAACGCGCGGACGTCTTTTTCCCACGCCAGCAACGACGCCGCGCAGTCATCGGCCGAGATCCCTCCGCAGATGGGCGGCGTCCACGCCGCCGCGCTCGCGCTCGCGCTCGCGCTCGCGTCTTCCGCGCCCGCGCACGTCACGTACAAGCACGCGATGAGAAGGAACGCGAGCCGCGCGCGCGCGTCGTCGCGCGCGCGTTCGCGGGGAGGCCGCGGACCCTCGCGAGGCATCGCGATCGTCGGTAACGCACGACGCGCGTCGTCGTCGTTCGCGCGCGGACCGTCGTCGACGCGAGACGACGACGACGACGACGACGACGACGCGAGGAGCGCTTCGCGGAACGCGGCGACCGCGCGCGCGCATCGATGGTTCGGCATGGTCGGAGAGGAGGATATCGACGCGCGCGCGCGCGCGCGAGTGCGCGCGCGTCCCGCCGCGATGATAAGCAGGCGAGGAGACGCGCGGCGGGCGCGGCGGAACCGCGGCGGGCGCGCCCTCCCGCCTTCATCTTCAAGAACACGAACCGCCCGACGCGCCACGACGCGATCTCGCGACGATGATGGGACGCTCGACGACGTCGGCGACCGGGGACCGCGAAGTCGCGAAGTCGGTCTCCCCGCCCGGGTGCTCGACGACGACGCCGCGCATCGTGCGCAAGACGACGTCGACGTCGTCGTCGTCGTCGTCGTCGTCCTTCCGGTCGCGGTTCGCGCGCGCCTCGATCCGCGACGCGTTCGCGACGCTCGCTCGCGCCTCGGAAATCTGAATCTGATGGTGATACGCGCGCGCCCCGAGGACTAGCGCGCACAGGAAGACGAACGACGCCGCGACGCCGAGGCTGAGACCGACGAACACGGCGACGAGGATGTTCTCCGGGCTGGGCGCCGCGCGGTTCGAGACCATCGCGCGCGCGGGTGAAGTGACGGCGTCGTCGGACGACGCGACATTCGTCCATCTGGAGTCCGCGACCGTTTCAGAGTGATGAGTCTCAGAAGAGTGCAAGCTGTCAGCGACGCGACGCGGCGATGCGCGGTCTACAGTAACTGTATTAAGCAAAGCAACGCGACTCCGACGACGCGCGCGTCGCGTCGTCGTCGTCCCACTCTCCCTCATCTCCTCCTCCTCGTCGTCCTTCACCTCGCGCGCACGCGATCGTCCGTCGCGTCGCGTCCATCACAGCGCGCCAGCCTTCTCCAAGTCCAGACCCGGCCTCGCGACGCCGCCGAGGAACGGATCGTCGAACGCGAAGTCGATCCCGGCCGGGGGGTTCACGAACCGAACCCCCCCCTCCCGCGGCGGCGGCTCCATGCCGTCGATGAGAACCTTCTGCGAGTTCGTGAGACGGAACGCGTGGACGTTCGCGACCGCGCGGACCGTCTCCTCGGACGCGCCGGCGTCGAGCGCGAACGGCACGCCCCTCTGCGCTGACCACCGCGCGAGAAGTTCCTCGGCGCTCTTCTTCCCGTCCACCCCTCGCCCGTCCTTCTCCGCGCCTCCTTCTCCGAGCATCGCCGCCTCGAGCAACTTCGGATGCGTCAGGAGCGTCGCGTGTAACCCCCCGAGCGGCGCGTGCGCTGCGGCGACGACGCCGTACCTGCGGCACACGCCCACGAGCTTCCGGTGCGCCATGAGCGGGTGCGCCTCGACTTCGTTCACGACGGGCTTGATCGTCGCGGCTTTACAGACGGACTCCACGACGGGCACGGACGCGTTCGCGAGGCCGATCGCGGTCGTCTTCCCGGACGCGACGAGCGCCTCGAGCGCGCTCCACGTCCGCGCGAGCGTCGCGGCGTCGCCGGTGGGCCACTCGATGGACAGGAGGTCGAGCTTTTGAATCTTCAGCGACGCGAGAATCGCCGCCGTCGCCGCGGCGACGTCGCCGCTCGCGACGTCCGACGGCGACAGCTTCGCGGAGACGAACAGCGCGTCGCGCCCGCCGACCGGCCCGGCCGCGGCGATCGCGGCCGCGACCGCGGAAAGATGCGGATCGTCGCTCCCGCCGCACCTGATGTGGCGGTACCCGAGCGGGATTGCGATCGCGGCGTGCGCGGCGTCGCAGCCGAGGACGGGGAGTCGCCCGCGGTCTTCCCCGACGCCGAGCTTGACGTCGCGCTCCTCCTTGCTCGGGTCGTGCGCGGGCTCGGGGGGCGCGCGGACGTAGTAGGGGGTCCCGGGCGCGGGCTTGGTGGGGTCGCCGCGCGGCGCGGGGCCGTCCCACGCGCCGTGGCCGCCGTAGGTGAGCCCGCCGGAGGTTTCGGACAGCTTGCTGAAGTCCTGCCCGGGGGGCGGGGACATCGTCGGACCGCCGCCGCCGCCGCGCCGCTGCTCGAAGCGGATCTGCGCGCTCATCTGGTCCGCGATCTCGCCGGAGTATCCGCCGCCGGCGCGCGCGGGCGCGCCGCCGCCGCCGGCGCCGTGCTTCGCCGCGGCCTCGATCTGCGCGCGCGTCGGCGGATACGCCGGAAGCGACGGGTTGTAGCCATTCACGTAGCCGCTCACGGAGTAGGGCCGCGTCGCGTAGCTTCCTCCCGCGGGGCCGCCGCCGCCGCCGCCCGCGGGGTACGCGTCGTTCTTAGACGACGGGCACGACGCCCACGATTTCTGCGCGCTGCCGTTCTTCGCGAAGGAGAAGCGCTCCATCGGCTGGCATCCGTCCTGCGCCATGACGACGCGCGATCGGTCGACGTCGACGCGGAAAAAACTTCGTTCGAAGACGACGCGCGCGGCGGCGGCGGCGGGTGGCGGCGCGCGAGCGAGGCCGGACCGAGGCGAGGACCGCGGCGGCGGTCTAGAGGCGAGAGAGACGGCGGGTCGGCGGGTCCGCGATGGAGCGCGCGCGACGGAGTGAGGAGGAGGAGGAGGAGGCGGCCGCGCGGTCCGGTCGGCGGCGTGCCGAGGTCTCGGACTTCTCGCCGAGGAGGATGACACGTCGGCGGCGCCGACCGCGGGAGTTCAGGCAGCGCGAGCGAACGACCAGACAGAACGCATCCAAAATAAATTACAGTACAACGTAGGCTTCTTCTTCACACGCGCACCTTGGGCGTCGGCGGCGCCGCGTCGTCCCACGCGAGCTCCGACCGGCCTTTCACCCTGGACGCCATGCTCCACGGCCACGTCAGCGTCGCGATCGGCGTCCCGCGGTCGTCGTCGTCGTCGTCGTCGTCGTCGTCGTCGTCGTCGTCGCGTCCCCGCCGCGTCGCCTTCAGCCGCCGCCACCAACACGCGACCGACGCCAGCACGAGGAACAGAAGCACCAACGACCCGATGATCGCGGTGACGGCGTCGATGTCTCCGTCGTCCGCTGGGGAGGGCGGCGGCGTCGGCGGCGGCAGCGGCGACGGCGGCGGCGGCGGCGACGGCGGCGGCGACGGCGACGCGCACGTCGGCGGCGACGACGACGACGACGGCGGCGAGTTCGCTTTCCACGCGCTCGGCGGCCCGTGCGTGCTCCCGGACGGGTGCGTGAATGCGTTCGACCACGCGGTGGCGCCGTTAAACATATACCACGACGCCGACGCCGTCGTGAGAGCGCCATCGTCCCATCCCGTGACGTCTGCGTTGAAACTCGTCGCTCTCGAGAACATGGACGCCATGGTCGTCACCGCCGCGGTGTTCCAATCAGAGATGCTTTGATTGAAAGCCGTCGCGCCGTAGAACATGTACTTCATGGTCGTCACCGCCGAGGTGTTCCATCGAGAGATGTCTGCGTTGAAAGCCGTCGCGTCCTTGAACATGGACGACATGTCCGTCACCGCCGCGGTGTCCCAACAAGAGATGCTTTGATTGAAAGCCGTCGCGCCCTGGAACATGTACGACATGTCCGTCACCGCCGCGGTGTTCCAATCAGAGATGCTTTGATTGAAAGCCGTCGCGCCCTGGAACATGGACGCCATGGTCGTCACCGCCGCGGTGTTCCAATCAGAGATGCTTTGATTGAAAGCCGTCGCGCTCTTGAACATGTACTTCATGGTCGTCACCGCCGCGGTGTTCCATTCAGAGATGGTTTGATTGAAAGCCGTCGCGCCCTGGAACATGTACGACATGTCCGTCACCGCCGCGGTGTTCCAACCGGATATGTCTTCATTGAAAGCCGTCGCGCCGTGGAACTGGAACATGTACGCCATGGTCGTCACCGCCGCGGTGTTCCAACCAGAGATGTTTTGATTGAAAGCCGTCGCTTCCTGGAACATGTACGCCATGTCCGTCACCGCCGCGGTGTTCCAATCAGAGATGTCTTGATTGAAAGCCGTCGCGCTCTTGAACATGTACGCCATGTCCGTCACCGCCGCGGTATTCCATCCAGAGATGTCTTCATTGAAAGCATTCGTGTCCTTGAACATGTTCGACATGTCCGTCACCGCCGTAGTGTTCCAACCAGAGATGTTTTGATTGAAAAACTTCGCCTTGTAGAACATGGACGACATGTTTGTCACCGCGGCGGTGTTCCATCGAGAGATGTCTTGATTGAAAGCCTTCGCGCCGTAGAACATGTACGCCATGTCCGTCACCGCCGCGGTGTTCCAATCAGAGATGTCCGTGTTGAACAGGGCTCGCGAGTTGAACAGACTACTCATGTTCGTGACCAAGCTCGTGTCCCAATCCGCGATCGCCTGACCGTCGCTCGCCGTGCAGCCCGCTCCAGACGCGACGCTATTGAGGCAGAGGTCCACCTCCTTCTTGAGCTCGCTTAGGCTGGGCGGCTGGAACGCGCGCGCGCCGCGCGCGTAGAACAAGAGGATCAGCACGAGCGGATGGACGAACGCTCGCGTCCAGCACCCGATCGTCGCGTCGCCTCCCGCGGCGTGCGCGCGGTGCGTCCACGCGTCGTCGCGGGTCGTCGTCCACGCGGAGGAGACGACGACGCGATGACGATGGCGATCGCGCGCCGCGTCGGTCGGCGAGAGCGGTCGCGGACCCGCGGACCGCGCGCGATGCGTCCACATCGTGGCGGCGTGTCTGTCGGTATCCCGACGACCGAGGATCGATCCTTCGAAAACGACGACGAGTTTGGGTTTGGGAGCCGCGGGGGAGGACGCCGCGAGGTCGCGCGGCCGCGAGCGCGCGTCGGGACCGTCGAGCGCGCGCGGGGAGGGGGCGGAGGCACGCGCGTCGTGCGTATCGCGCGCGCGCGCGTCGTCGTCTGAGGGCGCCGATCTCGAAAAAAATACCGAACGGCGGCCGTTTTTTCAGTCAGGAGCGTTTTTCACCCATCCCTCGGTTTCAATTCTTGATCGCGTCCACTTTCAACCGATCGATGAACTAAAAACCCGCCCCGGTCGCGCGAGTTCGCCCTGCGCTCTCCCCCCCCGCGGCGGCGGTCTTCGCGGCTGCGGCGACCCACGCCAACCACCGCGCCAGCGCGTGATCGACGAGATGATCGAGCAGCTCCGCGATCCCCCACGCCATGCACCACCCGTCGCTCTCGACGCGCCACAGCGTGAGGTCGCCCGCCGCCGCGCCGCCGCCGCCGCCGCCGCCGTCGTCGTCGTCGTCGTCTTCGATCGCGTCCCACGGCTGCGCTTTCCGCTTCTTCGCCGCCTTCTTCGCCGCGGCCGCGTCGGTTGACGTTCCATCTTCCACCGTCTCCTTCTCCTTCTCCTTGATCTCGACCTCAGCCTCAGCCTCCTTGGCTCTCCTCTTGGCGTCCTTCTTCTCCTTCTTCTCTCGTTTCTTCTTCCGCGCTCTCTTCCGCCGCCGTCGCTCCTCCTTCGGGTCCTCGACGAGGTCGTACCCGCCCGCGAACCTCCGCGCGCCGACGCGCGCGACGCCGCCGCCGCTGTCGCCGCTGTCGTCGCCGCTGTCGCCGCCGCTATCGTCCCCGCCGCCGCCGCCGCCGACGCGGCGGAACCGGACGCCGTTCTCGCGCATCAATCGCTCCGCCGCCGCCGCCGTCGTCGCGGCGCCCGCGCTCGGCGCGCCCGCCCTTCAAGCGATCGGTCAGTCGAACGTATTACCGGTCAGACGTTGAAAGGGAAGCGCGGGTGAAGAGTGACGACGGGAAAAGTCCTTAAGGAACGGCGTGCACCACGCGAACGGGGTCGTATGGGAAGCAGTCTCACCTCCCGTGGACGCGGCACCGCAGCGCGAACGACTCCAGCAGCAGCGCGAGGCGTCCGTCCTCGGGCGAGCCCGACGCGACGCCCGAGGCGGCGTGCTGCAGTAACGCGAGGTGGTCGGCGTCCGTTTCGGTTTCGGTTTCGGTGGTGGAAGATGGAACGTCGATCGACGCGGCGGCGGCGACGGCGTCTCGCGCGGCGACGGCGTCGGCGTCGCCGCGCGCGACGCCCTCCTCGACGGCCGTCATCAGGAACCGCGCGCGCGTCGCGAGGTCGCACGCGAGCGCGACCTCGTGCTCGCCGGCCCAGCGCACGCCCGCGAACGCCGCCGCGGCCGCGACGTCGCGCGGGTCGACGTGGCGTCCACGTGGCGTACACGCGTCGTCGTCGTATTCGTCGCGTTCGTACGGGTACGCGCGCCGTGGGTCCGCGATTTCCCCGGGCTCTCTCTCCGTCCCTCGCGTCGTCGTCGTCGTCGTCGTCTTCTTCTTCTTGTTCCCACCACCCCGCGCGTCGTCCTTCGCACCCCCCGCGAGGACCGCCGTCGCCGTCTCCGGGTCCTCGAGCGCGCTCGCCGGGAGCAACCCTCGCGTGAACGCGCACAGGTCGTCCTCGTTGAGGAACTGCAGCGTCTTTTGGCACAGCAGCGAAAAATTCTCCGCGCCGACGTACTCGTCCACGAGGTCGAGGAGCCTCGCCGCGTCCGCGTCGGAGGGCCTCCCGCGCGCGCGCGCCTCCGCGTCGACGCGCAGGCGTCTGTATAAAACGCTCGAGAAGTGCTCGTAATCGATCGCGAGCACCTCCCCGGTCTCGAGCGTTTCCCACAGCTCGTCGCTGCTCCAGAACGACGGCTCGTCGTCGATCAGATTCCTGAGGTACGTTCCATACAAGCGAACGTCGGGGTGGAGTTGAAAGGCGTCAGAAGCGGAGTTGAAAGGCATCGAGGTCGAGGATTGAAAGCGTGGCGTGGGCGGAGAGATGCGCCGGCAAAAGTCCTTAAGGATCGGCGTTCACCACGCCGACGCGGTCGTACGGGGACCAGTGTACAGAACGCGCCTGACCGTCTCGAGCACGTCGACGTCGCAAAAGTAATGCAGCTTGTTCGCGACCACCACCGGCGTCTGCGCGTGCTTCCCCCTCCACGCGATGTGCCGCCACGCCACCTCCCGCCGCGCGAGCGCGAAGTTCGCCAGCGCCCTCGCGCCTCTCGTGTGCTTCGCGTTCGGCACGAAGTGCGAGAACCACAGTTTGATTCGCGCGTCGGAAGCGTCGAAAAACGCGCGCCACGCGTCGGGATCTCGCCCGATCACCTCCACCGTTCGCCGCGGCTCGCGCTCGCACATGAACGCGAGCAGCGCCCTGGACGCGCCCTCCGCGCCGCGCGTCTTCGCGCGCGACGGGAGGAGCCGCCAGAAGTGATTGCGCGCGGCGCGCGCGTCGACGCCCGGCGCGGCGGCGGCGACGGCGTCGCGGAGCCTCGCCGCGGATTCGATCCGCGCGGGCGACGTCCCGCGCGTCAGCGCGCGGAGGCGCGAGGCGACGGCGCGGAGCGCCGCCGCGCGCGGGCGATCCGGCCACAACGGCGGAGGGGGATCGAACGCGGCGGGAATTTGTGGCGGGGGGAGAAGACGCAGCCGCGGCGTCGGCGTCGGCGTCGGCGTCGTCTTCTCGTCATCCGCCCTGCCGTCAGCGTCGGCGGGATCCGCTCGCGCGGCCGCTCCCATCGCGTCTTCTATCTGATCCTATCGCGCGACGCGCCACCCGACTCTCGACGCGCCCTCGCGGTGCCCTCCCTACTTCGGCGCGATCACCTCCGCGAACTGATTCCGTCGCTGCGCGCACGCGTTCATCGTCAGCTCGCTGTTGAGGAAGAAGAGCCCGAAGAACGGCGTCACCACGAGGCCCGTCTTCGCGCTCGCGGTGAATCGGCGAAACGTCGGCGAGAGTCGATGCGCGGCGTAGACCAGCGGCGCGGAGAGGGATATCCCGAGAGCCGCGCCCTTCGCGCCGGCGTAAGACGCTTCCTCGACGCACTGGTCGCGGTGCCGCGCGTTCACGCCCGCGTCCATCGAAGTGCGTCTCGATGCCGTCGCTGATTTCTCTCCGTGCCCAAACTGATGCACTGGCGACGAGAAATAAAACCCGACACAGCACGCGCCGGGGCGGGCACTTCCCTCGCGCGCTCCGCGCGTCGCGCTTCCCGTGGATGTCCATCGCGCGACAGGAGCGTCTTCTCTGGACGACTCTCGGCCTCGCCTTCGGCGCCGCCTCTTACGTGAACCTTCGGGTGCGTCCTCGCGGCGCGCTCTCCGGGCGGACGCGCGCGGCGAAGACGACGAGATTCGACGCGTCGCTCCGCTCGTTTCCCCGACCACCTCCTCCCCCGACGCGTCCCTCGGTCGCGTCGTCGTCGCGACGTCTCGCTGACCGCCTCCCCCGTCCCGTCCTCTCGCAGCGCTCTCTTTGGAGCTCCACGTCCGCGCTCGCGGACAAGTTCCCCTCCCCGCCGCCGCCGCAGCCGCCTCTTCCGGTGCGCCGGCCGATCGCTCTCGATCGACCGACCGATCGCGGAACCAACGACGCGGTCTGGTTTATTTCCTCGACGCGCTCAGGTTTCCCTCCAGACGGCGGCATCTGACCTCACCTCCGCCCCACCCCGCCCCCCAACTCGCCCCCGCGCCGATTCTCTCGCCCAGGCGGACGAGCCCGTGTTCGGCGCGACCGCGAAGAACGGGATCCGACGCGCGTGGAACGCGGGCGTGGACCGCGTCTTCGGAGACCTCGTCAAGTTTTTGAAGGACCGCCAGCTGTGATCGATCGGTCGATAGATCGTTCAGTCGCGGTCGCGACGATGATGAGCTCGACCGCGACCGCTCCCGCCGCCGCCGCGCTCGCGCCCGCCGCGCGCGCCGCCGCGAGACCGCGACGCCGCGCGTCCACCGCCCCCACCCGCCGCCGCGCGTCGTCGTCGTCGTCGTCGTCGTCGACGACGATTCCCAGAGCGACGGCGACGGATTACGAATCAGGTGCGTTCTATACACTGGTCCCCATACGACCCCGTTGGCGTGGTGAACGCCGATCCTTAAGGACTTTTGCCGTCGTCTCTCTCCGCTCATCCCTCGCTTTCAATCCCCGTCCTCGACGCCTTTCAACGCCAACTGACGCCTTTCAACTCCACCCCGACATTCGCTTGTATGGAACGACTCTCAGACGAGTTCCAGCTCCCGGACGCGCCCATCTCAGAGCTCCTCCCGAAGGACGCGTCGTGGACCCCGATCGACGGCGGCGTGTGCGCCCCGATCGGGTTCAAAGCCGCCGCGCTCAAGGCGGGCCTGCGCGCGACCGGCACGAGGGCAGACTGCGCGCTGATCGTCGCCGACGAGCCCGCGCTCTCCGCCGGCGTCTTCACGAAAAATATGGTCGCCGCCGCGCCGGTGCTGTACTGCAAAGAGACGATGGCGAACAACGCGCGCGCGAGAGCGGTGCTCGTGAACGCGGGGCAGGCGAACGCGGCGACGGGCACGAAAGGGATGGAGGACTCGGTCGCGAGCGCGGACGCGGTCGCGGCCGCGCTCGGGATCGACGCCTCGGAGGTGCTGCTCGAGTCGACGGGAGTCATCGGGAAACGCATCAAGATGCCCGAGCTCCTCGCCGCGGTGCCGACGCTCGCGGCCAACCTGAGCGCCGGCGCGGACGCCGCCGCGGCCGCCGCGACGGCGATCTGCACGACCGACCTCGTGCGGAAGTCCATCGCGATCGAGGTGGACCTGGGCGGCGGGAGGAGGGCGAAGATTGGAGGGATGGGCAAGGGCAGCGGGATGATTCACCCGAACATGGCGACCATGCTCGGCGTGATCACCACGGACGCGAACGTAGACGCGGCGGCGTGGAAGGCGATGCTGAAGCGCGCGGCGACGAACTCGTTCAACCAGATCAGCGTCGACGGCGACACGAGCACGAACGACACGGTGATCGGCCTCGCCTCCGCCGCCGCGGGCGGCGACGTCATCGAGGAGGGCTCGAAGGAAGCCGCGACGCTCGAACGCGCCGTCGAGGCGGTTTGCGTCGCCGTCGCGAAGAGCATCGCGTGGGACGGCGAGGGCGCGACGTGTCTCATCGAGTGCGTCGTCACCGGCGCCACCTCGGACGCGGACGCGCGCCGCGTCGCCCGGTCCGTGATCTCGTCGTCGCTCGTCAAGTCTGCCGTCTTCGGCCACGACCCGAACTGGGGGCGGCTCGCCGCCGCCGCGGGCTACGCCGGCGTGGATTTCGAGCAGAGCGATCTCAGAATCGCGCTCGGGCCGCACGTCCTCATGGAGCGCGGCCAGCCGTTGGATTACGACGCCGTCGCCGCGAGCGCGTACCTGAAGGAGACGACGGGGAGGCACGGGACGGTGACGGTGGACGTGAGCGTCGGGGGCGGCGGCGGCGCGGGGACGGCATGGGGGTGCGATCTCACGTACGATTACGTCAAGATCAACGCGGAGTACACGACGTGACGTGATCGATGACCGCGTGGTTGTTGCGTCGCGATGGACGACGACGCGCGCGTTGCCGCGTTCGGGTCGGCGTCGGCGTCGGGTCGGAGAGAGAGCGACGAGAGGGAGAAGAAAGCTCTGCTGCGTTATCGAGTCGTCGCGGGTTTCGTTGTTAGTCTATTTTCCTCCGTCTGAGTCATCAGTTTCGGGCCGCCATTATTCTGAATTCTGTCGCCTCCCGCGACCGTCACTCGAACTCGCGCGATGGCTCAGCCCGCGCCGGGCGCGATGCCGTGGTCGCCGCCGCCGCCGTGGAGGCGGCGTCGGCGGCGGCGCGGCGACCGCGGCGGCGACGACGGCGGCGACGAGGCGACCGCGGACGACGACGACGACGGAAACCATCATCGTCGGTGGACCACGACGCCCTCTCCGACGCGCCGCCGCGTCGGTCCTCCGCGTCGTCCGTGCGTCGCGAGCGCGACGCTGACGGGCGCGACGCCGGCGTCCTCCTCCTCCACGTCGTCATCGTCCGCGCCCTTCAAGCTCCTGCCGCTGTGGGAGTCGCGCCCGGGGGCGGATCCGCAGCAGTACGCGCTCGACCGCGGCGTCGTTCGGCTCCTCCTCCCCGAGGAAGCGGACGCACTTCGGTCCGCGGGGCCCGGCGAGAGGGGCGGAGACCGCGAGGGAGGAGATGCGGGAGACGCGAGGAGCGCGATGCGCGTCCAGTGGCGCCGCGCGGAGCGGACGCGGCGCCGCGTCGTGGACGCGTTCCTGCCGTGCGCGAACGCGGTGACGCCCGATTACTGGGCGTACGCGAAATTTCGCTTCGCGCAACGCGTGGCGTCGTCGTGCATCACCGTCTTCGCGACGCAGCAGATGCTCCAGGCCGTGGGGCTGGGCGCGACGCGGCGCCTCCCCGCCGCGGCGGCCGTGAACTGGGTCCTGAAAGACGGCCTCGGGCGCCTCGGGAAGCTGTCCGTGGCGACCAACTTTGGGCGAGAGTTTGGTGCGTTCTATACACTGGTCCCCATACGACCGCGTTGGCGTGGTGAACGCCGTTTCTTAAGGACTTTTCCCGGCGGTTCTCTCCGCCCACACCTCGCTTTCAATCCCCGCCCTCGACGCCTTTCAACTCCATATGACGCCTTTCAACTCCACCCCGACGTTCGCTTGTATGAAACGACCCTCAGACTCGGACGTCAAGCGATTTCGATTCACGTCCTCGGTGGTGTACGACTGTGCGTCGCTCATCGAGATGATCACGCCGTTTTACCCGTCGAAGTTTTTGTTGCTCGCCACCATCGCGAACGTGGGGAAGAGCGTCGGGATAACGACCGCGAACGTGGTCAGAGCGCCGATTCAGATGTCGTTCGCGTTGGAGGAAAACCTCGCGGAGATCGCCGCGAAAACCTCCGCGCAGCAGGTACGCGCGACGCCGACGCCGACACGTGTCACTCCGCGATTGCCTCCTGGCCACTCGACGTGCCATGTCATCAAATCGAACCAATCACTCACCACGAACCCCCCCACGCGCAGGTGCTCGCGGATAACATCGGCCTCGCGCTCGCCGTCGTCGCCACCGGCTGGACGGGCAAAATCGCGAACCCGCGGCTTCGACTCGCGGTCCCGCTGCTCGCGTTCGCGCCGCTCGCGTCCGTGGACTTGTACTGCATCTACCGCGAGCTCAAGTCCGTGCGGCTGCGGACGATAAACAAAGAGAGAGGCGAGATCATCGCCGCGGGGTTCGTGGAGACGGGAACGATCCCGAGCGCGGTGAGCGTCGCCGCGGCGGAGCGTCTCTTCATTCCCGCGCGCATGGACGAGAGTTCGCTGCCTCTGAAGATCACGCACCTCGCGGAGGCGTGCCCGACGCCCGAGGCGCTGCGCACCGCGCTCGGGGACGACCCGAGCCGGCCGTACTGCCTGACGTACTTGCCGCCGCGAGGGAAGAAGGGCGTGGGGAGCGTCCTGGGCGGCGCGTTGAGGCGCGTTCTATTTATTTCACACCGGTCCCCGTACGACCGCGTCGGCGCGGTGCACGCCGTTCCTTGAGGACTTTTCTTCCCGGCGGGCGTTTCTCTCCGCCCATCACCCCTCGCTCACAATCCCGACACACCGCGAGCGACGCCTTTCAACTCCGCTCCTGACGCCCATCGACTCCACCCCGACGTTCGCTCGTATGGACAATTACCCTCAGGACGACCCTCGACGCGTTGGGGGGCTGGGAGAAGAAAAAACGCGGCGGCGGGCTGAAAGGCAGCGCGTTCATCGCGCTGTCCGCGCGCGCGAGCAGCAGGGACGTCATGCAGGCGGTGCTTCAGGTGGCGCATCTGCGGTGTCTGCCGTTCCGAGTGGACCTGAGCGCGAGCGAGGGGAGGGAGTGGGCGACGAGGGAGAGCGCGACGCGAGCGGCTCGAGACGTCGACGAGTTCATGAGGTGCGTTCTATACACTGGTTCCCATACGACCCCGCACGCGTGGTGGATGCCGATCCTTAAGGACTTTGCCCGGCGTGTCTCTCCGCCCACCCCCCGCTTTCAATCCCCGTCCTCGACGCCTTTCAACTCCAATTGACGCCTTTCAACTCCACCCCGACGTTCGCTCGTATGGAACGACCCTAAGGCAGCTCGAGGAGAACGATTGGCAGACCGGGAAGGTGCTGCTGTCGTCCGCGGAGAGGGCGCCGTACGCGATCGAGGGAGGGGCGGACGCGCTCACGAGGGCGCTGGCGGGGACGGAGGGGACGGAGGGGGCGAGGGGCGGCGAATCGCGATAGAATAGAACAACGAGTCTGGTCTGTTGTTCTCAAGCCTGGTTCCCATACGACCGCGTTGGCGTGGTGAACGCCGATCCTTAAGGACTTCATCGCGCGTCGTCGGACGGACGTCGCGACGTGACGTCACTTCTTCCGCCGTTTCTGTTTCCCGTTCGTCCCGCCGCCGGTGGTGCCCGCCGACGCGGCCGCCTCCGCGTTCTGTTTCCTCGTCGCCGCGACCAACGCCCTCTGCGCCGCTTGCTCGCGCGCCCCTTGCTCGTAGGTCGCCTCGTAAAACTTCTCTTCGTCGCCGTCGAAGTCCTCGAGCGTGAGCGTCTTCGCGGGCGTAACCGCCCCCTCGAGCGCGTTACTCCCTCCCGCGCCCGCGCTCGACCACGCTTTCGCCTTGAGCGCCTTCGCCTGCTTCAAACGCTCGCGCTCTTCTTTCTGCTGTTTCAGTCGCGCCATGTACGCGTCGTCGACGCCGACTCGTCTCATCAACGCCGCGTCCGGCTCCGGCTCCGGGAGCTTCGCGACCGCCACCGGGGGCCCCGCGTTACTCCCTCCTCCCCCCGCGTTCCTCTTCTTCTCCAACGCGACGCGCCTCGCCTCGCGCTGCGCTCTCACCCTCTCCATGTACTCCGCGTCCAAGCACAGCGCCTCCGCGGCGGCGGCGGACGCCTTCTCCGCGGCTTCTCTCGCCTCCGCCGCGGCGACCTCCCGCGCCGCCGCCGCCGCCGCCGCCGCCGCGCGCTTCGCCGCGGGGAGCTTCTCGACGACGACGTTCGCGCCCGCGCCCGCGGTGGCGAACGTCTTCGTGTTCGGGTCGTAGCCTTTAGGGTACTTGA
>Ga0181560_10000880_pt1 | contig 27903 bp, 21 predicted proteins | sample 011ome_20_FD_133751 | JGI IMG/M metagenome (GOLD analysis project Ga0181560, IMG submission 133751) | Coastal salt marsh microbial communities from the Groves Creek Marsh, Skidaway Island, Georgia - 011509CT metaG (megahit assembly) | ecosystem: Environmental > Aquatic > Marine > Intertidal...
CCATACGACCCCGTTCGCGTGGTGAACGCCGTTTCTTAAGGACTTTCTCTCCCGTCGTGTCTCTGCGCCCAGGGTCCCTCGATTTCAACGAACGCCCGCCCTCGACGCCTTTCAACTCCACCCCTGACGCCTATCAACTCCGCGTCTTCCGGGAGTGCCGTGACGAGGAAAGGGAGGGAAGGATTCGAGTCGATCGCGAGAGGCGGCGACGACGCGCGGGGAGAGACGTCGGCGGGGGTTTCGCGAGCGCGCACGTCGATGTCGCCGTCGAACCAGAACGCCAAGACGTCGTCCGCGGTCTTGACCTCGGCGGACATGACGCCCCGGCGGGGCTGCCGGCTCCGCGGCGCGCCGCCTATAACAGTGAAATTAATTCTCATCGGACGCGCCGAAAAAATATTTCCGTTTGAACTCTCGAACCACATCCCGTCCGCGTCATCACATCCGCGCGCGGCGCCGACGCGATGCCGCCGCGACGGTGGCACCACGAGACCGGCGGGGAGCTCGCGCACATCGTCTCGAGCCTCCTCCACGGCTCCGGCCCGCCCCCCGTGCTCGTCGGGATCACCGCGTGCATGGTGTGCACCGCGCTGTCGTCGCTGGGCGTCGGGCGTTGGCACGAAAAGATGTGGCGACAGCGCCGCGCGGACGCGGACGTCCTCGCGTCGGCGCTGAGGAGGGAGGCGGAGGAGGAGATCCTGAACGCGTCGATGGCGGAGAGCAGCGCGATGGACACCGCGCGAGACGAGAGCGACATGTCGTTCGTGGTCGAGAGCGCGGACGACGAAGACGAGACGATGTCGATCCGCGGCTCCGAGACGAGCGCGTCCGAGGCTGGGAGCGACGTCGCGTGGACGACGACGACGCCGTCGTCGTCGCGCGCGACGAAGGGGCGCGACTTCAAGTGCGCGCCGCCGCGCGGGAGCGCGAAGAAGCCGCCGTCGAGGTTCGCGCGGCACAGCCCGAACAGCGTGTTAGGGGACCTCACGAACGTCGGGGTGTCATCGCGGAGGCGATGACGGGCGGGGGGAAGTAGAAGAGTTCGTCTGTTAGTTTTTAAGTTTTAGCCGCGCGCCTACCTATTCGCGGGGCGCGACCCGCGCGCGCTCTGCGCGCGCGCCTTGTGCGCTCTCAGCCCCTCGTCCCTGCGCCTCTCCCACGCCGCCATCGCCTCCTCCTCCGCCTCCCTCCTCTCGCGCTGATGCGCCTCCATCGCCGCCGCCGCCTTCGCCGGGTCCAAATGCGACGCGAGCCGCCGGACGTCGTGATAGTCCTTCGTCACCGCCGCGTGGTGCGGCAGACGCGCGCGGAGCGTCTCGAGGTCAGCCAACGCGCCGGCGACATCCCCCTTGGCGCGGCGCGCCGTCGCGCGTCGATGCCGCGCCTTGTCGTGCCCGGGGTCCGCGCGCAGGCATCGCGTCGCGTCCGTCTCCGCGGCGTCGTAGTCCTCGAGCCGCAAGAACGCAGCCGCGCGGTTCGCGAGCGCGTTCGCGTCGTTCTCTTTGACGCGCAGAGACGCGGAGTACTCGTCGACGGCGCGTCGGTAGTCGCCGCGGCGGAACGCGTCGTTCCCGGCGAGGCGTCGTTCCTCCGCGCGCGCGCTCCGCTCGGCGTCTTCCTCCCACTCCGGGCCCGGCGTCGCATGATGCATCGCCGCGACGTCTCCCCCCGAGGGATCGACGATCTCGGACCGCGCGGTCGCGAGCGCCTTCTCGGCCGCGGCGGCGTCCGCCTCCGCCGCCGCCGCCGCGTTCTTCGCGCGCGCGGCGGCGGCCGCCGCCTCGGCTTCGTCGCGCGCGGCGGCCACCGCCTCGCGCATCGCCGCCTCTTTCGCCGCGAGTATCGTCGCCCTCTGCTTCGCGCGCGCGTTTTCCTCTTCCTCGCGCGCGGCGGCGGCGGCTGAAGCTCTCGACGCGGCGTCGGACGCGGCTCTCGCGGCGGCGGACGCCTTCGCGGCGGCGCGCTCCGCCGCCGCCGCCGCCGCCGTCGTCGTCGTCGTCGTCGTCGCGGCCGCCGACGGCTTCGCCGCGCGTCGCGTCTTCCTCCACGCGTCGTCGTCGGAGTCGGAGTCGCCGGAGTCGCTCGCGGAGTCGTCCACCGGCGGCGGCGGCGGCGGCGGCGCGGCGTTTGAATTCGAATCGACGGGCTCCGGCTCCGGCTCCGGCTCCTCGGCTCCCCGCCGCGCGTCGACGCGCACCGTCGGCTCCGGGGCGCCGACGCGCGGGAACGTAAACGGCGCGAGCAACGGCGGCGTCGCGTCGTCGACCGACGCGCCCGCGCCGCCTCGCCCCGCCGCCGTCGCTTCCCGTCGCCGCGTCCGCGACGTCCCTCGCCCGTACGGATCGAGCGACGGGGTCGGGCCTCCCGCGCGATTCCGCGCCGTGGACGGTCGACTCGGCGGCGGCGGCGGCGGACGCGTCGCGCCGTCGCCTCTGCCTCTTCCGCGCGAAACTCCGCCCTGAGGTCCGCCGAAAGCCCTTCGTTCCTTCGTCCACCCTTCCTCGTCGCGCTCTCCCGCGTCGCCGCCGCCGCGCGTCGCCGCGCCCGCGCGCTCCTCCTCCCCCCTCACCCCGTCCAAAGAGCCGTCGTCGTCGTCTTCGAAAATCACGTCGTCGACGCCCACCGCGGATCTCGCCGCCTCGACGTCGCGCAGTCCCTCCGGCGTGGACAACCTCGCGAGCAGCGCGTCGAGGTCGATCCCGCCGATGCCCCCCGGCCCGTCCACGTCCAGCGTCATGCTCGGCGGCGGCATCGCGGACGCGACGTCGGACGGCAAGTCGCCACCATCGGCGTCCAGCGTCGCGCCTCCTCGCGTCGCGCGCGCGAATTCTCTCTCCAACGCGTCGACGTCGACGACGTCCCTCGGCGTCGCCGGCGGCAGCGGGAACGCGCCCACGCGATCGTCGTCGTCGTCTCCGCCGCCGGTACCGCCGCGGTCGTCGCGCGCGAGCCTGCCCGCGGCGCCGGAGAGCCAACCGGAGAAGAGCTCGCCCATCGCGTTCGGCGGCGCGACAAACGCGCGCGCCGGCGGCGCGGACGCCGGGCGCGAAGCGCCTCGCGAGGTGGCGCCGCGTGTGTGTGGCCGTCGCTTCGCGCGCGCGTCCGTGGACTCGTCGTCGTCGTCATACCCCGGGTCTCCGCCGCGTTCGAACGACGCGTGCGCCTCGGCGACGATCGCCGCGGATCGCGCCTCTTCCCGCGCGAGCGACGCGGTCGCGGCGCGCTCGAACGCCGCGAGCGCGTCGTCGTCGTCGTCGGCGTCGGCGCGCGCGGACGCGGGGGCGGCGCGGCGCGTCGCCGCGGAGAACGTCGAGCTCGTCGTCGTCGTCGTCGTCGTCGCGTCGTCCGACGCGCGCGAGCTGAAGAATATCGGAAGCTCGCCGTCGCTCTCGTCGCCGCTCTCGGCGGAGGACGACGACGCGCTGTCGTCGGCCGCGATCGTGGGGATGTGCTGTGGGCGGAGGAGAGGCGATGCGGCGGCGGGGAGGCGGTCAGACGACGCGCGGCGACGACGAGACGTTCGATCGACCGATCGATCGTTGTTGACCGAGAGAGAGAGAGAGGCGACGGACGTCGACCGAGGACGAGGACGCACCGCTCGCGTCGCGCCGAAGAGCGCCTCTCGATCGCGCGCGATGGAATCGCGGACCACGGAGAAGCCCGACGGGCCCCCGCCGTCGTCGGTCGCGGCTACGATCATGACGCCGTCGTCCGTCCCCCGCCGCGGAAGTGACGACGAGAACAAGATGCCGACGAGAAAATACGAATACAGCGAAAAGCGTCGCATAAAAAGAAACAAAAATTGCAGACTAAATGCTCAGTGGGGAGATCCTCATTATGCGGGCCCTGTGATTGGTCGAGAGCCAGTGCGCGGAAAGGGAGATGAGCCGCAGCCGCCGGACGAAAGAGAGCGAGACGCGACGGACGATTCCCGCGACGCGGGGTGACGTCGACGCCATTGCGACCGTCGCGCCACAGGGAGCGTCGACACGCGAAGGCTGGAGCACAGGAGAGGCGAACGCCCTTCCCCCCCGCGAACGCGCGCGCACCCCGCGTCGTTCGAGCGCCACCCCGCGAGGAGGCCGCGCGGCGACGACGACGACGTCGAGGTTAGCGCTTCTGCTTTCTTCGCGACAACACCTTTTATCCATCCGAGCGAGAGAGACGTAGGATGAGCTCGACGGCCGCGCTCGGCGCGCGAGCGCGCGCGCCCGTCGCGACGTCCCACGCGGCGACCCACGCGGCGACCCTCAGCGCGCGACGCGCGGTCGCGATCGCGCCGACGCGCGCCTCGTCGCTCCTCGCGCGCGTGCGCCTCGCCTCGGGAAGACGCAGCGCCGACCGCGTCGGCGTCGTCGTCCGCGCGGCGGACGCCGACGCGCCGAAGACGAAGACGCGGTTCGTCAGAGACGAGAACGGGAAGCTCGTGAAGACGACCGCGCCCGCGCCCGCGGACGACGACAACCGCTCGTTCGGGGGAAGAGGCGGCGGCGGACGCGGCGGCGGCCGCGGCGGAGGCGGACGCGGCGGGCGATTCGACGGAGGCGGAGGCCGCGGCGGCGGCCGCGGCGGCGGCCGCGGCGGCGGCCGCACGTTCAGCGCCGGCGGCCGCGGCGGCGGCCGAGGCGGCGGCGCCATGATGAGCGGCGACTGGGGCGGCGGCGGCGGCGGCGGAAGAGGCGGATTCGGCGGAAGAGGCGGCGGCCGCGGTCGCACGGCTGGCGCGGGTCGCTTCGGCGCCAACTCGCCCCCCGGCGGCCGCGGCGCCGCGGCGTGGAAGAACAAGCGCCAGGGCAACGGCCGCCCGCGCCGGAGCTTTTCCGACGCGTCCGCGTCCGATCAAGTCTCGCGGAGGCGCACGGGCAAGGCTGCGCGCGCGGCGCAGAGGCGCGCGGACGCGGAGGCGAACAAGGCGACGGCGGTTGAGATTCTGGAGATCCCCGCCGACGGCCTCGAGATGGCGGATCTGTGCGAAGAGCTCGCGACGACGCAGGCGGAGTTGATCAAGGTGCTCTTCATGAAAGGCATCGCGATCCAGATGGGGCAGGTTCTGGACCGAGAGACCGTGATCGCGGTGTGCGAGGCGAAGGACCAGGAGTGGATGGACGCCGGGGAGGTTGGCGTGGAGGAGCAGGCGAAGAAGCTCACGTCGTTTTACGAGGAGGAGGACGAGGACGACCTCGAGACGCGGCCGCCGGTGGTGACGATCATGGGCCACGTCGACCACGGGAAGACGTCGCTTCTGGATTACATTCGAAAGGCCAAGGTGGCCGCGGGCGAGGCTGGCGGGATCACGCAGGCGATCGGCGCGTACCAGGTGTCCGCGGCCATCGGCGGCGACGACGGCGAATCGGAGCGAAACATCACGTTTTTGGACACGCCCGGGCACGAGGCGTTCAGCGCGATGCGCGCGCGAGGCGCGCGCGTGACCGACGTCGCGATCGTCGTCGTCGCCGCGGACGATGGCGTCAGACCGCAGACGAAAGAGGCGGTGTCGCACGCGCAAGCCGCGGGCGTGCCGCTCATCATCGCCATCAACAAGTGCGACAAAGAGGGCGGCAACCCCGAACGCGTCAAGGAAGAGCTCGCCGCGCTCGAGGTCGTCTGCGAGGAGTGGGGCGGCACGACGCCGATGATCAACGTCTCCGCGAAGACCGGGATGGGGATCGACCAGCTCCTGGAGACGATCGCGCTCACCGCGGAGGTGGAGGAGCTCGTCGCCAACCCGGGTTCAAACGCGCGAGGCACAGTCGTCGAGGCGTACCTGGACAAACAGCGAGGCGCGATGGCGACGCTGCTCGTGCAGAACGGCACGCTGCGGATCGGCGACGCCGTGCTCGTGGGCGCGAGCTGGGGCAAGGTGCGCGCCATCACGGACGCGTACGGCGCGAAGCTCGAGGAGGCGGGCCCGTCCACGCCCGTGCAGATCATGGGGCTGGGCTCCGTGCCGATGGCTGGCGAGGAGTTCGAGGTGACGGAGACGGAGACGGAGGCTAGGGACGCCGCCGTGAAACGCAGCGAGAAGGCGCGGATCAACGTCATCGAGGGCAACAGCGTGTCGCTGTCTAACCTCAGCGCGGCGAAGGACGACGAGGACGGCGTGCAGACGATCAACTTGATCGTGAAGACGGACGTCTCGGGGTCGGTGGAGGCGGTGAAGGCGGCGCTCGGGGCGCTCCCGCGCGATCGCGTCGTCCTTCGGTTCCTTCACGCCGCCGCCGGGGAAGTCACCGAGAGCGACATCGACCTCGCGGCGGCGTCCGAGGGGATCGTCCTCGCGTTTAACACGCCACTGTCGGACAAAGTGTCCGAACGCGCGAAGCAGCAGCGCGTGGAGGTGAGGGCGTACGACGTCATCTACGGCCTCGTCGACGAGGTCCGCGCGGCGATGGAAGGGAAACTCTCGGGCGTGCAAGACGAGGTGTTCGTCGGGCAGGCGGAGTGCAAGGCGGTGTTCGGCGGCGGGAACTCCAAGGTCGCGGGCTGCCTCGTCTTGGAAGGACAGCTCCGAATGAAAGCCAACCTGCGCGTCACGCGCAAGGGCAAGGAGGTGTTCAGAGGCAAGGTTGGCTCCTTGCGAAGGATCAAAGACCAGGTGAAGAAGGTCGAGAGCGGGCTGGAGTGCGGCGTCGGCGCGGACCCGGAGTGGGGCGAGTGGAAGCCCGGGGACGTGATCGAGTGCTTCGACCTCGTCGATCGCGTCCAGACGCTCGAGTCCGCGTCCGACGAGCTCGGGAAGAAGGTGGAGGAGATCAAAGCCGCGGAGGAAAAAGCCAAGGCGGCGGCCGCCGCCGCCGCCGCGGCGGCGCCGGAGAAGGAGGAGGATGCGCCCGCGCCGCCGGCGCGCGGGCGGAATCAGAGGCAGCGCGCGGGGAGTCGACGGTGATCGATCGCGCGTTCGTCTCGCCCGCGATCGGGTCACCCCGCGTCGATGGGTGGACGGTGGACATCGACTTGGGGGTGGCGCGGAGCGTCATACAGCTTGCATGCATTCATAAAAGAAAAGTTTTTTCGTTCTCGATCTCGTTCTCGTCCGCTCGCGCCGCGGCGTTCGTTTCATTTCTAAGCGAAAGAAGTAATCTGCAAATCGAAGGCAGTAATCTTCTTCAATTCGGCGTACTTGGATGGCGTCTCCGCGCGCGGGCAATGCTCGCGGTGCGGCTCGTCGCCGTTGAACCAGTGCCACTCTTGGCACTCCTTCGAGCAGTACCGGGTGACTTTGCAGAGCGCGCACGCCCACGCGCCGGTCCCTCCGCATTTCGCGCATCCGCGGAGCCTCTCGAGGTCGGCTTCGACGTACTTCTTGGTGCCTTTTAGCTTCGCGGAGAGTTTCAGGTAGTCTTTGGAGATCTGAAGGTTCTTTTTGATGCCGTAGATGCCGTTCATGAAGCACTTCGCGATGTGGTGAGTCAGGTTCACGGCCGCGTGAGGCGGCGCGCACGTCATCGGCGCGGCGAAAGCTTCAACGACGTCGTCGCCCATGTTGAGGCCGTACATGTCGCGTATTACTTTCAAGCCCTCCCGCTTTGTGGTGATGTTGCTCGTGTGGTTCTCCAACGCGTCGGTTATCTTGGCATCATATTGTTTGTCCCCGATGGGTGTGTTGAGTGCGGCCAAGGCCACGAAGTGTTCGAACTTGAGGTAGTCGTGATTCGCACAGTACCAGTTCGCGAGCCTGACCTGGGCAAGAACGTTCCCCTTCTCCGCGGCTTTCGTCCACCACTCGACCGCTTTCACGATATCTTTCTCATGGGTCACGATCCCTCTCATTGCTCCTATAAATTGCTCGTCATGCTCGTACAAGGCCGCGATGGCCACATCGAGGCCGCCGGGGCCAAACTCAGGCATATCTCCTCCTTCAGCCGAAAACTTCAACAACGACTCGAGCAGGGGCAAAGACCCCCTTTGTCCCTGTCGTGCGATGCTCTGGAAGGTTGCCTCAAAAGCCGCCCCAAGCATCCCAGTGCTCGCGGCGGCCGCCGTCACGGAGCCCCAAGCGCCGGCCGCGTCGTCGTTGACGCGCGCCTTCTTCGGCATGTCGTGCGGCGTGCGGGGGCGCTTCGGAAAGTGAGAGAGCCTGTACTCGTAACCCTAATAAAATTCAAACAGCTCTGTCTCTCGAGGGGCCGCGGGCCACACACGACGACCGCGCGCGCGTCCCACCCGCGCGCGACCGCCTCCCGCACTCCCACCGCGCCGCCAACATGTCGAAGATCCGCTACGTCGCGGTCCCGGACGTGCGCGCGAAGGCGGTGACGAGCTCGCAGATCACCGCGTCCTCCGCGGAGACCGGACGCGAGGACGACGAGGAGAGAGAAAAAGAAAAAGACGCGCCCGCGCGCCCGCGCGACGACGACTTCGCCGCGCTGCTTCGCGAGCTCCCCGCGAGCGCGGCGCGGATCGCCCGCGCGCCGATCGCGCCCGTGACCGAGCTCGCGGCGCGCGTGATGAACGAGAAGCGACCGCGCGCGCTCGTCGACCGGGCGCGACTCGACGCGCTCTTAAACGACGACCTCGCGCCTCCGCCTTCGCCGCCGCCGTCGTCGTCGCCCCAGCTCGAGATCGAGCCGCCGTCCGCGGCGCTCCTCGACGCGATGGAGACGGCCGCGGAGGACGAACCCGACGACGACGCGATCGCGCCCGTGGAGACGCCGATCCCGTCGTCGCCGCGCGCGCCCAGCGCGACCGCGTCGACGTTCCGCGCCGTCGCCGACGCGCGCGCGGGACGCTGCCGCGCCGCGCTCGCGCTCGCGCCCGTCCCGACGACGACGCTCGACGCGCGGATGAAGCGCGACCGCGCGCCGTTCGACGCCGCGGCGCGACGCGCGATGAGCCGCGCGCTGTCCGACGACCTGACGCTCGCGGGAGGAGGAGGGGGGGGGGGCGGAGACGGAGGCATCGACGAGGTGCCGACGCCGATGTTCCTGGACGGCCCCGGCGGCCCCGGCGGACGCGGACGCGACAGCGTGCGCGGCGGCGAGGTGCGCGAGCTCATCGACGAGCTCGGCGCGCGGCCGGTCCGCGTCGCGACGACGACCGCTACGCTTCCGCCTCTGGAGACGATCTTGAAGACACCGCGCGCGGTGTTGGAGGAGCGCCCGGAGATCCCCGAGGCGACGGCGGAAGAAAACGTCGACGCCGCGGCGACGGAAGCGCGCGTCCGCGACGGCGGCGCGCTCCTCGCCGCGATGACGCTCGCGGACGCCGACGCGCGCGCGAACGAAGAACACGACTTCCGCGGGCCCGGGTCCGTCGCCGGCGCGCTCGACGCCGCGACGAGGGCGGCGAACGACGCGATCGAGATAGAGGATGCGGCGCTCCTCGCGGCGACGGCGGAGGCGGAAGCGCGCGCCGCGGCGGCGGCGCGCGCGCGGGAGGCGGAGAGAAACAAGGCGGTGACCGCGCGCATCGACGCCGCGCCCGCGGCGAAGGATCTCACGTTCTTCCTGCGCCCGGACGTGCAGCAGCAGCAGCAGCAGCAGAGGCAACATCGGCAACAGCAGACGCAGCCTGAGAAGCCGAGGCCGCGACCGCCGCCGCCGCGGCCGCCGCCGCCGCGACCGCCGCCGCCGCCGCCGCCGCCGCGGGGTCCGGTGGTGAACCCGATCTACGCGCCCGCGCCTCCTCCGCCCGGGCCGACGCCTCCGACGCACATCAGCGTGGACGAGATCGACGACGACGAGCTCTTGATGCTCGAGAGGATCGAGCGGGACGTCATCGACTCGAGACGCGCGGCGGAGGTGCCCTCGTTCCCGTCGCCGCCGCGGAGCTCCGCGTCGCCGCCGCCGATGCCGCCGCCGCCGCCGCGACCGATGCCGCCGCCGCACTGGCAGCGCCGGGAAGATCAACACGCGGAGTGGCAGCGGCATCAACACGCGCGATGGGAGGAAGAGGACGCGAGAGGCGGCGGGTGGGAGCCGCGGCGCGGCGGGGGCGACGACGGTCCGCGGATGACGCCGCCGTCGCCGCCGCGGACGTTTCGCGACGAAGCGAATCGCGCGCCGCCGCCGTCGTCGCGTCGCGATCACGGCCAGCGGTTCGAGCGGCGCGACTACCTCGAAGACGCCGACGCGTTCGGGTACGCGATGCCCCCGGCGGTGGATTACGACCTTTCGCCCGCGCGTCGTCGGCGGCGGCTCGACAGCCGCGGCGGCGGCGGCGGCGGCGGCGACGACGACGATTACTTCCAGGACGACCGCTTCGACCGCGCGATGCGGTCGTCGCCGCCGCCGCCGCGAGAAGACGCGCGCGCCGCCGCCGACGACGAAGCCCCCCCTTTCTTCGACGCGAACGACCCTCAGCTCGCGTACGGGTTCGGGAGGCACGGCGTCGGCGTCGGCAGCGGCGACGACGTCGCCGCCGCGCCGCCGGCGCCTCCGAGGAGCAAGACAGCGTCGCTGATCGCCAACTGGCGCGAGACGATGACGACGCGCGCGCCGCCGCCGCCGCCGCCGCCGCCGCCGCCGCCTCGGCATCGCGCGCCGCCTCGCGACGCGGACTGGGGGGCGTCGTACTCACCCCCGCCGCGAAGCGAAGGACGGCGCCCGGTGCGGGAGTCGCAGATGCGGCGGAGCGACGTCGACGTCGCGCCGCCGTCCGAGACGTTCCGTCGCGCGTTGTCGTCGTACGCGTCGGCGCGCGGAGGAGTCGGCAGCGGCGCGTACGAACCGCCTCCGCCCGTGCGTTACGACCCGATGCCGACGCGTGATCCGCGCGACGTCTCGTCGTGGCGCGGAGGGTACGACGCGACGCCTCCGCGGTCCCATCGCGGCGGCGGCGGAGGAGGAGGGTACACGCCGGAGCCGTTCGGTTCGGGCGGCGGCGGCGGCGGCGGCGGCGGCGGGTTCACGTCGCCGCCGCCGCCGAGGGACCCCACGCTCGCGCCGCCGTGGGGAAGCGCGGAGAAGATGCGTCAGCTGAAACGCAAGAGACGACTTCTGCACCCGCGCGACGAGAACCTGTGGGACGGCGACGGCGAGAGGAAGACTTTCGCGTCGCCGTCGCCGGGACCGCGCGAGCGGCGGCGGGGTGGGGGCGCGCCCGGCGGCGGCGGCGGCGGCGGCGGGAGGGCGCGCGCGGAGGAGCGACGAAGGGAGCAGGCGAACGATTTCTACGTGATGACGGATAAGTTTAAGTTCAGGCGATGATCGGCGATGGAGAGAAGGCGTGGGGTGGGCGCGAGCGATGACGTGTAAACGATATGATACGATATGATACGAGCGCGCGGGCGTCCGCGCCGTCGGCCCGAGACGGCGTTACGAGAATTTTCCCGGACCGCCAGCTGTGCGCGGTTCATCACGCGAAGACGCCGAACGGGATATTCCTCCTCATTGACCGTCGCGCGCTCGCCGCGAGCGCGTCGCCGGGCGCGCGCTCGGGCGTTCACGCGGCGACCGCGACCGCGTCCGTCGCGCGCGTCGTCCATTCGTCGCCCCCGCGCGACCCCGCGGCGGGGCGCCGACTCGAGGGGGCAGGGGAGGCGGCGAGCGGAACGATCGCTCGTCGCGCGCGGTGCGCCGTATCGATCGATCGATCATGTCGTGGGGGAGCCCCAGCGGGGCGTCGTCTCCCGCGGGCGCGTCCGGCGTCGCGCGGAGGATCTCCGTCGGCGAGCCGCCGCCGAACATGGAGAGGATAGACCGCGACCGCGGAGGAAGAGACACCGGGCCGCAGGGCGTCCTCGAGGTGCGTCGCGTCCGTCCGTCGCCCGCCGCGCTGGATTCAACAAAAAAATCGTTCGCACGCCGTCCGTCTCGTCGTTCGCCCGTCCGTTATCCGTCCCCCGCCGACCGACGCGCCGCGTTTATTCGCTCTCTCCCGCCCGCAGTTCAACTGCGACTTCGAGGGAGGCAACCTCGGGACGACGAGGATGATCGGCGAGTCCGAGTATGAGCTCCACGTCCGCGCGGACACGGAGAACCCGCGGTATCGCCTGTGGTTTCACTTTTGCGTACGGAACAACAAGCCCAAGCAAAAGGTCGTGTTCCACGTCGTAAACTTCTCCAAGTCCAAGTCGCTGTACCGCGACGGGATGAGCCCGACGGTGCGGTCGCAGAGCGATCCGGCGTGGAAGCGAATACACCCGAAGCACGTGTTCTATTACAAGTCCGGGAAGAAGGAGCGCGGCGGCGGCGGGGCGGCGGCGGCGAGGGAGTCCGCGGCAGAGGTGCGTTCTATACACTGGTCCCCATACGACCGCGTTCGCGTGGTGAACGCCGTTTCTTAAGGAATTTTGGCGTCGTCTCTCTCCGCCCACCCCTCGCTTTCAATCCCCGCCCTCGACGCCTTTCAACTCCAACTGACGCCTTTCAACTCCACCCCGGCGGCGGCGGCGGACGAAAAGAAAAAAAACCAACCGGTGATGACGTTCGTGCACGTGTTCGATCGACCGGACGAGGCGTACTACTTCTGTTACTCGTACCCGTTCTCGTACTCGCACCAGCAGCGGTTGCTGTCGGACCTCGAGCGGCGCCGGCTGCCGTTCGTGACGCGAGAGCTGTTATGTCGGAGCGTGCAAAATCGTCGATGCGACGTGTTGATGATTGGCGACCAGACGCGGTATAAGCACCGCGGCGTGACCAACAAGCGCAAGGTAATCTTGCTCACGTGCCGCGTGCACCCTGGGGAAACGCCTTCGTCGCATACGTTACGTGGGTTCATCGATTGGCTCACGAGCGATGATCCGCACGCGGTCGCGCTGCGTTTACACGTCACGTTCGTGATCGTCCCGATGTTAAACCCGGACGGATGCTTCCACGGGAACTACCGCACGGACTCGTTGGGGACGGACCTGAACCGCGCGTGGGAGAACCCGACGGAGTTCGAGCCGACGTTGCTCGCGGTGAGGTCGCTCGCGAAGACGTACGCGGAGGATTCCACCGTGGAGCTCGACTTTTACATCGACTGCCACGCGCACACGACGTCGAAGGCGTCGTTCCTCTTCGTGAATCCTCCGGAGGAGAGCGACTCCGCGGAGGCGTGGGAACGCGTCGCCGCGCTCCCTCGTCTCGTCGACCTCAACTGCGAGGGTAGCGCGCTCGGGTTCTCCCTCGCCGCGTGCAAGTTCTGCTCGGACCCGAGCAAGAGCGGCAGCGCGAGGCACGCGCTCAGGGACTTGCTCCTCAAGCGCGGCGCGTCCAAGGCGATGTGTTACACGCTAGAGATGTCCTTCTACTCTCCGCCCAACGCGCAAAAAACGTGGACGGCGACGACGTCGAACGAGGCGTCGTACGAAGCTTTCGGCCGCGCGATGGGCGACTCGTTCGCGGACTACTACGGCCTTCGATCGGACGCGGCGTACCCGAGGCAGCGCGCGGTGATGACGAGGGTGGAGCGCGCGCGGAAGAACGGCGGCGTGGACCCGGAGTCGTCGCGGAAAAAAAACGGCGGCGGCTCGGACAGCTTCGCGTTCATCGCCACGGGGGACGCGATGTTCGGTCTCTCCGTCGTCGACGCGTCCCCGGGGGAGAAGCCGTGGAAGCGGTTCGGCGGCGTTCACGCGCGTCTGAGCGAGATCAAATCGCGCGCGGAGGTTGGAGACGCGAGCCTGACGTCTTTGTCGCCGCGGTGGAACGGCGGCGCGGCTCGCTTCGGCGGGGAGTTCGGCACCGGCGCCGGCGGCGGCGGCTCCGGTGGTAAGGGGAAGTCTGGCGGCGCCGGCGGCGGCGGGGCTGGGGGTAAGCGCGCGCGCGCGGCGCGGTGGACGTCGCCGAAGCTGGGCGCGGGGAACGGCGAACGCGCGACGGCGACGGCGGCGACGGCGACGCGCGACGGGATGAAAGCCGTCCCGGGGAAGACGTTCGATCTGAAAGTGGAGGTCCCGACCGGGCCGACGAAGCGCGGCGCGCGCGGGAAGAAGGCTGTCAAGGGCGGGACCGTGAAACGCAAGCCGTCGTCGCCGCCGCCGGATGAGCTCATGGACGCGAAAGACGCGCGGCGCGGCGCGACGGAGATGGCGAACCCGACGGCGGACGACGAGACGGATCCGCGCGCGCCGCCGACGCGAAGTAAAAGTTTTCTGGACGTCGAAGGCAGCAGCTCGCACTCGCACGACGACGACTCGCTGCCGGACGACGTCGACGCCGCGTACTTTGGATTCGGGTACAGCCGCGGCGACGAGTCCCCGGACGAAGACGCCGTCGTCGCGAGCGGTTCCGCGGCGGCGCGGCGTTCGTTCGCGTCGCCGGGGCGTCCGGGCGGGCGGTCGTCGCTCGTGATTCCGCCGTGGGCGACGTTCGACGACGCGGACGACGACGACGCCGCCGACGACGACGACGACGCGCTGAGGTCCCCGGGGCTGCGTCTCGGCGACATGCGCGTGTCCTCGGACCGGAGCTAGAGACTTAATATGATAACTCCGTTAATATACACACGCCGTCGCGATCAACGTATCACATCCGCCGACCGAAGCGTCGCGGCCGCGGTCAAGGCGGGACGTAAAACGACCCGACGATGCCTCGCAAGTTCGCCTCCCCGCTCGCCCACTGCCGCTCGTTCCCCGCGCTCGCGTTGATCACGTACAGCTGTCCGTCCGTCACCGCCGCGGAGATCAAGTTATGCGGCTTCGTGAGCTCGTACTCGTAGTACATCACGCCGTCCTTGACGACCGTCTTCGTGCTCTTCACCGTGCCGGCGGCGCCGCCCGGGACGCCGAAGCCGTTTTCATCCCAGAACGCGCCGATCAACTCTACGAAGCGATCGAGCGCGACTTCCGGCGAGCCGACGTCTTTGAGCGAGTCCTTGTCCACGAACGGCAGGACGTGCGTGCAGAGCTTGCCCTCGGTCGGGGACGAGAAGCGCAAGTCGACGCCGTAGAGTTTGCCGTCGTTCAGGGAGACGATGTCCGGCTTCCACGACTCCTTCGGGTACTTAAAGCTGTAGTCGTGCGTGCCGGAGCTTATGGACGTCTCGAAACGCTCTCTGAACGAACGTCTGTAGACAGACAGCTCGCTCGCGGTCGCGGCGGAGGACGACGGACCGCCGTCGCCGCCGCCGCCCGGGGACGACGACGTTGACGTCTCGTACGCCGCGTTTGACGCGTCGGGGGACGACGCGATGGTCGATATCGCCGATATCGGAAGCGCGACCGCGACCGCGAGCGCGTCGCGACGGCGGACGCCGGCGGGTTCGTCCGCGCCGCGGCGCGCGGTCGCGGCGACGACGCGACGGCGCGCGCGGGGACGCGGCGACCGCGCGAGAGCCTTCGTCGTCGGGGACGCGACCGCGTGCATGTCGCGCGATTGGTACTGATGGTTCCTGTCGTTAGGGATACAGTAGAATTCGTCGTTGCGTTGTTAACTCGCATCATCAGTCCATCCATCGCGACCGCCCGATCGTCGGTCGCCGCGCGATGTCCGCGTCCGTCGCGTCGCCATCGCGCGCGTGCGCGCGATGGTGCGCGTCCACGTCCGCGACGCCGCGTCCGACCGCCGCGCGCGTCGCGTCGTCGCGTCGCCGCCGCTCGTGCCGCCTCCTCCTCCGCCACGAGGAGACGCAACGCGCCGCCGTCGCCGACGACGCGAACGCCGACGAGACCGCAGCCGCCGCGGAGGAAGAAGAAGAAGAAGAAGACGACGACGACGACGACGACGCGCGCGAGGAGGTTCGCTCCTTGCTCAGCAACGTCTGCGTCGTGCTGTGCCGCCCGCAAGGCCCGCAGAACATCGGCGGCATCGCTCGCGTCCTCAACAACTTCGGCATCGCGGACCTGCGCATCGTCACCCCGGAGCCGTCCGCGCTCGCGCCGCCCTACGACGCCGCGGACGCGACGACGGACAAGGCGACGCACCCGGCCGAGACCCGCGCGACCGCGCCGCTGGCCGAAGAAGCGCACAAGTTCGCGGTGCACGCGGACTGGCTCCTTCGCGACGCGAGGCGATGCGTCGACGCCGCGGAGGCGCTGTCCGATTGCGTCTTCGTCGCGGCGACGACGGCGCGCGCGCGAGAGAACCTCCCCATCCTCGACGCGCGTTCCGCGGTCGAGCGCGTCAAGGTGGCCGCGAGCGAGGGGAAGGTCGCGATCGTGTTCGGGAACGAAGCGACCGGTCTCACGAACGAGGAGCTGTCGCTCGCGAACGTGGGGGTCATGATCCCGACCGCGGGGCGCGCGGGCGCGGGCGCGGGCGGACGGCGCGGCGAGAAGAGGTACACCGGAGGCGCGGGGCCGACGTCGCTGAACTTGTCGCACGCGGTCGGCGTCGTCGCGTACGAGCTGTTCCGCGAGCTCGGCGACGGCGTCGTGAGCGGGTTCAACAGCCGGCTCATCACGACGGAGGAGCGGACGAGGCTGGCGGAGGAACTCGTCGCGGCGCGGCGATCGCTCGACGTCCTCGCGTCGTCGTCGTCGTCGTCGTCGTCGTCGACGACGTCGACGGACGGCGAAGAGGACGAAGAGAAAGAGGAAGAAGAAGCCGCGCTCCTCGCGGAGAAGGAGCGGCTGCTCGAGGAGAAGGAAGCGCGCGCGTTCGCGCGCGTCTTAAACGCCGGGCCGATCGCGAGCAAGGACGCGGCGGCGTTTTTCAACCTCGCGCGGCGGACGCGCGGTGAGACTGCTTCCCATACGACCCCGTTCGCGTGGTGCACGCCGTTCCTTAAGGACTTTTCCCGTCGTCACTCTTCACCCGAGCTTCCCTTTCAACGTTTGACCGGTAAGACATTCGACTGACCGATCGCTTCACCCACGCAGGCGCGGCCAAGTTTAGCCGAGCGGACGACGCGGTGGTCGCCGCCGCGAGAGAGGTGTTCGACGCCGCGACCGCGAGTGGTGGCGGGAACGATGTCGGGACGAAGCGGCTGTCGAATCACGTGAGGGAGAGGACGGGGCTGAGTCTGTCGCTGAGGGAGCTGGACCGCGTGGCGAGGGCGGCGAAGAACGCGAGCGCAAAGAAGACCTGACGACGTCGTAGGCTGGACCAGATCGATATCGTATCACATTTTGCGTCGAAGAGTCAGTCAAACCTCGGTCTCTCCCCTATTTCCCTCCGGATGGACTCGCGACGGACGCCTCTATCTTCCGCAACCGCCGCTCGTGCGCTTGCATCGCGGCCTCGATCTTGTCCATGCGCCCGTCGAGCATCGTCCCGAGCGCTCGCACCGCGCTCAGGATGGAGCTCGCGTCGGGCGCCGCAGCGGGCTCCGCCGCGGGCGCGGGCGCCTCGCGTCGGGCCTTCGGCGCCGCCGCCGTGCTCTCCAATCTCCCGCGCTCTCCGTCTCCCGCGATCACATCTGGTGGCTCGATGAACGCGTCGACGCCCATATCGCGGCGGTCGAAATCCGGAAACGGTCGCGGCGGCGTCGAGCCGGGCGCGCGAATTCGCGCGAGCTCTCTCGCCACCGCGCCGGGTGGCGACGACGCCTCTCCGCTTCCGTCGTCGTCGTCGCCGCCGTCGCCGTCGCCGTCGTCGCTCGTCCCCGACGCGAGGTCCGACCCGGGGGTGACTCCGACCGCGGCGAGCCTCGCGGCGACGTCGCCGACGATCGGCGTCGGCGCGACTTCCACGGCGTGCGACCGCGCGGGCGTCTTCGGAAGCTCCGTCGGCGGCGTCGGCGACGGCGGCGGCGGCGGCGCGCGACGCACCGAGAAGTGCGCAATCGACAGCTCGCACGGCGCGTTCCCCGCGGACGTGAACGACCCTCTCCCGACCGCGTCCGCGGACGAGGAGAGGATCCAACCCCCCGGACACGACGGCCGCGTCGCGCCGTGCGGCCATCCGGCGACGGACTTGATCCGAATCGTCTTCTCCGCGCCTCCTTTCGCGCCTCCGCCTCCTTTCAGTCGATCGGTCAGCGACGCCGTCCCTGTAATTTTCATCAACGATTTCATCGCCTTCGCATCGCCGCCGCCGCCGTCGTCTAACAGCTCGAGCACCGCGAACGTCGCCGCGGCGACGGTGCTGCCGACGACGACGACGACGCGTTGGGTGGAATCCTTCGTCGCGCCGTCTTTTTTGTCTGTAGGGAAACCGCCGCCGTCGTCGGCGAGTAAGACGTCCGGTCGTCCGATCGTCTCCGGAAGGTGCGCCGCGCACACATCCACGTCGTCGCCTCTCAGGCGCACCGCGTGCACAGCCGCGTGCCGCGTCTTCGCCTCGCTCGCGGCGGCGAACATCGACGCCGCTTTCGCCGCCACGTGCACTTCGGAGAGGATCAGACTCCGCGGGATCCCGCCGCCGCCGCCGCCGCCCGCGCGTATGAACGGCATCGCGTCGTCGCCGCCGCCGCCGCCCGACCCCGCGTCGCCGCCGCGCTCCTCCGCGCTCAGAAGCGCTCTCTTCGCCGCCGCGGCCGCGGCGACGCGTTCCGTCGCGGTGCCCCCCTTGGCGTCGACGTACGCCTGGTTCACCGCCGCGCCGCCCGTCGGGACGACGATCTTCTGATCGCTGGACGCGAACAGCCACCTCCCGCGCGCGTCCGTCGTCAGCGACCGCAGCGCGCCCTCCGCGCCGGGAAGCACGCGCCGCGAGAGCGTCGGTCGACCCCACGGCCCCGCGGCGGCGTCGGTTGACGTTCCGTCTTCCCCGTCCGGCGCGACGGCTGCGGCGGTCCAGCCGACGATCCTAATCTCCGAGCGGAACGCGAGCGCGAGCGCGGCGCCGCGCGGCGCGCCCCACGCGTCCGGGTCGAGCCACGCGCACGCTGTGAGCGACCCCGCGCTCGCGGGCAGGTCCTCGCGCGCGAGCAGGACGCCCCCCGGGAGGCCGTGTATCGCGACGGAAGATCGCGACAGAATCGCGACGACGGCGCGACTCGGCGACGTCCGTATCTGCCGCAGCGACGACGACGACGACGAAGCGCCGCCGCCGTCGTCGTCGCCGCCGCCGCCGCCGACGACGCGCGCCTCCTCCATCGCGGCGACGCCCTCGACGAGCAGCCGCCCGTCGTCCGTCAACCGAACGACCGCGCACGCGGCGACGCGCCGATCGCTCGCCACGAGCGTCGCCGCGCCCCTGGCCACGTGTCCGCACGCGGACCACTGGACCGCGACGACGTCCGCGTCGCGGATGCCGTTCCCCGCGGCGGCGAACTTCACGGAGACGCGCGAGGACGCGAGGACTTCGTCCGTGGAGGGACACACGGACGCGACGTCGACGCCGTCGCCGGTGAGGAACGCGACGACTCGCAGCGACGCGCAGTAGGCGAGGCAATCGGGGGACAATCCCGACGCCGCGCCCGCGGAGAGCTTCGCGCGCGAGGCGACGACGACGGAGGGCGCGACGTCGACGCGCGCGTCGGCGTCTAGGGGGACGGAGGACGCCGCGGTCATGACGACGACGACCGCGGGCGTCGGCGCGGAGCGTGCGCGACGCGTCGCGGGTGTGCGAAGAGAAGAATGCGAAGGTGCCTTCTCTTTGACCGGCGCGGAAATTCTCGTTTTATTATTTTCTCGTTTAACCCGTAAATCGGTTTCTCGGACCCGTCGACGGCGGAGCATAAAAGCGAGCGCGATCGCGCGCGCGCGGGCAGATTGATTCTTAACATTTCTTTGTGCCCGTGGAAGACCGGGCCTCCCCACTCCTCCCCCACCCTCCCCAACCGACCACAAACGCACGTCGCGTCACACCGTGTTCTTCCTGCTCGCGCCGCCCCGCGCGCCGACGCCCGCGGTCCTCACCTTCGGCGGCGTCGGGAGTTCGCGAGCCCTCGCCGTCTCCCTCGCCAGTTCCTCGCGCGTCCCCACCCTCGGGACGCTCTGAGGGTCGTTCCATACAAAGCGATGTCGGGGTGGAGTTGAAAGGCGTCAGAAGCGGAGTTGAAAGGCGCCGAGGGCGGGGATTGAAAGCGAGGGACCCTGGGCGGAGAGACACGCCGGGCAAAGTCCTTAAGGATCGGCGTTCACCACGCGGACGCGGTCGTATGGGGACCAGTGTGAGATAGAACGCACCTCCGCGACCACCTCTCGCTTCACCGTCCGCCCGCACGCCGCCGCCTCGCGTTCCTCGCGGCACGGCCACGCCTCCTCCGCGAGGTGGCCCCGCGGCGAGCTCCGATCCTCGTCGTTCGACAGCGACCGGCGCGAGAGTTTCGGGAGGAACGACACGCGGTAGGACCTCGCGCCGACTTTCCGGCGGTCGCCGACGCCGCGACGACGTCGCTCGTCGCCGTCGCCGCCGCCGCCGCCGCCGCCGCCGCCGCCGCTCGGCGGGCCCGGTCGATCGCACGCGAGCGTGCCCATGACCGCGTCAGACCCGGCGACGGCGTCCGCGAGGCGCTCGACGAGGTGCGCGTCGATGCCGACCTCGTCCGCGTCGACGCACACGACGACGTCGAAAGGCGAAGAAGGAGAAGACTCCGCGCCGCCGCCGTCGACCGTCGCCGTTAAGTTTTTTTGGTTTTTCTTCGCGCCGCCGCCGCCGCCGCCGCCGCCGCCGCCGTCGGACCAAAATCGAAGGCGCTCGCACGTCTCCCACACCGCGGCCGCGGTGTGCGACCCCCACTTCCCGGACACGCGCACGACCTCGCCGCCGAGCGCGGCGACGACGCGCGCGATCCGATCGTCGTCCGTCGCGACGACGCACCTAGACACGCACTTCGCGCCGCGCACCTTCAGAAACGTTCGCCACACCAGCGGCGCGCCCGCGACGTCCACCAGTGGCTTCCCGTGAGGGAACGCCTTGGAATCCTTGGCGTCGCACCGCGCGTGTATCACCCCCAAGACGCGGACCTGCGCGGGTGGAGGAGGAAGGGGACGGACGGACGTCGTCGGTCGCGGCGGGGCGAGCGGCGGGGGGCGGCGCGGCGACGTCGACGTCGTCGTCGTCGTCGCGTCGACCGTCGATCACGTTCCGCGTCGTGTCAACAACGACGGAAGAAACGCGGCGAGAAGAAAGAAACGCGTGCGAGATCTGACGCGACGCGCCTTCGGTCGCGCGAGCATCTGCCGCGAGGACACCTTCCTCGCGGGCTCGTCCGCTTTACTCGCGGCGCAGCCCATCGCCGCCGTCGTCCGCGCGCGCGCGCGTCGTGCCGCGGTCTGACGCGTGCCGCGCGCGCGTTGACGTGACGTGCCGCGGGTAACGAACTCTACGGAAGTAGACTGGACGCGGCGCCACGTCCAGTCATCAGCCGTAGCCGGGCGGCAGCAGACTGGATATTGCCGTTCAAACCACGATCGCGCGCGTCATGTCGGCCGCCGTCGCGCTCCTCCGCGCCGCGCCCGCGCTCGTCGCGGGCCGGCGTCGCGCGCGCGCGCCCGCTCGCGCCGCCGCGCCCCGCCGCCTCTCGCGCGCTTTCGCGACGCCGCCCGAGTCCGACGCCGAAGCGTCCGCGCGCTCGGGGTTCGGGGGCGTTTCATCGTCGTCGGGGGGCGCCACGGAGGAAGACGACGTGGACGTCGTCGCCACGGAGGATCCCGCGCCGACCGCGTCGTCGTCGTCCGAGATCGAGGAAAAGTACGGCGACGCGCTCGATAACCCCCTGTTCAACGACGCGTTCAGACAGGCGTTCATCGAAGCCAGCGAGCGACTGGAAGAGGAGCAAGCGCCGATGCGCGCGAAGATCGACGCCGAGGTGGCTGAGATCATGGCTCGCGTGCACGCCGAGCGCGAGGCGGAGGCTCGCGGCGACCCGTTCGACGCCGCGGCGTACATCGCGAACGCGGAGAAGAACGTGGCGAACGCGAACGCGCTCGAGGCGCAGCTTCCGAAGGACGACGCGCCGCCGACGCCGCCGCCGACGACGACGACGACGGAGACGACGACGAGCGCGGACGTCGGCGAGCTCCGCGCCATGCGCGACGCGTCGAGCAGGCAGCTGCGGCAGCTGCAAAACGTGCTCCAGGCGATGGAGAGCAGCGTGATGAACGAGCGTCTGCAGCTCGAGAAGATCGAGCTGCTCATCAGGAGGGCGGAGCGCGAGGCGAGGTACGCGGAGGCGGAGAGGATAGCGCGCGAGCGACGCGAGACGGAGGGGTAGAGGGGACGGGGACGGGGGCACGCGCGCGTAGCATCAGCAGTTGAACGAAAGAAACGAAAACGAAAACTCATCGAACGACTCGTCGGACGGACCAGACGCTCGCGCGCGCATGGCGGCGTCGTCCGCGCGCGCGCGGACGCCGCCGCGCGGCGGATCCGCCGTCGTCGCTCGCCGCGCGGCGGCGACGCGCGCGGCGTCGCGCCGTGGCGGCGGCGCGCGCGCCGCGTCCGCGTCCGCGTCCGCGTCCGATAGATCCGACGACGCCCTCGTCGACGACGACGACGACGACGCGTCGTTCGCGCCGTGCACGTGGCGACGGCTCGACATCGACTGGGGACGGCGGCACCTCCAGGTCGTCTTCGTGGACGACGCGCACGGCGTCCTCGCGCGCGGCGCCGAGGGCCTGTGCCAGACGATCGCGAAGTGGGCGGGCGCGGGGCACATGATCTTCCCGGAGTCCGCGGGTCTCGACGTGCGCGCGCCGACGACGACGGATAAGGACGGCGTCGGCACCCGCACTCCTACGGCGTCGGACGAGGACCCCGCGGACGCCGCGATGCGACGCCTCTCGAGGCTGTCGTCCGTCTGCGACCACCCGCGGTACGCGTTCAAGCCGCCGTACGCGTTCACGGACGCGGACGGCGCGTGCGCGGACCTGGTGATCGCCCTCGGCGGCGCGCGCGTCGAGACCGCGGCGGCGAGGGCGGCGCCGAGCGCGGGCGCGGTGTGCGACCTGTGGGCGTTTTCAGAGTTCGCGGCGCGCGACGAAGGCGCGTCCGTCCGAATCACAGCACGGGCACCCACGCGACCGCGCGCGCGCGGCGCGCGGCGTTCCTTCTTAAGAGGAGGACTTCGCCCGCCGCGCGCCGCGCGCGTCGCGTTTCAGGCTGTTTCTCTCCGCGCGCCGCCCCTCGAATTCGATCCCTCCCGCGCCGCGGCGACGCCTCCGCGACTCCGACCGACGCCATTCTTCGACGCCCGACGCCCCGATTCGCCTCATCAGTGACCGGCACGGGCGCCGCGGCGATCGTCCCGCGCGCGCTCGCGACCGAGGTCATCGCGCCCGTGATCGACGACGCGATGCGCTTGAGCCTCGGCGAGGAGTGGGGGATCGACGACGACGGCGGCGGCGCGGGGGACGACGACGCGCGAGAGAGGGAAATTCGAATCGCGCTCGCGAGAACCGCCGTCGGCGTGGCGGGTCTGGTGACGTTTTTGATCGCGACGTCGCCGATAGAGGAGGTGGAGCGCGTCACGAAGCGGTGACGGCGTGATCTGTGGGGTGGGGTAAGGCGAAGGCGCTGTCGTTTCGGTGGACGTAGCTGGAGAGCGCGCGGGCGCCCGACTGGCGGCGGCGGAATTTAATATTTCGCGAGGTCTGTCGCCGAAGCCGTCGCTCGTCGACCAAAAAAAATTATTTTCGCCGCCCGAGCGCCCGATCCCGAAGAGTCGCGTCGCCCCCCGCGTTCCCTCACACCGGACACGCGCGCGCTCGAGCCCGCGCGCCCTCGTCGACGAACGCCCCCCCCCGTCGACGTACTCCCTCGCGCGCGCGCGCGCCGATCGTCCACCGAGCAGCGCGACAGACGCGCGATACGCGATGGCGGGCGGACCGAAGCTCCCCACGGACGTCCGGCCGAACCAGTTCGTCGAGGCGAACGCGTACGCGCGCGAGGTCGTGGAGCGGGGTTTCCGATTCTCCCCGAAGAACCTCGGCGTGATCGCGATCTTCGGCGCGATCATCCCGTGGTGCATGTACAAGGGGATCACCAACGAGTTCGTGCGTGCCCCGCCCGATCGCTTCGTTCGTTCTCCCCGGTCCGTTCCGTTCCGTTTCGTTCCGCGCGGTGGAGACGAGACGAGATGAAGTCTTCGCGGCGAGATAGATCCTCCTCCTCCTCCTCCTCCTCCCGCGCGTTTCTTCGCTTCGCGCGGGGCGCGTCTCCTCGCCGCGAACGCCATCGAGGAGCGCCCGCGTCCGAAGCGTCGCGCGCGCGCGACGCCGCGACCTCCGCTCGTCGTCGAACGCCTCTCGATGGCTAACCCTAAAAATGAACGCACCCTCCCTCCTCGCGCAGGCGGTGTCCGACTCGAAGTACGGACGGGCGGAGAAGAAATTCTGGTGACGCGAGCGATGATTCGACCGCCGTCACGTCGTCGACGGCTCGTTAGAGAAGCCCGCCGCGGCGACCGACGCGAGTAGCGCGTCCGTCGTCGTCGCGGCGATCGTGCACGCGTTCTATAGTACAGTACGATTTCACACGCGGCGAAAACCAAATCATCGCGTCGTCCGTCGGTCGACGCTCTCTTCGTTCTCTTCGCTCGCTCGCTCGCTCGTCACAAGTTCACGATCGCGTTGATCTGCGCGACGTGCGCGACTATCGCGCCGGACCCGACCGCGATCCTCCCCCCGCCCCTGGCCCGCGCGGTGAACTCCGCGCTCGGCAGCGGCACCGACACGTGCCCGCACATCTCCGCCGAGAGCAGCTTGGGGTCGTTCCGCGCGAAGCGAACGTCGGGGTGGGGTTCAAAGGCGTCAGAAGCGGAGTTGAAAGGCGTCGAGGGAGGTGTGTCGGGATTGAAAGCGAGCGAGGGGTTGGCGGAGAGACACGCCGGGAAAAGTCCTTAAGGATCGGCGTTCACCACGCCGACGCGGTCGTATGGGAACCGGTGTGATAAGAGAACGCGCCTTACTCAGCGGCAGCTCCGCGCGCACATCGTATCCCTTCGCCGTGCTGCTCACCGTCGTGATCGGATTCCGATACGAACCGTCGCGGGAATACGAACCGTCACTCCCATTCCCGACGATGTCGCGCTTGGCCTCGATGACGAACCCGAACGACGCGTCGAAGCGGTCGGCGAACGAGCCGCCGCCGCCGCCGCCGCCGCGCGAGACGTCGCACCGCCCCTTGAGCGCGATCCGCGACGACCCGCCCAGGTCGAACCGCTTGACGTACTCCACCGCGCTGTGAAGGAGGTCCACGGTGATCTCGCCGCCGAGGAGCGCGTCGTGGCACTCCGCGCCGAGGTCGTACGTCCGCGCCTTCAAGTCGTACTCGGCCTGGACTCTGACGCGCAGAGGCCACGCGTCGACGCGCTTGCGCACTTTGACCTTGTGCGGGAGCTGTCGACGAGTCGCGATCGATCGGAAGAAGAGACGAGGGGGCGCGGCGCGTCAGCGCGGCGAGGGAGACGCGTTGGGGCGAGGCCGAGGCGCGAGGTGAAGGAAGGAGAGGACGCGCGCGCCGGCCGTCGCGTCGCGCGCACCGCGTCGAGCCCCCACGACAACGTCACGAGCCCGTTCCCCGGGGTGGAGATGGAGCCGGCGCTGAACGCGTGCGGCGGGACGTCGTCGTCGGACCCGCTCGGCGCGCGTCGTCCGCGCGCGTCGCGCCGCCGGTCGACGCCGCGGTCGCGGTCGCGGTCGCGCGAGGACGAGACCGCCGCGACCGCGCGGTCGTCGCCGTCTCGAGACATGACGACGCGCGCGCGATGGGAGGAGTGACGACGTCGACGACGCGGGAGCGGGCGGAGTCGTCCGAGGTTGTGATGACAGAAGAGGACGAGAAACGGTTCCGGCGTCGACGGATGATCTGATCTCCTCGCCGCTATAAGATACACAAGTTGATGAGCGCTACCCCTTCATCTCTTTCACCTTCTTCCTCGCCATGTTTCCCCGGTGCGCCGCTTGTATCCGCGTCGCCGCGCTCCCGCGACGCTTCGCCTCCCTCTCGCGACGCTTCGCGTCCGCTCGCTTCCGCGCCGCGCGGCTCCTCGCGGCGGCTTGAATCTTCGCCGCCGCCGCCTCCTCCGCGCGCTCCGGCGCGTCCGCGCCGCACGCGCGCACGTACGCGTCGAGCCTGTCGCTCTTCTTCCTCAGCTCCTTCCGCAGCGCCTCTCGCTCCTCCGCCGCGAACGCGATCTTGTCGTCCAGAAGCTGCTCCGTCAGCGACTGCAGGAGGTAGCACATCGGCTTGAGGTCGTGCGCGCACCGAGGACGCATCGTCTTGAGGGTCGTTCCGTACGAGCGAACGTCGGGGTGGAGTTGAAAGGCGTCAGAAGCGGAGTTGAAAGGCGTCGAGGGCGGGGATTGAAAGCGAGGGATAGGCGGAGAGAGACGAGGGCAAAAGTCCTTAAGGAACGGCGTTCACCACGCCGACGCGGTCGTATGGGGACCAGTGTATAGAACGCGCCTTGACGTACGCGGCGAGGTCGCGAATATTCACGGGCTCGGAGACGATCGATTCACTCTGGTACGACTTGAACCGCGTCGTCGTCTGCGTGCGCGCCTTGGTCGGGACGAGCTTCTTCTCCAGCGGCGTCGTCGCGTCGTGCGGGTGGTTTTTGATGGGCTGGTAGTACCGCTCCGCGGCGTCCATCTGGGGGTTGAGCGTGGACTCGCCGCGCTCGTCCCAAGGCCCGCTCGCGCCCGCGGGATCGTTCGTGAGGTCGCGCATGATGTAGTGGAAGCGCGCGAAGTTCGTCTGCGGCGCCCATGCGTCCGTCGCGAGCGCGGGGTCGTCCAGCTTCCACGGCGTCGCGGCGTCGAAGTGGCCCCGGATTGGGAAGGGCGCGGTGGGTTCGCGCGCGCGCGCGTCGGAAGAATCGTCCGCCGCGCTCGACGCCTCGGATTCGCCCCCGGTGGACGGGACCTTCGCGAACGGGAACTCGAATCGAACGTACGACGCGCGGCCGTTTTTGTCCAGCGCGCCGTCGAACGCCGCGCGGTGCATGTGGTGCGGACCGCCGCCGCGTTTGGTGATGTTCTCCATCGCCGCGGAGCCGACGACGAGACGCGCGCGCGGATCGATTCTGATTCCCATTTCGGGACGACGTCGCGGTCGTGGTTGCGAGGACGTCAGAAAAGTTTCATCGACAGGACGATTTCTATGAGCAAATAGTCTAAAATTGTCTCTCTCACCAGTACGGCACGAACGCGTGATACCACACCGTGACGTGCCTCCGCCGCGCGTCCACGCACAGGTAACACCAGTTCTGCTCGCTGATCCTCGGGAACAGCGCGAGCGACGTCCCCTCGCCCGCCTCCGCGCCAACGTCGGACGCGAACGAAGCCCCGGTCACCTCGTACACGTCCGTGGCGACCACAGCCGCGGGCTCCCCCTCGCCGCCGTTTCCGCCGCTCGACGCGTCCTTCCTCGCGCGCACGAGCGTCTTGTACACCGCCTTCGTCGTCTCCAGGTACGCGCCCAGCGTGTCCTCGTACTGGCACATGCTGCCGCCGATGACGAGGTGTCTGAGGGTCGAACGTCCGCGCGAAAAAGCGAATAACGTCGGGGCGGCGTCGAAAGGCGTCAGTGGTGGAGTTGAAAGGTATCGTAGGCGGGTATTGAAAGCGAGGGGTGGGCGGAGAGAGACGAATGCAAAAGTCCTTAAGGATCGGCGTGCACCGCGCGGACGGGGTCGTATGGGGACCAGTGTGAGGAGAAGAGAACGCGCCTGAACACTCGGGCGATGAACTCGTCGCGCTGCGCGTCGCTCCACAGCGACGCGTTTTCGCTCTCGTCGCCGCGGAGGAGAAAGTCGCGCAGGAGGTCGCACACCGGGAACCCGCGCACGACGTCGTCGATACATTTGTGTATGTACTCCGTCCCCGCGCGCACGATCGGGTTGGGCGCGTCCTGGGACTCGAGCGCGTCGAAGTGCGCCATCGACGTCGCCGCGCACGGCGTCGGCGCGAATTTCACGTCGACGCATCGGCCGCCGCGCGCCCTGTCGAGGCCGAGCTCCGCGAGCGTGCGCCTCGCGCCGCTCGCGTCGATCACGACGAAGTGCTCGCGCACGCGCTCGCTGCTGAAGAAGTCGCGCAAGAAACCCTGGGGGTCCATCTTGTGGAACGGCTTCGTGTACCGGAACCGAACGACGTGCGTGTTGGGCGCGAGGTTCCACTTGACGAGTCGCGATCGCGACGGATCCTCCGCGAACGCGCCGGCGGCGAGGTCGGGCAGTTTCGCGAAGACCGTCGCGTCCGCGACG